>Ga0164243_10012777_pt1 | contig 11861 bp, 11 predicted proteins | sample OricompcompostOP_FD_108781 | JGI IMG/M metagenome (GOLD analysis project Ga0164243, IMG submission 108781) | Organic Plus compost microbial communities from Emeryville, California, USA - Original compost - Organic plus compost (OP) | ecosystem: Engineered > Solid waste > Mixed feedstock >...
AGCCCGCTTCGCGACGGGGACATCCCCGGCTTCGAGCCAGACTTCGAGCTGATCGAGACCATGCGCTGGGAGCCCGGCGCGGGTTTCCTGCGGCTGGAGCGGCACCTCGCCCGGCTCTACAGCTCAGCCATGGAGCTGGGCTTCGCCCACGATTCGGAAAAGGTCGGCGCCGCGCTCGGCGAGGCCGTCGGCCGCGCCGCCGGCCCGATGCGGGTGCGCCTCGTGCTGGCGCGCGACGGCGCGGCAAGCGCGGCCGCCCAGCCCCACGAGCCGCTTCCACCGGACAGGGTCTGGACGCTGCGGCCCGCCCGCACGCGGCTTTCTTCGACCGACACGCTGCTGCGCCACAAGACCAGTCGCCGCCAAGCCTATGTCCGGGCACGGGCAGAATATCTCGCCGGCCTGGCCGACGAGGTGCTGCTGGCCAACGAGCGCGGCGAATTGTGCGAGGGCACCGTCACCACCGTCTTCGCCGATTTCGGCGGCGCGGCCCTTCTCACCCCGCGCCTGGATTGCGGCCTGCTGGCCGGCGTGCTCCGCGCCGAGATGCTGGAGGAAGGCAAGGCCGAGGAAGCCGTCTTCGGCTACGACGACCTGCGAGCGGCGAAGGCCGTCTTCGTCGGCAATTCGCTGCGCGGGCTGATCCCGGCAACATTGGTGAATTGACGTTCGACCGTCTCGTGAATACTTTGTGTTCAGATGTGTTGAATGAGGTTCCGAAATGTCGGACGCCACCTTTTCGGTTCGTATCCCTGACGGCCTGCGGCAGGAGGTCGATGCGCTGGCGAAGGCAAACAGACGCTCGCGGTCATTTCTCGTGAAAGAGGCGCTGCAAGCCTATGTCGACGAGCAGAAAGCCTATCGTGAAGCGATCGAGGATGCCATCAGGGAAGCGGATGAAAGCGGCGAGTTCATTTCCGGCGAAGCGGTGGACCGGTGGTTGGCTTCGTGGGGCACGGACAACGTACTTCCGATGCCTGAGCCGGACATCTTCCTGAAGGGCCGGAAATGAAAAGGCATGTCCTTCTCCGCGCGGCGAAGGATATTGCGGAGATCGAAGCCTATATCCATCAGGAAAGTCGCGAAGCAGCCGCCGATGTGGCATCGAGGATTCGCAAAGCATTCGATCTCGTAGCCGAACGCCCCGAGATAGGTCGCCCGACGTCGATTCCGCATCTGCGCGAATGGTCGGTCCCCGGCCTGCCCTACGTCATTCCGTATCGCGTGCGCGGCGACAAGGTGGAAATTCTGCGCGTCTTTCACACCAGCCGCCGCAGGCCGTCTGCCTGGCAATGACCGAACCGGCCCACACCCCCTATGACGGCACCTCGAAGCCGTTCACCATCGGGCTGAAGCCGCTCGATCCCGCCCGCTGGATCGAGACGGACGCGCTGCTGCTGCCCTATCTGGCCGAGAAGCGGCGGCTCTACGCGGAAATCCCCGACAAGGTCTTCGTCGAGGAGCCGGGCACGCGCGATGCCCAGGCCGAGGTGCTGGCCATGCTCGAAGCCTGGCTGCCCGTCCACCGGCCCGAGACGCATCGGCAGGCCGGCGGCCGCGTCGAGGTGGTCGGCGCGCCGCGGGACATACCGGCAATTGCAGAAGCGCCGCTGGCCGCCGCCTCGCTGCTGGTGCAGGAAGACCTGATCCTCATGCGCCGCGACGACAGCGGCTGGCGGCTGGTCGCCGGTTCGCTGTGCTTCCCCTCTTCCTGGTCGCTGGTCGAGAAATTCGGCAGGCCGCTGCAGGAAATCCACGAGCCGGTGCCCGGCTTCGGCCCCGGCACGCGGCCGGACGAGCTGATCGCGCGCATGTTCGACGGGCTGCAGGGCCAGGCCGTCGAGCGCTTCAACTGGTCGATCCAGGCGGGCGACGCGCTCTATCACCCGCTGTCCGGCCTCCAGCGCGTCGACCGCGCGACGAGGCGCCCGTCGGAATTCCCCGACGGCGACCTGAACGCCCATGCCTTCATCCGGGTCGAGCGGCAGACGCTGCGCAAGCTGCCCGTCTCCCGCGACATCCTCTTCACCATCCGCATCCATCTCGACCCGCTGCGCGTGCTGGAGCGGCATCCCGACCTGAAGATCCTGGCCGTGCACGGCGGCGGATTCCTGCCGGCCTATTCCGGCCGCATCGACCATGCCTGGGGTGCGCGCAAGGATTCGAATGCGGGCTTGTCCAGGCCGCCGACCGAATATCTGCGCCGGATCTATTTCGACAGCGTCGTCTTCACGCCGCACCAGCTCGAATACCTCGTCAGGGTCTACGGTGCCGACAGGATCGTGATGGGCACCGACTATCCCTACGACATGGCGGACTACGACCCGGTCCAGCATGTCCTGAGCGTGCCGTCGTTCTCGAAGGACGAGATCGCCAAGGTCGCGGGCGGAACGGCGATGGCGCTGCTCGGGCTTTCGCGCTGACCGGGGGGGGGCATCGGGCCGGCCGGTACGTCGTCCGGCCGGCCCTTCGACGTGATCGACGGCGGCGGCAACGGTTTGCCGTCGGCCGCGTCCGGGATAAGGAGGAGACCATCTTGAGCCAGTCCGGTACTTTGACGCCGTTGAGCGCGAGAGTTCCCTATCAGGCGTTCGTCGACCGGCCCCGGCTGAGGCTGCCGGGGGATGCCCGGGTCGCGGTCTGGGTCATCGTTAATGTGGAGGAATGGTCGATCGAGCGACCGATGCCGCGCACGGTCCTGCCTGCGCCGATGGGCCAGCCGCTGCTGCCCGACCTGCCCAATTGGGCCTGGCACGAATACGGCATGCGCGTCGGCTTTTGGCGGCTGCTTGCCGCCCTCCAGAAGCGCGGCATCCGGGCGACGTTCGCGGTCAACGGCAATGTCTGCAACAGCTATCCCCGGGTGGCGGCGGCCGCACGGGATGCCGACTGGGAGTTCATGGGCCATGGCTTCGTGCAGCGGCCCATGCACCACCTGGAGGATCAGCGGCGCGCCATCGCCGATACGGTCTCGACGATCGAGGCGTTCGCCGGCAGGCCGCCGGTCGGCTGGGAAAGCCCGGGCTTGACCGAGACCGAGGAAACGCTCGACCTTCTGGCCGAAGCCGGCATCGAATACGTGGCCAATTGGGTGATCGACGATCTGCCCTGCGAGATCAAGACGAAGCACGGGGCGATCCTGTCCGTCCCCTATACGGTGGAGACCAACGACATCGTCCTCCACGCGGTGCAGCACCAGCCGTCCGACGGCTTCAAGAAGCGCTGCATCGACCAGTTCGACCGTCTCTACCAGGAAGGGACGGAGAATGTCCGCGTGATGGCGATCTCGACGCATCCCTACCTGACCGGCGTGCCGCACCGGATCCGGTACTTCGAGGAACTCCTCGACTACATCGTCGGGCATGACGGGGTCGCGGTGATGACCGGCGCCGAAATCGCGGACTGGTACCGGAACGCCACGCGGTCGCCAGCTTCGCCATCCAGCGGAAGGGGCTGAAATCCTCTTCCCCGTACAAGGAGGGAGGGACAGAGATGGCCGAGATCCGCCTCTATGGCTTCTGGCGTTCACTGGCTTCGTATCGGGTCCGTGTCGCGCTTCGTCTGAAGGGGCTGCACTTCGAGGAAAGATCGGTCGACCTCCTCGCCGGGGCACAACTGTCGGACGAGTTCGCGCAGGTGACGGCCCTCCGGGCCGTGCCCGTCCTGGAGATCGACGGGACCACGCTGGCGCAGTCGCTGGCGATCCTCGAATATCTCGAGGAAACGCGCCCCGAGGTGCCGCTTCTCCCGGCCGATCCGAGGGAACGGGCCGCGGCGCGCTCCATGGCGCTGGCGACGATCGCCGATGCCCATCCCCTGATCGTGCCGCGGGTCCGCCGCTATTTGAGCGAGCGGCTGTCCCTCGGCCATGACGGGATCGAGGCCTGGGGCCGGCACTGGCTGGCCGAAGGGCTCGGAACCTTCGAGCGGCTTCTTTCCCGAAGACCCCCGGCGCCCTTCGCCTTCGGCGAGAGGGTCGGTATCGCGGACATCGCCGTGGGAAGCCACGTCGCCGGCGCCGAGCTGTTCGCAGTCCCCCTCGACCCTTATCCCCACGTGCGAGGGCTCGCGGACGCCCTGGCCGAAGTCGACGCGTTCGCGCAATCGCATCCGTCGCGCCTGAAACCGGACGCGAATGCTCACCCGTGAGGCTGCCGTCTAACCCGCGAGCGGGCGATAAGCGAAGCGGCCGACCAGGTCCTCGTCGACCTCGATGCCGAGGCCGGGGCCTTCGGGCGGCAGGATGTGGCCGTCCCGGATGCGGACCGGATTGCGGACGATGTCCGCGGCGAGATACTGGTTGGTGACGCTGACGTCCCAGTTCACCTGCGGCAGCGTAGCGGCAAGATGGGCGACGGCCGCGCTGGCGATGCTGGATTCTGCCGTCTTGCCGGCAAGGTTCACCTGCATGCCGAGCGTTTCGGCGCGCGCCCCCGCCTTCATCACCTCCCGCAGCCCGCCCAGCTTCAGAATCTTCAGGCTGCCGCCATGGGCCGCCTTCATCTCGTGGTGGCGCTCCAGGTCGCGGATCGAGTGAATGCCTTCATCGGCGCCGATCGGAATGTCGGTACTGTCGACGACAGCCTGCATCGCTTCGAGATCATCGCCGCCTACCGGCTGTTCGAAGAAGTCGAGACCGGCCGCGCGGGCGCCGCAGGCGAAGGCGATGGCCTCCTCGCGTCCATATCCCCCGTTGGCGTCGGCGGAGATACGCACCTCGCCGCCGAGTGCGCGGCGGATCTCGCCGGCCCTTTCCAGATCGCGGGCGTATCCGGCGTCCGGCGCCTTGACGCCGACCTTGACCTTGTAGGCGAGGAAGCCTTCCCCGGCCTTGACCCTGGCCTCGGCGATATCGGCGTCCAGACGACCCGCCGCCAGCATCCACAGGACCGGCGTTCGCGGCCGCCTTATCCCGCCGAGAAGCTCGGCCAGGGGAACGCCTCGGCGCTTGGCCAGGAGATCGTGCACCGCCATGTCGATGGCCGATCTGGCGGCTGCGTTGCCATAGATCATGCCACTCAACCGCCGGGCGAACGCCTCGGGGTCCTCGATGTCGCTTCCTTCGAGATGACCGCGCATGTAGTCGATGGCCGCATACATGCCGGGTGCGGTCTCGCCGGTCATGGAGGGGGCGGAGGCGGCCTCTCCCCAGCCGACCGTGCCATCATCGGCCTCGACGCGGACCAGCAGATTTTCGGCCCTGGCTATCGTGACCCCCGCCATCCTGATCGGCTTGGTCAGCGGCAGGCGGATCGCGATCGGCGTCAGGGCTCGTATTCGCATGACGTCTCCTAGGCGGGTTCCTTTCGCCTCTCCAGATCCATCGTGAAGATGAAGCGGTTGGCGGGGTGGACGGTGTAGGTCACAAGAAAGATCTTGCCGTCATGGCCGGAATAGCGGCGGATCATGTTGAGCGCCGGCGTCCCTTCTTCGATCTGCATGGGGCCTGCGAGCTCCTTGGCGATCTGACCGGCGAAGATCTCGACATGCGCATGGCCGATCCGCTGATCGAGGTGCTGCTCGAGCTGCCGGAAGACCGGCTCGCCTTTCGGATTGGGGATGTCGAAGACCTTGGCGAGGTGCGGCCGCACATAGATGTCGGACCACGAGAACGGCAGCTTGGAGCCGCGGGCACGCCGGACGCCCTGGACCCTCACCCATTCCTCGCCGGGGCTGCAGAGAAGCAGATGGGCCTGCTCCGGCGAAGCGCGGATCAGCTGCCGCGAGAGGTCGGTGCGGTAGGTTTCCGACGGATAGCGCAGCAGTTCGGTCATGGACGTCAGCGACTGCACGAATGCCTCGCGCGGCTCGTCGGCCACGACCATGCTGCCGACGCCCGAGCGCCGCTCGATCAACCCGGCGTCCTGCAACCCCTTCAATGCCTGGCGGACGGTGAAGCGGCTGACCTGGAAGCGGCTGCACAGCTCATGCTCCGTCGGAAGCAGGCTTCCGATGGGATGGACGCCGGCTTTGATGTCGGCGATGAGCGCCTCCTTGATCTCCAGATAGCGCGGACGCGACCGCGTCTCGGACTCGAAGGAGGACTCCCGTCCCACGGGCTCCAGATCAGCTGGGGTCTTCGACATGATACGCTCGCCAAGGATCCAAACGTGCTCCGGCCGCATCGGGACTTCCGGTGCCCCGATGGTGAACGCCGGGGAAGGGCAGGGCCGGCGCGAGGCCTCGATCAGGCCCGGGCAGGCCACTGCGCCATCCCGATCGTTCAGCCCAGCTAAGGCGGCCTTCGGCCGGAGTGTCAACCGATCTTCAGGAGCCTGCGGGCATTGCCGGAAAGAACCTTCGACTTCTCCTCATCCGGGATCGACAGCGTGCCGATGAGGTCTACGCTGTCGTATTGGCCCATGTCGTACGGGTAGTCGGATCCCAGCAGCACACGCTCGGCGCCCGCCGCGCCGATCAGGAACTCCAGGGGGTTGCGCCCATGAAGAATGGTGTCGAAGAGCAGCCGGCCGAATGACGCTTCCGGCGAGACCTTCAGCGTCTTCTTGGCCTCCGCCCGTTCGCCCCAGCCATGGATGAAGCGGTGCATCTGGTAGGGAATGAATCCGCCGCCATGCGACAGGTAGAACTTCAGCGTCGGATGGCGCTCCAGCACGCCTGCGAAGACCAGCGTCGCCGCCGCGATCGTCGTATCCAGCGGGTTGCCGATGAAGTTGCGGAGATAATAATCCTTCAGCCGGTCGCCCGCCGCGGTCATCGTCGGATGGATGAAGATGAAGGCGTCCAGCTCCGCGGCGGCGGCCCAGACGGGCTCCAGCGCAGGATCGTCGAAATTGCGGCCCCGGACGTTGGAGCCGATCATCACGCCACGCAGCCCAAGCTCGCCCATGCAGCGGCGAAGCTCCCGCACGGACTCCTCCGGCGACTGCAGGGGCAGCGTGCCGAGGCCGAGGAAGCGGTCGGGGTGCTGTCGCACGAGCGACGCGATCTGCTCGTTCTGGATCTGGGAGAGCGCGAGCGCGATTGCCGGTTCCTCCTCATAGGCCACCGTCTGCGGAAGCACGGACAGCACCTGAAGGTCGAAACCCGCCTTTTCCATGTCCCGGAAGCGGCGCTCCAGATCCCAGCCGCCGCGCGGGAACATGGGATAGGACTGGCTGCCCATGTCGAGCGTGCCGAAATCGCCCTCCACGTCGCGCAGCTCCAGCCGGTACTGCGGCACTTCCCGTCGCAGGATGCCCATCGTCTCCTCGGTGAGGATGTGAGCATGAACGTCGATCGCCTTCACATCTGCCATTCCGGTTCTCCCGCGCTAGAAGGTTGCAGAAAGGTGCCTCACTGCGCGACGCCTCACGCTCAGGCCTCTCCACCCGGTCCCGGCCGACGCGGGATTCCGCGATGCCGGGACAGAACTCCCGTTTTGACTATGTCCGGACATAAGGCGATCCGTGGTCGCGTCATCGCTCCCGTCTCCGACGGATCTCTTCGATCACGGCCGCATTGTCCCACTCGCCTTCGCCGTGCTCGATGCAGCCCTGCATGAGCTCGGCGTAGACGGAGGCGAGCGGCAGGCGCTGCCCGGCCTGCAGGGCCATTCCCAGGATCAGCGAGAAGTCCTTGCGGGACTGGGCGATTTTGCCGTGCGGGGCGAAGTCGCCGGCAACCATCTTGTCGCCTTTGACGTCCATCACCAGCGAATACGCCGCAGAACCGCGCGCCACATCCAGGAAGGCGTCCAGCGGCAGGCCCAGACGTTCGGCGAAGACCAGACCCTCGGCCAGGGCAGCGCGGTTGAGCCCGAGGATCAGGTTGACGGCGAGCTTCGTCCTGTTGCCGTTGCCGAGCGGGCCCATGAAGTATCGGCGCCGGCAGATCGCGTCCAGGATGTCGTCGATCTCGGCGATGCGCCCTTCGTCGCCGGCCAGAAGACCGACGCCGTCGCCCTTCGCCACCTGGTCGCTGGTGCCGGAGATGGGGCATTCGAGAAGGGCGACCTCACGCTCGCCGAGCCGTTCGCCAAGCGCGCTGATCCGGACGGGATCGCAGGTGCTGGTGGTGATGACGATCCGGGGGCCGTTCTCGCGCGGGCCGGCCGGCAGCAAGCCGTCGGGCCGCTCGAGTACCTCTTCGACCTGCCGGGTATCGAAGACGGCGAGCAGCACCCGGTCGCACGCCGCGCCGAGATCCGCCAGCGAGGCGGCCGGACTGCCGCCGATGTCCCGCAGCGCGGCGCATTTCGAAGGCTCGAGGTCGTAGCCAAAGACGGCGAAGCCTGCCCCGATCAGGCGTCGCGCCAGAGCGCTCCCCATGAGGCCGAGCCCGACGATACCGATCGCGGGGCGGGTGTGCTGCATCCGACGCCTATCCGTTCGTGGGAGGGCCGTCGCCGGCCCGCGCAAGCTGCGTCAGGTCCGCATCGGCGAGGAGCGTGTCCATGTGCCTGTAGAGTAGCGTGAAGTCGTCCCGGCCCATGCCTCGGGCGACCGCCTGGTCGAGCAGCATCGATGTCAGCGGGCCGTAAAGCGCCGGCGCATCGATCTCCCGCACGAAGCGGGCCGCCATGCCGAGATCCTTGGCGAGATTCGAGACATAGGAACGACCGTCGAAGCTGCCCGACAGGATATGCTTCGGAAACCGGACCTCGGTGACGAAGGACCGGGCGTTGCCGGCATTGAAGACCTCGATGACGCGGGCCAGGTCCAGCCCGGCGCGCTCCGCCGCACGCGCCCCCTCGCAGGTGGCGAGGAAAACCGTGTGCAGCACCATGTTGTGGATGAGCTTCAGCGTATGGCCGGCGCCGGTCGGGCCGACATGGAATATCCTGGACGCGATCGTCTCGAGGATCGGCCGGACATGGTCCACCGCAGCCTCCTCGCCGCCGACCATGAGCGTCAGGGTGCCATTGTCGGCGCCGGCCGCGCCGCCGGTCATGCCGCAATCGATATAGGCGCGACCCGCTTTCCCGGCCGCGTCCGCCAGCGCAACCGTATCGGCCGGGTAGGAGGTCGTGAGGTCGACCAGAACCTGCCCCTCCCGGCATGGGGCAAGCAGGCCGTCATCGCCGAGAAGGCAGGAGGCGATCTCGGGCGACGCCGGCAGCACCATCAGGACGACGTCGCAGGAAGCCCCGATCTCCGCCGGCGGGACCCGTTCCACATCCGCCGAAAGCCCCGCCCGGTCGAGAGCGTCCGGCGCAATGTCAAAAGCGGCGCGCAAATGGCCCGCCCGGTCCAGATTGGCGGCGATGCCGCGCCCCATCTGGCCGAGCCCGATCACGCCGACCGAGCGCGTGTCGGGCCCTTGCCTGTCCGCCGTCCGGGATTGGGTCATCCGGCCTGGTCCGATCCGATGGTCTTGATTCGAAGGCAAATGTACGGACAAATATAGGGCAGACCCGGCCGCCGTGTCGAGAGCGGTGGCGGACGGCCCCAAACATCCACATCCGCCAGGAGGTTCGCATGACCGATACGGTCGTCCGCATGGGAGGCTACCAGGGCCCGCCATCCGTCCACACGCGGGCGGGACACATCCTCGGCCGGGAATTCACCCGGCGCGCGGGCGAGGGGTGGAGTTTCGCATTCACCGAGAACGTGACCGCCCTCTCGCGGCCGGCGACCGACCTTTTCGAGATGGTGGAGGGGGACGAACTCGACATCTGCTATTTCGCTTCGAGTTACCTGGCCCGCCGGGTTCCCGATCTCGCGGTTTTCGATCTGCCGTTCCAGATCGAGAGCCGCGAGCACGTCTACCGGCAGCTCGACGGCGCGCTGGGGCGCAGGCTCGCCGACGCCGTCGCACGGAACACCGGGTATCTTCTGCTCGGCTTCTGGGACAACGGTTTCCGGCACTTCACCAATGCCGTGCGCCCGATCCTCCGGCCAGAGGACTGCCGGGGCCTGTCCATCCGCACGATGAACAGCGCCCTTCACCAGGCGACGTTCAGGGCCCTGGGGTTCGAGCCGCGATATATCGACGTGAAGGACTATCCGGAGGCCGTCCGCACCCGCCGGGTCGACGCCCAGGAAAACCCGCTGACCAACACGGTCAATTTCGGCGTCCACGAGACCCATCCCTTTCTCACGATGACCGGCCATTTCTATGGGCTCACCGTCGTCCTGGGGAACAGGGAGCGGATATCGCGCTGGCCGCCGCATGTCCGGGAGGCGCTGTCGCAGGCGATGGCGGTCGCGACCGAGGCGCAGCGGGGATTCGCGGCGGAGGAGGACAGGATCTGCCGTCGCACGCTGGAAGACGCCGGCGTGGCCGTGACGGGCCCCGACGCCTTCGATCGCCCTGCCTTCGAGGCCGCGGTCGCGCCCCTGGTGGCCCGGGAAGCCGCGGCGATCGATCCGGAGATCATCGCGCTTCTTCGCCAGGGATGATCGTTCGGCCGGTCCTTGCCGGTCCGATCGTCCGGCAAGGGCATGGGCGCCGTCATTCCTGCAGGGCGGGGCTCGCCTGCTGGGCCTGGCTGTTCTCGCGGATCCGCCTGCGCATCCGGATCTGCTGGATGACGCCGTAGATCAGCAGGCAGATGGCGGCCGTCATGACCGCCGACGTGATCGGGCGCGAGAAGAACTCGTACCAGCTCTGGTCGTAGAACTGCAGGCCGATGCGCAGGTTGCGCTCGAACTCCCGGCCGAGGAACACGGCCAGCGCCGCCGCGGCTACGGAATAGCCGTAGCGCATCATGAAATAGCCGATGATGCCGAAGATGAAGGCGACGCCGACGTCGAGCACGCGGTTCTGCAGCGCGTAGGTGCCAAGCACCGTCATCGCCAGGGCGAGCACGATGACCAGCTGACGGTTCAGCAGGACGGCCTTCAGCATGAGCGTCGCCATGCGCCATCCGACGATGAGCAGGAAGACCGTGGAGGCGAGGAGGCCGGCGACCGCGGCATAGAGCAGCTCCGGCGCGCGGGCGACCATCAGCGGGCCCGGAACGAAGCCCTGGACGCTGAGTGCGCTCAACAGAAGCACCATCGAGCCGCTGACCGGCAGGCCGAGGCCGAGCGTCGGAATGAGCTCGCCCGAGTTCGACGCGTTCTGTGCCGCCTCGTTCGCGCCGATGCCCTCGATCGAGCCGCGGCCGAATTCCTCCGGCCGCTTGGACAGCATCTGCGCCTGCTGATAGGAAACCATCGCCGCGACATTGGCGCTGGCGCCCGGGATCGCGCCGGCAATCGTTCCGACCACCGTGCCGCCGACCATGGCCGGGATCGCCGGCCTTATCCGCTTGAAGGACGGGAACTTCGTCCTGCCCAATTGGCCGGACAGGTCCGTCCAGTTGAAGACCTGGCGCGCCTGCCGGATGAGCTCGCTGATCGCGAGCAGCCCGATCACCACCGCGACCTCGTCGAAGCCCGAACGGACCTGGCGGAAACCGAAATCGAAGCGGGTCGTCAAGTTCATCGGATCGAGACCGACCATGCCGATGCCGATGCCGAAGGCGGCCGACATGACGCCCTTGACCACATTGGCGCCGGTCAGGCTGATCAGGGCGACCATGCCGAGGAAATAGAGAGAGAAGATTTCCGGATAGGAGAAGTAGTAGGCGAGGTCCATCAGCGGCACGACCAGCATGACGAACATGATGATGCTGACCAGCTGCCCGCCGAGCGCCGCGACGAAAGCGACGCCGAGCGCCAGGCTGCTTTCGCCCCTCTTGTGCAAGGTGAAGCCGTCGAGCACCGTGAGGATCGCGGCCGGATTGCCGGGAATGCCCATCAGGATTGCCGGGATCGAGTTGCCGTATTGGACGCCGACACTGATGGCCAGGAGGAAGGCGACGCCCTGTATCGGCTCCATGGCGAAGGTGAAGGGCAGGACCAGCCCGTAGGCGAGCGTGGTGCCGACGCCGGGCATGGCGCCGCAGGCCACGCCGTAGAGCGTTCCGACGA
>Ga0164243_10012779_pt1 | contig 11860 bp, 8 predicted proteins | sample OricompcompostOP_FD_108781 | JGI IMG/M metagenome (GOLD analysis project Ga0164243, IMG submission 108781) | Organic Plus compost microbial communities from Emeryville, California, USA - Original compost - Organic plus compost (OP) | ecosystem: Engineered > Solid waste > Mixed feedstock >...
CCGCAGCAGCCCGCCGCGGGCGTCGAAGGTGCCCGCGACCGAGTGCACGCTCGTGACCTCGACCGCCTCCGCCTCGGTGAGGTCCGGCAGCAGGCCCGGCAGTCGCGCCGCCAGCATCGTCTTCCCGGTGCCCGGCGGGCCGCTCAGGAGCAGGTGATGACCGCCTGCGGCGGCGATCTCCAACGCCAGGCGTGCCTGGTCTTGTCCCAGGACGTCGACCAAGTCGGGCTCGGGCACCGGCTCGGCAGCAGGCGGCACGGTACCGACGACACCGGAGCGTGTAGTGATCACCTCCTGGCGCATCTCGGCGCCGTAGGACCGGGCCAGCTCAGCGAGGTGCTCGACGGCGTGCACGTGCGCCCCTGGGACCAGCTCGGCTTCAGGGGCGTTGGCGACCGGCACGACCACCTCGGTGTACCCGGCTGCTACGGCGGAGGCCACGGCAGGCAGCACACCGCGCACCGGGTGCACTCGGCCATCGAGCCCGACCTCACCGACGTGCACCCGCCTCGCGCCGGCACCGGCCGGCAGCGTTCGAGCAGCCGCAAGCACAGCGATCGCGATCGCAAGATCGAACCCAGAGCCGGCCTTCGGCAGCTCCGCCGGCGTCAGCCCGACGGTCACCCGGCGTGCCGGCCAGCTGAACCCGCATGAGCTCACCGCAGCCCGGACTCGCTCTCGTGCCTCGCCCAGCGAGGTGTCCGGCAGCCCGACGATCCGGAAGGACGGCAGTCCCGGTGCGAGCTGTGCCTCCACCTCGACGACCTCGCCCTGCAGCCCGACCAAGGAGACGCCCAACGTCCGGCCCAGACTCACCGCTCCACCCCCTTGATGTGCTCGATCAGTGGCGGTTGGCCAGATCGTCGCAACACCGCGACGACGTCGACCCGCATGCCTGCCACGTGCACGTCATGGGCACGTACCCACGCACCTGCCAGCCGCCGGAGCCGGGCGAGCTTCGCGGCGGTCACCGCCTCCGCTGGGTGCCCGAACGCCGTCGTGCTCCGGGTCTTGACCTCGATGCACGCCAGGTCGTCGCCGTCGAGCGCCACCAGATCGAGCTCACCGTGCTCACATCGCCAGTTCGCGTCCAGGATCTGCAGTCCCGCACGCTCCAGCCACCGACGCGCAAGCACCTCGCCCTCACGCCCCAGCACATCCTTGGCCGCCATCGCCGACCACCTCCGAGACTGACGATGACGGCACCACCGCACACCTCGCTCACGACGACGAGGGGTGCTGTGGACAGCGATGCATCAGCGTGCACCTTGTGGACGGCGACGGCACTCCCCCAGGCTGGGCGGCACACCGGCGCCACCTCGTGCGTCGGGCGGCCGTCCAGTCACCAGCGGCAGGCCGTCGACCTGGGCCCGCCGTCGCGACCTGGCTCTAACCGAGCGGGCCCGTGCTCTCTCGGACGACAAGACGATGCGGAACGATGGTGACCGACGCGGGGGCGTCGTCACCGTCGATCCTCGCGACCAGCGTCTCGATCGTCCGCCGTGCGATCGCGTCCTTGTCCGGCGATACGGTCGTCAGTGTCGGGTGGGAGTACCGACCTTCTTCGTTGTCGTCCCATCCGACCACCGCCAGGTCCTCCGGCACCCGCAGACCTGCCTCCGTCGCGGCATGGATGAAGCCATGCGCCACGAGATCGTTGACGCACAGCAAGGCGTCAAGCTCACGGACGACGTCGAGATTGTCACGCAGCAACGCTGCACCGGCAGCGCGGGAATAGCTCGTGAGGCCGAAGATCCACCTCGGCTCCTCAGCAATCTTGGCCTGTGCCAGAGCGGCCAGATAGCCCGCGCGCCGAACCCCTCCGGTACCGGGCTCGTCGAAGCTCGCACCTGCGAAGCCGATTCGACGGCGGCCTGCGGCGATCAGTCCCGACGTCGCCTCCATCGCCGCTCGTTCGTTGTCGATCCGGACGATGTCGATCGGGTACGCGTCCGAGACCGAGGCGACGACATGCTCACCGAGAAGCACCATCGGGGTGTGTGCTCGCAAGTGTTCGATGCTCTCCAGGTCCACGATCACCTGCGGCGAGAGGACGATGCCGTCCATGGCCCCGAGGCTGAACCCACGTGCCATCGACTCTTCACGCGCCGGGTCGCCGAGGAGCTCGTCGACCAGAGCCGTATAACCGAGCTCGCGCGAGGCGAGGATCATGCGGTGGGCCAGCTCGGCGAAGTACGGGTTCGCCACCTCTGGGAAGGCGAGCGCCAGCAGCTTGGTACGGCTGGCCCGCAGCTGACGGCCAGCAAAGTTCGGGCGATATCCGAGCTTTGCTATCGCGTCGAGGACCCGTTCCCGGGTGTCGGGCAGCACGTTGACCCGCTCGTGGATGACGTTGGAGACCGTCTTCCACGAGACACCAGCTTCACGCGCCACATCCTTGATGGTGGGCGGTCGACCCGCCGCCGCTGGCACCTCGCTCACGTACTCACTGTGCCATGGACACGTCAAGCGTGTCGCCCGCAGACAGCGACGCAGCTTCGTCCAGGGCAAGCAATCGACCGCGTTCATGGGTGCTGATCGATGTCTGCACCGGCGCCATGTTCACGGCAACACTCGCAGTATCGGTGTCGTTCGAGGCGTCGACGACGACCGACCCGATCTGCATCGTTCCGCCCAGGACCGCGACACGAACGCCCGTCTCCGTCGGTTCGACAGCAGCCCAGCCGTGAGGACCGAAAAGCAGGCTCGGTGTCGTCGTACGAAGCTCGACGGTCTCCGTCGTCGCAGACATGCGTACCCGTCCGCCAAGCTCAGCGACTGTGATGGCCGACATGGCCCTGACGTAGTGGTCACCACACTCGACCTCGTTGTACGGGTTCCGCCGACGCCCGTCGTAACGTCCGTGGACGGCTGCTGCAACGAGCTCGGCCTCGTCGTGCATCGACTCGAAGGCGAGCATCGCGGTGAGCGTGTGCTCCACACCCGTCCACACCTCGTCGCAGTAGTAGACGGGGTGATCGGGCCGGCCGCCATGGGGCCAGGTGCAGTTCAGGACACCACGCTCGTCCCCGTCAGCGAAAACACGCTGCTGATGGTGATGATCGGCGAAACCGTCACGGTAGTTGTACCGCATGATGCTGCGCAGTGCCGTACGTACATGGTCACGAGGAAGGACGTACCCCAGGCCGAGCTGGTTCGCCCACCACTGGCCGACCAGCTGATCGGCGAGGCAGCCCTCGCCCCAGCTGTAGTCACGGGTGTCCTCGGGCGCGAGCACCTGACGGAAGTACTCCCCTGTCCACATCAGCTCGTCGTAGGAGACAGAACCGCGCTCGAACAGGTCGTCGACCTCGGCACGGGTGTCCTCGTCCTCGACCATCGATGCCATCACAGACATCGCGCGAAGTGCGGCCAACCAGTATGTGCCGATGTAGGGGTTGACTCCGTGCAGGTCGATATCGAACGTGCTGGGTTGGGCTCCGCGCAAGACTCCGGTGCCGTCCGGATCCCAGGTGGACCGTACATGCGCGAGCAGTGCGAGCAGCCTCGGCCACCGCCGTCGCAGCCAGTCCACGGACTCGCCACGTTGGACCTCACGCAGGGACTTCAAGATCAGACCCAGCATGCCGTCGACAGCCGGATCCACCGGACCGCCGATGGGTTCGTCCCACAGCTGTCGCACGAACGACGGTGCGACGAGACGGTGCGGCAGATAGCCCTCCGGTGCCTGCAGCACGTCGAACTCGGTGTTGCGCATGTTGCGCTCCAGCTGCGGCATGACCCGGGAGACCAGCTGCACGTAGTTCCACACGTGTGTGCAGTTGAGCGGACACGATCCGCCGTCGTCGGCCCACCCTCCGGTCGACGCACCCTGCACACCCTCGAAACCGTAGAACCGTCCGTCCTCGCCGATGAAGCACGAGGTGCTTCGCAGGTAGGCAGGCTGGGCGGCGATCCTCTCTGCCAGAGCCGGGTCTGATTGACCATCAGCGAACTGCTTGACCCAGGGCTCGGTGAGGAGGGCGAGGTCGTCCCAGCGTTCGCCGATGTCGTCGGCAGTGGCGACAGCATCCGGATAACGCACAGCGTAGGCATTCCCGAGCCAGAGCTTGCTACGCCCGTAGTCGCGCTTTCGTCCGAACTGCACGAAGTTCACGTACCGGTTCGGGAACCACCACGTGAGCCAGAACCGCAGCTCGACCTGCTCACCGGGCGCGAGCCGGAACGGAACCGCGAGCGCGCCGAGCCAGGTCGACCCGGCTGGACTGGGGCCACGACCACTGCTGATCCCGCCTCGGCCGTCGGAACCGGCGAGGCGTGCCCGTGTGACGACGTCCTCGTGGTGGTCGATCGTGTAGGCGCCCTCGAGGAACCGCCGCACGTCGTGCGCGCCCACGCCCTGCTCGAGCGTGTGCACACCTGGCGCGTCGGTGCTCAAGACCATCTGACCCCAGCCGGGGTGGTCGGTGGCCTGCTCGACACCGGACATGACGATCGAGTGCTGCCGGCCACGACGGCGATGCCGGTTGACGTTGCCACCCAGGGGCGACGAGGCGTTGCCGACGATCTCTGAGACACCGTCCCAGCCGACGGCGTTCAGCGCAGAGCCTGCGACCCATCCGGTGAACACACGGTCGGTCGGGTTGGCAAGCCGGACCGTGCTCAGCAGCGCAGGCACCGAGCTGTCGTCCAGCTCGTGCGGTGCGAACGGGTTCCAGTGCTCGACCGCGACCTGCAGCGGGATCGCCTCGTCCTCGAGGTCGACACGAGCCACCGGGTAGATCCCGCGAAAGTGTGCCTGCTGCATCGGCGCGATGACGTCCGTCAATGCGCGCTCGCCAGCCGGCACGCGGCCGTCGGAGATGCTCCGCGCGTCGGCTGCATCCGCGAGCGGTGGCCCCTGGAGGAGCCTGATGGGATCTCCCGGCACACCGTTGAGTCGCATCGCGAGGAAGGACAACGGCACGTGTGCGTCGTGCCTGCCCACGTTGTGCAGCTGCCATTGGCGCAGCGCACCGTTGCCCGCGACGGCGACGGTCCCGGTACCTACTCCGCCGAGCGGCATCGCCACACAGCGCGCCTGCTCACCAGAGCGCGCGGGTACGTCATCAAGACAGAACATGGGTCTCCTCCGTAGTTGTGCTCGCGGTGGGCGCCGTCGGCCAGGCCTCGATCAAGCCCCAGGACGCCATCGAACGCACGTAGTGGTGGCCGCACTCGACCTCGTCGAACGGGTTGCGGCGAGTGCCGTCATAGCGTGCTCGGACGTCGGCCACCGTACGGAGCGCCAGGTCGTGCTCGCCGATGGTGAGCAAGCCCAGCGCCGCCGTGTACTCAAGGCCAGCCCACACCTCGGCCCAGTAGGGGAACGGCCGCTTCGGGCGACCGCCATGGGGGTAGGACGCGTTGAGCAGGCCAGACTCGTCACCGAGCGCGTAGGAGCGCATCACGTTGACATGGTCGTGAAAGTCGGTGCGATGGTTGTAGCGGGCGATCGACCGGAACGCTGTGGCCACGTGCTCGGGGTCCAACGGGATCGTGAGTCCGCTCAAGGTGGCCATCGTGACACCCGCGAGCTGATCGCTCGCGCAGCCGGGTCCGATCTGATAGTCGGGGTCGGACAGATCTTGGGCGCCACCTTCTCCGACGTGTGCCATCCGCAGCCCGTCGGCGATGTCGTCCGACGACGACGGCGGCCTGACGTCCTGCACGTAGTACTCGCCGTTGAACATGTGCTGGTCCATCCAGGCCGTGCCGCGCTCCAGCAGCGACCGACACGTGGCAGCGAAGTCGGCTTCGCCCTCCAGCTCGGCAAGCTCTGCGCACGCGGCGAGCGCGGCGAAGTACCAGGACTGCACCACGGGAGAGGGCCCGTAGTACTCCACATCCATCGTGTTGTGCTGGCACCCCTCCATGACCCCGTCGCGGTCGGCGTCCCAGCCGCCCGGGATCCAGGCAAACTCCAGGGCACGCTTGGCGGCGGGCCACAGGCGTCGGCGCTGGTCCTCGTCGCCGGTGAGGTACCACGTGCGCCACAGGCGCAGGATGGAGCCCATCTGGCCGTCGGCAGCCGCGAAGCCCCAGGTGTTCCCCTCGGTAGCCGCCGGCAGCCCGGTGCGGAAGGACATCAGTCCGCGGTCGTCCATCGAGTCGACGAGCTCGGTGTGCCGCATCGACCACGCGACCTCGGGGAAGAGCGCTGTCGTCGCATACTCGTAGTTCCAGACGTGCGTGCACGAACCGTGGCAGCTGCCGCTGGTGTCGTTGCTCCCCTCCCAGCCATAGAACCTGCCGTCGGCCGTCCGGAACGTCGTCGGCGAGTTCAGGACCGAGAGGTTGGAGAGCCCAGCGTCCAGGATGGGGGTCGGCAGCTGCCGGTCGATGAGCTCCTGGACGAACGCGATGGCTCGCGGCTCGAGGTCAGGCAGTGCTGCACCGAGCGCCAGCGCTGCGTCGGCTGCATCAGCAAACCGTGTGGCGTAGTAGTTTCCGACGATCTCGTCGCTGGGCACCAAGGGGGTTCCGTGCCAGTGGTGGACCCAGGCACGCCGGTTCGGGAAGTGCCACGCCAGGACGAAGTCGAGCTCGGCCGTCGCACCTGGCTCGAGCTCCTGCTCGAGCACCAGCGAACCGACTGGCGTGCGTCCGCTCGGTTCGTGGTCTCCGAGCGCGCCGTCGTCGTACAGGTCGTCCCAGTACTCGGCTAGCGCATCACCCCACAGCAGGTCGGCCCAGGCTGTCCGGGACGACGACGCCTGTCGACCGGGCGTCGCCAACGCGAGCGTGCCGTACCGCACGTCGCGTGGATCAGCACTCGCGTCCGGGTCGAGCTGCAGGACAGCTCCACGCTCGTCGTCGATCAGCCGAGCCCGGTTCTGCTCCCACGGTGCATCGTGGGAGTCGGCACCTTGTACCGCCGGGATGTTGCCGGCCACGGCGATCTGCAGCCGTTCGGAGGAGGTGTTCGTCACCCGGACCCGGTAGAGAAAGCCTGGGAAGCTGGAGGCCTCGAGGTCCCCTGGGACGAACGGGCTGAGCGCGCCGATCGTGACATCGGCCGGCACGCTCGGGTCACGCAGATCGAGCTGACCGAACGGGAACGCAGCATGGAACCGGCGCTCGCGGAACCGCGGCAGGCCGTGCTGCGGCACAGGACTGCCGTGCGCTCCCTCGTACTCGTGGTCGAACAGCTCCCCCTCGAGCACGCGCTGATCAGTCCCGCTGCGCTCACCGTGGGTACGGAGCACGAAGAAGAGGTGCCGGGGCTGGTAGCCGTAGGCGGGTGCGTTGGCTGGCTCGAGATCGAGCAGCTGCCCGCGCCCTCCGATGCTCAGCCCGCCCATGCCGACGCCGCCGAGGGGTAGGCGGATCCGTTGCGCCTGCGATCCTGCATAGGTACGCACGACCGGCCACGGCTGACCCGTCGCGGCAGCGGAAGTTCTGGTCGACATCACGTGAGTCCTCTCGAAGGTGTGCCGCGACAGCGCGTGCGGCCTCGTCGAATCCTTATGCGGCGGCGGCGCCGTGAGCTCGGCGCAACCGCACCGGACTACGACTCACCAGCTCGCCGACGGTCCCGGAGACTGCGCACAGGTGCGCGAGAACGATCAGCAGCTGGAAACCGAGCCCGGAGATGGCTACCGCGCCCAACGCGATCGCGTGGATCATCAGCAGCGCGAGGACGTGCCCCTTGCTGGCCGCGAGGCTGACCAGAACGGTGTCGACCAAGCGGCGTCCAGTGACACGGTCCGCACCGTGCGCGACGACGGCGACGGGTACAGCCACGCTGAGCAGCGCTCCTGTGCCGGTGCCCAGGCCAGCCACGAGCCACCCCACGGACACGCCGCCGACCGCGACCTGGATGCCTACCAGCACCAGTGCCGCGCACGCGCCCAGACAGAGCCCTGCAACGACCTCGAGGACGACCTGCGACCGCGACCGCGGCAACGTCGGAGCGTGCACGGCGGTCGGCACGAGCTCAGTGGCACCCGCCCGCAGCGCCGCAGCGGCCACCGGCGCAGCGGGCCCGAGCGCGATGAATGCGGCAGCGGGTGCCCCCCACGTCCACGCAGCGGAGAACGGAATCAGTGCCGCGCACATGGCGAGCGCACCGATGGCCAGCACAGGTGCTGCAGACCACAACCGTTGCAGTGGAGACGTGGGTCTCATCGATCAGTCCCGACGAAGGCGATGCCCTCGGTCAGACGTCGCTGTGCCACCAGGAACACCACGAGCAGCGGGACCACGATCATCGAGACCGCCGCAAAGATGGTCGACGGCGGCGCACCGACGGCACCACCGCCGAGCATGTAGATGCCGACCGGCAAGGTCAGCCGCTCCGGCGTCGACATGATCAGGTTCGGCCAGAAGAAGTCGTTCCAGGTGGCCTGAGCGATGAAGATCGCGAGCGCCGACAGTGCTGGCCCGACGCCTGGCAACAGGATGGTGAACAGCACTCGGACGTGGCCAGCGCCGTCGATCGCGGCCGCGTCGGACAGCTCACGAGGAATCGACAACAGGTGCTGGCGCAGGAGGAAGATCGCCGTGACCTGAATCAGACCGGGCACGATCAGACCGAACAGACTGTCCGTCAGCCCGATCGTGCGCAGCACGATGTAGACAGGGATCACCGTGACCTGACCGGGGATGAGCAACGCCGCGATGAAGACCCCGAAGACCACCGGGCGCCCGACGAACTCCAGTCGCGCGAGCGGATAGGCAGCCAGAAGGGACACCACGAGCGACAGCACGACAACTGCAGCCGTCACCACGACGCTGTTCGCGAACTGTTGGAAGAACGGAATGCTCTCCAACGCGTCGGCGTAGTGCTCGAGCGTGAAGGACGTCGGGATCCACCGCGGCGGCGTCGCGAAGCCTTCGACCTCCGGCTGCACCGACGCGATCAGTGTCCAGTACACCGGGATGAAGGCAACCACCCCGACGAGCACCAGCACCGCCGTGAGCACCCACCGCCCCGGCGCAGTCCACTGCCTGCGTGACCTCTGGCCACGACGGCGGACGGGACCCTGGGACGGCCGCCCATGCGTCACTGAACTAGACGCGGTCATAGTGCACCCACTTCCGGCTCAGAACGAACTGAGCGATCGTGATCACCGCGATGACGGCCGCGACGACCACGGAGATCGTTGATCCGAGGCCGATCTCGAAGTCCCTGAACGCCGTGTAGTAGATCGCCTGGACCAGGCTGAGCGTGCTGTCACCCGGGCCACCCTTCGTCATGATGTACATCGGCTCGAAGATCTGGAACGCCCCGCTCATCGACAGGATCGATGCGAACAGCAGGGTCGGGGAGAGCATCGGAATCGTGACGTTGAGGAACTGCTGGAATCGCCCAGCCCCGTCCAGCTTGGCCGCCTCATAGAGGTGCTGCGGAATGCTCTGCAATCCGGCCAGCACCACCACGAAGGTGAATCCGAGGGTCTTCCAGAGGTCGAACACGATCAGCACACTCAGTGCGGTGCTCGGCTCGATCAACCAGTTCGGCAGGTCTTGGGCACCAAGACGCTCCAAGTAGTAGTTGATGAAGCCGTAGTTCGGATCCACCATGTAGAGCCAGATCATGGATGCCGCGGCACCGGAGATGAGCATCGGGAAGAACAGCGTCGTGCGAACGAAGTACTGCGCCACCTTCGACAGGATGGCCCGCACGGCGACCGCCAGCACGATGGCACCGACAAGGTGCAAGATCACCGCTGCGATGGTGAAGACGACGGTGTTGACGAACGCTTGAGCAATGTCCGGCTGAGACATCAGCCGCGCGTAGTTGTCGAAGCCGACGAACTCCGGAGGCGTGAACATGTTCCAGTCGAACGTGCTCAGCACCAGCGTGGCGATCATCGGCAGCCCGAGGAAGGCCAGGAACAGCATCAGCGGGACGCTGAGAAAGCCGTAGGCTATGCGGGCCTCGCGTCGCGTACGTCTCGTTGACCGTCTCGTGCGCACCCCCGTCTCGAGCACGTTGGCGCCAGTCGAGACGGGGACACTCACGCGAGCGCCTCAGTGATCTGCTGGTGCAGCGTCGCGAGTCCCTCAGCCGGGTCCAGCGTGCCCGCAAGCATCTGCGTCATGAACCTGTCGAACGGGTCCGCCACAGCGGCCTGGTTCACGACACCGGGCACGAGGACCGCCGTCTTGGTGGCCTCGAACAGCTCCAGGGTGTTGTCAGGTGAGTTCTGCAGCATCGCGTCGCTGGTGGCCGAGGACGTGCGGATCGGCGAGACGCCCATGAGCACCTTCTCGGCGATGTAGTCCTGGAACTCCTGGGACATGACGAAGCGGAGGAAGCTCCAGCACGCGTCCTTCTGCTGGGAGTCGGCGAACATGCCGAACGCGCCGATTCCGATCGACGTGCCAGACGCAGCGTTGCTCGGGATCTGGACGTAGCCGTAGTCGCTCTCGGTCACGCCACGGTCACGCAGGCCGAGCACACCACCACGCGCACCGAAGGTCATGGCGAGCTCTCCACGTTCCATCGCTGCGTTGGCGTTGAACTGGCCGCCCGGGACTGGCGCCAGGCCATCGGCAACGAATCCGGCGATGAACCGCACGGCCTCCTCGGCAGCGGGCTCGTTCAGTCGCGATGCGGTCCAGTCATCGGTGAGCACGGCGGTGCCGTTCGTCAGGAGCCACGGCATCATGTCGAAGAGGTTGGTGCCGAAGCGCATGGGGTACTGGATGCCGGCAGCCTTGAGCTCTTCGGCCTTGGCACGGAACTCGTCCCAGGTCCACCCAGACACGGGAAGCTCGACCCCCGCCTCCTCGAAGGTGGCCTTGCGGTACATGATTGCCGTGTCGTTGTAGCCGAGCGGCACGAAGTAGCGGCTGCCGTCCTCTGGCGCGTGCGCGTAGAACTGATCGATGATGTTCGGCTCGACATCGGACTCGAACTCGTCGACCGTCGCTTGGTCCTCCTCGACGAAGCTGTCCAGCGGCTCGATGAGCCCGCGCGAGGAGAACAGGAGCTGGCCCTCGGTGGGGATGTAGACGATGTCGTACTTCTCCCCGCCTGCGATCCGGGTCTGGACCGTGGAGAAGAAGCCCGTCCATGGGTCGGACCCCGCGGGCGCCGTCAGGAACTCGGGCCGAGCGGAGATGTCGGGGAACTGCTCGTTGAACTTGCCGATCAGCTCCTCCCACAGCGGGGCGTCATCGTTGCTACCTGCGACAACGATGCGGATCTCGCCGTCCTGGCTGTCCGCTTCGTCGGAGCACGCCGCGACTGCGCCGAGCCCAACTGCGCCGCCCAACGCGGCGAGCCCCGTCTGCATCACCCCACGCCGTGTGAGTTGGAGTCCTTGCGCATGCTTGTGCTGGTTCATTCAAACGCCCGCTTCCTTGAGAGAGATTGATGGTTGACGTCGTCTAGCTGGGCAGCCGGGTACCGCTGCACCAGCGCGGCCCACGTGGCGCGAGGAGCGCCACGGCCTGCCGGTGCATGGACGGGTTGCAACCGCTGACGGACGTGAGTCTGGCAGACCATTCTCACGTTGTACAGTCAGGATGCGAATCTGTGAAATGGATTACTCGCCTGCCGTTGCCCGACGGCGTCAGATCCGTTGACAACCGTCGTGGCAGCGACAGCTTCGGCTCAGGCGGCGCGGCCAGCGCGGTCCGGATGCCAGCGCACAGCTCTGCGCGGCGACTGGAGCACAGGACATCTGTACCGCTGCGTGCACCACGCCGAAGAGCGCCGACTCGCGAACCTCACACCGGCGACCGCAAGCCAGCGATCGACGCACCGGCCTGCGACCGTTAGGGCATCTCCAGCTCGGCCTTGGCGAGCTCCTCGATGTTGACGTCCTTGAACGTCACGACGCGCACGGTCTTGACGAACCGCGCCGACCGGTAGACGTCCCACACCCAGGCGTCGCCGAGCGTC
>Ga0164243_10012780_pt1 | contig 11858 bp, 8 predicted proteins | sample OricompcompostOP_FD_108781 | JGI IMG/M metagenome (GOLD analysis project Ga0164243, IMG submission 108781) | Organic Plus compost microbial communities from Emeryville, California, USA - Original compost - Organic plus compost (OP) | ecosystem: Engineered > Solid waste > Mixed feedstock >...
ATCCGGGGCCGCTCTTCCCGCAGCGCTTTCAGCTCAGCAGTCAGCTTTTCGTAGCCTTCCGCCAGCATCGGCACCTTTTCGATACTCGCCATACCTACACTACCTTCCTGTCGCCCCCTCATGAGCGACTAAATCCTTGCCCCGTTCCACGGTGGAAACGGCCATCCGATCGAAATTCCGGGGGGGAAGCCTTACTGTTTCAGTTATAATAGGCCTGCAATGATCGTACTTCAAGCTGACTGCCGCGCAGGGCAGCGATGGCCTGGACCGTTGCCCGGCTGGCTGCGGCGGTGGTGAAGTAGGGTACTTTGGCGTTTAGCGCCGAAGCGCGGATCGATTGGGAGTCCTTCAGGCTCTGCCAGCCTTCGGTGGTGTTGAAGATCAGCGCCACTTCGCCATCGACGATCTTGTCGACGATATGCGGCCGGCCTTCCGCGACTTTGTTCACCATCTCCACCGGCACGCCCGCATCGGCCAGATAGCGCTGTGTCCCTCCCGTCGCGATGACTCGGAAACCCAGTTCTACCAATTGCTTGACCGCAGACAAGATATGCGGCTTGTCGCTGTCCTTGACCGAAACGAAGACGATCCCGCCATCGGGCAGACGCGTGCCGGCGCCAAGCTGGGATTTGGCAAAAGCGGTCGCAAAATCCGTATCGATTCCCATGACTTCACCCGTAGACTTCATCTCGGGGCTAAGGATGGGATCGACGCCCGGAAAGCGAGCGAAGGGGAACACGGCTTCCTTCACCGCCATGTAATCAAGCTCGCGTCGGAAAGGCGGGAAAGTGGAGAGCTTCTCGCCTGCCATCACCCGTGCCGCGATCTTGGCCACCGGCTGGCCGATCGCCTTGGCCACGAAAGGCACGGTGCGGCTGGCGCGCGGATTGACCTCGATAAGGTAAACGTCGTTACCCTTGACCGCGAACTGCACGTTCATCAGTCCCCGCACACCCAGCGCCATCGCCAGTGCTTCGGCCTGGCGTTCCATTTCGGCGACGATCTCGTCCGAAAGGTTGTAGGGCGGCAGCGTGCAGGCGCTGTCACCCGAATGGATGCCGGCTTCCTCGATATGCTGCATGAGCCCGGCAACGACAACCTCTTCGCCATCGCAAAGCGCATCGACATCGCATTCGATCGCATCGCGCAGATACTGGTCGATAAGGACGGGGCTATCGCCGGACACTTGCACGGCGGTGGCAATATAGTCGTCCAGCTGCTGCTGGCTGTCGACGATCTCCATGGCTCGGCCGCCAAGCACGTAGCTCGGCCGCATCAGCACCGGATAGCCGATGCGGTTGGCCACCGCTACGGCCTCGTCACGGCTGCGGGCAATCCCGTTCAGCGGCTGCTTGAGCTTGAGCTTTTCGACCAGGGCGGCAAAGCGTTCACGATCCTCGGCCAGGTCGATCGCGTCGGGCGAAGTGCCGAGGATCGGAATCCCCGCGTTCTCCAGCGCCTGGGCAAGCTTCAACGGCGTCTGCCCACCGAACTGAACGATGACGCCCACAAGCTCGCCGTTCTGTTGTTCTACCCGCAGGATCTCCAGCACGTCCTCGGCGGTGAGCGGCTCGAAATAGAGACGATCCGAAGTGTCGTAATCGGTACTGACCGTTTCCGGATTGCAGTTGACCATGATCGTCTCATAGCCCGCCTCGGCCAGTGCGAAGCAGGCGTGGACGCAGCAATAGTCGAACTCGATACCCTGTCCGATCCGGTTCGGCCCGCCGCCAAGGATGACGATCTTGCGGCGATCGGATGGCATCGCCTCGCATTCGGGCTCGCCAAACGTGGGGGCTTCGTAAGTCGAGTACATGTAAGGCGTCACCGCCTCGAACTCTGCCGCGCAGCTGTCGATGCGCTTGAACACCGGATGCACGCCCAGCTTGTGCCGCAGCTCGCAGACTTCCTTCTCGCTGGTCGCGCCGGCCATGGCTTTCAATGCATCGTGCAGCAGGCCGGAACGCCGCGCCTGGGTCTCGGCCAGGCCGCCGGCGACATTGACCGAACGCACCGCCAGAGTCGCAAGCCGCCGGTCGGAAAAGCCCATGGCTTTCAAGCGGCGCAATTCGTCGGCTTCCAACGGAAGACCGTTCTTCTCGACCTTTGCTTCTTCGGCGACAATCTCTTCGATATGGCGCAGGAACCAACAGTCGTAATGCGTAACGGCGTGAATATCCTCGACGGCGAAGCCTTCGCGGAAGGCTTGAGCGGCAACGAGTAGCCGATCGGGCGTGGTCTTCGACAGCGCCGCCGTGATCTCGTCACGCCCGGCGCCTTCCAGCTCGACGATGCGGTTGAAGCCGTCGAGCCCGGTTTCGAGCCCGCGCAGCGCCTTCTGCACCGATTCCTTGAAGTTACGGCCGATCGCCATGACTTCTCCGACCGACTTCATCGCCGTCGTCAGGATCGGTTCGGAGCCCTTGAACTTTTCGAAGGCGAAACGCGGGATTTTGGTGACGACATAATCGATCGTCGGTTCGAAGCTGGCCGGAGTTGCGCCAGTGATCTCGTTGGTGATCTCATCGAGCGTGTAACCGACCGCAAGCTTCGCCGCGACCCGCGCGATGGGGAAGCCCGTCGCTTTCGAAGCAAGCGCCGAAGAGCGTGACACGCGCGGGTTCATCTCAATGACGATCAGGCGGCCATCCTTCGGATTTACCGCGAACTGTACGTTCGAACCACCTGTTTCAACACCAATTTCCCGCAACACGGCGATGCTCGCCGAGCGCATGATCTGATATTCCTTGTCCGTCAGCGTCAGCGCCGGCGCGACGGTGATGGAATCGCCCGTATGGACGCCCATCGGATCGACGTTCTCGATCGAGCAGATGATGATGGCGTTGTCGTGCTTGTCGCGCACGACCTCCATTTCGTACTCTTTCCAGCCGAGCAGGCTTTCCTCGATCAGCACTTCGGTGGTCGGCGAAGCGTCCAAGCCCGAACGCACGATCGCTTCGAATTCGCCCTTGTTGTAAGCGACGCCGCCACCGGTGCCGCCCAGCGTGAAGCTGGGCCGGATGATCGACGGCAAGCCGGTCCGCTCGAGCACCTTGAAGGCTTCGTCCACCGAATGGGCGACGCCTGAGCGCGCACTTTCCAGGCCGATCTTGTCCATCGCCTCGCGAAAGCGCTGGCGATCCTCCGCCTTGTCGATGGCATCGGCGTCGGCGCCGATCATCGTCACGCCGAACTTTTCCAGCGTCCCGTCGTTGAACAGCGCCAGCGCGGTGTTGAGCGCCGTCTGGCCGCCCATCGTCGGCAGCACCGCGTCGGGCCGTTCCTTCTCGATGATGCGTGCTACGATTTCGGGCGTGATCGGCTCGATATATGTAGCGTCGGCCATGTCCGGATCGGTCATGATCGTCGCCGGGTTGGAGTTTACCAGGATGACCCGATAACCCTCTTCCTTCAAAGCCTTGATTGCCTGAGTTCCCGAATAGTCGAACTCGCAGGCCTGGCCAATGACGATCGGTCCCGCGCCGATGACGAGGATCGAGGAGATGTCGGTGCGTTTGGGCATGGGGTCTCGTTTCGCTTACTGACCGGTGAGCCGGGCGAAGGCCTGTTCCCAGAACTCCGGGCCGGCGCCCTTTGCCTGGACGATGATCGGATCGCTCTCCTGCTCCTGATTGAGGAAAGCCCTGTAGGCATCGACCTGAAACTGATGCATCGAACCACCGAAATCGTTCTTCTTGGTCGAATAGGCGCCCGCGGCGATCAGCCTGTCGAGCAGGGCTGCGGCAACGGTGCTGGCCTTGGCGGTAGCCTTGCGGCCGAACTTGCGCGTGGCGACCTGGATCTTGTCCCCAAGGATCAGCGTCAGCTCGCCATAGGGATAGAAGCGCGGCGCCGCGCTGAACTGAGCTGCGTCGCCGGCGACGTAATAAGCATAAACGTGCTGTTCGAGTTCAGTGAGGCTCATTTCATCATCTCCAGAAAGCGTTCGAACAGGTAGAAGCTGTCCTGCGGCCCGGGGCTCGCTTCGGGGTGGTACTGCACGCCGAAGGCCTGCTTGCCCTTGATCGAGATGCCGCAATTCGAACCGTCGAACAGCGAAACATGCGTTTCCAGCACATTGTCGGGCAGCGCGCTGTTATCCACCGCGAAGCCGTGGTTCATCGAAGTGATCTCCACGACGCCGTCGATCATCCGCTTGACCGGGTGGTTCGCCCCGCGGTGGCCCTGATGCATCTTCGTGGTCTTCGCACCGGCCGCCAGCGCCAGCATCTGGTGGCCAAGGCAGATGCCGAAAATGGGAACGTCACGCTCCAGCAGGCCCTGGATCATCGGGACGGCATAAGCGCCGGTCGCCGCGGGATCGCCGGGACCGTTCGACAGGAACACGCCGTCGGGCTCCAGGGCGAGGACATCCCTGAGCGACGTCTGCGCCGGCAGGACCGTTACCCGCGCGCCGGCTTTCACCAGGTTGCGGAAGATGTTGTCCTTGGCGCCATAGTCCACCGCGACGACATGCGGCCGGGGATCGCGCGGCGAGCGGGCATAACCCTGCCCCAGCGTCCAGATGCCGCCTTCCCATTCCTCCCGCCCCTGACGCGAGACCACGCGGGCAAGGTCCATCCCTTCAAGGCCCGGCCAGTCACGCGCGCGCTTCAGCAGTGCCGGCACATCGAACTGGCCATCGGGATCATGGGCGATCACGGCATTCGGCGCGCCGGACCGGCGGATGCGGCGAGTCAGCGCGCGGGTGTCCACGCCGGCAATGCCGATCTTGCCTTTCGACGCCAGCCATTCGCCGAACTGGCCGCGGGAGCGGAAGTTCGAGGGCGCCGTTACATCCTCGCGCACGACGCAGCCCACGGCTCCCTCGACACCGGATTCGAGATCCTCGTCATTGACGCCGACATTGCCGATATGCGGGAAGGTGAATGTAACGATCTGCGCCGCGTAGGACGGATCGGTCATCACTTCCTGATAACCGGTCATCGCGGTGTTGAAGCATACTTCACCGACGGCGCTGCCGGTCGCGCCAAAACCACGGCCCCAGGCCACATGGCCATCGGCGAGGACGAGAACGCCCGTCGCGCCCTTGGGAGGGAGCGCGTGCGAAGTTGCGGGGTCGGCCATGGTGGCGCTCCGTTGGAAAGATTGCAGCGATGGGTGCTAAGCGCCGCCCGCTAGACCCCATGGTGCAGTGCGTCAACCTAGGAAAAAGGGAAAATCCCCGCTACTCTTTTTCGCTTCCGCGCGGGCCCCGCGCTTTTCCATGGGATTCTGACGAAATATGCTTCGCGACTCGATCAAGGCTGCGCAAGTTGCCGCAATGAAATCGGGTGACAAGGCCCGCCTTGCCGCCGTCCGCCTGATCCTGGCCAAGCTGAAAGACCGCGACATCGAGCTGCGCACTGCCGCCAGTGTGCCTGATGACGATACGGTGGTGATCGAAGTCCTGCAGAAAATGGTGAAGCAACGGCGCGAATCGATCGAGCTTTACCAACAGGGCGGCCGGCAGGAACTGGCCGACGCCGAAAGCGCCGAGCTAGCGGTGATCGAGGAGTTCCTTCCCGCGCAGATGAGCGAGGAAGAAACGAAGGCCGCGATCGAAGCGATCAAGGCGGAAGTGGGCGCAAGCTCGGTAAAGGACATGGGCAAAGTCATGGCCGAGCTGAAAGCGCGCCATGGCAGCCAGCTTGATATGAGCAAGGCCAGTGGGCTGGTGAAAGCGGCATTGGGGTGATCTATGGCGCGAATGCGTGTCTCGACTTCGTTCGACACGAACGGTTGTCATTTTATTCCATCCCAAGCCCGTTCGTGTCGAGCGGAGGCCCTAGGCCGTAGTCGAGACACGTTGCGCTGACATGGCATTCTGGGCCTACATGCTTCGCTGTTCTGACGGGAAGTATTACACTGGCCATACCGACGATCTGGAACGGCGCATGGCTGAGCATCACCACGGCGGCTACTGCAATTTCACCTCACGGCGTGGGCCGGTAACCCTGGTCTGGTGCCAGGCTTTTCCGACACGCTACGAGGCGCTTCCGGCGGAGCTTCGAGTGGGCAAGTGGTCACGCGCAAAGAAGAAAGCGTTGATCGACGGCGATTGGGAACGGGTGTCGCGTTTTGCCCGGCCGCCGCGTGAACGTGTCTCAACTCTGCTCGACACGAACGGAGGTGGGGTAGGTGCCGATGCCGGAGAATCTCCATGAGCCTCTCCCCCCAATGGCTCGACGAACTGCGCGCCCGCATCACGCTCTCGGCCGTGATCCAGCGCACCACCCGCCTCACCAAGGCGGGGCGGGAGTTCAAGGCTTGCTGCCCGTTCCATAACGAAAAGACACCCAGCTTCACCGTCAACGACGAAAAGGGCTTCTATCACTGCTTCGGCTGCGGCGCGCATGGCGATGCCATCCGCTGGATGACCGACCAGCGCGGGCTTTCGTTCATGGACGCGGTGAAGGAGCTCGCTGCCGAAGCGGGGATGGACGTCCCTGCCCCCGATCCTCGCGCGGCCAAGGCAGCCGAGCAGCGCGATTCGCTGCATGACGTCACCGCGGCAGCGCAGCAGTGGTTCATCGAAGCCCTGGCCTCGCCCGAGGGTGAGCAAGCGCGTGCCTATCTCGCGACGCGGGGGTTCGACGCGCATACGGTGGCGCGGTTCGGATTCGGCTATGCTCCGGAGGGCCGTCAGGCATTGAAGGGCGCGTTGACGCAGTTCCCGGAAGAGAAGCTGGTCGAGGCCGGCCTCAGAATCAGTATCGAGGACAAGGACCCTTACGATCGTTTCCGCGGTCGGCTCATGCTGCCGATCGAGGACGCCCGCGGCCGCGTGATCGCGTTCGGCGGCCGCATCCTCGACAAGAGCAAGACTGACGCTCCGAAATACCTCAACTCCCCCGACACGCCGCTCTTCGACAAGGGGCGCACGCTCTACAATCTCCACCGTGCGGGGCCGCTGGCACGGCAGTCGGGACGGCTGATCGTCGTCGAGGGCTACATGGACGTGATCGCCCTCTCGGCCGCCGGGATCGGCGAATGCGTCGCCCCGCTCGGCACGGCGCTGACCGAACGGCAGATCGAAATGCTCTGGCGGCTGGTCGAGGTGCCAATTCTCTGCTTCGACGGCGACGCGGCGGGGCAGCGCGCGGCGATGCGCGCGGTGTCGCGCGCCCTGCCCTTGCTCCGCCCGGCGCATTCCCTGCGAATCGTGCGCCTGCCCGCTGGCCTCGACCCCGACGATCTCGTCAAACGCGACGGGACCAAGGCGATGGAAGCGCTGCTAGGCGATGCAAAGAGCCTGATCGAGACATTGTGGGAGCATGAGCGCGCTGCCGCCCCGCTCTTCACCCCCGAAGACAAGGCTGGGCTCAAGGCCCGTCTTGCCGCCCATGTCGAAACCATCGGCGATCCCGATATTCGCGCGCTCTATCGCCGCGAATTGTTCGATCGCTTCTCGGCCTTTGCCTATCCTGCGCGCGACGGCGATCAGCGCGGTTACTGGCGTGGGAAACCGCCGCTTCCACGGTCCTCGCCGGAAACCGCCAATCGCTTGCGCCGCATGGCCGGAGGCGGCGCGCGCGACAGCTTGTGCGCCGCCATAATCGCCGGATTGCTGCGCTGGCCGGCCGCGATTGGCCGTCATTCGGAGACGCTTGCCAGGCTGGTAATGCTGGACGCGCGCTTCGGCGTAATCCTCGATCTGCACGAGGCCGGCGAACCGCTTGAAAGCCAAGGGCTTGCCACCATATTGGCGCAGCAAGGCATGAACGCGCCTGCTCCGTCCGAATACGCCGGCATGCGGTTCGGGTTCCTGGGGCGGGACGTTTCCGCTGAACAGGCGGCTGCGAGCCTCGCTCAGGCGATCGGTCTTTTGGTGGAGCGCCCGGCCCTTGAGGCCGCGCTCGCCGAGGCTACCGAACGGTACGAGCGCGAGTTCACGGACGAGGCCTATGCAGAGCAACAGCGCCTGTTGAAGAGAAAGCTGGAATTCGATGCCCGTCTCGGGCAAATGGCGAATTCACAGGCGGTGTTATAATAGGGCGATTAGCTTAAAGATGATGGCGGACTAATGGACGAAGAAAATACGGGCGGTGACAAGGGCGAGAACAGCGATGCTCCGCTGATCGACCTCAACGAAGCCTCTATCAAGAAGCTGATCGCCCGCGCCAAGCGCCGCGGTGTCATCACCTATGACGAACTCAACGAGGCTCTTCCGCAGGACCAGATGTCGTCCGAGCAGATCGAGGACATCATGGCCGCGATCTCGGAGATGGGCGTCAACATCGTCGAAAGCGACGAGGATGCGGTCGATCAGGACGAGCCGCAGGTAGACGAGATCGAAGAGGCCGACGGCATGTCGGGTCGGCCCGTCGCCGAAAAGAAAAAGGAAACGATCGAGCGCACCGACGATCCGGTGCGTATGTACCTGCGCGAGATGGGCGCGGTCGAGCTGCTCAGCCGCGAGGGCGAAATCGCCATCGCCAAGCGCATCGAAGCCGGCCGCGACACGATGATTCTGGGCCTCTGCGAAAGCCCGATCACGTTCCACGCCATCATTCTTTGGTCCGAAGCACTGAACAACGGCGAGATGCAGCTGCGCGAGATTCTCGATCTCGACGCCATGCTCTCGAAAGAACCTGCGCCCGAAAGCCTCTCCGAGGACGGCGAGGAAGACGACGGCGAAATCAGCGAAGCCACTGCCGGCCCCTCCTACAAGGAGGAGGAAGACATCGAGGAGGAATCCGCCGACGGGGACGAGGATGAGGACGGCATCGAACGCCGCGCCCGCCGTCCGGTCGAGGAGGACGAGGACGACAACACCCTCAGCCTCGCCCAGATGGAAGCGGCGCTGAAGCCGGAAGCGTTGGAGAAGTTTGCCTCGATCACCGAGCTCTTCCGCAAGTTCGAGAAGATTCAGACCGAACGACTCGAAGCACTCGGCCTCGGCAGCGATTTCCCGTCGGCCAAGGAAAAGCAGTACCAGCAGCTGCGCGAAGATCTCACCGCACAGGTCGAGAGCGTGCAGTTCCACGCGACCAAGATCGAATTCCTGGTCGACAATCTCTATGCCTTCAACCGCCGGTTGACCGCGCTCGGCGGCCAGATGCTGCGTCTGGCCGAGCGCCACAAGGTCCCGCGCAAGGACTTCCTCGATAGCTACATCGGGCGCGAGCTCGACGATCAGTGGCTGCAGGACATGTCCAAGAAGGACAAGAAATGGGCCGCGTTCGCCGAGAACGAGGCGGTTGCGGTGGAGCGTATCCGCGCCGAAGTCGCCGACATCGCGGCCGCCACCGGCATGTCGCTTCCCGAATTCCGCCGCATCGTCAACATGGTGCAGAAGGGTGAGCGCGAGGCCCGCATCGCCAAGAAGGAAATGGTCGAGGCGAACCTGCGCCTGGTGATTTCCATCGCCAAGAAGTACACCAACCGCGGGCTGCAGTTCCTCGACCTGATCCAGGAAGGCAACATCGGCCTGATGAAGGCGGTCGACAAGTTCGAGTACCGCCGCGGCTACAAGTTCTCGACTTACGCCACCTGGTGGATCCGGCAGGCGATCACCCGCTCGATCGCCGACCAGGCCCGCACGATCCGCATCCCGGTCCACATGATCGAGACGATCAACAAGCTGGTCCGCACCAGCCGCCAGTTCCTCCACGAGCAGGGCCGCGAGCCTACGCCCGAGGAGATGGCCGAACGGCTTTCCATGCCGCTCGAAAAAGTGCGCAAGGTGATGAAGATCGCCAAGGAGCCGATCTCCCTCGAAACGCCGATCGGCGACGAGGAGGATTCGCACCTGGGCGATTTCATCGAGGACAAGAACGCGGTGATCCCGGTGGATGCCGCGATCCAGTCCAACCTCAAGGAGACCGTCACGCGCGTGCTCGCCAGCCTCACCCCGCGTGAGGAACGCGTGCTGCGCATGCGCTTCGGCATCGGCATGAACACCGACCACACGCTTGAGGAAGTTGGGCAGCAGTTCTCGGTCACGCGCGAACGTATCCGCCAGATCGAGGCGAAGGCACTGCGCAAGCTCAAGCACCCGAGCCGCAGCCGCAAGATGCGCTCGTTCCTCGACCAATGATCGGCCGACGATGACCTGCTGGGAGCGGCTGAGCGGCGCGCTCTGCGCAGCATTGATCGCCGCACTGGCCGTTCCTTACTCAGCCAGCGCCGCACCCGGCGAAGTGTCCTCGTTCTCGAAGGGAGTGAACCCGGCCGCGCTTACTCTGGCGCGCGAGATCATCGCTCTCGGTTATCCGGTGGAAGCTCGCGCCACCATGTTCTCCGGCGCCCTGGACGCTGTGATGGGACAGATGCGCGAGGCCCGGGATTCCGGCTTCGGCGATGATCCGGCAATCAAGGAGATCGTGGACCGCCACATCCGCGCTTCGGAAACCGAAATGAAGGCCTTGGTCCAGCAACACTTGCCGGGTCTGCTCGACGCCATCGCGATCGCTTATGCTCGCGAGTTCTCGCTCAAGGAATTGCAGGAACTGCGCGCTTTCGTGGGGACACCTACCGGGCAGCGCTTCTTCGCACGAAGCGCCGCGCTGATGCAGGACCCTGCCGTTGCGGCCGCCAACCAGGCGCTGATGCGCGATGCCTTCGTACAGGTGCAGCCGATGCGCAAGGCGCTGGAGGAAGAACTGCTCGACTATTTCTCCAAGAATCCCGAAGCGGCGAAGCGGATGGCCGAGCAGCAGTGACGATCCTTCCGCAAAAATCCCAGCCTGCAACGGAACCAAAGGCAGGCCCCGGACGTTTCATTTCCAGAGAGACGATCTGATGATTCGCATAAGACCATTCCGTAAAAAGAATGGTCTAAGGGAGCCCCGCCGCAGAGATGCGACGGGGCTTACTTTTTGGACAGGCCGATTCCTCCGCAGAAGCGGTCAACCCCACGCTGGCGTCTGCGGGAAAGTCGGCCTATGGGGGCGCTGACACGAGTCACCCCCAAGCAGTAGTATGAGCCGTTCCGCTATGCGCATCGCCATCGCATCTGATCACGCCGCAGTCGCCATGAAAGGCGAACTGGCCACCTGGCTGGCCGAACAAGGCCATGAAGTCGCCGATCTCGGCACCAATAGTGATGCTTCGGTGGACTATCCCGATTTCGGCTACGAGCTGGCCGAGCAGGTCGCCACGGGTGCGGTCGAGCGCGGGGTCGCACTGTGCGGTTCGGGCATCGGGATCTCGATCGCGGTCAACCGCAATCCCGCGGCGCGTTGCGCCCTGGTCTCGGAACCGCTTTCGGCCCAGCTCGCGCGCGAGCACAACGATGCGAACGTCATCGCGCTCGGCGCCCGGCTCACCGGCATCGAGATGGCCAAAGCCTGCATCGAGACCTTCCTTGCCACTTCCTTCCTCGGCGATCGCCACCAGCGCCGCGTCGACAAGCTTTCCAACCCCCAAGCAACTAGGCAGACCGCATGAACACGAGCGCCGAAACCTTGTCAGATATCCGCCCCAAGGGCTTCTTCACCCAGGGCCTTGCCGAGACCGATCCCGAGATCGCCGGCTGGATCGCCAAGGAACTCGGCCGCCAGCGTGACAAGATCGAGCTGATCGCCAGCGAGAACATCTGCTCAAAGGCAGTGCTGGAAGCGGCCGGATCGATCCTCACCAACAAGTACGCCGAAGGCTACCCGGGCAAACGCTATTACGGCGGCTGCGAATATGTCGACGAGATCGAAACGATCGCGATTGAGCGTGCCAAGAAGCTGTTCGGCGCGAACTTCGCCAACGTGCAGCCCAACTCGGGCAGCCAGATGAACCAGGCGGTGTTCCTGGCGCTGCTGCAGCCCGGCGACACCTTCATGGGGCTCGATCTTGCCGCCGGTGGCCACCTCACCCATGGATCGCCGGTCAACATGAGCGGCAAGTGGTTCAATCCGGTG
>Ga0164243_10012781_pt1 | contig 11857 bp, 12 predicted proteins | sample OricompcompostOP_FD_108781 | JGI IMG/M metagenome (GOLD analysis project Ga0164243, IMG submission 108781) | Organic Plus compost microbial communities from Emeryville, California, USA - Original compost - Organic plus compost (OP) | ecosystem: Engineered > Solid waste > Mixed feedstock >...
ATTGCTCAGCGGTCAATTCGTAGCGCTTTGGTTTCGACATCAACGGGCTCCAGATCACCAGATCTGCAAACCCATCAATCACACATCACTGAAAAACTGAATCCTGAATGTCGATTGGACCTAGACGAAATCACCCGCGAGCACCTGAACGAAGAGACGCAGCGGCTCTTCGGACGGGAGCGCTTCGCCGGGTTGTTCATCACGCATTCGATCAGCGAAGCGGTTTTCATGAGTACGCGCGTTCTGGTGATGTCGGCCCGCCCGGGCCGCATCGTCGCGGATTTTGCGGTTCCGTTCGACTATCCGCGTCTGCCCGAACTGAGATTCGACCCGAAGTTCGCGGAACTTTGCGCCCAGGTATCCGCCGCATTGAGGAGCGCCTACTGATGGATTTCGCTGCCAAGAACGTTGGAGCCGATATGGCCCCGGCGGCCACCAGGAAATCATTCTCGGCCAGGTTGGGCGAAACGGTCGTTCCACCTGTCCTGCTGGGCGTGGCGCTTCTCATGGTCTGGTATCTCATCAGCTATGGTCTGCTGAACGAGACCAACTGCTTCCTCCTCGGCCCGCCTCATCGGGTCTGGCAAGTGGGCTTTGCCGATTGGGCGAACTTCTCCGAAATCATGGTTGCTTTGTGGTCCAGCGCGCGCGTCGCGGCCATCGGCCTGGTGATTGCGATCATGATTTCCACACTGCTGGCCACCCTAATGAGCCAGAGCAAGCTCATTGAAGGGGCGATCTTTCCCTACATGGTCGCCCTGCAGGCCATTCCACTGCTGGCGATCGTGCCGTTGATCTCGTTCTGGTTCGGCTTCGGGCAATTGTCGCGCGTGGTCGTCTGCGTCCTGATCTCGCTGTTTCCGATGCTGGTGAACACGCTGTTCGGCCTGCACAGCGCGCCGAGTGGCGCGCACGATCTCTTCACCCTGCATAAGGCGAGCAGGCTGACGCGCCTGCGCAAGCTGATGCTGCCAGCGGCATTGCCGGCCATCTTCGCCGGCCTGCGGATCTCGGCTGGACTGGCTGTCATCGGTGCTATCGTTGGCGACTTCTTCTTCGGCCGCGGGGATGTCGGCATCGGACAGCGCCTGCGCCAATATGCCAATGAACTGGCCGGCGAGCAGCTTTTGGCAGCCGTCATCATGTCGTCTTGTCTCGGCATCACGGTCTTTCTCCTTTGCCTCGATCGGCCATTGGTACGAGGCCCGGTCCGTGAAGAACGATTAACCCGCGCGCCACTGGCAGATGAATCAGGGAGGGACGATCGGATTGGACAAGATCAGGGTTCTGCTTGCCACGCACCGGGAACCAATTCATCAGAAGAGCGCGCTGGCAACCGCTCCGGAAGGAACGGAGGTGACGATCTGCGCCGCGTCCCGATACGAAGCACTGCTGGAGCTCGCTGGCGATTTTGACATACTCGTCAGCGAGCGGTCGGGTCGCATCGATGCGCCCCTTATCCGTCAGGGGCGTAAGCTCAAACTCATCCAAAGATGGGGGCGCATGACACACGATATCGACGTTGAAGCTGCGCGTGAAGCAGGCGTCGCTGTCTGCTATCGGCCCCTCTACAATGCTATGATGGTAGCCGAGCATGTCATCATGCAGATCTTCGGCCTGGCGAAATGTGCCAGAGAGTGTGAAAACGTCCTGTTAGGCCCGCAGGATTGGGGGATGGAGCCCCAGAAATGCAACGCCAACCAGTTTGTGATCAACTGGAGCGGCCGACGTAACATCAAGCCAGTTTTCGGCTCGACGGTCGGCATCGTCGGCTTCGGGGAGATTGGGGCGGAACTTGCCGAACGCCTGAAGCCGCTCGGATGCAGGGTGCTCTATAACAAGCGCGGCCGGCTGCCGCCAGAAGTCGAGGCAAGCCTCGGCATCGTCTATGCTGCTCTCGACACTATCCGCGCCGAGAGCGACTTCCTGTGCCTTCTGCTGCCGCATACCGACAGCGCCAACGGCGCGATCGACCGCGATTTTATCGACGGCATGAGACAGGGGGCTTTCCTTATCTCCAGCGGTGCGAGTTCGACGTTGAACGAGGCGGATGTGGCCGCCGCCTATCGCAGCGGCCAGCTAGGAGGTGTCGCGACGGACGGATGGCGTTGGGAGCCGCTGGAGGCGGACAATCCCCTGCTAGCCCTCGCGAAGGATCCGCAGGCGAATGTGGTCTTCACGCCCCATACGGCGATCGGGACGCCGCCCGGCGCGGACATGGCCGCCAGCTTCCGGGCGGGATGGCAGAATATAGTCAATCTGATGCAGGGCAAACCTCTGGTGAACAGGCTGGCCTGAAAGTCGTTTGAACGGGATGTGACAGGATGAAGGTCTGGACGTCGCATTGACGGGTCCTGTCGCAAACTCGGTGGCATTCGCGTCGACGAGAGCCGGTTGCGTGATTGCTCACGGCGACGGTTGAAGTCAATCCGCAGACGGAAGAGCCGGTATCTGAACAACCGCATCGAGCGAAACCATCTGCGCATCAAACGTCGACTCCGATGCATGCTTGGGTTCAAGTTGACGACTTTCGCAGCAACGACCCGTTCCGGCATCGAGATGGTGCACATGATGCGCAAACGGCATGCGAGGTACGCCTTCAATCCGGCGCCATCACTTGCCGAGCAGTTCCAAATACTCGCAGCCTAACGTCTCACGGCAGGCCAATCACGTTCTTTCTCTGAGATTGGTGAGCGTGCGCCTGTGGACATGCAGAGCGAAGCCGCGCAGGCGTTTGCCGTTGAGACCCCATCCGCGCAGCGGCGCCATGTTGGTCTTGATCCAGATCTCATCGATGAACACCAGGCACTGCGGATCAAGGTCGGATTGCAGGGATCGCCATCGCTGTCGCCGGCGGACAATGTCGGTGCGACGGACCGGCTCGAACGGTAGCATTGAGACCACTTCACCGCCGACGACACGGCGCCACCGATCGACAGCTCTCGCCGGAAACAACCGCTGCGACAAGCCGTTCGCGAAGATCATTGGAGAGAGGTGCTGTCATCAGATGCTCGCCTCTACTCAAGCCAGCATCTTGAATCACAGAAACACCCTAAGCGGAATCTATTCGATTCAATCAGACGCTGAAACGCCCCAGCACCTGCTAACGAACGTTTTGCACGGTCCGTCCAGCACAGAAAATCCTTTCGGTGCCGGCAGGAACTTTCCAATCGTGCGAGATTGAATTATTCATAATAATATGTATAATAAGATTATTAATGAGCCTACGGGGCGAGAGGGGATGGATACTGGTTTGCCAGATGCCAGCACATCTATGTTGGAAATCCGGAATGGACGCGCGTCGGCAGGCATTTCGCCTGACCATGGCGGAAGTATCGCCTGGTTTCGCTGGGAGAGGCCGAAAAGCGACGAGGCCATCGACTGGTTGCGTCCGGCGCCGTCCCAGCCGCTCTCGACACTCGACGCCGGCGTCATGGCCTGCTTCCCGCTGGTGCCCTATTCCAATCGCGTGCGCGACGGACGCTTTGCCTTCGCGGGACAACAGGTGAGGCTTCCTGTGAGCGGTGCCGATCCCAATTTCGAACATGGTCACGGCTGGCGACGGCCTTGGACAGTTGCGCGCTGCACGCCCTCCCGGGCGGCTTTGCGCTATCGACACGAAGCCGATACGTGGCCCTGGTCCTACGAGGCGGAGCAGGAGATCGCGCTGAAGGATGGCGTGCTCGTCGTCCAACTTACCCTGCGCAATCTGTCGCCGGAACCGATGCCAGTCGGTTTCGGCCTCCATCCCTACTTTCCGAAAACTCCGTCGGCGCGGATCGAAACTGCCGTGGGCGGCATTTGGGAAGTGGACGCGGACGTGCTTCCCACCCGGCATGTCGGTCTCTCCCGTGGACCGCGAACGATCGAGATCGTTGCCGCCGCACTGGACAATGCCTTTACCGGTTGGTCCCGGTGGGCCCGCATCGTCTGGCCCGAAAAGGGCGCGGCACTCGACATAGAGGCCGAGGCACCGCTTGATTTCCTGGTCCTCTACACCCCGCAAGAGGAGGATTTCTTCTGTTGCGAGCCGGTGAGCAACGTCACTGACGCCTTCAACCTCGCTTCGGAAGGGGTCCGTGACACCGGCCTTATCGTGCTTGAGCCCAATGCGGCCCGTACGGCCGCTGTGCGCTTCATGCCCCACATAATAGAAAGAACCTTCGCTACCTGATCGACCACAACCAAAAAAAGGGGGAATACCATCATGACAATTCAGCGTCGCCTTTTCCTGGCCGGAGCCACGGCTCTTGCCTGCCTGCCAATGCTCGGTTCCGTGGCTTCGACCGCGGGCACCGTCGTCGTCTACAGCGCCATCAGCACCAAGCTGACCCAAGCGTTTGTCGATGCTTTCGAAAAGGCAAATCCGGACATCTCGGTCCAGGTGATCGCAGGCGGCAGCGGCGAGTTGCTGACCCGCGTCAAGGCTGAGCGCAACAACCCGCTGGGCGACGTGCTGCTGGGGCCGGACGCCGATACGTTCGATTCCGATCTCAGCCTGTTCGACAGCTACGAAAGCCCCGAAAGCGGCGCTTTCGACGCAGCCGCGCTTCAGCCCGACCACAAGTACACCGGCTTCTCGACCAACTTCCAGGTGTTCATCGTCAACACCAGGATGATGCCGCTTTCCGATGCGCCGAAGACGTGGAAGGATCTCGCCAAGCCGGAATTCAAGGGGAAGATCCTCATGGCGAACCCCGCGCAGTCCGGTTCCGCCTTCTCGCAGCTTCACCAGATCATCGATCTCCACGGCTGGGAAGTCATGGATCCGATCATCGACAACGCCACCTTCGTTTCGTCCTCGAAGCTGGCCTTCCAGAACGTCGCCAAGGGTGAGATCGCGGTCGGCTTGACCAGCGAATTCAACGTCCTGCAGTCGAAGAATGAGGGCAATCCCGTCGAAGCGGTCTATCCGGAGGACGGCACCGCCCTGGTGGTCGACGCCGTGGGCATCATCGCTGGCGGACCCAATGCGGATTCAGCGAGGAAGTTCGTGGACTTCGTGACCTCCAAGCCTGCCCATGAGATGCTGGTGGAACTGGACGGACGCCGCTCGGCGCGCAACGATGTTGCGCCGCCGTCCGGTCTTGCCGAGGTCGGCACGATCAAGGTCGTGCCCTACAACACCGTGTCCGCCGCCACGGACAAGGACGCCGAGCTGGCGCGCTTCGACGAGACCTTCTCGCAGAAATAGCGCATCTGTCCCACTATCGAGCGCTTTTGGCGGAGCATAGGCTCCGCCAAAAGCGTGCCCGAACCATTGCAATGAACGGCGGAGCAGCAAACCATGGCCGGCGGCCTGAGCGTCCACGACCTGACCAAGACCTATCCCACGACGGGAGGCGACCTGACCGTGGTGTCCGGCGTCGATTTCACCGTCCGGCCGGGTGAGTTTTTCACCATGCTCGGCCCGTCCGGCTGCGGCAAGACCACGACGCTGCGCATGATCGCCGGGCTGGAATCCGTCTCGGGCGGGAGCGTGCGCATAGACGGCAAGGACGCCACCGAGATCCCGGCGCGCCAGCGCAACATCGGCATGGTGTTCCAATCCTATGCGCTGTTTCCCCACTTGACGATCTTCGAGAACGTTGCCTACGGCCTGCGCATCCGCAAGCTGGGCAATGCGGAGATCAGGAAGGCGGTGAGCGAATGCCTCGACCTGCTGGCACTGACGCCTCTGGCCGAGCGCCTGCCCGGCCAGCTTTCCGGTGGACAACAGCAGCGCGTGTCCATCGCCCGCGCGCTGGTCTATCGCCCGCCCGTGCTGCTCCTGGACGAGCCGCTCGCCAATCTCGACGCAAAGCTGCGCGTGCAGATGCGCGACGAGATACGCCGTGTGCAGCGTGCGCTCGGCATCATGGTGCTTTATGTCACCCACGACCAGGAAGAGGCGATGGCTATTTCCGACCGTATCGCTGTGTTCGACCGTGGCCGTGTCGCGCAGATCGGCGCGCCGGATGCCGTCTATGACCGGCCCGAATCCCTCTTCGTCGCGGACTTCATCGGCAAGGCCAACTTCCTCAAGGTGAACATGGAAGCGGCCGGCAGTCAGCGCCTGCGGCTGCCTGCCGGCGAAACGGAGGTGCCGGAGCGCATCGTCGCCCTACCGGCCCATGAGCACGATGCGCTCGGTGGTGGCAATCAGGGCCTGCTGATGGTGCGGCCCGAGCGTCTCGTGCCTGCCGACCGCGGCCCGATAAGGGGGAGCGTCGACCGCATCCAGAACCTCGGCCCGCTGTCGCGCGGCTTCGTCGTGGCCGAGGGCGTGGACGCCGAGCTGATCGTGGACCTGCCGCGCAGCGCGCCGCGCCAGTTGAAGGAGGGCGAAACCTGCCACTTCGATTTCCGCGTCGATGACGCGACCTTGTTCAGGTGCGCGCCATGAGCGCCGTCGTTACCCGTATCGCTGGCCGCGATCCGGCCGCGCTCGCCGTCAGTGCCGTCGCGATCGTCATCGCGCTCTTGTTTCTTGTCTATCCGCTGGTCAATGGCCTGCTGCTGGCTTTCCTGCCCAATGGGGCAGAGATAGCATGGAGCAACATCACGCTCGCCAATTTCGCGCGCTTCTTCACCGCCGGCAGCTACAAGCGGGCGCTGTACAATTCCATCCTCACCAGCGGCGGCGCCACCTTGCTGGCGGCGGCGCTTGGCATCCCGATGGCCTTCGCCGTTGCGCGGGTGAACATCGCCTGCCGCTCGTTGGTGCTGGCCCTGTCGGTCATCCCGCTAATCGCGCCGCCCTTCATCGGCGCCTATGCCTGGGTGATGATCCTCGGCAACAACGGCATCATCACCCAGCTCATGGTGGAATATCTCGGCATACGCCCCCCGCCCATCTACGGTGCCTGGGGTGTCACCATCGCCCTTGCGCTCAGCTACCTGCCCTATCTGTTCCTGATGGTGCAGGGAACGCTTGCCGCCGGCGATCCGGCCATCGAGGAGGCGGCGTGCATGACGGGCGCGTCGGCCTGGCGCATCGCGCGAACCATCACCCTGCCGCTTGCCATGCCCGCCATAGCGGCCGGCATGCTGGTGGTCTTCATCAAGTCTCTGGGCGATTTCGGCGTGCCGTCGATCTTGGGCGGCGAAATGCAGGTGCTGCCGACACTGATCTATTATCAGATCAACGGCTTCTTCAACCTCAATGCCGGCGCCGCCATTGCCATCGTCAACGTGATGCTGACGTTGGCTGGTCTCGGCCTGCTGGCGCTGGTCAACCGCCGCGGTGTCTCGACGCTGACCGGCTCCTCGCGGGGCGCGGTGCGCTCCAGCGGCTGGCGCGCGCGGCTGGCCGCGAACGCCTTCGTCTGGGTGGTGCTTGTGCTGGCGCTGCTGCCGCAGCTTCTTGTGGCGCTCTACTCGTTCTCGCTGCGCTGGGGCGAAACGCTGCTGCCCTCCAGCTACGGCCTCGACAATTATCGCGACGTCTGGGCCGAGGCGCTCCGGACGATGGGCAACAGCGTTGTCCTGTCCGGCCTGGCGACGATCGCCTGCGTTCTGTTCGGGGCAATCACCGCCTACGCCACGGTGCGGGGTCGCGCCGTCTCCAAATGGGCCATAGACCTGACCATCATGCTGCCTTTCGTGCTGCCGGGTCTGGTGGTCGGCGTTGCCTATCTCGGCGCCTTCAACAGCCCCCCGCTGCTTTTGACCGGCACCGCGGCGATCCTCGTGCTCGCCTATTTCACGCGCCGCGTTGCCTTCGTGTTCCGCTCGGCCGCGACGGCAATCGCACAGATCGACCCCAAGATCGAGGAGGCTTCCACCATCTGCGGGGCCTCCTGGGGCTTCACCATGCGGCGCGTCATGGTGCCGTTGCTGGCGCCCGGACTTCTGGCCGCCGCCATCCTCGTCTTCGCCACGCTGATCGGCGAGATCAGCGCCACGGTGCTGCTCTATTCGGCCAGCTGGAAGCCGATCTCCATCGCCATCTACGAGCGCGTGCTGGGCAACGAGCTTGCGAGGGCGAGCGCGCTCGGAACCATCTGTAACGTCGCCACGCTGCTGATGATCCTTGCCGGTAGCAGGCTGGCCGGCCGTTCGATGTCCGATATGTTCCGCTGAGAGGGGCAGGGGCTGCCGGGTTTGCCGGCTGCTTCCCGCGCCATCGTGCTGTTGCATCCGGTTTTGTCATTCCGCAACATGGCTTTCGGAGCCGGAAACCAAAGACCCGCAGCGCCGACCGGTGCTGCGGGTCTTGACGTTTCAGATCGGCCCTCAGAGGGAGCCGCCGTTTCCACTACTGGCCGGCAATGGCGTTCCAGCCGTCGACAACCTTCTTCACCGCAGTGGAGAAGCCTTCGAGGCTGGAGGGGAAGTGCACCTTCTCGTAGCTCGACGACGGCAGCATCTTGGCGGAGATATCGGCGGGCAGCTCGATGTCGCGTGTCGGGTGGGCGTAGCCCTTGGCCAGCAGCGTCTGTCCCTCGTCGGAGAAGAGGAAGTCGAGCGCGCCCTTGGCGGCGTCGGGATGAGGCGCCGCCGAGCTCGCATACTGGGCGAACAGCATGCCGACCGTGCCGTCCGTGGGGATGATCACCTGCAGCGGAAGTCCGGTGGCGTCGCGCTTGGCGAAGCCGTCGAAGTCGTAGACCAGCGAGATCGGGCATTCGCCCTTCTGGATGGAGCCGACATTCAGCACCACGCCCTGGCGCAGGTTGCCGCTGTCGCGCAGCGTCTTGAACCATTCCAGCCCCGGCTCGACATTGTCCTCGCCGCCGCCATTGGCGAAGGCCGCGGCCAGCACGGATGCCGTGGCATAGGTCGAAACACGGGGGTCGCGGCTGCAGACCATGTCCTTGTAATCGGGCTTCAGCAGGTCGTTCCAGGTTTGCGGCAGGGTCTTGACCTGGTCGGTATTGACCAGGAACGAGATGGCGCCCCAGTAGGAAGAGGCCCAGCGGCCATCGGGATCCTTGAATTCCGGCTTGATCTTGTCCCAACTCGCGTTCTTGTAGGTCGCGGCGAGATTGTTTTCGAGCAGGCGGCCCAGGAAGTCGTAGCCGATATCGGCCACGTCCATCACCGGCGCATCCTTTTCGGCGAGCAGGTGGGTGATCTGCTCGGCTGACGTCATGTCGGTGTCGACATGCTCGACGCCATAGATGTCCTGGATCTTCTCGAAGATCTCACCGAGATTCACCCAGTCGTCCGACATTCCGTAGGACACCAGCTTGCCTTCCGCCTTGGCCCCTGCCAGGACCTCGGAGCTGCTTTGTGCATGTGCTGCGCCGATCAGGCCGGCCAGCGCCGTTGCGGAAAAGGTAGTCTTGAGAATTCTCGATAGCATTACATTTACCCCCTGACGATTGCGTGAAGAAGCTCTAAGCCGGCTTCGTCTGCCCCGCCCCTTTGGACGGCCGCCTGCCGCGGCCGACTACCCACAGGATCGCGAGCGAGATGGCCCACGCGAAAACGAAGCTGATGAAGGCGAGTGCACTCGCCTGCCGGGCGTCGAACCGCGTGAATTCAACGAGATACATGGGAAAGGTCTTGAACCGCGTGCCGATCAGCAGATTGGCCAGCGCGAATTCGGCAAACGCGGCCGAGAACACGAGCAGGCTGCCATTGATGACGCCCGCGCCGATATTCGGCAGGATGACCTTGAGGAACACCAGCACATGGTTGGCACCCAGGCTCTGCGCCGCTTCCGAGAGCGTCCTGGTGTCGACCGCCTCCAGCGCGTTCATCACCGACCGATACATGAACGGCAGTGTGATCACGACATAGGAGGCAACGAGGATGTTGGCCGTGTTGATGATTGGCAGGGGAACGGAAGAGTAGAGCCGGATCAGGCCAAGCGCCAGCACAACGCCGGGCACCCCGAAGGGCAGGATGGCCAGCGCCTCGACAAGCGGCTTGGCGCGCGGCAGCCTGGTGTGGAGCCAGTAGACCGTGGGCGCAACAAGTGCGAGCGACACGGCCACCGTTGCGGCGGAGACGAACAACGAGCTTAGCAGGGCGTTTCTGAAGGCGGTCTTTGATGTCACCTTCACCCACCACTCGAAGGTGAAGCCTTCGGGCCAGATCGTCCTGTCCCAGCGCACGGAAAAGGAAAAGAGCGCGGTCGCCAGAACCGGTACGATCATGAAGACGAGGAACAGGCCGATGACGACGACACGCCAGAGCGGCGCGCGCGAGGGCAGTTCTGCGGACGGTATGGCAAGGCTGCTCATGTGGTCGCTCCCCTGCCTCGGACGAGCAGTTGATAGGCGGCCACGCATGACAGCATGATGACGAGGGACAGCACCGCGATCGCGTCGGCCAGCGCCGGGTCGAGCTGCACCTCGCCCCGCACAAGGGCGGCGATCTGGACCGTCACCAGATTGACCGCCGAGCCGGTCAGTGTCCAGGCCGTGGCATAGGCGCCGAAGGCGTTGGCGAACAGCAGGAAGAAGCAGCCGAGCAGGCTGGGGCGCAGGATCGGGATGGCGACATACCGCCAATATTCCAGTGGGCGCGCGCCGAGACTCACGGAAGCCTCGCGCCATTCTCTGCGCAGGCCGAGCAGGGCGGGGATCATCAGCAGCACGGCGAGCGGCATCTGGAAATAGACATAGGCAATGGCCAAGCCGCCGATCGAATAGATGCGAAAGCTGGGATAGATGTCGATGCCCACTTGCTTTAGCAAAAGAGTCACCACGCCGGTCGACCCCAGGGTGATGATGAAGGCAAAGGCGAGCGGCGCGCCGCCGAAATTCGCGGTCACGTCGGCCAGCGCCGTCAGCCCGTGGCGCACGCCCGCATTCCTTGACGTGACGATGGCATGGGCCACCAGTGCGCCCAGTACCGTTCCGCTCGCCGCACTCGCCAGAGACAGGCCGAGGCTATTGACGAAGGCCGAACGGACTGCCGGCGTCATTGCCCGCCCGAAGTTGCTGAGCGAGAGACCTGCCTCCCCGGTGAAGGCCGACTTGGCCAGCATCATCGCCGGCGCGACTTCGAAGGCCAGGGCAAAAGCGAGGAAGGGAACCAGCCCGAGCCACGCCTGCGTCGGCCATCTCGATGTCGAAGAGCTTTTCATCTCGGCCTCAAGCTTCGACCGCCACGCCGTCTGTCGCGATGGTGATGCGGCCGGCAAAGATCCGCCGGGCTTCGGCCAGCACTTGGTCGTGACGGGTCGCCGGATAGGTGTGGGTAAGCACCAGATGCTCGACCCCGGCGTCGCGGGCGATGCGCGCGGCCACCTCCGCGGTCAGGTGGTCCTCGCTCTGGTATTCAGCGGTAAAGGAGCATTCGCACAGGAAGATGTCCGCGTCGCGGGCGACGACGGCAAGGTCCGGCGTGTCTGCGGCGTCGCCGGAATAGGCGAAGACCTTGCCGCCGGCCTCGACCCGAAATGCGATGCTGTTGGACGTGTGGCCGGTCAACGCGACCTCCACGTTCATTCCGTCGATCACATGCCTGCCGAGGTCGAGCTCCACTACATCCAGCCGGTAGCTCTCGGGCTGGGCGTCCCGGAATATCAGCAGCAGCTCGGCCAGGAATTGTCTCAGCCCGCGGCAGCCGATGAAGGTCAGCGGCTGTGTGCGGCTCCATCCCGGCGTCGCGTTGGTTGCCTGTAGCAGCGTAACCAGGTCCAGCACATGGTCGGGGTGTAGATGCGAGATGAAGACGGTGTCGATGTCGCGATGATCCATGCCGGCGGCGGCGAGGCGCGACAGGGCGCCGGCGCCCATGTCGAACACGTAGGCCCGGCTTCCGAGGCGCAGCAGATGGCAGGACGGGCTGCGCGAGGGGGCGGGCAGAACCGTTCCCGCCCCGATCACGGTGAGGTGCATGGATGCCTCCGTCATGCCGCGTCCCGCTCGGTTGCGGAGACTTCATCGGCGAGGACCATGCACACTTCGGTGCCGAA
>Ga0164243_10012782_pt1 | contig 11855 bp, 11 predicted proteins | sample OricompcompostOP_FD_108781 | JGI IMG/M metagenome (GOLD analysis project Ga0164243, IMG submission 108781) | Organic Plus compost microbial communities from Emeryville, California, USA - Original compost - Organic plus compost (OP) | ecosystem: Engineered > Solid waste > Mixed feedstock >...
CACCGACCCCGACGAGCTGCGAGAGGAGTTGGCGAGGGTCAGGTCCCAGGGCTGGTCCTTGGTCGAGGACGAGCTCGAGCCCGACGTCACCGGCATCGCCGCGCCGATCTTCGGACCTGGAGGCAAGGTCGTCGCCGCGCTCAACGTGTCAGCCCACGAGCACCGCATCAACGCCGAGGCCGTCGTCAACGACATCCTGCCGGTGCTCATCGAGTACAGCCGTGAGCTGAGCCTGCTCTTCGGGGGAGTCCCCACCAGGTAGCGCCGCGGGGCATGCCGAGCAGCGTCGGCGGTTCCCAGACGCATCGAGGCGCGCTCTTCTCCCTTCTCGGGGCGAGTCCGGCGTACCGGCGTCTCCGGGCGATCTCTGCCCAATTGCACGTGGTCTCGAAGCCTTGACAGATGTGAGGGATACCACTTAGCGTCGTGCTCACTAAGCGCACAGATGCGCGCGGAGCGCACGATCAGGAGAGTAAAGGTGTGCACCACTTCTGTTGCCCTGTTGAGACTTCGCCTCGGGATCTGCTCTCAACCTCGCGTGGCGGGTGCTGCGCCTGCCAGGCATGACGTGGATGTGCGGAGCCAAAGGAACGCCGAGAGGAAGCCGAGCTGAGATGTACGTCGGGGCAATGGTTAGGAAGATGAGCAGTTGGCGCCTGCCAGCGCTGAGCGCCGGACTGGTCGGCGTCCTCATGATCAGCGGGTGTGGTGGCAGCGACACCTCCGAGGCGACGCCTCCCAGCACCCTCGACGGGCTGGTCGAGGCTGCGAAGGCCGAGGGCCAGCTCTCGGTCTACGGGGCGGTGGCGCCGGCGGTGCTCGACCGGGTGACGGCGAGCTTCGAGAAGAAGTACGACATCGACGTGAGCACCGTTCGCATGTCGTCCTCCGACCTGTACACGCGATTCGCGACCGAGGCACAGTCTGGCAAGCCAGGCGCCGACGCGATCCTGCCCACGTTCGGCGAGCGCGACGTCTCGGTGCTGACCGAGGACGGCCTGGTCACGCCTCTCGCGGACGCCGGTATCCCGGACTACCCCGGCGGCTACCCCGAGGAGTCCCAGATACCGGACTTCGGCACTGCTGCGGTGAACTACGTTCAGAACGGGCTGGCCTACAACACCGACATGGTGAAGGGCGACGACATTCCGACCGACTGGTCCCAGATCGCCGACCCGAAGTGGAAGGGGAAGCTGATCGCCGCCTATCCGAACTCCTCGCCGAACACGCTGAACTTCTTCAACTTCCTGCTTGAGACCCAGGGACCGGACTTCCTCGAGGCCCTGCGGGCCAACGACGTGAAGTACGTCGATGGGGAGAGCCCGGCCGTGCAGGCCGTCGCGGCGCCGGATCCGACCCTCTCGCGAAGGCGCGGGGCGGCTCAGCCCTGGTAGGTGTCGACGGCGACGATCTCGACCGAGATCTCCTTGCCGTTCGGGGCCGTGTAGCTCGTGGTGTCGCCGACCTTGAGTCCGAGGATCGCCTGGCCGAGCGGGCTCGTGGTCGGGTAGACCTCGATGTCGCTCTCGTCGTTCTGGATCTCGCGGCTGCCGAGCAGGAACCGCGACTCGTCGCCGAAGATCCGCGCGGTCACGACCGTGCCGGTCTCCACGACGCCGTGGCTCTCCGGGGGCTCGCCGACCGTGGCCGTGCGCAGCAGCTCGGTGAGGTAGCGGATGCGCGCCTCGATCTTGCCCTGCTCGTCCTTCGCGGCGTGGTAGCCGCCGTTCTCCTTGAGGTCGCCCTCCTCGCGCGCCGCCTCGATGCGCTTGGCGATCTCGGCGCGGGCGGGGCCGCTCAACTGCTCGAGCTCGGCGGACAGCCGGTCGTACGACTCCTGGGTGAGCCAGCTGGTCGACGTCGTGTCGGTCATGTCGTTACTCCTCTGTGACGAGTATCGCGGCGCCCGGTGTCCATGCGGCCGGGCGTCGCCTTCGCACGCGCTGCCCTCAAACACAGAGACCGGCCCGGGGCCGGTCTCTCGAAGCGGGTCGCAATGCGGTTGCCCTAGATTAGGTCAGCCAGCAGCGGTAGATCAAGCCGACGTCCGCGAGCCGCGTGGTCCGCACCGTCTCGGAGAGGTGCCGGGTGCGGTCCTCCGAGGGCGGCAGCTCGACGACGCGCCACCCCACGAAGGCCTGCTTCTCGTCCTCCGCCGCGACCGCGCAGCGCACCGCGGTGCCGGGGGCGACGGAGACCTCGCCGCGCACGAGCACCTCTGCGTCGGAGCGCACCTCGAAGCCGACGTCCTGAGTCTCCACGGTCGCGCCCGGCCCGAACACCCCCGCCCAGACGACCCACGCGGCCATCACGACGACGACCGCGGCGCCCGCGACGACCGCGAGCACGCGGGCGCGCAGTCGGCGTCGGGGGGTGCGGCCGTAGCGCGCGTCGATCGCCGTCATGGCACCTTCCCGGTCGGGCGGGGCGCGGGGGAGCGCCTATCCTGATTCCAGGCTAGATGCTCCGGAAAGGCTCGAGCTCCATGGCTCCCCTCGCGACGCTGCTCGCCGCCGTCTCCCTCGCGCCGCAGCGCGTCGGCCTCCCGCTCGCAGACGCCCCGTCGCCGACCCCAACCCCGATCGATCCGGATCTCGTGTCTCCGGGCGTCGGGGGCTTCGTCGCGGTCTTCGCGATCGCCGTCGTGGTCGTGCTGCTCGTGATCGACATGACGCGCCGCATCCGCCGGCTGCGTTACCGCGAGGAGATCGGCGCGCGCCTCGACGCCGAGCAGGCCGCCGCGGGCGACGACGAGCCCTGAGCGGAGGTCCGGCTCGCTCAGGCCCAGACCGGGTGCATCACGATGAGCAGGATCGCGGCCCAGTGGCACAGGAACGCGACGACCGTGCACGAGTGGAACAGCTCGTGGAAGCCGAACACCCCGGGCACCGGGTTCGGCCGCTTGAGCGCGTAGAACACCGCGCCCGTCGTGTAGGCAACGCCGCCCACGAGCACGAGCACCATCATCGCGACGTTCGCGTTCACGAGGTCGACGATGTAGAGCATCGCAGCCCAGCCGAGCAGCACGTAGAGCACGACGTAGAGCCAGCGCGGTGCGGAGAGCCAGAACACCCGGAAGGCGATGCCGAGCAGCGCGCCGCCCCAGATGAGAGAGAGCAGGATCACGCTCTTCGGGAACTCGAGCGCGCACACCGCGAGCGGCGTGTAGGTGCCCGCGATGAGCAGGAAGATGTTCGAGTGGTCGAGCCGGCGGAACAGCTGGAGCGTCGACGGCTTCCAGTTGAAGCGGTGGTAGACGGCGGAGATCCCGAACAGCAGGAGCGAGGTGAGGGTGAACACCGCGGCGCTCCACCGCGCGGGGGCGTCCGCCCCGAGCACGATGAGCACGAGGCCGGCGACGAGCGCGAGCGGGAAGGTCGCCGCGTGGATCCAGCCCCGCCAGGTGGGCTTCACGTTGCCGTGCACGTCGAGCCCTCGGCGGTCGAGGGCCGAGTCGAGCAGCGGGAGCTTCGCCTCCGAGACGGACTCCGCGAGCTCCGCGGCCGCCGTCTGCATGCTGCGCGGCGGCTGCCCGTCCGCAGGCGGCCTCGAGTCGTGCTCGGCATCCGCGGGCGCTGTCATGGCCCGATCCTACGGGGCGGGGCCGCCGGAGAAGCTGTGAGGGGGCCGGATCGCGGTGGACTACCGTAGGCATGTGCGCGAGCGGCGGAGCCCGGCCCGTCCGGGCCTCCTCTATGGGGTCTACCAGGCCGGGCTGCGCCGCCAGCTCGCTGGAGCGAAGCTCCCCGGCCACGTCGGGATGATCATCGACGGCAACCGGCGCTGGGCGCGCGAGCGCGCGCTCGAGACCGCGGCGCACGGCCACCGTGCGGGGGCCGCGAAGATGCGCGAGTTCCTGCACTGGTGCGACGACCTCGGCATCCGGGTCGTGACGATCTACCTGCTCTCCACCGACAACCTCTCCGGCCGCGACACGGAGGAGCTCGGCCAGCTGTTCGAGATCATCGCCGACCTCGCCGACGAGCTCTCCACGGCGGCCGACTGGCGCGTGCAGCACGTCGGGGCGACGGACGCCCTGCCGGAGTGGCTCGTCGGACGGCTGCGTGCCGCCGAGGAGCGCACGGCCGGAAACGCGGGGCTGCACGTCAATCTCGCGGTGGGCTACGGCGGCCGGCGCGAGATCGCGGACGCGATGCGCAGCATCGTGCGCAGCCACAGCCGCGGTGGCGGCACGATCGACGACCTCGCCGAGATCCTCACCCCGGAGCTCATCGCCGAGCACCTCTACACGCAGGGCCAGCCCGATCCGGACCTCATCATCCGCACCTCGGGGGAGCAGCGGCTCTCGGACTTCATGATCTGGCAGAGTGCGCACAGCGAGTTCTACTTCGTCGAGTCGCTCGGGCCGGACCTGCGCGAGGTGGACTTCCTTCGCGCGCTGCGCACCTACGCCTCGCGCGAGCGACGCTTCGGACGCTGATCAGGACAGGGGACCCCATGGACATCGACGACTTCGCGGCCCGCTTCGACGAGGAGCCCGGCTACCTCGACTTCGCGCGCGTCGGCCCGATCGGTCGCACCGTGCAGGAGGAGACCGCGGCGCAGGTCGGCCTGCTCACGCACGCCCGGTTCGGCTCCCTCGACGAGCTGCTCACCGGGCAGGACGAGCGCTCCCGGCGCGCGATCGGCGCCCTCGTCGGCCGGGACGCCGACCACGTCGTGTTCCAGCCGAACACGAGCCAGGGGCTCATGCACGCGATGTTCGGGATCACGGGCGGCGTCCTGCTCTCGCCCGCCGAGTTCCCCAGCCTGCCCTTCGCGGCCACTCGCGCGGCCCAGTCCCTCGGCGCGCTCGAGCCGCGCTGGCTCGAGGCGGAGCACGGCAAGATCACGCCCGGCACGATCCGCGAGCAGCTCGACGACGACGTCGCGGCGGTCGCGGTGAGCCTCGTCGACTACCGCACCGGCTACCTCATCGACCTGGAGGGCATCCGTCAGGTGATCGGCGACCGGCTGCTCGTCGTCGACGCGATCCAGGGCTTCGGCGTCGTGGACGCCCCCTACGAGGTGGCCGACGTCGTCGCCTCGGGCGGCCAGAAGTGGGTGCGGGCGGGCTGGGGCACGGGCTTCCTCGCGCTCTCCGACCGCGCCGTCGAGCGGCTCGCCCCCGTCTGGTCGGGCTTCAACGCGACCGGGGACGGCGAGATGCCGGTCGACGAGGTGCCGGATCCCGAGCGGTCGGCGAAGGCCTTCCAGGTGAGCAACCCCGACCCGGTCGGTCAGGCGCGGATGTCCGCCGCGCTCGAGGAGATCGCGTCGGTGGGCGTCGCGGCGATCTCCGCGCGCGTGGCCGAGGGGGTCTCGCGCGTGATCGACCTCGCGGACGAGTTCGCGATCCCGATCTCCTCTCCCCGCGCGGTCGCCGAGCGGGCGGGCATCGCGGTGCTGCGCCCGGAGCCCGAGGAGCTCACCGTGCTCGCCGCGGCGCTGCACAACCACGGCGTCACGGTCACGGGGCGCGACGGGGCGATCCGGGTCTCCGTGCACGCCTCGACGACGGAGGAGACCCTCGGGATGCTGCGGGCTGCCTTCGTCTCCTTCGCGACCGCGGCGGGGCGCTGAGCCCGCGCCACCGCCCCGCCTCTGCACCTCTACGAAAACTAAGGACTTCCGCGCCCTCTTCCGCGTGTCGCGTGAGCGAGGACCGGCGCGTCGTCCTGGATCTCCTTAGTTTTCGGTGGAGTGGGGGAGGGGCGCCGCGTGGCCCGGGTGGCGGCGCTCGGAGCGACGCGAGGAATTCACGCGCCTGAAACACGCGGGGCGCGTGTCGAAACAGCGCCGTCACACGCGGCGTCGTAGCGTCGAGCCATCAGGCATGGCGTCTGATCGGAGCGGCCACCCACAAGTTCGTTCCGCGAGCCCCCCAGGCCGTTCCGCCATACGGTTCCGGGAGCGCGCGCTCCCGGGGAGGAGCGGTAGTGCCTCAGCTCGACAGATCCCAGCAGTCGGCAGCATCCACCACCAGCAAGGCCCGGACGGGCCGACCGGCGAGCGAGGGGACGGGCGAGCGCACCTTCGTGCTCGACACCTCCGTGCTGCTGTCCGATCCGAAGGCGATCTACCGGTTCGCCGAGCACGCCGTCGTCCTCCCCGTCGTCGTCGTGACGGAGCTCGAGGCGAAGCGCAACGACCCGGAGATCGGCTACTTCGCGCGCCAGGCGCTGCGCCTCCTCGACGAGCTGCGCGTCGAGCACGAGCGGCTCGACTTCCCCATCGTGGTGGGGTCGGAGGGCGGATCGCTGCGCGTCGAGCTCAACCACTCCAACATGTCGGTGCTGCCCTCCGGGCTGCAGCTCGGCGACAACGACTCCCGCATCCTCGCCGTCGCCCTCAACCTCGCGAACGACGGCCTCGACGTGTGCGTCGTCTCCAAGGATCTCCCGCTGCGCGTCAAGGCCGCCTCGATCGGCCTCGCCGCGGAGGAGTACCGGGCCGAGCTCGCGGTCGACTCCGGCTACACGGGGCTCGCCGAGGTCGCCCTCTCCGCGACCCGGATGGCCGACCTGTACGAGAACGAGACCCTCACGGCCCCCGAGGTCGCGGGCCTGCCGGTCAACACCTCCCTCGTGCTCACCTCCGAGCGCGGCTCCGCCCTCGGTCGCGTCACGGGGGAGGGGGAGCTCAAGGTCGTGCGCGGCGACCGCGACGTGTTCGGGCTGCACGGCCGCTCGGCCGAGCAGCGGCTCGCGATCGATCTGCTGCTCGACCCCGAGATCGGCATCGTCTCGCTCGGCGGCCGGGCGGGCACCGGCAAGAGCGCTCTCGCGCTGTGCGCGGGGCTCGAGGCCGTGCTCGAGAAGCAGCAGCACCGCAAGATCATGGTGTTCCGTCCGCTCTACGCGGTCGGCGGGCAGGAGCTCGGCTACCTGCCGGGCGACCAGGGCGAGAAGATGAACCCCTGGGGGCAGGCAGTGTTCGACACGCTCGGGGCGCTCGTCTCAGAGAACGTGCTCGAGGAGGTCGTCGAGCGGGGGATCCTCGAGGTGCTGCCGCTCACGCACATCCGCGGCCGGTCGCTGCACGACGCCTTCGTGATCGTCGACGAGGCCCAGTCCCTCGAGCGCAACGTGCTCCTCACCGTGCTCAGCCGGATCGGGCAGAACTCCCGCGTCGTGCTCACGCACGACGTCGCCCAGCGCGACAACCTGCGGGTGGGCCGGCACGATGGTGTCGCGAGCGTGATCGAGACGCTCAAGGGCCACCCGCTCTTCGCCCACATCACCCTGACCCGCTCCGAGCGCTCCGCGATCGCCGCCCTCGTGACCGACCTCTTGGAGGGCACCCCGACGGCGTAGGGCGCGCCGCCCCCGCTTCCTGTCAGAAATCAAGGATCGGATGAGGCGCGTGCGCGCTCCTGTCGCCTCCTGAGGCGTCGCGCGCCCCTCCGCTCCTTGATTTGCGACGGGCACCGAGAGTTCAGGGGGCGTCCCCGATAATGGGGGGATGCCGAGCACGAGCCGCCCGCGCGCGCCCCGACATCGAGACGCCGCCCCGCAGCATGCGGCGGCCGGGCCGCGCTGGGGTCGCATCCTCGCCCTCGGCATCGCGCTCGTGCTCGTCGTCGGCGCGGGAACGACGGGCGTGCTCGCCGCGACCGGCGCGCTCTCCTCCGGCCGCGACGAGGTCGCCGCGCCGGCTCCCGAGCCGACGCCGACCGTCGAGACCCCGGAGCCCGAGCCGACCCCGACGCCCACCGTCCCGTACCGCGAGGGCCTCGCGCTCACCCCGCCGATGGGCTGGAACAGCTGGAACTACCTGCGCTGCGACGACCTCACCGAGCAGGCCGTGCGCGCGGCCGCCGACGCGATCGTCGCGCGCGGGCTCGCCACGGCGGGCTACGAGTACGTCGTGGTGGACGACTGCTGGCAGGCCGGACGCGACGCGGAGGGCCGGCTCGTCGCCGATCCGACGCGCTTCCCGAGCGGGATCGCCGCGCTCGCCGACTACGTGCACGGCCTGGGGCTCAAGTTCGGCATCTACGCGGTGCCCGGCTCGCAGACCTGCGCGAACTACTGGGACCACTACCCCGTGCAGGGCATCGGCAGCATCGGCCACGAGGCCCTCGACGCGCGCACGTTCGCCGAATGGGGCGTCGACTACCTCAAGTACGACTGGTGCCGGGCGGACATCAACGACGGGATGACCGAGCCGCCCGCCTTCGCCCTCATGGAGCAGGAGCTGCGCGCGACGGGCCGCGACATCGTGCTCTCGATCTCGGAGTACGGCGAGTCGCAGCCGTGGACCTGGGCGCCCGGCATCGCGAACCTGTGGCGCACGAGCCACGACCTGCACCCGTACTGGACCTCGCTCTTCGACCACATCAACGCGGAGGCCGGCCTCGCGCAGTACGCCCGGCCGGGGGCCTGGAACGACCCCGACATGCTCCAGCTCGGCAACGGGCTCGGCCCGAACGAGAACGTCACCCAGATGGCGATGTGGTGCATGCTCGCCGCGCCGCTCTTCATCGGCACCGATCCGGCGAGTCTCGAGCAGCGCTACGTCGACCTGCTCACGAACCCCGAGCTGCTCGCGATCGATCAGGACCCGCTCGGGCGGCAGGGCGACCGGCTGCGGGAGACGGACGGCATGCAGGTGTGGGGGCGCCCGCTCGCGGACGGCTCCTACGCGGTCGCGTTCTGGAACACGACCTACTCGACTCTCACGGGCTCGGCGACCCTCGCCGAGCTCGGGCTGAGCGGGAGCTACACGGTGCGCGACGTCATCGACCGCGTCGACCTGGGGACCACGGCGGACGCCGTGACCTCGCCCGCGGTCGGCGCGCACGGCACCGCGATGCTGCGCCTCACTCCCGCCGGCTGAGCGCGGGTGGGCCGTGTCGGGGGCGCGCGGTAGCATCACCGCGTGCTCGACCTGACCGCGAGCGAGGCACGCCGGCGGCGCGCCCGCGCCCAGCTGCTCGGCGGATCCGGTCTCGCCCCCGCCGCGGTCGTCGGGCGCGCGATCGCCCTGCAGGGCCAGGATCTGCCCGCCGTGCTCCGGGCGATCGCCCTCCGCTCGGCCCCCGGCACGACCGTCGCGGATGTGCGCGCGGCCTTCGACGCGGGGCAGCTCGTGCGCGGCTGGCCGATGCGCGGCACGCTCTTCGCGACGACGCCCGCCGACCTCGCGCTGCTGCTCTCCCTCACCGCGGAGCGGGTGCGCGCGGCGACCGCGCCGCGCCGCGCCCAGCTCGGCCTGGAGCCGACCGTGATCGACCGGGCCCGGGAGCTGGCCCTCGCGGCCCTCGGCGAGCGGGGCCTGAGCCGGGCGGGGATGCTCGCGGTGTGGGCGCAGGCCGGGCTGCCCGTCGACGCGGGCCGCGGCTACCACCTCATCTCCCACCTCTCGATCGAGGGGCTCGTGCACTGGGGCCCGTTCGACGGCGCCGAGCAGCTGCTCGTCCGCACCCCCGCGACCGAGCCCGTCGACCCGGAGGAGGCCCTCGTGCGCGTCGCGCGCGGCTTCCTCGCGGCACGCGGTCCGGCGACCGTCGACGATCTCGCGTGGTGGACGAAGCTGCCCAAGACCCTCGTCGCCCGCGCCGTCGCGGGGCTCGACGGCGTCGAGAGGGTCGCGCTCGAGGGGCGGGAGCTGCTGCTGCTCGACGACGACGCGCCCGCGGCCGAGCCGCCCGAGGTCGCGCTCGTGCCGGGCTTCGACGAGTGGATCCTCGGCTACCAGGATCGTTCCCTCGTCGCCTCGCCCGCGATGCTCGCCGCCCTCGTGCCGGGCGGCAACGGGGTGTTCCGCCCCGCGGTGCTCGTCGACGGAGTCGTGGTGGGGATCTGGCGGCTCGCCTCCGCACGGCGGACGGCGGCCGCGCGGGAGGGCGTGCTCGAACTCGTCGAGCAGGTGCCCGCCCGGCGGCGCGCGGCGATCGAGCGCGCGATCGCCGCCTGGCCGCACGGCTGAGCGGCCCCGCTCAGGCCGTCGCGGTGCCCTCCGGGGCGGTCGCCCGCCTGCTGCGCAGCGCGACGTTGAGGCCCGCGGTCGCCGCGACGAGGAGCGCCGACGCCACGGGGACGACGAGCCCCGCGTAGAGCCGGTCGGCGTCCACCGCGGCCCCGCTCGCGGTCGCTCCGAGCGTCACGCCGAGCGAGGTCGCGACCGTCGGCCAGGACATCGCCGTCGTGATGACGCCCCGTCCGACGAGGGACTCGATGAGCGCGCTCGAGGAGATGAGCACGGGCGTCGTCGCGAGCCCCGCGAGCACGCTCACGACGGCGAAGCCGACCGGGTCGCGCACGAGGGCGAAGCACGGCACGACGACGAGGAACAGGCCACCCGCGACGAGCAGCCGTCGCCGCGTGCTCCAGCGCGCCGCGACGACGCCGAACAGCACGCCCGCGCTCGCGCTGCCGACCGCGAAGGCCGCGAGCAGCAGCCCCGCGAGGGCATCCGTGCCGACCTCGTCCGCGATCCCGACCGCGACGAGATCGACCGAGCCGAACATGAGCCCGATGCCGAGGTAGGCGGGCAGCACGCCGACCACGCCCCCCGGCAGCCAGTCGCGCAGCCGGACGCGCTCCGTCGCGCGGGAGGGAAGCGGAACGGTCGTGCGCTGCGCCCAGAACACGAGCCCGCCCGCGAGGGCGAGGCCGACGCCCGTCGCGAAGCCCACGGCGGGGTTCGCGAGCGCCGCGACGAAGGTCACGACGGGCGGGCCGATCACGAAGGTGAACTCGTCGGCCACCGACTCGAGGGCCAGCGCGGTGTGCCGGGACGCCGGCGCGTCGAGCAGGTGCAGCCAGCGGGCGCGCGCGAGGGCTCCCATGTCGATCGCGGTCGCGCCGACGAGGAAGGCGGCCGCGATCCAGACCGGCGCGGGCAGATCCGCCTGCACGGCGACGAGCAGCAGCCCGGCCGCGACCGCGGCGCAGGCGAGAGCGATCGGGACGACCCGGCGCTGCCCGAGCCGATCCGAGGCGATCGACCAGACCGGGCCCGCGACGGCCGTGCCGACGACGACCGCGCCGGAGGCGAGGCCGCCGACGGCGTATTCGGCGCCGCCGCCCGTCACGAGCAGCACGGTGCTGATGGGCGTCGTCGCGCGGACGAAACGGCCGAACCAGGCGGCGAGGGAGAACCGCCAGGCGGAGCGGGGCAGCAGGATGTCGAGGTAGGGGCGCAGCACGCGCACGACGGGATCCGTTTCCGGCCGCGCCTCGAAGACGGGGAGGCCCGTCGGCGGCTCGAGGTCGGCGTGCCCAGCCTACCGGCGGAGCCCTCCGGCCGCGGATCAGCCCGGGTGCGTCATCGAGAGCACGTCGAGCGCCGCGTCGAGCTGGTCGAGCGTGAGCTCCCCGCGCTCCACGAAGCCGAGGTCGATCGTCGCCTCGCGCACCGTGAGCCCCTTGGCGACCGCGTGCTTGGCGATCTTCGCCGCCGCCTCGTAGCCGATGAGCTTGTTGAGCGGCGTCACGATCGACGGGCTCGCCTCGGCGAGGAACCGGGCGCGCTCCAGGTTCGCCTCCAGGCCGGCGACCGTCCTGTCGGCGAGCAGCCGACTCGAGTTCGCGAGCAGCCGGATCGACTCGAGCAGCGCGGTGCCCATGACCGGGATCGCGACGTTGAGCTCGAAGGCGCCCGACGCGCCGGCCCACGCGATCGTCGCGTCGTTGCCGATCACGCGCGCCGCGACCATGAGGGTCGCCTCCGGGATGACCGGGTTGACCTTGCCGGGCATGATCGAGGAGCCGGGCTGAAGGTCGGGGATGTGCAGCTCGCCGAGGCCCGTGTTCGGGCCGGAGCCCATCCAGCGGAGGTCGTTGCAGATCTTGGTGAGCGAGACGGCGATCGTGCGGAGCGCCCCGGACGTCTCCACGAGCCCGTCG
>Ga0164243_10012783_pt1 | contig 11854 bp, 10 predicted proteins | sample OricompcompostOP_FD_108781 | JGI IMG/M metagenome (GOLD analysis project Ga0164243, IMG submission 108781) | Organic Plus compost microbial communities from Emeryville, California, USA - Original compost - Organic plus compost (OP) | ecosystem: Engineered > Solid waste > Mixed feedstock >...
GATGCGGCCGCCACTCCCAGAAAGCGTGATATCGACATATCTTGCTCCCTCATCCGGCCGGGAATGCCCCAGCGGCAGATAAAAAGATCATATTTCTCCGTTCGTTCCAACAAAAATCTGAAATCGCTTTTCGAAGTTGATCGTATTCGTCTCCCGCTTCGCCGTCCGGATCGACCTTCCGACGGGATTTGACCATTTCATTTCAACCGTTGAATCAACCTCATCTGCATACCGAGGCGCCATCCACGGCCATGCTCTCGCCGCTGACGAAGCTGGCCGCGTCGGAGCATAGCCAAACCGCCGCTGCCGCGATTTCATCGGGCCGTCCCATGCGGCCCATCGGCACGGTCGAGTCCATCAGCTTCTGCCGCTCGGGATCGCCGCCGATCGATTTTTCCATCATCGGCGTCAGCGTCGATCCGGGGCAGACCGCGTTCACCCGAATGCCCCGCGCGGCATATTCCTTCGCCGCCACCTTGGTCAGCCCGAGAACGCCATGCTTGGACGCGGTATAATGCGGCATGCCCGGCGCAGGCATGAAGCCGGCACCGGACGAAATGTTGCAGATCGCCCCACCGCCCTGCCGCAGCATGATCCGCGCCTCATGCTGCATGCAGAGGAAGACGGCGGTGAGGTTGACCGCGATCACCCGGTTCCATTCGTCGAGCGGGAAATCCTCGAACGCGCCCCAATTGCCGCTGATCCCGGCCGCGTTCACGGCGGCGTCGAGACGGCCGAAGCGCTTTACGACAAGATCGAACAGTTCCGCGACCGTCGCGGCGTCGGCAAGATCGCCGCCGAAAGCGAGGCCGCGCCCGCCCAACGCGGCCGCCGCGCTCCCGGCGGCGTCGCCCGATATGTCCGCGACCACGACATTCGCGCCCGCCGCGCCGAACTGCTCGACGCAAGCCAGCCCGATGCCGCTGGCACCACCCGTGACGAGAACGGTTTTTCCTGAAAAATCCATCAGATAGACCTCGACACGACAAGCTTCATGATCTCGCTGGTGCCACCGTAGATGCGCTGCACGCGCGCATCGCGCCACAGCCGGGCGATCGGATATTCGTTCATGTAGCCGGCGCCGCCATGGAGCTGCAGGCAGGCATCGACCACCTCCCATTGCATCTCGGTGTGCCAGAGCTTGGCGGCAGCGCCCTCATATTGGTCCAGCTCGCCGGCGAGATGCCGTCGAAGCGCCCAATCGAGATGCGCCCAGCCGACCTGGAGCCTGGTCTTGAGATCGGCGAGGACGAACTTGGTATTCTGCTGGTCGAAGATCGTCTTGCCGAACGCCTGGCGTTCCTTGACGAACTTCACCGCCTCGTCGAACGCGCGCTGCGCCGCCGCCTGGGCGCCGATCGCCACGGAAAGCCGTTCCTGCGGCAGCTGGTTCATCAGATAGGCGAAGCCCTGCCCCTCCTCACCGATGCAGTTGGTGATGGGCACGCGGACATCCTCGAAGAACAGCTCGGACGTGTCGGCCGAATGCTGGCCGATCTTGTCGAGGTTGCGGCCGCGCTTGAAGCCCGCCCGGTCGGCTTCGACCAGGATCAGGCTCATGCCCCTGGCGCCCAGCGCCGGATCTGTCTTGGCCACGACGATGACGATGTCGGCGTTCTGGCCGTTGGTGATGTAGGTCTTGCTGCCGTTCACCACATAATGGTTGCCGTCGCGCCGCGCCGTGGTGCGCACGCCCTGCAGGTCCGATCCCGCGCCCGGCTCGGTCATCGCGATGGCGGCGATCGCCTCGCCGGACACCATCCTGGGCAGCCACGCCTTCTTCAGCTCCTCCGACGCATAATCGACCAGATAGTCGGCGGCGATGTCGGTGTGGAGCGTGAGCCCGGCGGTCGAGCCGGCATACCACATCTCCTCATTCACGATGGCGGCATAGCCGAAGTCGAGGCCCAATCCGCCATATTCCTCCGGCACCTGCGGGCAGAGCAGCCCGGCCTCGCCGCATTTCGACCAGAAATGCCGGTCGACGATGCCTTCCGTCTCCCAGCGGTCGAGATTGGGAACCAGTTCGCGGTCGAACAGCTTGCGCACCGTTTCCCGGAACTGCTCATGTTCTGGCGTGTAGGCCGTTCGCCCGGCGACATTCAGCATGACATCCTCTCCTGCATTTCGCCGCTGGAGTGAATGGGCTTCATTTTGGTGTCAATGCAGCTCGGCCAAATATTTGGGATCGAAGCCGACGAGCTCGGCCGTGCGGCCTTCGCGGACCTTGTTCGCCCATTCGGGGTCCGCCAGCAGGGCGCGGCCCACCGCCACGAGATCGAACTCGCCGGCATCCAGCCGCCGCTCCACATCGTCGAGCGCGGCCGGCGCGAGCGCGGCGAACAGCGGCGTCTTCGGCGGCACGTCCAGCCCGACGGTGCCGACCGCAATGGTCGGCACGCCACCCAGCTTCCTCACCCATCCGGCAAAGCTCAGGTCCGATCCCTCGAACTCGCGCCGGCTGAACCGGGCGCCGGAGCAATGGATGACGTCCACGCCGGCATCGACCAGCACGCCGACCAGCAGTTCCAGCTCGTCCGGAGTGTCGGCGAGGCGGATCGATCCATCAGGCGACTTGTCCTGGGAGATGCGGATCAGGATGGGAAAATCCGGCCCGACCGCCTTGCGCATCGCCTTCACCACCTCGGCGGCGAAGCGCGCGCGCTCCTTCAGCGTGGGGCCGTTCCAGCCGTCCGAACGCAGGTTGGTCGCATCCCACAGGAACTGGTCGATCAAATAGCCATGCGCACCGTGGATCTCGACCGCGTCGCAACCCAGCCATGCCGCATTGCCCGCGGCCTCGGCATAGGCGGCGATGGTGTCGGCGATCGCCTCGTCGGTCATCGGCTCGGCCACGGTCGTGCCGGGCCAGGGCATGCCGGAGGGACTGTCGATCGGCGGATCGGGCAGTTCCTTGGTGGTGTCGTCGGAGCGCGCACCGACATGCCAGAGCTGCGGGGCGAACCTGGCGCCCGTGGGCTTCACTCCGTCAACCACCCGTTGCCAGCCGGCCAGCGCCTCGTCCCCGAAGAGATTGGGAACGGCCTTGTCCGTGCGTGAACCGTTGCGGCGGATGCCGACGCCTTCGGAGAGGATCAGGCCCACCCCGCCCTCGCCGCGCCGGCGATAATAGGCCGCGACATCTTCTCCCGGCACACCGTCCGGCGAGCGCTTCCGCGTCATCGGCGCCATGACGATGCGGTTGCGGAGCTTGAGCTTGGGGTGCGCGAACGGCTGGAACAGGGGCGAGACGGTCACTCGGCGGCCTCCACCAGCGCGGATTTGCCGGCGGTGGCGGCCTGCCGGCCCGCCTGCCGGCCGAAGAAGGTGCAGTCCGCGAGGCTCATGCCCGAGCTGTAGCCATGCCCCCAGCGCGGCAGGCCGGATGTCGCGCGCCCCGCCGCATAGAGGCCGGGAACGGGTCTTCGTGCGCTGTCCAGCACTTCGCCCGTGGGCAATGTGCTCAGGCCGCCCAGGGTGAAGAAGGAGAAGAAGCTCGTGCGGATGTTGAGTTCCAGCGCGACGAACGGGCCGTCATTCAAGACCTTCAGCCACTGCGGATGCTTGCGGAAGATGGGATCGTGCCCTTCTGCGGCATAGCGGTTGAAGGTGTGGACGGTGGCTGCCAGCGTGCCTTCCGGCATTTCCAGCTCGCGCTCCACCTCCTCCCAGGTCTCGCCCACCGCCGCGATCTCGATGCGGGCGAGATCGATCGGCCGATCGAATATGGCGTTATCCGCCAGCAGGAAGATGCGGTCGCCCGGCTGGTCGACCATCGTGCGGCCGACGCGGCCGTGATAGCAGTCCTCATTGATGAAGCGCTGGCCGCGCTCGTTGACCATGATGCCGTAAACCAGCGACGGCGGCATGATCCACGGGCAGGTGGTGAAGAATTCGTCCATATGGATCGCGTCGCCGCCCGCGCCCATGCCCATCAGGATGCCGGAGCCATTGTCGTTCTCGCCGATCGGATCGGAGAGGCGCAGCGTTTCGGGCGCATAGCGCCTGAGCATGTCAGGATTCATGCAGAAGCCGCCGGTGCACAGCACCACGCCGCGCGTCGCCCGCACGAAGCGCGGCCGGTTGTCGATCTTGACGACGAGGCCCGTCACCGCGCCGGCGCGGTCCGCGACAAGCGACAGCACCCGCGCATCGCATTGCACCGCGACGCCAAGCTCGCGCGCCCTGGCTTCCAGCGTGTCGACGAGACGGCGTCCGCCGCCCCAGCCCATATGCTGGATCACATGGCCGCGCGGGGCTGGCCTGGCCTTTTCGCTGAACGGCCAGGCTTCCTCGCTGCCCGACCATATCAGCGTGTCGTCGGTTTCCGGCTCGATGATCTTGCCGGAAACGAAAGTGCCCTTGTAGGGCACGCCCTGATCCTTGAGCCATTGATAATGACTCAGGCTTTCGCCGGCGTAGAGCGAGACCTTGGCGGCGTCCGCGTCCGGCCCGCCAGCCATCATCAGATAGTCTTCGAGCGCGCCGGCGCTGTCGGCGAAGCCGGCCGCCTGCTGCGCGTCGGTTCCGCCGCCGATATAGATTTCACCGCCGGACAGGGCGGAAGCGCCGCCGCTGCCCGACGCCATCTCGAAAATAGTCGTCCGCGCACCCGCCGCCGCGGCCTCGATCGCGGCGCTCGCCCCGCTGGCGCCGAAGCCGACGATCGCGACCTCGGTTTCCACATCCCATTGCGCCACGTCCTCATGCGCGAAGGGACGGGCGGTGGTGAAGTCTGTCATGCGATATTCCTCCCCGGCCGCCGCCCGTTGACGTGCGGCCCCGATGTCAGGCGGCGTCGCGGGCCTTGATGATGTCGAGCGCGACGTCGACGATCATGTCCTCCTGCCCGCCGACCATCTTGCGGCGGCCGAGTTCGACGAGGATCGTGCGCGTGTCGAGGCCGTAGTCGGCCGCTGCCTTCTCCGCATGGCGCAGGAAGCTGGAATAGACGCCGGCATAGCCGAGCGCGAGCGTCTCGCGATCGACGCGGACGGGGCGGTCCTGCAGCGGCCGCACGAGATCCTCGGCCGCATCCATCAGCGCCATCACGTCGCAGCCATGGTTCCAGCCCTTGCGGTCGACCGCGGCGATGAACACCTCCAGCGGCGCATTGCCCGCGCCCGCGCCCATGCCGGCGAGGCTCGCGTCGATCCGGATCGCGCCTTCCTGCGCGGCGACGATCGAGTTGGCGACGCCCAGCGAGAGATTGTGGTGCGCGTGGATGCCGCGCTGGGTCTCGGGCCTCAGCACCTTGTCATAGGCGCGCAGTCGATCGCGCACGCCGTCCATGTCCAGCGCGCCGCCCGAGTCCGTCACATAGACGCATTGCGCGCCGTAGCTTTCCATCAGCAGGGCCTGCTGGGCGAGCTTTTCCGGCTCGATCATGTGGCTCATCATCAGGAAGCCCGACACATCCATGCCGAGATCGCGGGCGATGCCGATATGCTGCTTCGAAACGTCCGCCTCGGTGCAATGCGTGGCGACGCGCACCGAGCGCACGCCCAGGTCATAGGCCCGCTTCAGCTCCTCGACCGTGCCGACGCCGGGCAGGATCAGCGTGGTCAGCACCGATCTGGTGAGGACGTCGGCCACCGCCTCCAGCCATTCCCAGTCGGTATGCGCGCCGAAGCCGTAGTTGAAGCTGGCGCCCGACAGGCCGTCGCCATGCGCCACCTCGATCGCATCCACGCCCGCCTCGTCGAGCGCCTTGGCGATCGCGCGGACATGGTCGATGCCATACATGTGACGGATGGCGTGCATGCCGTCGCGCAGCGTCACGTCCTGGATATAGAGCTTGGTGGTCGTGGGATCGAAAGTCATTGTCTGATCCTGTCATCCGTTCGTGTCGAGCGAAGTCGAGACACGTTGCGCCCGGAGCACGTCCCTCGACTTCGCTCGGGACGAACGGGCAGAAAAATCACGCCGCCACCCGCCGATCGAGTATCTTGCGGGCGAGCAGCTCGCCGGTCGCCTTGGCGGCGGCGGTCATGATGTCGAGATTGCCCGAATAGCTCGGCAGATAGTCGCCCGCGCCTTCCACCTCGAGGAAGATCGACGTCTTGATGCCGGTGAACTCGCCGCGGCCGGGAATCTTCAGCTTGTTGTTGTCGCCGAAGCGTTCGAACTGCACTTCCTGCTTCAGCCGGTAGCCCGGCACATATTCCTGCACCTTGGCGACCATCGCCTTCACCGAGGCGCGGATCGTCTCCTCGTCGGCGCCTTCGGACAAAGTGAAGACCGTGTCGCGCATGATCATCGGCGGCTCGGCGGGGTTGAGAATGATGATCGCCTTGCCCTGTTCGGCGCCGCCCACCTTCTCGATCGCGTTGGCGGTGGTGCGGGTGAACTCGTCGATATTGGCGCGCGTGCCGGGCCCGGCCGAGCGCGACGACACCGACGCGACGATCTCGGCATAGTGCACCTTCGCGACCTGGCTCACGGCCGCGACCATCGGGATGGTCGCCTGCCCGCCGCACGTCACCATGTTGACGTTGGGCTGATCGAGATGCTCCTCCATGTTCACCGGCGGGATGGTGAACGGCCCGATCGCCGCCGGCGTCAGGTCCACCACCTGCTTGCCGTCCGCGCGCAGCGCCGCGTCATGGACCTTGTGGGCATAAGCGGACGTCGCGTCGAAGACGATGCCGATCTCCGGATAGACATCCATCTTCTTGAGACCTTCGATCCCCTCATGCGTCGTGGCGATGCCGCGCTCGCGCGCCATGGCAAGACCCTCCGACTCCGGATCGATGCCGACGACCGCCACCAGCTCCATATTCTGGGGATATTTGACCATCTTGATCATCAGGTCCGTGCCGATATTGCCCGATCCGATGATCGCCGCCTTCACCTTGCCCACGTCTTCAACTCCTCACACGAACCGCGCGACGCAACGGCCGATCCCATGCAGTTCCATCTCGAAAACATCGCCTGCCACGGCGGGCGCGAGCGGGACCAGGCTGCCCGACAATATCAGGTCGCCGGCGTTCAGCGTCACGCCATAGGCGCCCAGCGTATTGGCCAGCCACGCCACCGCCTGCAGCGGCGATCCCTGCACCGCCGAGCCATAGCCTTCGGACAGCGGCTCGCCATTCTTGGTCACGGTGACATGCAGCGCCGGCAGATCATGGTCGCGGGGATCGGCCCGCGCATCGCCGATCACGAAGACGCCGCAGGAGGCATTGTCGGCCACCGTATCGACGATGCCGATCTTCCAGTCCTGGATGCGGCTGTCGACGATCTCGAAACAGGGCGCGATGCTCTCGGTCGCGGCCAGCACGTCCTCCGCCGTGACGCCGGGGCCGTTCAGGTCGCTCTGCAGGATGAAGGCGATCTCGGCCTCGGCACGCGGCTGGATAAGGCCGGTCGCGGCGATGTCGATATCGCCTTCGATCCACATGCGATCGGTGAGGAAACCGAAATCCGGCTGGTGCACGCCGAGCATGTCCTGCACGGCCTTGCTGGTGACGCCGATCTTCTTGCCGATCACCTTCTCGCCGTCCGCCTGCCGGCGCGCCAGTGCGTCCAGCGAGATGGCATAGGCGTCGTCGATCGTCAGCGCCGCGTCCCGCGCCATCAACGGCGGAACGGTGCGCCGTTCCCGCAGCGCCGAATAAAGCTCCTGCCCGTATCGCTCCGCCTTGCTCAAGATCTCGGTCCTCTCCACCGGTCGCCTTTCCCTACAGGAAGAAGAAGGACGGTCCCTCGCCCATCAGCCCGTTCGTCAGATCCGGCCCCATATTGTTGGGGTCGTTCGCAACATGGGCGCGCGCGGCGTTGAGGTCGAGCCAGGGCTGGACGATCGGGCTGGAATTGTAGATGGCCCGGCCGCCGAGCAGCGGCATCAGGTCGTCCACGAGATCGGCGCAGCGCCGCACGACGCTGGACGACTGGTAGCGATAGAGCGTCCGCTTCTCCATCGGGATCGGCTCGCCCTTTTCCGCGACGGCGATGAGCTCATCGAAGTTGCGGCGCAGCGTCAACTCCATCTCGTCGAGCTGCGCATAGGCCTTTGCGATCGCGTTCAGCACCAGCGGATCGCTCTTGGATGCCTTGCCGGTGTTGGTGGACACGCGATCCCTGGTGATCTGCAGCGCCGCCTCGATCGCCGCGCGCGTGCCGCCGAGCGCCGCCGACGACACCAGCCGCACGAACACCTGCGCCCAGGGCAGGCGATAGAGCGGCGCGTCATTCTCCTTCTGACCCGGATTGGTGCACATGAAGCCGTCGACGGACTTGTGCGTGCGGTAATCCGGCACGAAGGCCCGCTCCACGACGATGTCGTGGCTGCCCGTGCCCTGCAGGCCGAACACGTCCCACGTCCGTTCGATCTTATAGTCGCTGCGCGGCACCAGGAAGGTGCGCATGTCCGGCGGGTCGCCTTCCTTGGCCGGCGGGATCATGGCGCCCAGCAGCACCCACTGGCAATGCTCGCTGCCCGACGAGAACCCCCAGCGGCCGGACAGATAGAAGCCGTCCTCCGCGCGCTCCACCTTGCCCACCGGCTGATAGGAGGAGGAGATGAGGATGCTGTCATCCTCGCCCCACACGTCCACCTGCGCCTGGTTGTGGAACAGCGCCAGCTCATAAGGGTGGCCGCCGACCACGCCATAGACCCAGCCGGTCGACATGCAGCCCAGCGCGAGCAGCTTCTGGATCTCGAAGAAGGTGTTGGGGTGCATTTCATAGCCGCCCCAGCGCTTCGGCTGGAGGACACGGAAGAAGCCCGCCGCCTGCATTTCGGCAATCGTCTCGTCGGGAATCTTCCAGTCCGCCGTCGCCTGCCTGGCCCGCGCCCGAAGCGTCGGCACCATCGCACGCGCACGCTCGATCAGCTCCTCAGGCGTTGGAATCACTTCGGAGCCTTTCGATTCTATAGCGGTCGCCATTCAACTCTCCAAAACCACCCGTCCTTATAAGCCGGCAACTGCCGCACAGCGGGTTTCAGCTTATTCGTAGCGAAACTAGCAGTCGCCTACGCAAGTCGTCAATAAGCCCCGCATTTGATTCGCGCGTTCGCTGAAAGCAATGCGATGGATCGGATGATGGCGCAATGCCGACATGGAATTGTCGCGAGTCCGCTACGTCCCGCCCGGCCGACAGGGCCGCCGATTCGCCCTCACCTCCCTGCGGAAGCGGCCGCGCCACCATTCCCGCATATCGGGACTCGAATCGATATGCGCAGATATTGGCCCTTTACGTTACGCATGTCCTATGTTGTTTGAGCCGCAAGAGCGATTTGGGAGCAGGAGCTGGACATGGCGGACAAGGTGGCAGTGGTGACGGGCGCGAGTCGCGGGGCGGGCGCGGGGATCGCGCGGGCGCTCGGCGCGGCGGGATACAAGGTCTATGTCACCGGCCGGACGACCAGGGAGGGCGCGGCCGCCCTGCCCGGCACGATCCACAGCGTCGTGAGCGAGATCGAGGACGCCGGCGGCAAGGCGGTGGCCGTCGCGGTCGACCATGCGAAGGATGATCAGGTCGAGGCGCTGTTCAAGCGGATAGAGGCCGAGGACGGCCGGCTCGACATCCTCGTCAACAATGTAGCGCACATCCATGACGAGCTCATCACGCCGGGCGGCTTCTGGGAACGTCCGCTCGGCCTGGTCGACATCCTCGATGTCGGCTTACGCTCGCAATATGTGGCGAGCTTCTACGCGGCGCGGCTGATGATCGGGACGGGCGGCGCGCTGATCGTCTTCACCTCGTCCTTCGGCAGCGTCTGCTACATGCACGGCCCCGCCTACGGCGCGCAAAAGGCCGGTGTCGACAAGTTCGCCGCCGACATGGGCGTCGATCTGAAGGACCACGACGTGGCGGCCGTCGCGCTGTGGATGGGACCGCTGGTAACGGAGCGCACCCGCCGCGCGGCCGACGAGCGGCCGGACCAATATACGGAATTCCTAAAGATCGGCGAAAGCCCGGAGTTCACCGGCAAGGTGATCGCCGCGATCCATCAGGACCCCAAGCGGATGGAGCTTTCCGGCCAGACGCTGATCGTGGCCGAACAGGCGCAGGCCTATGGCATCACCGACAACGGCAAGACGCCGCCATCCTATCGCGAGATGCTCGGCGAACCGCGAATCCCGCATCCGGCGATCGTGCGCTGATCCCATCGGCAGGCTTTTCGGCCCGCCTCGCACCCGCTAGAGCCGGCCGCGGAACATCGTCGGGGGACATGAGCGGGCATGGCACGGACGAAAAGGGGGAAGAAACGCCGCGCGGTCCGGACGTGGCCGGGGCGCATCCTGCGCTGGACGGTGCGCGGTGTCGCGATCTTCGTCGTCGGATCGCTGCTTTGGGTGGCGATCTACCGGTTCGTGCCGCCGCCCGTCACCTTCACCATGATCGGCAACGCGATCGAGGGGCGCGGCATCACGAAGGACTGGATGAGCCTGTCCGACATGGACCCCGACATGGCGCGCGCGGCGATCGGCGGCGAGGACTGGAATTTCTGCAGGCATCACGGCTTCGACTTCAAGGCCATCCAGCAGGCGATGAAGGAAAATGCCGATGGCGGCCGCATCCGCGGCGGATCGACGATCAGCCAGCAGACCGCGAAGAACGCCTTCCTCTGGCAGGGCGGCGGCTATTTCCGCAAGGGGCTGGAAGCCTGGTTCACCGTCCTGATCGAGCTGGTCTGGGGCAAGAAGCGGATCATGGAAGTCTATCTGAACATCGCGGAGACCGGCATCGGCACCTTTGGCGCCAATGCGGGGGCGCAGCGTTATTTCCGGCACGATGCCTCCAGGCTGACGCCCACCGAGGCCGCCCGCATCGCCGCCGTGCTGCCGCTGCCGAAACGGCGCGAGGCGATCGCTCCCACCGGCTTCACCCGTCGCCACGGCAATGCGATCGCGTCGAGGATCGGCGTCATCCAGCGCAGCGGGCTGGATAGCTGCCTGCGGTAGAGCCGGCGGACGCCAGCTTTCGCGAGCATGACGAGGATGGTCGTAAGCGGCCACCCTGGCACGCGTCACTCCGAAAGCATTTCCGCCACCCACTGCGGCACCAGTTCCCCCGCCGGCCCGATACGGCTGTCGTGGAAGAAATGGCTGCCGGCGGACGGGTCGAGATTCAGCTCTAGCGTCCGCGCTCCGTGATAGCGGGCGGTCTGGACGAAGCCCGCCGCCGGATAGACCGCGCCCGACGTGCCGATCGAAACGAACAGGTCGGCATCCTCCAGCGCGGCTTCGATGCGCTCCATATGATAGGGCATCTCGCCGAAGAACACGATGTCGGGCCTCAGCCCGCCGGCCTGCCCGCATTCGGGACAGGCGGGCCCCTCGAGGAGCGGCCCCGACCACGGATTGCGCCCGCCGCAAGCCCGGCATAGCGCCGATTTGAGCTCGCCATGCATGTGGAGCATGCGCTTCGCCCCTGCCCGCTCGTGCAGGTCGTCGACATTCTGGGTGACGATCAGCAACTCGCCCGGCCATTCGGCGTCGAGCCGCGCCAGCGCGCGGTGCGCCGCATTGGGATCGATGCTCGCCAGCGCGGCGCGACGGGTGTCGTAGAAGGTCTGCACCAGCACCGGATCGCGCGCCAGCGCCTGTGGCGTGCAGATGTCCTCGACCCGATAGCCCTCCCACAACCCATCCGGCCCGCGGAACGTGGCCAGGCCGCTTTCCGCCGATATGCCCGCGCCGGTGAGGACGACGATGTTCGATATCTCGCGCATGACCAGGCCGAATAGCCGATCGACGGCACGGCCGCCATCGGGCTTGCCGACGCGGCGGTCTTGCCTCCCGCCCCCGCCTCCCCCAATAGGCCGGCGGAGCGATCGGGAGAGCAGCATGACGAGCATCGGCATCATCGGCGCGGGCGGACGGATGGGCCGCGCGATCGCGGC
>Ga0164243_10012784_pt1 | contig 11853 bp, 9 predicted proteins | sample OricompcompostOP_FD_108781 | JGI IMG/M metagenome (GOLD analysis project Ga0164243, IMG submission 108781) | Organic Plus compost microbial communities from Emeryville, California, USA - Original compost - Organic plus compost (OP) | ecosystem: Engineered > Solid waste > Mixed feedstock >...
ATCCAGCCGCCGAACCCGTCGTGGGGGACGATGATCTCCGACGGCATCCGGCTGATCCCGAGCGCGATCCACCTGACCTTCGTGCCGGGCGCGATGCTCGTGCTGGCGGTGCTCGGCATCAACGTCTTCGGCGACGGCGTCCGCGACGCGCTCGACCCGCGCGCGAGAGTGAAGATCAGCGCCACGCGCGAGGAGAAGATCGGAGAGAACGAGATGGAAGTGACGGTCGAGCACTGATGACCCGCTTCGTCATCCGCCGGCTGATCTCGATGGTCCTGGTCCTGTTCGCGATCTCGATCCTGACCTTCCTGATCTTCCAGGCGATCCCCAACGGCGACCCCGCCGTCCGGCTCGCCGGCCGCACCGCCACCCCCGAGCAGATCGAGACGATCCGCCAGTCGTGGGGCTTCGACGACCCGATCTGGCAGCAGTACCTGACGACGATGGGGAAGATCCTGTCGGGCGACGTGATCTCCTACACGCAGCAGCTGTCGGTCATGTCGCAGATCAAGGAGGCGCTGCCGGCGACGCTGTCGCTGTCGATCGGCGCCGGGATCATCTGGCTGTTCTTCGGCGTCGTCTTCGGCCTCTTCAGCGCGATCAAGGCCGGCAAGTTCACCGACCGCGCGCTGACGGTGCTGGCGCTGGTCGGCGTCTCGACGCCGGTCTTCCTGCTCGGCGCCGTCGCGCTCTACTTCCTGGCGTTCAAGCTGACGATCTTCCCCAACGGCGGCTACGTGCCGTTGACGCAGGACCCGATCGACTGGCTCTACCACATGATCCTGCCGTGGATCGTGCTGTCGGTGCTGTTCATCGGCGTCTACTCGCGCGTGCTGCGCTCCAACGTGCTCGACACGATGAGCGAGGACTTCGTCCGCACCGCGCGGGCGAAGGGGATCAGCGAGCGGCGCGTGCTCGTGCGGCACGTGCTGCGCAACTCGCTGATCCCGATCATCTCGCTGTGGAGCCTCGACTTCGCCGCGGTGATCGGCGGCGGCGCGATCCTGACCGAGTCGGTCTTCAACCTCCACGGCGTGGGCCAGTACGCTGCCGACTCGATCCAGCAGCTCGACGTCCCGCCGGTGCTGGTCGTCGTGATGCTCGGCGCCGGGGTCGTCGTCGTGCTGAGCGCGATCACCGACGTGCTGTTCGCCTTCCTCGACCCACGCATCCGACTGACGGGCTGACCTGAGAAATGACCGAAGCAGAACGACTGCTCGACGTCGACGACCTGAGAGTCACCTTCCGCACCGAGGAGGGCGTCGTCCACGCCGTCGACGGCGTCTCATTCCACGTCGACCGCGGCGAGGTGCTCGCGATCGTCGGCGAGTCCGGCTCCGGCAAGACCGTGACCGGCATGTCGCTGATGGGGCTCAACCGCTCGCCGAACGCGACCTTCAGAGGCCGCGCGACGCTGAAGGGCAGAGAGCTGCTGAGCGCCTCCGACGCCGAGCTGCGCGAGGTCCGCGGCGGGGAGATCGCGATGATCTTCCAGGACCCGATGACCGCGCTCAACCCGGTGCAGCGGATCGGCGACCAGATCGTCGAGCAGATCCGCGCGCACGAGCCGCTCAGCAAGGCGCAGGCGCTCGACCGCGCCGTCGACCTGATGGAGCGGGTCGGGGTGCCGCGCGCCGCCGAGCGGCTGCGCTCCTACCCGCACGAGTTCTCCGGCGGCATGCGCCAGCGCGTGATGATCGCGATGGCGCTCTCCTGCTCGCCGGAGCTGCTGATCGCCGACGAGCCGACGACCGCGCTGGACGTGACGATCCAGGCGCAGATCCTCAGAGAGCTCGACCAGCTGCGGCGCGAGACGCGCGCCGGCGTGATCCTCGTGACCCACGACCTCGGCGTCGTCGCCGAGGTCGCCGACCGCGTCGCGGTGATGTACGGCGGGCGGATCGTCGAGCAGGGCACGCTCGACGAGCTGTTCTACGACCCGCAGCACCCGTACACGTGGGGGCTGCTCGGCTCGATCACGCGCGTCGACCGCGACAAGCCCGGGCGCCTGCCGGCGATCGGCGGGCTGCCGCCGTCGCTGCTGGACCCGCCGAGAGGCTGCCACTTCCGCCCGCGCTGCCCGCACGAGTTCGACAAGTGCGTCGAGCGGCCGGAGCTGGAGGTGCGCGACCCCGCCAAGCCGGGCCACTGCGACCGCTGCTGGCTGTCGGTCGAGGAGAAGCGGCGGCTGCGGATGGTCGACGGCGACGTCGGCCTGGCTCCGAAGGAAGGGAAGGTGGTCGCCTGATGGCCGAGCGGCTGCTGGAGGTCGAGCACCTCCAGCTCTACTTCCCGATCAAGCGCGGCGTGGTCGTCGACCGCACCGTCGGCCACGTCCACGCCGTCGACGACGTCTCGCTGACGCTCGACGAGGGCGAGACGCTCGGGATCGTCGGCGAGTCGGGCTGCGGCAAGACGACGCTGTCACGCTCGATCGTGCGGCTGGTCGAGCCGACCGGCGGGACGATCCGCTTCCGCGGCAGAGACATCACGAGATCCGGCCGGCGCGAGCTGGCGCCGGTGCGGCGCGAGCTGCAGATGGTCTTCCAGGACCCGCAGGCGTCGCTGAACCCGCGCAAGCGGGTCGGCCAGATCGTCGCCGCGCCGCTGCAGCTGCACGGCGTCAAGGGCGAGGCGGCCGACAGACGGGTGCGTGAGCTGCTCGGCCGCGTCGGGCTCAACCCCGAGCACCTCAACCGCTTCCCGCACGAGTTCTCCGGCGGCCAGCGGCAGCGGATCGGGATCGCCCGCGCGCTCGCGGTCGAGCCGAGGCTGATGATGCTCGACGAGCCGGTCTCGGCGCTCGACGTGTCGATCCAGGCGCAGGTGATCAACCTGCTCGACGACCTGCAGGACGAGTTCGGCCTCTCCTACGTCTTCGTCGCCCACGACCTGTCGGTCGTGCGCCACGTCTCCGACCGGATCGCCGTGATGTACCTCGGCAAGATCGTCGAGTCCTCGCCGGCCGAGGAGCTGTACACCAAGCCGATCCACCCGTACACGGTCGGCCTGCTCGGCGCGATCCCGATCCCCGACCCGAGGCAGAACCGGGCCCGCAGACGGCTGGTCGTCGAGGGCGAGCCGCCCAACCCGATCGAGCCGCCGAGCGGCTGCCGCTTCCGCACCCGCTGCCCGCGCGCGACGGAGGTCTGCGCGAAGGTCGAGCCGCAGCTGACCGAGTACGCCGGCGGCCACGTCGCCGCCTGCCACCACCCGCTCAACGTCACCGACGCGGAGGTCGCGGCGGCGAGACGGTCGCCGCTCAGCCCGCTCTCCTCCGGTGACCAGCTGCCTCAGCCGCACGACAGCCTCCCCGGCGGGGACGCGGCCGAGGTCGCGGCGGAGAGCTGAGTCAGCCCAGCGCGGCGCGGGCGACGGCGATCGCCCGCGCGCGGGCGGCCGCCGGGCGCGCCGGCGTGTCGACGGTGACGGTCACGAGCCGTCTCTCGTCGGTCGCCAGCAGCACGCGCTGGGCGGCGATCCAGTCGGCGCCGCGGCCGATCCCGGCGACCTCCTGCGGCAGCTCGTCGGCCGTCCCGCCGAGCTGCGCCTGCGAGCGCTCGACGACGGTCCGCCCGAAACGGAAGCTCGCCTGCGGCGCGTCGTCGAAGGTGACCCGCAGCCGCACGCGCGGGCGCGCGTCCGCGTAGGCGCAGGTGACGACGTCGCTCGCGCGCTCCAGCAGCCGCGCACGGGCGCCGGGGAGGACGGCCGGGCAGGCCGTTGCGCTCCGCGCGGCGGGCGTCCGCGCGGCAGGCTGCCGGGCGGACGTCTGCGCGCCGCCGTTCGCGCCGTTCGTCGCGACCTGCCCGTCCGACCCGCCGCATCCGGCGGCGACGGGAAGCACCGCAAGCCAGAGCGCCGCTGCGACGAAGGTCTTTCGTCGGGTGGGACCGCTACCTTGGCGTGGGGAGTGCGTTAGCACCCCAGAGAGCCTGCCACGTTTTCACCCGGCCGGCTCGGAAAGGCTGCGGTGATCGCAGCAGTCGGACCCAAGAAGGAGGCCGCTTACGTGCGCCAACGGATCTTGCTCGTCGTGATGACGGGTCTTGCCATGCTCGTGCCGGCAGCAGCCGCGAGCGCCAGCAGCTCCCAGTACACAACCGTCGAGGCCCCGTCGGAGCTGTTGAACGGCAATCCAGGCCCAGCCCTCGACGAGATAAAGGACCTCGGCGCCACGGCGATCCGCCTGCTGGTGACGTGGCGCTCGCTCGCGCCCGACCCGGACGCCCGCAAGGCGCCGTCGTTCAACGCGACCGACCCGGGCGCCTACGCAGACGGCGCGTGGGCGCCGTACGACACCGCGATCACGAGCGCCCGCGCTCGCGGCATCAGAGTCCACCTGACGATCACCGGGCCGGCGCCCGACTGGGCGACCTCCAAGCACGACGGCCTGACGCGCCCGGACCCGACCGCCTTCGGCCGGTTCGCGACGGCCGTCGGCCGTCGCTACGGCAAGCAGGCGGCCGTCTGGTCGATCTGGAACGAGCCGAACCTCGGCAAGCTGCTCAAGCCGATCGCCAAGAACGCGAGCGCGACCGTCTACCGCAACCTCTACCTGAAGGCGTACAGCGGCCTCAGAAGCGCCGGCGTGCGCGCCCCGATCGTGCTCGGCGAGTTCGCCCCCAACGGCAACTCGCTGAAGGACCAGGGCACGATCAAGCCGCTCGTCTTCCTGCGCTCGATGCTGTGCCTCAACAGCAGCTACAAGCCGGTCAAGGTGAACGGCAAGCGCTGCGCGAAGGTGCCGGCGCAGGGCGTCGCGATCCACCCGTACGCCAACAGAGCCGGGCCGTTCCTGACGCCGCCGGCCGACAACGTCACGATCGGCGTGCTGAGCCGCATCACGACCGCCGTCGACAAGGCCGCCAAGGCCGGCGCGATCACCGGCGGCCGCCTGCCGATCTACGTGACCGAGTTCGGCGTCCAGAGCGTCCCCGACAAGCGCCTCGGCGTCTCGCTCGCCAAGCAGTCGGACTTCCGCTCGATCGCCGAGCGGATCGCCTACCTCAACCCGCGCGTCAAGTCGTTCTCGCAGTACCTGCTGAGAGACGACCCGGGCACCGGCCGCGAGTACGGCGCCTTCGAGTCGGGCCTGTACCTGTACAAGGGCCGCAAGGCGAAGCCGGCGTTGGAGGGCTTCCGCATGCCGCTCGTCGTCGTCCCCTCCAAGAAGTCGACGCGCGCGACCCTGTGGGGCCTCGTGCGCCCGGCGCGCGCCGCCAAGAAGGGCGGCACGGTGACGATCGAGTTCGTCGACAAGGGCAAGGGCTGGCGCAAGCTGGCGACCCAGCGGTTCTCCGCCAGCGGCTACTGGAAGCGCGCCGTCAACACCAAGAGCGGCCGCGCCTTCCGCGTCAAGTGGACCGACGCCGACGGCAAGCTCCACACCGGCCCCAAGACCGTCGCGCACACGAAGCCGTGAGCTGAGGACGGGCCGGCCCGCCCGCCGCGCCGCGCGCGGGCGGGCGGCGGAGCGGGTCGGCGGCAGCCGCCGGGAGGGCGCGCTTGTGCGCTACCTTCCGGCGGCGGGCGCGTTGTCGTCTGCGACGCCACCGCGCTCCGTCGCGGTGCCACTGCACCCGACGATGGAGGTCGCCTTCGTGCGCCGACGCATCCCGCTGGTCCTCACCGCCGCCGCCCTGCTCGTCCCGGCCGCCACGGCTGACGCGAGCAGCTCCCAGACGACGACCGTCGAGGCTCCCAACGAGCTGCTCGAAGGCAACCCCTCGTGGGCGCTCGACCAGGTCGCGAGCCTCGGCGCCGACGGCATCCGGATCCAGCTGGTGTGGGAGTCGGTCGCCCCGTCGCCGAACGCGCGCAGAGCGCCGCGCTTCAACGCGACCGACCCCGCCGCCTATCCGGCGAGCGGCTGGGCGCGTTACGACGCGGCGATCGAGGGCGCCCGCGCGCGCGGCCTGAAGGTGCACGTGACGATCACCGGCAGGGCGCCGGCCTGGGCGACGCCGTCCAAGCGCGACGGTCTCACCAAGCCCGACCCGGTCGCCTTCGGCAAGTTCGCGACCGCCGTCGGCCGCCGCTACGGCAAGCAGGTCGAGATGTGGTCGATCTGGAACGAGCCGAACCTCGGCAAGCTGCTGAAGCCGCTCTACCAGGGCCGGACGCTGGCGAGCGCGCAGGTCTACCGCAACCTCTACCTGAAGGCCTACAGCGGCCTCAGAAGCGCCGGCGTGCGCAAGCCGGTCCTGCTCGGCGAGCTCGCCCCGCAGAGCAACAGAAACCGCACCGTCGGCACGATCGCGCCGCTGCGCTTCCTGCGCGCGATGCTCTGCCTCGACGACCGCTACAAGCCGGTCAAGGTCGACGGCAGAAGATGCGCGAAGGTCGTCACGCAGGGCGTCGCGACCCACCCGTACTCGACGATCCTCGGCCCGTTCTACACGCCGCTGATCGACAGGGACAACGTCACGATCACGGTGCTGTCGCGGATGACGAGCGCGCTCGACAAGGCGGCGAAGGCCGGCGCGATCAACGGGCGGCTGCCGCTCCACCTGACCGAGTTCGGCGTCCAGAGCGAGCCCGACACCTTCTACGGCGTGCCGTACGACGTCCAGTCCGACTACCGCTCGATCAGCGAGCGGATCGCCTACCTCAACCCGCGCGTCAAGTCGTTCTCGCAGTACCTGCTGCACGACGACGAGCCGCGCGGCGACTACAGCGCCTTCGAGTCGGGCCTCTTCCCGCACGGCAGCGACCAGCCCAAGCCGGCCTACTTCGGCTTCCGCCTGCCGCTCGTCGCGGTGCCGGTCAGAGGCAGCAGCGGCAAGGTGACGCTGTGGGGCCTCGTGCGCCCGGCCAGAGGCGCCGGCACCGTGACGCTCTCCTACCGTGACGGCCGCGGCGCCTGGACGACGCTCGGCACGCAGCGGTTCGACCGGCGCGGCTACTGGACGAAGAAGTCGGTGGTGGCGAAGGCCGGCCGTGAGTGGCGCGTCGCCTGGCGGGCGCCCGACGGGACGGCCTACGAGGGCTCGGCGACCAAGCTGTGGACCAGACCGTGGAGAGAGCTGCGCGGCTGAGCGGCCGCGAGCGGCTGCTGCGCCTGGCCGTCATCGGGACGGCCGGGGGGCTGTTCAGCGGCCTCTTCGGCGTCGGCGGCGGCACCGTGATGGTGCCGCTGCTGATGCTCTGGCTCGGCTACGAGGCGCGCGCCGCGGCGGCGACGTCGCTCGGCGCGATCGTGCTGGTCGCCGGCTTCGCGGTCGCGACGCAGGGCCTCTACGGCAACGTCGACGGCGTCGCCGGCGTGCTGGTCGGCATCCCGGCGGTCGGCGGCGTGCTGCTCGGCACGTGGCTGCAGCAGCGGCTGCCGAGCGACACGATCGCCTTCGCCTTCGCGGTGCTGCTGGTGGCCGGCGCGATCCAGCTGGCGGTCTCGTGAGCTGCGTCGCCGCCACCTGCGTCGCCGGCCGCACGAGGGGGCGCCGGTGATCGCCGCGGCGCTGATCGGCATCCTCGCCGGGGTCGCCGCCGGCCTGCTCGGGATCGGCGGCGGGATCCTGTTCGTGCCGGCGCTGACGATCTTCGCCGGCCTCGCGCACGTCGAGGCCGAGGCGACCTCGCTGCTGGCGATCGTCCCGGTCGCGCTGGTCGGCTCCTGGCGCCAGCGCCGCTACGGCAACCTGAGGCTGTCCGACGCCGCGATCATGGGCGGCCTCTCGGTCGCCGGCGCCGTCGGCGGCGTCGCGCTCGCCAACGTGCTGCCCGAGCGGGTGCTGAAGGTCGGCTTCGCGCTGCTGATGCTCAACCTCGCCCGCCAGCTCGTCACCCGCGGCCTCAGAGACCGCCGCGCGCGGCTGGCGAGCTGACTGCCGAGGCAGGCGCTGGCATGAACAGCGGGCTGGGGCGGACCGGGTCCGCCCTCAGCCGGTGTTGCGCATGCCGGCGGCGATGCCGGCGACGGTGTGGAGCAGCGGCTCGCGCGCGTCCGCGTCGCCGGCGCGGGCGCGGCGCAGCAGGTCGACCTGGACGTGCGAGAGCGGGTCGATCCACGGGTTGCGGTGGGCGAGCCGCTTGCGCAGCGCCGGCTGGCCGCCGAGCAGGTGGGGGTTGCCGGTGATCTCCAGGACGCGCGCGACGAGCCGCTCGTGCTCCTCGCGGATCGGCGTCCACAGCTCGCGCGCCGCCTCGTCGTGGACCAGCTCGACGTAGCGCTCGGCGACGCCGAGGTCGCTCTTGAACAGCGACATCTCCAGCATCGAGATGACCATCCGGAAGAACGGCCAGTTCTCGCGCATCTCGCGCTGGAGCGCGAGGTCGCCCTCCGCCAGCGCCGTCCCGGCGCCGTACCACGCCGGCAGCAGCAGACGGTTCTGCATCCACGCGAACACCCATGGGATCGCGCGCAGCTCCTGCAGCCTGCGCGAGGCGCTGCGGGCGGCCGGGCGCGAGCCGATGTTCAGCTCCGCCAGCTCGTCGAGCGGCGAGATCTGGTGCAGCAGCGCGTCGAAGCGCGGGTCGTCGTAGATCAGCGCCTGGTAGGTCTCACGCGAGACGTCGGCGAGCCGCTGCGCCGCCTCCCGCCAGCGTGCCGGCGGCGGGTCGGGCGGCGCCAGCGTCGCCAGCACGACGCCCGAGACGGTCTGCTCCAGCGCCCGCTGCGCCAGCTCGGGATGGGCGTAGCGCTGCGAGATCACCTCGCCCTGCTCGGTGATGCGGATGCGCCCGCGGATCGAGCCGGGCGGCTGGGCGACGATCGCCCGGTGGCTCGGGCCGCCGCCGCGGGACGTCGAGCCGCCGCGGCCGTGGAAGAAGCGCAGCTTCACGTCGTGCTGGTCGGCGGCGGCCATCAGCCGCTCCTGCGCCGCGTACAGCTCCCACTGGGAGGAGATGAAGCCGCCGTCCTTGGCCGAGTCCGAGTAGCCGAGCATCACCTCCTGGCGTCGCTCGCAGCCGTTCAGGTGGACGGCGTAGACCGGGTCGGCGTACAGCTGTTCCATCGTCGCCTCGCCGGCGCGCAGGTCCTCGACCGTCTCGAACAGCGGCACGATCGGCAGCGCCGCGAGGCCGTCGCGGCCGACGCCGGCGCGTCGCAGCAGGTAGAGCGCGCAGAGCACGTCGGAGGGCTGGCGGGCCATCGAGATGACGACGCTGCCGAGCGCGCGGGGGCCGTGGTCGCGGACCCCCTGGGCGACCGCGCGGAAGGAGGCGAGCACCGGGTCCTCGCGGTCCGATCTCGGCGCGGTCGACCCCTCCAGCGCCGGGATCGCCGCCGCCAGCAGCGCCTGGCGGCCGGCCTCGTCGGCGTCGGCGTAGCCGTCGAGCAGCCGCGCGACCGTCTCCTGCAGCGGGGTCGCGTTGAAGCGGACGTCGAGCGCGGCGAGGTGGAAGCCGAAGGTCCGCACCTGCACCAGCAGCCGCGCGATCTTGCCGGCCGCGACGCGCTGGGAGGAGAGCGAGTCGCGCACCAGCTCGAGGTCGGCGGCCAGCTCGCCGGGGTCGGTGTAGCCGCCGGCCTCGCGCCGGCGGGCGCGCTGGATCCGCGCGCCGATCAGGCCGAGCTTGCGGCGGAACGGCTCGTGCGGGTTGCGGCGGCGGCTGCCGACGTTCGGCAGCTCGGCCTCGTCGCGCTCGATCGACGCGTTCAGCGCCGGCGACAGGAAGACGTGGTCGTCGGCCTGCGAGAACTCGCGCGCGAGCGCGTCGATCCGTCTGTGCAGCAGCCGCAGCGCGGTCGTGCGGTGGAGGTGGAGCGTGCGGGCGACCGCCTCCGGGCCGACCTCAGGGTTGCCGTCCATGTCGCCGCCGGCCCACGAGCCGAAGCGGACGGCGGGGCGCAGCGGCGGCCACGGCACCTCGAAGCAGCGCGACAGCTCGGCCGCCAGCGGCGGGATCGCGTCGAACAGGACCCACTCGAAGAAGAACAGCGTGCGGCGCACCTCGTCCTCGACCAGCGGCCGGGCGCGACGGACCTCGTCGGTCTGCCACCAGGTCGTCAGCACCTCGCGCAGCTCGTCCTCCAGCGCGCGGCGGCGGCTGGTGCCGGTGCGCGGGTCGTCGAGCTTCTCCATGATCTGCCAGACGCTCTGCTGGTGGTCGAAGACCGAGCGGCGCGTCGCCTCGGTCGGGTGGGCGGTCATCACCAGCCGCACGTCGAGGTCGCCGAGCGCCTCCGCGACGCGCGAGCGCGGCACGCCGCCGAGCTTGGCGGCGGTCGCCGCGATCGACTCGCGCTGCGGCGCGGTCGACTCCGAGTCGTAGGCGCGGCGGCGGCGCAGCCGCTCCAGCTCCTCGGCGATGTTGGCCAGCTGCAGCTGCATCGAGCAGGCGCGCACGTACGGGCCCAGCCGCGCCGCCGGCTGGCCGCGCAGGAAGGTCAGCAGCTGCTCGCCCTGGCTGTGGTCGCCGTCGCGCAGCGCGGCTGCGCTGTCGCGCAGCCAGAACAGCCGCTCGCGGAAGGCGCGGCCGTTCTGCTCCTCGAGCACGTCGCCGAGCAGTGACTCCAGCAGCGCGGTGTCGCGGTCGAGGGCGGTCGGGTCGGCCGTCCGGGGGCCGGCGGCGCGGGCGGGGGTGGAGGAGGGAAGCGCTGACATCTCGTGTCCATTGTGGCGTGCCCGCCGCAGAAACAGGCGTCCGGGGCGTGAACGCGGCCGCATGGCATGCCGCAGCGCTCAAGGTACGTCAGCGTCTGCCGACATTACTGGCGACTCAGCTGTCCGCACCGGAATGCGGGCGAGGCTGTCGGAACCGGGTGGTGTGCTTGTGAGGAGGACGGTCGAGGTGAAGGGCTTCCTTGGGATCCGCTGGACCGTCGGGCGCAAGCTGACGCTGGCGTTCGGCTTGATGGTCGTGCTCGTCGTCGTGATGGGGACGGTGTCGTTCTACGTGCTCGGCAAGCTTGAGGGCAGCCACCAGCGCGTCCTCGACGCGACCGCGGGCAGCCTCGACGGCGCCGCGCAGGCGCGTGTCGCCGACCTGCAGAGCGACTTCGAGTCGACGATCTCGACCTCGCGCACGCTGCTGTGGGTGGCGCTGGTCGTCGGCGTGCTGGAGGCGGTCGGCCTCGCCGTCTGGATCACGCTCGCGCTGCAGATACGCGTCCGCCGCGTGCTGACGCGCCTGCACCACCTGCGCGACGACTGCGTCACCAACCTCAGCGAGGGCCTCGCGGCGATCGCGCGCGGCGACAACACCGTCGTCGTGACGCCGACGACGAAGCCGATCTCGAGAGTCTCCAGCGACGAGATCGGCGAGATCCAGGTCGGCGTCAACGAGATCCTCGACAAGACCGTCGCCTCGATCGCCGAGTACAACGCGATGCGCGAGGAGCTGCGCGCCGCGCTCGGCGACCACTCCTGCCTGGAGGAGCTGACCGAGCGGCTGGCGAGCCTGGAGGCCAACTGCCTCTCCGACCTCGAGCGCGGCATGACCGCGATGGCCGCCGGCGACCTGACGACCGAGATACACGCGGTCACCGAGCCGCTGCCCGAGACCGACGGCGAGCGCGGCCGGCTCGCGACGATCTTCGACGGGATGCTCGGCCGCGCGCAGGCGTCGGTCGCCGCCTACGGCGTGATGCGCGCGAGACTGACCGGGCTGCTCGGCGAGATCGCGCAGAGCAGCTCGAGCGTCTCGGCCGCCTCCCAGCAGATGGCGATGACCTCGGAGGAGACGGGCCGCGCGGTCGGCGAGATCGCGCAGACGATCGGCGAGGTCGCGCAGGGCGCCGAGCGGCAGGTCCGTTCGGTCGCCGAGGCGCGCCAGATGACCGAGGAGGTCGCCGCCGCCTCGGAGGTCAGCGCCGGCCACGCGCAGGAGACCGCGACCGCCGCCGAGCAGGCGCGCGAGGTCGCCGACGAGGGCGCCGCCGCCGTCAGACGCGCGACCGAGGCG
>Ga0164243_10012785_pt1 | contig 11851 bp, 12 predicted proteins | sample OricompcompostOP_FD_108781 | JGI IMG/M metagenome (GOLD analysis project Ga0164243, IMG submission 108781) | Organic Plus compost microbial communities from Emeryville, California, USA - Original compost - Organic plus compost (OP) | ecosystem: Engineered > Solid waste > Mixed feedstock >...
AAGGTGGACCTGCTGGACAAGGCGGCGGAGCTGCTGGAGCACCAGGTCACCTTCCGCCTGGAAGGGGCCGCCAAGGCGCAGGTGGCGGAGAATCTGGCCGTCGTCTACCTGCTGGACCACAAGCCGGAAAAGGCGCTGGAGACCATCCGGAACACCGAGCAGCCCCAACTGCCCGAGGACATCACCCGGCGCCGCCGGCACCTGGAAGCCCGGGCGCTGACGGACCTGGACCGGTTTGACGAAGCGGCGGAGCTGCTGAAGGAGGATGATTCCCCCGAGGCCGTGGCGCTGAAGGCGGACCTCTACTGGCAGGCGGAGGATTGGGCCATGGCGGCGGAGGCCAGCCGGGCGCTGATCAACAACCGGTTGGCGGCTGGCAAGGGCGCCGACTACACGCAGATCCTGCGCCTGGCGGTGGCCACGTCGCTTGCCGGGAACAGCGAGGCCCTGCCCAAGTTAGCCGGCGAATTCGGCGACGTGATGAAAAAGGGTCCCTATGCCCGCACCTTCGACCTCATCACCAGCGACACGCCCACCAGCGGCAACGAGCTCAAGGACATCATCGACAGCGTGGGCGACGTCAGTTCCTACGAAACCTACCTCGCCGAATACAAGAACGAGCTATCGACGGCCGACGTGCGGCCGTAGGTTATCGGCCCTCAGACGCCGGGCGGCGTGCCTCCGCACGCCTGGGCTCCCTCGCAAAGGCTCGGCGCACCGCTTGGCGCTACTCGGGCTTCGCCCTCGATCCTTGGTCTTTCCGTACCACCGTCATGCTGAACTTGATTCAGCATCCATTCCTGAGTGTCTCCACCCGACGGATGGTGGAGCGGACCATGGATGCCAGCCTCTGCTGGCATGACGATTGAGGAAGGACGGTGCCATATACTCTACCCGTCACCCCCGCCCTGTGCGGGGGGTCTGGCGCGTCTTGGGCGCGCTCCCCGCAGGCTAGAGGAAGCTCTCCACCAGGCTGCCGGTGATCAGGTGCCAGCCGTCCACCAGGACGAAGAAGATCAGCTTGAAAGGCAGGGAGATCATGATGGGGGGCAGCATCATCATGCCCATGGACATGAGCACCGAGGCGACCACCATGTCGATGATGATGAAGGGCACGAAGATCAAAAAGCCGATCTCGAAGGCGCGCTTGAGCTCGCTGATCATGAAGGCCGGGATGAGGGCCTGGATGGGCGTGTCCTCGGGTGTGGCCACCTCCTGGCCCGACATGTCCACGAAGAGCTGCAGGTCCTCCTCCCGCACATGTTTCAGCATGAAGGTGCGGAAGGGCACCACGCCCACGTCGAAGGCTTCCGTGGCGGTGATCTGATCGTCCATCAGCGGCTTGACGGCGTTGTTGTAGGCTTCGGTGAAGGTGGGCGCCATGATGAAGCCGGTGAGGAACAGCGCCAGGCTGATGAGCACCGCGTTGGGCGGTGACTGCTGCACGCCGATGGCGCTCCTGAGCAGCGAGAAGACGACCACGATGCGGGTGAACGAGGTCACCATCATGAGGATGGAAGGGGCCAGGCTCAGGATGGTAATGAGCGCGATGAGCTGGACGATGCGGCCGGTCAGCGTGCCGCCTTCGCCGAGATTGAGGCTGATTTCCTGCGCCAGCGCGGGCTCGCCGAAGCCGGCCCAGAGGATGCCGAGGATGGCGGCGGGGAGGGCGATCCTCATGACGCGCCTCATATGCCGTCTCCCTTGCTGCCGAACAAGGCGGCGTTCTGTCCGATGCGGCTTTCCAGCACGACCGTGCGGTCCAGCCCGACGACCAGCAGATGCTCCACACCGTCCCGCGAGACGAGGACCAGGCGGTGCCGGCTGTCCAGCGCCAGCGACTCCTTTATGGCCAGCCGCCGCTCCCTGGGGGCGACGATGCGGCCGCCCATCTGGCCGCCATAACGGCGATAGGCCCAGCCGACGAGGCCGATCAGGCCGACGACGAAGAGAAGAGCGGCGATGGCTTGCGCCACGAGGAGAGTGTTCATGAACGGGCTCGCGAATTGACTTTCGCACATCGTTAACGAGTAGGGTTAACAGCCGCTTAATGCTCCTGCGGGGGTGCGCCAAGGGTGCGGAGCGGCCGGCCTGCCGCTGCTTCAACGTTTAACTATTTTTTAAACCGGGGGCGCCACCATGGGATGAGAATTCTCGTATTGGGCCACCGGCATATCCATGGATCTGAACCAGCTTCCGATTTTTTCGCTGATTACCGAGAAGATGAATTTCCTGAACAAGCGTCAGGAAGCCATCGCCGGCAATCTGGCCAATGCCGATACGCCGGGCTACCGGGTGCGCACCGTCAAGGCGCCCGATTTTTCCCGCTATATTGTGCCCGGCAATGACGAGAACGAATTGAAGATCGCCCGCACCGACGAGAACCATATCGCCACCGGCGCCCGCCGCCTGGGCGGCGTCAGCGCCGTGGAAGCGGCCATTCACGGACGGGAGCAGTATTCCCCCGACGGCAATTCCGTGGACGTGACCGACCAGGTGATGCAGATGGCCGACACGCAGATTCAGTACAACATGGCCACCAACGTCTACAGGAAGCAGGTGCAGCTCCTGAAGATGGCCATCGGACGGTCGGGCGGCTGACGCTTCGGCCAAGAGGGAGTGAGACATGGATCTCTTTAAATCAATGGTCATCTCGGCGTCCGGCATGCGCGCCCAGAGCCTGCGCATGCGGGTCATCTCCGAGAACCTGGCCAACGCCGATTCAACGGCGGCCGAGCCGGGCGGCGACCCTTACCGCCGCAAGACCGTCTCCTTCAGGAACCATATGGACCGCGAGCTGGGCGTGCCGCTCGTCGAGGTGAGCAAGATCGGCGAGGACCCGTCCAAATTCGGCCGCAAGTACGAGCCCGGCCATCCGGCCGCCGATGAGAACGGCTATGTGAACACGCCCAACGTCAACAGCCTCGTCGAGCTCATGGACATGCGCCAGGCGGAACGCACCTACCAGGCCAACGTCTCCTCCGTCGAGGCCGCCAAGGCGATGATGATGCGCACCATCGACCTGCTGCGCAGCTGATTTTAAGGACCTGATGTCATGGAAACCTCGTCCACCAGCGCCCTGAAAGCCTATGCCGACGCCCTGCAGCGCGCGCAGGGCGTGCAGGGCGGCAAGAGCGAAGACGTCGCCTCCACCGCCGGCGGAGGCGGTCTCAACTTTTCGGACATGATCAAGGACGCGGTGAACGACGTCGTGGAAACGTCACAGGCCAGCGAGAAGGCGTCGATGAACGCGGTGGCCGGCGGCGGCGACACGCTGGACGTGGTGACCGCCATCACCAGCGCGGAAGTGACCCTGCAGACCGTGGTCACCGTGCGCGACAAGATCATTCAGGCCTATCAGGAAATCATCCGCATGCCCATCTGAGGGCTGCGTCTCTTCCGCTCGCCCTGAGCCTGCCTGCGGGCGGCTGGCGCTCAGGTTGGGGCCGGGCTTCGACAAGCTCAGCCCGAACGGATGAGCTGCGTTTGGTGAAGCAAATCCTCCCATTCACCCTGAGCCTACCTGCGGGCGGCCGACGCTCAGGCTTCGACGGGGCTCAGCCCCAACGGATGAGCTGGGTTTTCCCGCGAACTTAAGACCCTGTTAACCATGACGGGCGACAATTCCCTGGGTGCCATAACGGCGGCAAGGAAAAGGACGAGCCGAGGTATGACGGGTAGCGAGGTCTTGGACATTGCCCAGGAATCCATGTGGGTGCTCCTGAAGGTCTGCGCCCCGGTGCTGATGACGGCACTGGTCGTCGGCCTCGTCATCGCGCTCTTCCAGGCGCTCACGCAAATCCAGGAAATGACCCTGACCTTCGTGCCCAAGATCATCGCCATCTTCGTGGCCATGGTCATCTTCCTGCCGTTCATGGGCCAGACGCTCGCGGCCCTCACCATCTCGCTCGCCGCCCGAATAGCGGCATTCTGACCATGCTGGGCGAGCTGCTTCCCCAGGTGGTGTTCGGATATCTTCTGGTGATGACGCGCATCGCGTCGCTCATCCTGGTGGTGCCGGTCCTGGGCGAGACGGCGATTTCGCCCCGTATCCGCTTCGCCATGGCCTTTCTCATCGCCCTCGTTGTCTATCCCGTGGTCGCCGGCACGTTGCCCGCCATCGCCACGTCGCCTTTCGGATTGGCCTATCAGATCCTGGTCGAGGTGCTGGTGGGACTCTTCATCGGCGGCTGTGCGCGGCTGGTGATGAGCGCCATCAATGTGGCCGGTACCATCATCGCCTTCCAGAGCGGCCTGGCGGTGGCCCAGGGGTTCGACCCCACCCAGGGGTCGCAGAGCGCCATCATCGGCACCTTCCTGATGAGCATGGCCACGGTCCTCATTTTCGTCACCAACCTGCACCACCTGCTGCTTGCCGCCATCGTGCACAGCTTCCAGCAGTTTCCGGCGGGGCAGATACCCAGCATCGGCGATTTCTCGGACCTTGCGGTCAACATCATGGGGGCGTCCTTCAAGCTGGCGGTGCAGATTTCGGCGCCCTTCCTGGTCTATGGACTGGTGTTCTACATGGGGCTCGGCCTTCTGGCCCGGCTCATGCCGCAGCTCCAGGTGTTCTTCATCGCCATGCCGCTCAACATCATGCTCAGTTTCCTCATCTTCATCCTGGTGACGGGTGTGGGCATGACCTGGTTCCTCGATCATTTCGAGACCATCATGATGACATTCACGGGGTAGGTCCGGATGGCGGAAAGCGACGACTCCCAGAAAACGGAAGACCCGACCCAACGAAAGCTCGACGAAGCCCACCGGCAGGGTCAGGTCCCCAAGAGCCAGGAGGTCCGTCACTGGTTCATGCTGATGGGCATCGGCCTGTCGGTGGCCATCTTCGCGGGCAGCAGCATGACGCATCTCACCGAGACATTGTCCTCGATGCTGGGCCGCCTGGCGCGCATGCCGGTGAGCGACGGAGCCTATACGCTCGACCTGGTGACCGAGCTCCTGGAGCAGGTGATCGTCGCCGTGGGCCTGCCGCTCGGTGTCCTTGTGATCGCCGCCATCGCCGGCAACATCGTGCAGCACAGATTCGTCTGGTCATTCGAGAAGCTGGCGCCGAAGCTCAGCAAGATTTCGCCGCTGGCGGGCGCCAAGCGGCTCTTCTCCATGCAGTCGCTGTTCGAGTTCGTCAAAAGCCTCTTGAAGATCATCGTGGTCGGCGCCGTGGTCTTCATGCTGGTCTGGCCGGAATGGGAGCGTCTGCCCGACATCGTGAGCTACGACATGGCCGATGTGCTGGGCCTCGTCTTCACGCTGGCCCTGCGCATGATCGGCGGCGTGATCGCCGTCATGACGGTGATCGCCATCGGCGACTACATGTTCCAGCGCTTCCAGTTCATGAAGCAGCAGCGCATGAGCAAGCAGGAGGTCAAGGACGAATACAAGCAGCTCGAAGGCGACCCCACCGTCAAGGCCAAGCTGCGGCAGATCCGCGCCGAGCGCTCGCGGCGGCGTATGATGGCCGCCGTGCCCGATGCGACGGTGGTCATCACCAACCCGACCCATTATGCCGTGGCGCTGAAATACGAGCACAATCAGATGGAGGCCCCGATGGTGGTGGCCAAGGGCGTGGACGCCGTGGCCCTGCGCATCCGCGAACTGGCCAACGAGAACGAGGTGCCCATCATCGAAAATCCGCCACTGGCCCGGGCCCTTTTCGCCAGCGTCGAGGTGGATGAGAGCATTCCGCCCGAGCATTACAAGGCCGTGGCGGAAGTCATCGGTTTCGTATTAAAACTGTCAAAGAGGAAACGCCGCTGAACCGGCCGCTTGGGAATGACGGAATGTCCAGGAAGCAGATCGAAGACATCATGACGACGGCGGCCTTCATCCCGGATCAGCGCATCCGGTGGTCGCGCAATCTGGACGTCTGGGTGATCATCCTGGGGCTCATCCTCTCCGGCCTGTTCGTCGGCGTGGCGGCGGCGTCGCTGAATTACGGCGCCACCCTGTTCGCCGGCATGTTCTTCGGCGCGGCGGCGCTCCTCGGCCTGTGCACGGCGGGGTATATCGGCGTGCTCATGCCCCGGCAGTCCCGCCAGCTGCATGCCGCCTACATGAAGAGCCTGCGCCGCTCGGTCGCCTCGGCGCCGACCCCCATCGTCATCACCGATACCAGCGGCACCATCCTGCATGCCAACGAGATGTTCCAGGCGGTTGCCGGGCAGGCGAGGATGCGCCTGCAGGATGCCATTCCGGACCCGGCCGCCCATGTCCAGGTCAGGGCGCTGGCCGAAGGCGCGGTGTCGGGGACCGCGGCCTCCATGGAATTCGCCATTGCGCAGGAAGACGGATCGCTGCGCTATTACCGGGCGACGGCCTATCCCTTCGCCGCCAATTTCGATCAGGCGGTGTGGTTCCTCATCGACGTCACCAATCTGCGCAAGAGCGTGGACGAGATCGGCAACCAGGTCACCAGCCTGGCCTCCTTCCTCGATCACATCCCGCTGGGCTTCCTCTCCATGCGGGACACGGGCGAGATGGTCTTCGTCAACCTGACCTTCGCCAACTGGGTGGGGCGCACCCGCAAGGAACTCCTGGAACACAAGATCGCCCTGCAGGAATTCGTGCCGTCCCAGCCGGACAATGAGGAGACCCTCAAGCTCATCCGCGAGATGAAGGAGATCGACGCCGCCGCCATGACCATCCAGGGCCGGGACGGCGAGCTGCGCTTCGTGGAGGTGACGCAGACGGTGTTCACCGAGATGGCGACCGGCCGCAAGTACACGCGCACCATCATCCGCGACGTGGGGCAGGAGCGGGCCACCCAGAACGAGCTGCGCTCCGCCAAGGAGCATTTCGTCAATTTCTTCGAAAAGGCACCGCTCGGGATCGCCCTGGTCGACCGGGACGGGCATGTGATGGAGGGCAACCAGGCCGCGATGGAGCTGATCGAGCGGGACAGCGGCAGCGGCCGGACCCTGCTGGACGCCGTGGCGGAGGAGGACCGCAGCGACCTGGCACGCGTGCTCTGCAACGTGGCGGATGCGCGCAACACGGTCATGGAATGCAAGCTCACCGGCCTGCCCGAGCGCTTCGTGCAGCTCTATATCAGCCGGGCCAGCGGCGGGGAGAGCGCCAGCATCATCTATCTGCACGAGACCACCGAGCAGAAGAACCTGGAGCTGCAGTTCGCCCAGTCGCAGAAGATGCAGGCCGTGGGCCAGCTCGCGGGCGGCATCGCGCATGACTTCAACAACCTGCTGACGGCCATTCTCGGCTTCTCCGACCTGCTGCTGACCCGTCACGCCGCCGGCGATCCGAGCTTCACCGACATCATGCAGGTCAAGCAGAATGCCAACCGCGCGGCGAGCCTCGTGCGTCAGTTGCTCGCCTTCTCGCGCCAGCAGCGCCTCAACCCGACGGTCCTGTCCATCACCGACGTGCTGGCCGAGGTGTCGCACCTCATCCGCCGCCTCATCGGCGAGAATATCGACCTCAACATCAGCAACGACCGCCAGCTCGGCCAGGTGAAGGTGGACCAGGGACAGCTCGAGCAGGTCATCATCAACCTGGCGGTGAACGCGCGCGACGCCATGCCCGACGGCGGCACGCTCTACGTCCGCACGAAGAACATCAGCGCCACCGAATCGAAGACGCTGGGCCACACGCTCATGCCGGCGGCGGATTATGTGATGATCGAGGTGGCGGATACGGGCACGGGCATTCCCAAGGAAGTGCTGGGCAAGATTTTCGAGCCCTTCTTCACCACCAAGGAAGTGGGGCAGGGGACCGGGCTCGGCCTCTCCACCGTTTACGGCATCATCAAGCAGACGGGCGGTTTCATCTTCCCCGAGAACCGGCCCGAGGGCGGCGCCGCCTTCCGCATCTACCTGCCCATGTATATGGAACAGGCGAAGGAGGAGGCCCCGGTCAAGCCCCCCGAAGCCCGGCACCATGTGCGCGATCTCACGGGCCGCGGCACCATCCTGCTGGTGGAGGACGAGGATGCGGTGCGGGTCTTCGCCTCGCGCGCGCTGCAGAACAAGGGCTACAACGTGCTGGAAGCGCGCTCCGGCGAGGCGGCGCTGGAGATCGTCAATACCCACGACGGCCCCATCCATCTCATGGTCTCCGACGTGGTGATGCCGCAGATGGACGGCCCCACCCTCCTCAAACATGCCCGCGAGAAGCGGCAGGACATGAAGATCATCTTCATCTCCGGCTATGCCGAGAACGCCTTCGCCAAGAACCTGGAGCGGATGGATTTCACCTTCCTGCCCAAGCCCTTCTCGCTGAAGAAGCTGGCGGAAACGGTGAAGGACGTCATGAGCGAGGAGATGGTGTAAACAACTCCTTAATCCTCGGCCTGTAAACCGGAAGGTGGCGGATTGGCCGACGGCTGTTCCGCCTGTCCTCTCAGCCACTACCGTGAGGCCGTGCCATGAGCGAAGTCAAAGAAGCCTATCCTGCGGACGGACTGGACGCCTTCTACCAATTGTACGGGCGCGCCATGGACGAGTGGGCCTCCGTGGAATGGGGGGTGAGCCTGTGCTTTGCCTTGGCGACGCTGATGCCCATCAAGCTGGCCACCGCGATCTTCTATTCGGGGCAGGACTTCCAGACCAAGCGCGACCTGGTCCATGCGGCGCTCTCCGAAACCCAGCTCGGCGTGAGCGAAGGGCAGGACATCGTCGATTTCATCAAGGCCGCCGTGAAGATGGCCAACCAGTACAGCCGCGCGCGCGCCATGATCGCCAATCGCCGCATCATGTGGAACGAATCCAGCCGCAAGGCCGAGCTGCGGGGCGGCGACAACTGGACGTCCCACGACGGCGAGCGGATCGACTCCGCCATCCTCGACAACATCGCCACCAATTTCGAGGCGCTGCACACCATCATGGTGCGCACCCTCTCCCTCACCGCCACAAAGAACATCTATTCGGCGGAGAAGGGGCTGATGATGCTCGAAGAGCTGCCCACCTCCGCCCTCGCCAAGCCCACGCTGCGGAATCTCTGACGGGGCTCTGACGGGGCTCTGACGGGGGGGCGAAGCGCGGCGGCGTCCGGGAATCCGGGCGTTTCCTTAAAAGAACATCGATAGAACATTAGCGCTTGACAGGCGACTCTTCCTCCTGTTTCATGGCGAGAACAAACGGCGTACATTCGAGTGCTCCAATGCGCCGGCGGCGCATTTCCGGACGTTCGTTGATGGATCGTCGGCCGCGTGTTGCATCCCGTCGGGGGCTATGAAATAAGGAGAAGGTCAATGGCAGCCAACCTACAACTCGTCAGCGGGAACACTATGGACAAGCAGAAAGCACTGGAAGCCGCCCTCGGCCAGATTGAACGCGCCTTCGGCAAGGGCTCGGTGATGAAGCTCGGCGCCCGCGAGCAGGTGGTGGAGGTGGATGCCGTGTCCACCGGGTCCCTGGGGCTGGATATCGCGCTCGGCATCGGCGGTCTGCCCCGAGGGCGCATCATCGAGGTGTACGGCCCCGAGAGCTCGGGCAAGACCACCCTGACCCTGCACGCCATTGCCGAGGCCCAGAAGAAGGGCGGTGTCGGCGCCTTCATCGATGCCGAGCACGCGCTCGATCCGACCTATGCCCGGAAGCTGGGCGTCAATACCGACGAGCTGCTGATCTCCCAGCCGGATACGGGCGAGCAGGCGCTGGAGATCGCGGACACGCTGGTGCGCTCCGGCGCCGTGGACATCGTGGTCATCGACAGCGTGGCGGCCCTGACCCCGCGCGCCGAACTGGAGGGCGAGATGGGCGATGCCCATGTGGGCCTTCAGGCCCGGCTGATGAGCCAGGCGCTGCGCAAGCTCACCGGCTCCATCTCCCGCACCAATTGCATGGTCATCTTCATCAACCAGATCCGCATGAAGATCGGCGTCATGTTCGGCAATCCGGAGACCACGACGGGCGGCAACGCGCTGAAATTCTATTCCTCGGTGCGCCTCGACATCCGCCGCATCGGCCAGATCAAGGACAAGGACGAAGTCGTGGGCAACCAGACCCGCGTGAAGGTGGTCAAGAACAAGGTGGCGCCGCCGTTCCGGCAGGTGGAGTTCGACATCATGTATGGCGAGGGCATCTCCAAGATGGGCGAGCTCATCGACCTCGGCGTGAAGGCCGGGCTGGTGGAGAAATCCGGCTCCTGGTTCTCCTACGACAGCCAGCGCATCGGCCAGGGCCGCGAGAACGCCAAGCAGTTCCTGCGGGAGAATCCGGACATGGCCCAGGCCATCGAAGCCAGCATCCGCCAGTCGGCGGGCCTTCTCGGCAAGGCGCTCGAAGGCGGTGCCACCGATGACGACGGCGATTACGTGGAAGCGGAATAAGAGAGACACCGGAGAGCGGCCCATGGGCCGCTCCTGTCAAGGAGGGGAAAGTCATGACGCAATATCAGGGTGGCTGCCACTGCGGCAATGTGCGCTTCGAGGCGGATGTGGACCTGGCGCATGTGATGACCTGCAACTGCTCCCACTGCCAGGCCAAGGGCTTCATGCTCACCTTCGTTCCGGCTGATAATTTCAGGCTCCTCAAAGGTGAGGACGCGCAGACGGAATACCTCTTCAACAAGCGAGCCATCCAGCACCTCTTCTGTTCCACCTGCGGCGTCCAGTCCTTCGGGCGCGGGCAGATGCCGGACGGCACCCCCACCGTGGCCGTCAATGTGCGCTGTCTCGACGGCGTGGACCTGGAGACGCTCGAGCCCCAGAAGGTGGACGGACGCAGCTTCTGACCCCAACTTCTGAAGGGTAGGGACCGGCGGACTTTTATGGACAGGCGCTGGTCCAAACTGTAAAACCGCCTATATTCAAGCTGGCTGCCGGTGCGATGGATCGGCGGTCCGTCAGAGCATGCAGAAGGACTGGTATGAAGACCGCTCAGGATATTCGATCGGCGTTTCTCTCCTATTTCGAGAGCAAGGGACACCGCATTGTCCCGTCCGCGCCGCTGGTACCGCATAATGATCCGACGTTGATGTTCACCAACGCCGGCATGGTGCCGTTCAAGAATGTCTTCACCGGCCAGGAGAAGCGGCCCTATACGCGTGCCACCTCCAGCCAGAAGTGCGTGCGCGCGGGCGGCAAGCATAACGACCTGGACAATGTGGGCTTCACCGCGCGCCATCACACCTTCTTCGAGATGCTCGGCAACTTCTCCTTCGGCGATTATTTCAAGGAAGACGCCATCGCCTTCGCCTGGGAACTGGTGCACAAGGAATTCGCCCTGCCGGCCGACCGGCTGACGGTCACCGTCTTCCACGAGGATGACGACGCCTTCAACCTGTGGAAGAAGATCGCCGGCCTGCCCGACGAGCGCATCATCCGCATCGCCACCTCCGACAATTTCTGGTCCATGGGCGATACCGGCCCCTGCGGCCCCTGCTCGGAAATCTTCTACGATCACGGCGCCGACATTCCGGGCGGCCCGCCGGGCAGCGCCGACGAGGATGGAGACCGTTTCGTCGAAATCTGGAACCTGGTCTTCATGCAATATGACCAGAAATCTCCGGATGTGCGTGTGCCCCTTGAGAAAACCGGCATCGACACCGGCATGGGCCTGGAGCGGCTGGCGGCCGTCCTCCAGGGTGTGCACGACAATTACGACACCGACATTCTGCGCGGCCTCATCGAGGCGTCGGCGCATCTGACCGGCGTGGACCCGGACGGTCCCCAGAAGGTCTCGCACCGGGTGATCGCCGACCATATGCGCTCGGTCAGCTTTCTCATTGCCGATGGTGTCCTGCCGTCCAATGAGGGGCGGGGCTATGTGCTGCGCCGCATCATGCGCCGGGCCATGCGCCACGCCAACATGCTGGGTGCCAGGGACCCGCTGCTGTGGCGGCTGGTGCCGACGCTGGTGGGCTCCATGGGCCAGGC
>Ga0164243_10012786_pt1 | contig 11851 bp, 10 predicted proteins | sample OricompcompostOP_FD_108781 | JGI IMG/M metagenome (GOLD analysis project Ga0164243, IMG submission 108781) | Organic Plus compost microbial communities from Emeryville, California, USA - Original compost - Organic plus compost (OP) | ecosystem: Engineered > Solid waste > Mixed feedstock >...
ACGACGATCCGCGGGTCGGCCCAGCCGAACTCCGGCCCCTGCACGAACCCGAAGATCAGCAACAGCAGCGCCGAGGTGAACGACACCGTGCCGGGCCAGTCGATCCGTCCGGCGTGTGGTGCCCGCGACTCCGGCAGCAGCGGCACGAGGGCGAGCACCACCACCCCGGCCAGGGCGGGCGCCGCGAACACCGCCCGCCAGCCGAACGTGTCGATGAGCAGGCCCGCGACGGAGGGACCGAAGGCGAGGCCGGCGCCGATGGCCGTACCGAAGACGCTGAAGGCGCGCGCCCGGGCCGGGCCGTGGAACGTGCCGGCGAGCAGCGCCGAGGCGCTGGTGGCCGCGGCGGCAGCGCCCACACCGGACACCGCCCGGAGGACGTCGAGCAGGGCGATGTCGCCCGCCACCGCCGCGAGCAGCCCGGCGCCCGCGAAGATCGCCACCCCGGTGGCGAACACCCGGCGGCGGCCGAACAGGTCGGCCAGCGCGCCGGTGGCCAGCATGAAGCTGGCGAACGTGGCGTTGTACCCGTTGACCACCCACTGCACGGAGGCCAGTCCGGCGTCGAGGTCACGGCCGATCTCGGGCAGCGCGACCGACGCGCCGGTCAGCGACACCGGCAGCGAGATGGTGGACAGCAGGACGGCGACCAGCACGACGGCCGGGTGGTTGCGCACGGTTCTCCCCGTTCGGACGGCCCCTTAGCCTAGGCACGGCGGGCGCGGACGGAGCCGGGTCGGGGTCGAAGATCACAGGCGGCACAGGTGAACGCCCGACCCGCCGGAACGGGTCGGGCGTTCAGCCGGCCGTGTGCCGGCGGGGCTCACTTCTCGTCGCTCGCCCACCCGTCCCAGTGGTCGTCGCCCTTGTCCGAGCCCTTGTCCTCGCCGCTGTCGGAGTCGCGGTGCTCGCCCTTGTCCGAGCCCTTCTCGTCGCCGCGGTCCTCGCCCTTGTCCGAGCCCTTCTCGTCGCCGCGGTCCTCACCCTTGTCCGAGTCCCAGCCCTTGCCCGAGTCCCAGCCGTTGTCCTCGCTCCGGCCCTCGTCGCCCTTGTCCCAGCCGTGCTCCTCGTCGCTGGAGTCCCAGGCCCGGCTGTCGCTGGCGTCCCACTTCCGGTCCTCGTCCTTGCGGTCCTCGTCCTTGCCCTTGCGGTCCTCGTCGACCTTGATCTGGCCGCGGATCTCGCCCTCGGGGTACTTCTTGGTGTGCACGTTGACGTACGTGACACCGGCCTCCATGGCGTCGACCAGCTCGTCGAACTCGCCCGGCTCGATGCCCTGGTCGGCGGGGCCGACCACGTCGTCGGGCTTGATGGTCCCCTTGATGGTGGCCGGCGCCTCGGGGCAGGACTGCACGTTCTTCGAGGGGCCGCCCTTCCCGTCCTTGATGTTCGAGCACAGGAAGACGGCCACCCCGCCGCTCTGGTGCTTCCCACCGAAGTGGATGTGCGCCTGCTGGACGTCCTTGAGGTCCTCGTAGCTCAGCCGCCAGCTGATCTCCTTGTTGCGCTCGTCGATCCGCGCCTCGAACCGGCCGCTGCCCGGCGTGGAGATCGTCTTCGGGTCCTCCTGGTAGCCGCTCAGGGTGGCCCGGGCCGTCTCCTTCCGTTCGTCCTTCCCGTGCGAGCCACGCCAGTCCCATGAGTCGCCGGACCCGCGCGAGTCGTTCCAGTCCCCCGAGCCGTGCGACTCGCGCTGCTCGTGCGACTGCTTGTCGCCCGAGTCGTCGCGCCCGTCGCCCATCGCGGCGGTGCCGATGGCCCCCACGGCCACCGCCGCCCCGGCCGCAACCGTCACCGCCCAGAGTCGAGTACGTCCCATCATCACTGTTGCTCCCTTCGCAGACGGAGCCCGAGCCGTACCGGCGCGGAGCTGGCCGGCGGCGGAACCCGGGCACGCGAGGGCGCCGCACGCCGAGCACGGTCCCTCGTCGGGAGTCCCGGCACACGGTTCCATTAGCGCCCCTTTGGTGAAATTGTCCCATGTTCGGCACAAACACGAGCGCTCTTCGCTGATCCGACCGTCAGAAGGTTTTTCGGACCACCCGGGCGGTAGGCGGCTCTCCGCGCCACCTCGGCACGGCTGTCCGGCGACCGCCCGTCCATACCCCGACACGCCGAAGCGCCTGACCTGCTACCGCAGTGGTCAGGCGCTTCGTGCTGGGAGGGGGTGTGTTGCCCTCGAACGGCCGTGAAGCCGTGCGAGGGGCCGCGGGCCGGTCAGCCGGCGGTGGTCACCGCCTCCGTCTGGCGTTCGGGTCCTCGGCCAGCCAGATCGGCTGCCAGTCCGCCATCTCGAGGTAGCGGCGCAGTTCCGCGAGGCCGCTCACGGATCCGGCCCAGGCCGCGTACGGCGGGTTCGACTCGTCGAAGCCGCTCTGCACGAAGGTGAGCTTCGTCTTCCCCTCGGACTGGGCCAGCTCCCAGGTGCTCACACCGGTCGGCCCCCAGTCCACCGTGATCTTCCGGCCCGGATCCAGGTCGACGACCTTGGCCGCGAAGCCGGCGTCGAAGCCACCCATGGCGTAGCGCCCGCCGACCCAGGGCTCGATGCCGATGGGGTAGCCGAACCAGGCGCTGGCCTGCTCGGAGTCGGTCAGCGCCTCGTACACCCGGGCCATCGGCGCGTCGATGAGCAGCTCGCCGCGCATCTCGCTGGAGGTGAAGTCGACCTTCGGCAGCAGCGTGCGCCCCTCCAGGTGCGCCGCGAGGTTGGCGACCGACAGGCCCCAGTACGTCTGGAGCACGCCCCGGATGCTGCCGGTGCCGCTCACGGCCTCCTCGAAGTTGAAGTGGCTCTGGCTCAGTGTGAGCAGCGTCGTGGTGGGGCCCTCGGCCCGCAGCCGGAACTCGGTGGTCGTCTCCACCCCGTCGAGCGTCCACGCGAAGCGCAGCGTCTCGTCGTCGACGTGCAGCAGGCGCTGGTGCGGGGCGTCACCCTCGGGCGTGTAGCGGCCCCAGAACTCGTACCGTCGAGGCAGCTCGACCTCGGCGTGCTCGGCCAGCCACACGCGCAGCTCGGCCGGGTCGGTGAGGGCGCGGCGGACGGCCTCGACCGGGGCGGCGAGGCGGGCGTGGAGCGTCATCGGGTCAGACACGGTCGTTCCCCTTCGGGTAGCAGGCCACGGCGATCTTGAACGCGTCTCCCTCGGCGCCGCCGTAGCGGGTGAACAGGTCCTGCAGAGCGGTCTGCAGGTCGTGCAGGAACTGCTGGCGTTGCCCGGCCGGCACGCGGATCTCGCCGGACACCCCGATCGAGGGCAGCTCCGGCCTGGTGCGGTCGAGCGCGGCGATGTCGGCCTGGACCTCCTCCATGAGGTCGAGCAGGTAGCCCAGGCTCAGCTCGTCGCGGGCCCGGCGAAGCCCGATGCGCCCCACGAGGCGCGGTGAGAGCCAGTAGGAGCGGGCGGCCGCCTGGTAGATGCCCTCGGTGATGCCCCGCACCTTGCGCTCGGCGACCAGCTCGACGAGACCGGCCGCGACGAGCTGCTTCACGTGGTAGTAGACGCGCTGCGGCGTCTGCTCCAGGCGGGTCGCCACCTCGGTGCAGGTGCGCGGCTCGGCGAGCTGCCGCAACACTTCCACGCGCTGCGGCTTGAGCAGGGCCTCGGCCTGCTCGATCTGTTCCAGGTACAGGACGTCTCTCATGGCAAAATCAGTTTGTACGTACAAAACTTCTTTGTCAATAGGATCGACGAAAGCCGCGCCGGTTGCCGGCGCGGCTTTCGTCAGGAGGTCAGAGCGGGGTCAGGGCGTCCAGTCCGGACGCAGCGGGTAGCCGTTGCTGCCGTCGGGGTTGTTGCGCGTGGCCAGCACCTGGTGCAGCTGGATGTCGTTGCGCTCGAAGGCCAGCCGCGAGCCGGCCATGTAGAGGCCCCACACCCGGGCCGTGCCGGCGCCGACCTCGGAGACGCAGAAGTCCCAGTGCTCCACGAGGTTGCGGCACCAGCCCGCCAGCGTCAGCGCGTAGTGCTGGCGCAGGTTCTCCTCGTGGTGCACCTCCAGACCGGCGTCGTGCACCTCGCTGATCACCCGGCCCGGCCCGGCCAGCTCGCCGTCCGGGAAGACGTACCGGTCGATGAACGCGCCGGAGCGGTGCGGCGCCCGGTTGTCCGCGCGGGTGATGCAGTGGTTCAGCAGCCGCCCGCCCGGGCGCAGCCGGTCCCGCAGCGCCCCGAAGTAGGCCGGGTAGTTGCGCACCCCGATGTGCTCGGTCAGGCCGATGGAGGAGATCGCGTCGAACTGCTCGCGCGGGGCGTCCCGGTAGTCCATGTACCGCACCTCGGCCAGCTCGGACAGCCCCTCCCGCTCAATGGCCGCCTGCGCCCACTCGGCCTGCGCCCTCGACAGCGTGACCCCGAGGGCCTTCACGCCGTACTCGCGGGCCGCGTGCCGGACCATGCCGCCCCAGCCGCACCCCACGTCGAGCAGGCGCATCCCCGGCTTGAGCGCCAACTTGCCGGCCACCAGGTCGTACTTCGACGCCTGGGCCTCCTCGAGCGTGTCCCCCGGAGAGCGGAACACCGCGCACGTGTACGTCATCGACGGGCCGAGCACCTTCTCGTAGAAGGCGTTCGAGACGTCGTAGTGGTGCGAGATCGCGGAGCTGTCCCGGGAACGGGAGTGCCGCAGGCCGCCCATCACCCGCTTCCAGCGCGGCTGCGCCTCCTGCGGTGGGGCGGGCGGCGGGCGCAGCCGCTCCCAGCCCAGCCCGCGCACCAGGTTGAGCCCCTCACTGAGCGAGGGAAGACGCAGCTTCACCTCGTCCTTGAGGACCCGGAACGCCTCGTACGGGTCGCCCGGGTGCACCCCCTCCAGCCCCAGGTCGCCACTGACGTACGCCCGGGCCAGGCCCAGGTCACCCGGGGCGGTGAGCAGGTAGGACAGTCCCCGTTCGGAGCGGACGGCCAGCGTGATGCCGGCGTCCGCGGGACCGACGGCGCTGCCGTCGTAGGCGGTGATCCGCACCGGCAGGTCACCGATGGTCACCGCGCGGACCACGTCCGCCACGGTCGTACGCGGGCGCCGGCCCCCCGCCGGCGGTGTGGCGGGGACGCTCGCCGCCCCCTGGTCTCGGTCGGTCAGGCTCATGCTCGTGCTACCGCCTTCTCGTACAGTCCGGTGAGCCGGTGCTCCGGGTCGTAGCGGTCCCGCACGGCGCGCCAGGTCGGCCCGCCGTAGAGGCGCTCGAAGGAGTCCCGGTCGTAGTACGCGTCGGAGTAGAGCGACTTGTGCCCGCCCATCTCCGACACCACGCGCTCGATCAACCGGTTGACGTCACCGTCGGCGGCGCCGTCGGCGATCGGCACGCTCCCCCAGAAACCGATGTTGACGTAGTCCTGCCCGGGCCGCAGCGGATACAGCGGCCAGGACCGGGCCGAGCCGGGACCCGCCGGCTCGCGTAGTCGCAGTGGACAGAGCCAGACCGGGGTCATCCCGACGTTGCCCGCGAACCAGCGCAGGAAGTCGGCCGTCCGCTCCAGTGGGATCTCCACGTCCTGCACCACCCGTTCCCGGGCGGGCCGGCCGCGCAGGCGATCGATCCGGGCGGCGACACCGTGCCGGTGCTCCAGCCGGACCAGCCGGTGGTACACGTCGCTGCGCCGGTACCGCGCCGGCCAGAGCCGCCGCACCACGGGGTGCTGCACGCCGAACGCCGCCGAGCACCAGAACCAGTCGGTGTCCCAGCGCCACAGGTAGTCGTACGTCGTCAGCGTGTCGCGGACCCGCCGGCGCAGCGACCGGTAGTAGATGTCCTGCCCGGTGTAGTCGCTCGGCCGCTCCCCCTCGTCGGTGAACGTGCCGAGCACCAGGTACGCCTCGCCCGGGCTGAACATCACCCCGTCCATGGCGTCCACCGGCGTGCCGGCCCACGACCGGGTGGCCGTCACCTCGGCGATGGCGTCGGTGAGCGCCTCCAGCTTCGTGAACCGGATGTTGCGCAGCCCCACGTAGCGGCGCACCGGCTGGAGTTCGATGCGCAGCCGCGTGGCGTAGCCGAGGCTCCCCATCGAGTTCGGGAACGCCGCGAAGAGCTCGGCGTGCTCGCCGTCCGGGCGGGCGGTGACGATCTCACCCGAGCCGGTGAGCACGTCCATCTCGATCACCGACTCGTGGGGCAGGCCATTGCGGAACGACGTCGACTCGATGCCCAGCCCGGTGACCGCGCCGCCCAGCGTGATGGTGCGCAACTGCGGCACGACCAGCGGCATCAGCCCGTGCGGCAGTGTGGCGTCGACCAGGTCCTCGTAGGTGCACATCCCCTGCACGTCGGCGGTCCGCGCGGTCGGGTCGACGCCGATCACCCCGGTCAGGCCGCTGACGTCCAGGCCCGGCGTACGCACCTGCGAGCGCGGCCGGAACAGGTTGGAGGTGCGCTTGGCGAGCCGGACGGGCTCACCGGGCGGCACCGCGGCGTACGACCGCCGCAGCGCCTCCACCGCACTGTCGTGATCGACCGATCGATGATCCACACGGACGGCGCACATGTGATCACTCTACGCCTGTCGCGGGAAACGGCACCCGATGTCCACGTTGGCCTTTTCACACTTCCGACCTGCTCACGCGGGGTTACGGTGCAACGCATGCCGTCTCCCGCGCTCGCCGCCCTCGACGCCGCCGGCCTGTCCCACCGGGTGATCCGGCACGGGCCGGTGGCCAGCCTCGCCGACGCCGCCGCCGTACGCGGCGTGGACGTGCCCGACGTCGTGAAGACCATCGTCGTGCGCCGCGGCCCCGAGGACTACCTCTTCGTGCTCACCCCGGGCGGCCGGGTCATCTCCTGGCCGAAGCTGCGCGCGCTGCTCGGCGTCAACCGCATCTCCATGCCGGACGCGACCACCGCGAAGGCCGTCACCGGCTACGAGCGGGGCACCATCACACCGTTCGGCGCGACCACCGCCTGGCCGGTCGTCGCCGACGAGCGGGTCCGCGGCCGGACCATCACCCTCGGCGCGGGCGAGCACGGGGTGGCCGTGGCGGTCGACGCCGACGCGGCACTCGAGGCGCTGAAGGCGACCGTCGCCGACGTCACCGACCCGGAGCCGGGTCGCTGACGCCTCCCCGCCGGGGGGGCCGTACGCCGGCGCCACCGCCCGCGTCCGCGCTGCCCGGCCCCGCGCGGCGCCCGCCGCTCACGCGACGGTCGGGGCCCACGCGATGGTCGCCGCGTACGGTGGGCGACGCCCGCGCGGTGGTCGCCGCTCCGTGACGGTGGTCGGCGCCGTGCGGCCGGCATAGCGTGGGACGCATGCCGAAAGCCGTCTGGAACGACCTGGTCATCGCGGAGAGCGACGACACCGTCGTGGTCGAGGGGAACCACTACTTCCCCCGCGCCGCCCTGCGCGACGACGTGATCCGCGAGTCCGACACCCACACGGTCTGCCCGTGGAAGGGCACCGCGTCGTACTACACACTGGAACACGACGGGCGGACCAGCGCCGACGCCGTCTGGTACTACCCGGATCCGAAACCCGAGGCGGAGATGGTCCGGGACCGGGTGGCGTTCTGGAAGGACGTCCGGGTCGTCGACTGAACCCGGTGCCGCGCCGCGCGGTCAGCCGCGGTACCGCCACACGCGCGGCGCGGCCGGCCCGGTGGTGGCCAGCGCCGGCACCGGCGCGACCCCCGCCGGGCGGCGGCGCAGCAGCAGCGAGAGCCCGGCCGCGCCGATCGCCAGCGCCCCGGCCACGTACCAGGCCAGCGCGTAGTCCCCGAGCCGGTCCCGCACCAGCCCCGCGCCGGTCGCGGCGAGGGCCGCACCGAGCTGGTGGGCGGCGAAGACCCAGCCGAAGACGACCGGCCCGGCGGCGCCGAAGTACTCGCGGCACAGCGCCACGGTCGGCGGCACGGTGGCCACCCAGTCCAGCCCGTAGAAGACGATGAAGACGAGCATGCTCGGCTCGGCGGCGCCGCCGAAGAGGCTCGGCAGCACCAGCAGCGAACCGCCGCGCAGCGCGTAGTAGGCGCCGAGCAGCAACCGGCTGTCGACCCGGTCGGTGAGCCAGCCCGAGGCGATGGTGCCGACGATGTCGAAGAGCCCGACCAGCGCCAGCAGGCCCGCCGCGGTGGTCTCGGGCATCCCGTGGTCGTGCGCGGCCGGCACGAAGTGCGTACCGACGAGCCCGTTGGTGGTCGCGCCGCAGATCGCGAAACCGCCGGCGAGCAGCCAGAACGGCCGCGTCCGGGCGGCCTGGGCGAGCGCGCCGAGCGCCCGGGCCGCCGCCCCGCCGGTGGCGGGCGGCGCCGGGGTGACCTCGGCGGCGCCGTACGCGGGCAGCCCGAGATCCGCCGGGTGCTCGCGCAGCAGCCAGACCACCAGCGGTACGACGGCGAGGGCGGCTCCCGCGACGACGAGCGCCGCCGCGCGCCACCCGTGGTCGCGCACCAGCACGGCGAGCAGCGGCAGGAAGACCAGTTGCCCGGCCGCGCCGCCGGCGGTGAGCACCCCGGTGACCAGCCCGCGTCGCCGGACGAACCACCGCCCGGTGACGGTGGCCACGAAGGCGAGCGCCATCGAGCCGGTGCCCAGGCCGACGAGCACGCCCCAGCAGAGGACGAGCTGCCAGCTCGCGGTCATGAACACGGTCAGCCCGCTGCCGGCGGCCACGAGCAGCAGGGCCGCGGCGACCACCCGCCGGATGCCGAACCGGTCCATCAACGCGGCGGCGAACGGCGCGGTCAGCCCGTAGAGCAGCAGGTTGACCGAGACGGCGGCGGAGATGGTGGCCAGCGGCCAGCGGAACTCGTCGTGCAGCGGGTGCAGCAGCACCGACGGGGTGGCACGGAAGCCGGCCGCGCCGACGAGCGCCACGAAGGCCACGGCGGCGACGATCCAGGCGGGATGGAGGCGGCGAGTGGTCACGGTACGAGTCTGGGGAGCGCCGGACGCGCTGGCGAGTGGCCGGAAAGCCATCATGCGCAATAATCGGGCCATGGCCATGCCGCCGCACCGGATCGCGGTGCTCGCCCTCGACGGGGTCGTCGGTCTCGACCTCGGCACCCCCTCCCAGGTCTTCGGCACCGCCCGCGACGCCGACGGCGTCCGCCGGTACGCCGTCGAGGTGTGCACGGCCGGCCGCCAGCCGGTCCGCAGCACCGCCGGCTACCAGGTGCTCCCCGAGCACGGCCTGGAGCTGCTGGAGACCGCCGACACGGTGGTCGTCCCCGGCATCCACGAGGGCCCCGCCATGACCGACGGCACGATCGACCCGGAGGTGCGCGCGGCGCTGCGCGGGGCGTACGAGCGGGGCGCCCGGATCATGTCGATCTGCACCGGCGCCTTCGTGCTCGCCGCCGCCGGGCTGCTCGACGGCCGGCGGGCCACCACCCACTGGGCGTACGCCGACCGGTTCCGCCGCCTGCACCCGAGCGTCGAGCTCGACCCCGACGTGCTGTTCATCGACGGTGGGCGGGTGCTCACCTCGGCCGGGGTGGCCGCCGGGATCGACCTGTGCCTGCACGTCATCCGCACCGACCACGGCAGCGAGGTGGCCAACCGGGCGGCGCGGCGCTGCGTGGTGCCGCCGTGGCGGGAGGGTGGTCAGGCGCAGTACATCGAGCGCCCGGTGCCGAAGGCGACCGACACGAGCACCGCCGCGGCCCGGGAGTGGGCGCGGCAGCGGCTGCACGAGCCGGTGAGCCTGCGCGACATGGCCGAGCGGTCGCGGATGAGCGTGCGCACCTTCACGCGGCGGTTCCGCTCGGAGACGGGGCTCAGCCCTGCGCAGTGGCTGCTCCAGCAGCGCACCGACCACGCCCGCCTGCTCCTGGAGACCACCGACCTGAGCATCGACCAGGTGGCCCGGCGTTCCGGCTTCGGCACCACGGCGGCGCTGCGCCAGCAGCTGCACCAACGCCTCGGCGTGCCCCCGAGCACGTACCGCCGCACCTTCCGCCACCCCTGACCCCCGCGCGGCCCGACCCCCGCGATCTTGCACTTGCTGCCCCGACAAACCAGACTTTCCTGGGCATATCAGGGGCCGAAAGTGCAAGATCGCGGGGGTCAGGGCGCGCGGGTCAAGGTGTGCGGAGCAGGCGGAGCTGGGCCAGGTGCTTCGGGAGGTGGACCGTGGCGTGCAGGTCGAGGGTGCGGCCCCAGGGAAGGGGCTCGTCCACGTTCAGGTCGTAGCCCTCGCGCAGGTGCGTGTCGACCGGGGTCTCCGCGGCCAGGCCGAGCCGGTCGGTGAGCGTGCACAGCTTCTGGCTGGTGCCCCGGAGCAGGGCGGCCAGCCCGTCCAACCCGCCGTACTGGGCGACCAGCGCGTCCACCTGCGGCCGGTGGATCGTCTCCAGGTCGTAGTAGGCGTACGGGGAACCGGCCAGCACCGCCTCGGTGGCCTCGACCATCAGCTCGTCGTTGGCGGCCAGGTGCGCGACGATCTGCTCGGCGCTCAGCTGCCCCTCGGGCGGCGGCCCGAAGCCTCCCGCGTCGATCTCCGCGAGCACCTCCTCGTACGCCCGGCGCAACCTCCCGCTGTCCATCCCCCAAGTCAACCCCGCCCCGCCCCGTCGATCATGGAATTGTGGTGCGCGGTTCACCCGGACGGGCGGCTTTCGTCCGCCACCACAACTCCATGATCGACGCAGGGTCAGCGGCGGCGCGACTGGCGGGAGCGCAGGTAGTCGGAGACGACGTACTCGCCGAGGTCGTCGGGGTCCGGAGTGAACATGCGGCCCTTCGAGCGGCGGGCCACCGCGTCGACGAAGCGCCGCAGCCCGGGGTCGTCGCCGAGCATGAACAGGTTCAGCGTGGCCCCGTACCGGGCCAGCCGGTCCACCTCACGGATGGTCGCCTCGATCGTCTCCGGCAGCGGCGGCCAGTGGAAGTACGCCTCACCGTCGTCCGGGTCGAGGTGCGCGGTCGGCTCCCCGTCGGTGACCACCAGCACCACCGGCTCGGAGTCCGGGTGCCGGCGCAGGTGCCGCCCCGCCAGCCGCAGGGCGTGCTGGAGGTTGGTGCCCTGCTCCATGTCCGGGTCCACCGCGGCCAGCTCCTGCTGGGTCAGCGGCATCGCCTGCCGGCCGAACCCGATGATCTGGAGCGCGTCCTGCGGGAACCGGGTCGCCATGAGGTGCGACAGCGCCAGCGCCGTCTGCTTCATCGGCCCCCAGCGCCCCTGCGAGATCATCGAGTACGACAGGTCGACGCAGAGCGCCACCGCCGCCGAGGCCCGCCGCTCGGTCTCCACGACCTCGAAGTCCTCGACGGCGAGCTGCACCGGCACCCGCGGGCCGGCCCGGCGGACCGCCCGCGTGAGCGTGCGCACCACGTCCAGCGGCTGCTCGTCGCCGTACTCCCAGGGGCGGGAGGCACCGCTCACCTCGCCGGCGGCACCGGCCGAACGCAGGTCGTGCTGGCCCCGCGGCCCGGCCGTGAGGTCGGCGAAGACCCGCCGCAGCGCCGTACCGCCGAGCCGGCGCAGGGCCTTCGGGCTCAGGGTCAGACCCTCCGCGTCGCGGGTCACCCACCCCTGCCGGCGCAGCTCCCGCTCCAGCTCGCGCAACCGGCGTACGTCGTCGGCGGCGTCGCGGCCCAGCGTCCGGGCCACGGCGTCCACGTCGACGTCGTCCAGCGTCGCGCCGGGGTGCTCCTGGTCGAGCTGGTCGAGCAGGTCGTCCAGCTCGGCGATCTCCTCCAGCGCGCCGGCGGCCTCGCCGTAGCCGAGCGGCCGCTCACCCCGAACCCGCTCGCCCCGACCCCACGACAGGTCGGGGCGCAGCGCGCGCAGGTGGGCGTCGAGCTGGCTCATCTCCCCGGCCAGCCGCTCGCCGAGCGACTGCCGCATCAGCCCGGCCAGCTCCTCGCGCTGGCGGTCCGACAGCGACCGCATGAGCCGCTCGCCCGCCGCGGCCC
>Ga0164243_10012787_pt1 | contig 11850 bp, 12 predicted proteins | sample OricompcompostOP_FD_108781 | JGI IMG/M metagenome (GOLD analysis project Ga0164243, IMG submission 108781) | Organic Plus compost microbial communities from Emeryville, California, USA - Original compost - Organic plus compost (OP) | ecosystem: Engineered > Solid waste > Mixed feedstock >...
CGCGGGCAGCCCGCCCGGCACCGTCTGCCCCCGCGCGGCGGAGACGAGGACGGCCAGCGCGAGCAGTCCCAGCAGGGTGAGCGCCGCACCCGCCTGCACGGCCCGCAGCCCCCAGCGGCCCACCAGATGGCGGCCCGCCAGCGACGAACAGGCGAAGGCGACACCGGGCGCGGTGAAGACCAGGCCCGCCTCCTGCGCGTTAAGCCCCAGCCCGTCCTGGAGCAGCAGGGTGAGGGTGAACATGAAACTGGCGAAGTACGCCATGAACACGGCTGCCGCGGCGATGCCCGAGCGGTAGCCGGGCTCCCGCAGCAGGGAGAGTTCCAGGACGGGTGCGCCACCGCGCCTCCGCAGCACCCGCTGCCACCGTACGGTCACCGCCCCCACGGCCACCGCCAGCGCCATGGAGACCCACGTCCACGCGGGCCAGCCCTCGGTACGGCCCAGGGCGAGCGGCACCAGCAGCAGCGCCAGCGCGACGGCGACACCCACCGCGCCCCGCAGATCGAGCCGGGCCGCGCCCGCACGGTGCCCCGTCCGGGGCAGCACCCGGTGGGCGGCCAGCAGGGTGCCCACCCCCACGGGCACGTTGACCAGGAAGACCGTCCGCCAGCCCAGGCCCAGGAAGTCCGCCTGCACCAGTGCGCCGCCCAGCACCTGCCCGGCGATGGAGCCCAGGCCCCCGGCGGCGCCGTACCAGCCGAACGCCCGCGAGCGCGCCCCGGCCGGCAGCACCGCCGTGAAGGACGCCAGCACCTGCGGCACCATGACGGCCGCGCCCAGGCCCTGGAGGAGCCGGGCGGCGATCAGCTGGCCGGGGGTGACGGCCAGCCCGCACAGCAGTGAGGCGACGGTGAAGCCGGCCGTGCCCGCCAGGAAGATGCGCCGGTATCCGTGCAGGTCGCCCAGCCGGCCGCCGGTGATCATGCCGCTGGCGTAGGTGAACGCGTAGCCCCCGACGATCATTTCGAGCGCCACCGGTCCGGCCCGCAGCTCCCTTCCCAGGGACGGGGCGGCGACGTTGACGACGAAGAAGTCGAACTGCGCCATGAAGACGGCGGACAGCAGCACGAGCAGCAGCGGTCCGGTGCGACCGGTGCGACCGGTGGCGGATTTTCCGCCGGCTTGTCCGGTGGCTTTTCCGGTGACCGTCCCGTCGGCTTCCCCGGTGGCGGGTTTCCCGGCGGCGGGTTGCCCGGCATTGGCTTCCCCTGCGGCGGGTTGCCCGGCGGTGGCTTCCCCAGCGGGATCGGCTGGAGCGGCAGGAGCAGCGAGGTCGGCCGGTTCGGCCTGTCTGCCGGAGCCGGACGGGGCATCCGGGGTGCCGGAGCCGGCCGGGGCCGTGTGGCGCGGGGCGGACTGAGGGGCCGTCGTCACCGGAGGCGGGGAGGCCGGCGGGGTGCCGTCCGGGCAGGCGCGGCCGGCGTCCGGGGCGGAGCGCTCGTTCATGGCCGCACGCTATCGCGGATAAAAAATATCCGGGATAACCGGGTCTAGACTTCAGCCATGAAGTTGTCGCAGGGGGTCGAGTGGGGCATGCACTGCGCGGTGCTGCTCGCCGTGGCCGACGACAGGGCCCCGGTGCCCCGCGACGCGCTCGCCCGGCACTACGGACTGTCCGAGACGAATCTGGCCAAGCACCTCCAGGCGCTCGCCCGCTCCGGCGTCCTCCAGGCCACCCCCGGCCCCCAGGGCGGCTACCGGCTGGCACGTCCCGCACAGGAGATCACCATGCTGGACGTGCTCGAAGCGGTGGAGGGCCGGGCCCGCCCGTTCGTCTGCCAGGAGATCCGGCAGCGCGGCGTCGGCGCCCTCCCCGCCGAGAAGTGCACCCGGCCCTGCGCGATCCACGCGATGATGGACGACGCCGACGAAGCCTGGCGCGCCTCCCTCCGCGCCGTGACGGTCGCCGACATGGCCGCCCGCCTCACCCCGGCCACCCGCGCCCACATCCGGCGCGAACTGCCCCACCCCTGACCCCGGCCGGCCGGTGCTCGCGCGGCCCGCGCGTGCGCTCCCCCGGGCCCCGTAAGACGCTGTCCCACTCAGTGGCACGTCTCGCCCTGCGGACAAGGTATTCCGGTTAGGAATACCCGTATGAAGTTCTCGATGATCTTTGAAGCGCAGATGGCGGACCCCTCACCCGCCCAGGAACGCCAGGTTCTGCACGACTGCGTCGAACAGGCCGTCCACGCCGAGGAGATGGGCTTCGACCGGGTCTGGGCCGTCGAACACCACTCACTCACCCAGTACGCCCACATGTCGGCCTCGGAGATCTTCCTGACCTGGGTCGCCGCCCGCACCCTGCGCATCCGCATCGGACACGGCGTGGTCACCATGCCGTTCGGCTACCAGCACCCGGTACGCGTCGCCGAACGCGCCGCGATGCTCGACGTCCTCAGCGGCGGCCGGGTGGACATCGGCGCCGGACGGGGGGCCACCGCGCAGGAGATGTCCATGTTCGGGGTGCGGCCCGAGGACACCTACCCGCAGATGGAGGAGGCCCTGCGGATCTTCTCCGCCGCCTGGCGCGAGGAGCGGTTCGAGTGGCACGGCACCCTCGACATCGGCCCCGGCGCGGTACTGCCCCGCCCGGTCCAGGAGCCCCACCCGCCGCTGTTCATGGCGTGCAGCAAGCACGACACCCTGCAACTGGCCGCCGAACTGGGCATCGGCGCACTGGTGATGGGGTTCGCCGGCGCCGACGACGTCCGCACGATGCGCAAGGTGTACGACGACGCCCGCGCGGCCCGCACCGGTGAGCGCTTCGTCTCCGACCGCCCCAACGACCACCTGGCGGCGCTGTGCCCGACCGTCGTCCTGGACGACGCGGAACTCGCGCTCCGCCTCGGCACCCGCGGCCAGCGGTTCTTCGCCGAGTCGATCGCCCACTGGTACGGCAACGCGCCCGCGCCCACCGCCTACGCGGAGGACGAGGACCACGTGGCGGCCATGAAGAAGGACCGCGACGAACTGGTCGCCAGACTGCACGAGTCGAACATTCCGGCCCGCCCGGTGGACACCGGCACCTTCAACGCCGAACACGCCTACGGCGACGCCGCCCGGGCCGTCGACTACGTACGGCAGCTCGCGGAGATCGGCGTCGACGAGGTGATGTGCCTCATCCAGATGGGCACCGTGCCGCAGGAGGCGTGCATGGAGACCATCCGGCAGTGGGGCGAGCACGTGATCCCGCAGTTCCGCGCACCGGGCGCATGACGAAAGGGCGATCCGCATGACCGCATCCGTCCCGCCCGCGCCCTTCGACCTCACCGGCCGGGTGGCCGTCGTCACCGGCGCCGCCCGGGGCCAGGGCGCCGCACACGCCCTCACGCTCGCCGCGGCCGGCGCCCGTGTCGTACTGACCGACATCCACGAACCGGACGGCGAGAGCCCGGCCGACGCGGCGGCAGCCGCGGCCGGCCGCCCCGACGCCGCGCTCTTCCTGCGGCACGACGTGGCCTCGGCCGACGACTGGGAACGCGTGGTGGCCACCACCGTGCGGCGGTACGGCCGACTCGACGTCCTCGTCAACAACGCCGCCCTGTGGCACACCGCGCCCGTCGGCGAGGAGACCGAGCAAGGGTTCCGCAGCCTCGTCTCCGTCAACCTCGTCGGCCCGTTCCTGGGCATCCGCGCCGTACTGCCCGCGATGCGGGCCGCGGGCGGGGGCTCCGTCGTCAACATCTCCTCCACCGCCGGGCTGACCGGCATACCGGGCCACGCCGCCTACGGCGCCACCAAGTTCGGGCTGCGCGGGCTGACCCGGTCGGCGGCGCTGGACGTGGCCGCCGACGGCATCCGCGTCAACTCCGTCCACCCCGGCATGATCGACACCCCGATGATCGCCGGGGTCACCGGCGGCGGCGACGGTGTACGGGATCGGGAGTACCCCGGCGTCCCCCTCCGCCGGATCGGCACGCCGCAGGACGTGGCCCACCTGGTGCTCTTCCTCGCCTCCGACGCCTCCTCGTACGTGACCGGCGCGGAGTTCGCCGTCGACGGCGGACTGGCGGCACGGTGAGCAGCCCGGCAGGCGATCCGACAAGCGGCCCGGCGGATGGTTCACCAGGCTGCTCAAGTGACCCGTTGACGCCAGCCGCACGGGCTCTGGCCGACAGCATCGCCGCGGCCTTCGGTGACCTCGGCCCCAACACCGACATCGCCGCGCAGCGCCGCCGCACCTCCCGGCCGCCGGACCCACGCCGCCGGCCGGCCTCCGTGACCGACCGGACGATTCCCGGCCCGGCCCCGGGCAGCCGGCTCCGCGTCCGCGTCTACCGGTCCGCCGGCACGCCCGCCACCGACGCGCCCGCCCTTCTGTTCTTCCACGGCGGCGGCTGGGTGCTGTGCTCCCTCGACACGCACGACGGCCTCTGCCGCGAACTGACCCATCTGACCGGTGCGCTCGTCGTCTCGGTCGACTACCGGCTCGCACCCGAGCACCCCGCCCCCGCCGCCGTCGAGGACGCCTACGCCGCGCTGCGCTGGGCCACCTCGCACCTGCGCGAGGAGGAGGGCGGCGATCCGCGCCGAATCGCCGTCGCGGGCGACAGCGCGGGCGGCAACCTGGCCGCCGCCGTCTGTCTGCTGGCCGCGGAACGCGGCTGCCCGCTCCCCGTCGCGCAGTTCCTCGCCTACCCCGTGCTCGACGCCCGGCTGGCGACCGAGTCCATGCGCACCTACGGGGACGGCCGCTTCTTCCTGACCGCCGCCCATATGCGCTGGTACTGGGGTCACTATCTGGCGGGCGCCGCGCCCACCCCGCATACCGCGCCCTGCCTGGCGTCCGACGAGGCGCTGCGCCTCATGCCGCCGGCGTACGTGCTGACCGCCGAGTGCGATCCGCTGCGCGACGAAGGTGACGCCTTCGCCGCGCGGCTTACGACCGTCCGGCACCGCACCGCGCCGGGCGTCTTCCACGGCTTCCTCGACTTCTTCCCGCAGCTGCCGCAGGCCCGCGAGGCCCTGGACGACGCGGCGGTGTGGCTGCGGGACCGGCTGGCCGCCCGGCGCTGACCCTGTGTGGCGTCAGGTGGCTTCAGGAGGCGGGCTCCCCCACCAGCAGCGCGTCGCGCAGCGCGACGAGCTGCCGGTCCGCCAGGCGGAGCCCGCCCTTCAGATACCGGTCGAAGGAGCCGTAGTCGTCCGACACCCGGCCGAACGCGGCGTGCAGATAGTTCTCCCGCACACCGAGCATCGGCTCGTAGGCGGCTTCCCGCGCGTCGGGCAAGTGCTCGCGGGCCTGCCGGTTGTAGCCGGCCAGTGCGGGGTTGGAGGCGAGATAGTCGCGGACCACGGTCCCGTGGGGCACACCGAGCGCGGTCAGCAGCGCTGCGGACGCCCAGCCCGTCCGGTCCTTGCCCGCCGTGCAGTGGTAGAGCACGGCCTTGTCGGCGCCGGCGACCGCGGTGAACAGGGTGCGGTAGGCCCTGCGGCCGGTCTTCTTCGCGACGAAGTCGCCGTAGGAGTCACGCATCAGCGTGCGGGCGTGATGGGCGGAGGCGGGCGGGGTGTTGGCGATGCTCCTGCCGGGCCCCAGCACGTCGAGCAGCCGCGGACGCGGGTCGGCGCCGCGCAGCGCGTCCGGCTGGGCCCGGGCCTCGTCCACGGTGCGCAGGTCGTAGACGGAGCCGATGCCCAGCTCGCGGAGGGTGCGCCGGTCGGCGGCGGAGATCCGCTCCAGCCCGGCCGAACGGTAGACCTTGCCCATGGCCACCCACCGTCCGTCGGCTGTGCGGTAGCCGCCCGCGTCGCGGAAGTTGGGCACGGAGGCCAGGCCGAGGGAACGGTCGGCCAGCCGCAGCGCGCGGCCCCGGTCCGGCACCAGCCGGAACCAGCGCCGCCCGTGTGCGGCCACCCCCCGCACCGTGGCCGTACCGCGCGGCCCGCCCTCCGCGACGGGCTCGCCCCTGCCTTCCGCGTAGATCCGTACGGTGGCGACGCCGGGCGCCGACCACCGCACCGTCGAGGTGCCGCCCGGGTTGTCGGTGACCCGGGCGGAGACGAACGGGATGACATCGGGTGCCGGGCCGTCGTCCGCCACCCGTTCGTTCCCGCAGCCCGTCATCAGCAGGGCCATGGCCGAGAGGGTGACACCGAACCGTGCGCTCCGGCGGCCTTCGGCGGCCCGCAGCATCAGTCGCATGCCGTGAACGTAGGGAGGGGCCGGATCCCCGCCCAGCGCGGCGCCCGCTGACCGGGACGGCGCTGTCAGGCCCCGGTCGTCGACCCGGGCCGCACGATCATCAGGACGACGACCACGGCCCACAGCAGGTTGAAGGCGCCGGTGGCCATGGCGAGCCGGGCGGCTGCGGCCCGCGGGTCGGGGACCCGCGGCGCGCTCTCGCCCTCGTCCAGGCCGATACCGGCGGCCCCCAGCAGCCGGGCCTGGCGCGGGAGTATCACCGCTCCCAGGAGGGCCGCGGCGAGCACGGTCAGCACCATGGAGGTCACCAGCCAGGCGTCGCCCAGGACGCCCAGCTGGGAGCCGGTCGCCAGGCCGAAGACGGGGACCGCCACGCCCAGGACGGCGTACACGCGGCAGATGCGGTGCAGCAGCAGTGCGGCGGTCGGGCCGCCGCTCGGTTGTGCTTCCGGCTCGCCGGTGCCTTGTCCGGTGTTCTGTGCGGTGTTCTGTCCGGTGCTTTGTGCCGTGTTCTGTCCGGCCGACTCGCCGGTGTTTGCGAAGAGCTTTCTGGCGAACGGCGGGAACATCGACGCGGCGACCGCCACGGGGCCCACCGCGAGGATCGCGGCGAGCACATGGAGAGACAGCAGCAGCTTGGTCACGGGGACCCCCGGTCCTTGAGCATATGTTGGCTGCCAATAGGTAGCACACCAAGATATTTTTTGCGTAGGCTGCCTACCCATGAGGACGGATGCGGTACGAGGACACCTCGACGGACTGCTGCTGGCCGTGCTGGAACCCGGGCCGCTGCACGGGTACGCCATCATCAACGCGGTCCAGGAACGCAGCGGCGGCGCACTGGAACTGCGCACCGGCACCATCTATCCGGCGCTCAACCGGCTGGAGCGGCTCGGCCTGCTGGAGAGCCACCGGCAGTCGGTCGGCGAACGGCACCGCCGCTGCTACGCACTCACCGACGCCGGACACCGCGCCCTCGCCCAGGAGCGCACCTCCTGGGCGGAGTTCACCGCGGCGATCGGTGCGGTGCTCGGTGCTCCCCGGCCCCGTCCCGCGTCATGAGCACCCGCCACGACCCCGTGACGGCCTACGTCGCCGCACTGGAGAAGACACTGCGTGGCCCGCGCCGGGCCACCGACCGGCTCGTCACGGACATCCGCGAGGGGCTGACCGACACCACCGACGCCTACCTGGCCGAGGGCCTGTCCCGTCACGAGGCGGCCGACCGCGCGGTGCGCGATTTCGGTCCGGTGCGGGAACTGGCCGCCGTGTGCCAGCGCGAACTGACCCTCGCGCAGGCACGGGAGACGGCCCGGGCCGCCGCCGTCTCGGTGCCCCTTCTGCTGGCGTGCTGGTTCCTGGCCCGCGGCGCGGTCGGCGGTGCTGCCGCGCCGGTGGCACTCCTGGCCGTGCTCGCCCTGCTGCTGGCCGCCGTGGTGCCCGCCCTCACCACGGGGCCGCTGGCCCGGCGGCTGCCGGCTCCCCGGGCCCTGCCCCGTCTGGTGGCCTGGGCCAGCACGGCTGTCGGCACCGGCATGGGGGCAGCCGTCCTGGGGCTGGGCGTCGCGGTCTGCCTCACGGGGGAATGGGCGCTGACCGTGCCGGCTCTTGCGCTGGCCGCCGCCTCCCATGTGGTGATGGGCGGCGCCGCCCGTGGCAGCCGGCGGTGTCTGGTGGTGCGCTGAGCGGTGTTGCGGCGGGGGTGTGTGGTGGTGCGGGGCCGGTATCAGTGGGGCGGGTGGGGGTGGAGGGGTGGGTGTTCCGGAACGGCATGATTTACTGCCCGACCCCCTCCGCATGGGCCTACGCTCTTCCGGTCGGGCCGAAAATCACGCTTTAGTGTTCCGGAACACCCACCCCTCCACCCCCACCCACCGGTCCTCATGCCCGGTCTCCCGCCCTTGGCGGCACGGCGTTCGCCGAGTGCGCCCGGCTGCGGCTCATACGGGGTCGAGGCGGACCTCTTCCAGCAGCCGGTCCCAGGGGAACGCCGCACCGTTCCCCTGCTTGGGTTGGTGTGGCTCACCTGGGGCGAACACCACCCGCACACCCTGCTCCCGCAGTGTCGCGACGGCGCGATCCACGGCGGGCTGTGCCCCCAGCGCGGTGGACCAGAACGGCGCCGCGACGACCGGCACGCCCAGGTGCACGGCCTCGGCGGGGATCCCCAGGGCCACCGTGTCGGTGATCCCCGCCGCCCACTTGCACGCACTCGTCGTGGTCAACGGCGCGACGAGCATGGCATCCGCCTTCGGCAGCCCGCCCGACTCACCGGGCATGGTGTACCGGTGCCGCACAGGGTGCCCGGTCAGCGCCTCAAGTTCCGCGAGACGGGTCCCCCACCACCTCGCGGCGGTCGGCGAGAGGATCAGACAGGTGTCCCAACCGGCAGCTTGCGCCATGCGCACGCCGTCGTCGACGTGCTGGGCGGGACCCGCCGCACAGGCGATCAGATAGAGAACCGGCCGCGTCATGCCGAGAGTCCACAACGCCGCGCCAACCCGCGCAACTCCGGCCCCGGTGACGGCACCAGTTCCATGACATCTGAGCCAAACCACGGATGGACGACGGCAGACGGCAGCGTCCGTCGCTGGCCCTTTCACACCATCGTGGGTCGACATGCTCCGGCGCAGCTCTCACCTCAGCCGCTCGGACGAGGTTGCGCGGGTTCCACGCCTTACTCGGGGCTGAATACCCGGCGTAGCGTGGAGAGTTACCGACTTTCTGGTGGGGACAGACATGAGCGACCACATCGGTGCGCGCATCGCCAAGCTGCGCGGCTTCCGTGACGAAATGACCCAGGAGCAGTTGGCCGAGCGGGCAGGCGTGTCGGTGGACACCATCCGCAAGCTGGAGCAAGGTCGCCGGACCACGGCCCGGCTCGGCACTCTGCGGAAGATCGCGTCTGCCCTGGACGTGGAACTGGAGCGCCTTCTGGGGCAGCCCACCGTGACGCGGAAGAGCGGGACCGACGAGGGGGGCCTGCTCGCCCTGCGCGACGCCATCCAGGACGTGGACGTGCTGCCGGGTGTTCTGGCCGACACCGCATTGGACGAGGCCCCCGACGCGGACGCGTGGATGCGTGCGGTCGGTGAGGCGACCTCCCTCTACTGGGCGGGCGCCTACAGCACGCTGGCCGGGCGGCTCCCCCTCATCCTCCGGGACGGCACCCGGGTGGTTCGGGAGCTGACGGGCGCCGACGCCGGGAAGGCGTGGCAGCGGCTGGCCCTCTCGTACCAGCTCGCGGCCTCTCTCTCGGCCCAGGCCGGGCACGCTTCCTGGGCGTTCGACGCTGTCCGTAAGCAGTTGGAGGCCGCCGAGCATGCATCCGACCCGCTGATGTCCGGCATGGGCGTGAGCACCCTGTCGTGGGTCCTGCTGCGGCAGGGGCGATGGGAACAGGCGCAGCAGGTGGCCGAGCGGAAGGCGGAAGCGCTGGAGCCGTCGTTCAGCAGGGCCGAACCGCTCGAATTCGCGGTGTACGGCAACCTCCTGCTCGCCGCCGCCACGCCGGCGGCGCGACGTGACCGGCACGACGAGGCCCGCGAGTACCTGAACCTGGCTGAAGCCGCCGCTGTGCGCTCCGGCCCCGTCAGGGCGTACGGCACAGCGTTTTCGACAGTGGACGTGCTGACGCAGCAGGTGAACATCGCTCTCGCCGGTGAGCAGGCCGACCACTCCCGCGCGCTGGAGGTGGCAGCTCGCATCGACCGGTCCGCGATCTCCCGCCCTGTGCACAGCGCGGCTCACCGCGTGGACGTCTCCCACGCCCAGTACGAGACAGGGGACTGGGACGGGGCGCTGGAGACGCTGCTGGAGGTCGAGCAGGACCAGCCGGAGTGGATCCGCTATCAGACCCTCGCCGTCGCCACCGTGCAGGAGATGCTGGAGTCCGAGCGCCGCCGCTCCACACCCCTCCGGGGCTTGGCCGCCCGTCTCGGTGTCGACCCCCTGCTGTGAACTCCGCTCGGATTCGAGGGTGGTGCGTTTCTCGTCCGCTCGGTGAGCGGGCAGACCGTTCCGGTAGGACAGCACGTCCCAGTCGCACGGGGATCGCGCGCGAGATGGGGCGACCAAGTCCCTGTTCCGTAATCACCTGCTTCCATAGCGTGATCAGCACAGTGGGTGCCGGCCTGCGTCGGTCAGAGGTCAGGTCGGCACCGCATACGTGCCGATCAGGGAGCGCCAGACCCGTGACCATCGACGCCATCCGACTCCGTTGTTCACCCGGCGAACATCCACGCCGCATGCAAGCCGCTGACGGTGCCGCTCACAGGCTGAGCGTCCTCATCTTCGTCGCCTGCGAGCCGCGTTCGGCTACTGAGGGCCAGCGTGCCCCTCGACAGTTGGGCGGGGGTGCCCGGTTGTGAGTCGGATGACCATCCGGGTCTCGCGGGATTCCGGACGTACGTGGAGCCGGGAGCGGGCCGTGAAGGGTGAGGGGCCGCCTCCGGTGTGGGTGCCGTGCCCGCCGTGCGCCTGTCCGCGCTGTGCGAAGGAGCGGGGCCGTGACCGTACCTGACCCCGCCGTCGCCTCCGTGCGGGCCGCGCTGGAGCGCGACCTGTCGCCGTGCTCGGGCTGCGGGCAGACGCCGCAACTCGATGTGACCACCACACCCGTCGCCGGGGACTACCCGCCCCTCATCAGCGTCACCCCGCGCTGTGCCTGCCCACCCCGGCAGTACCCGGCCGAGGAGCCGACCGATGACTGAGCGCACAGCCCGCAGTCTCACCCTCGTGCGGCACATCCGGTGGAAGCTGCACATCGTCGGCCACCACGACGCCGCGCACTCCGCCTTCCTCACCAGCAGCTGGCGCACCAGCAGCGCCGAAGACCGTGCCCATGCCCTCGCGTGCCTGGCTCGGGACGCGCGCGACCGGCCCCTCCCCCGCGCTTCCGGGTCGGCCTTCAAGCTCGCCGCCGAGTTGCACCGCGCCGCCCGTGCACACGACGACGCCGACGGCCCGTTCACCGTCGGGACGGACCAGGGTGCCGATCCTGTCGTGCAGATGCGCGCCGCTGTTCTTCTCGCCCACGCCGCCCTTCGTGGCGAGTGCTGGAACGACGCCACCACCGAACCCGAACCCCTGTAGGAGACGCACCGGGGTCGGCCACGACGAACGCGAGCCGAACCAGGGCTGACCCATGCCACCAGTTGGGCCGGCGCGCACGGCCGCCGAGGGGCGGGGCCGTCCCAGTCAGTCGGCCCGCATCAGGGGGCTGCCAGCACCGCCTCGTGGCAGGTTCTCGTCGTGCCCCATGCCTGGGCCAGTGCTCTTGCCTTGCGGAGGAGGAGGGAGACGTCGTACTCGTCGGTGTAGCCGATGGCGCCGTGGACCTGGAGTGCGGTGCGGGCCGCGGTGAGGGCGGCCTGGGAGCAGGCGGCCTTGGCCGCGGGCAGGTCGCGCGGGTCGGCCGCCGCGTCGCCGCGTACGGCGAGTGCCGCCCCGTGCAGCAGTGGCTGCGCGAATTCGAGTCCGACGGCGGCGTCCGCGAGCTGGTGTTTGACGGCCTGGAAGGAGCCGACCGGGCGGCCGAACTGCTTGCGGTGCCGTACGTATTCGACGCTGCTGTCCAGGAGTGCCCGGCCCAGCCCCAGGAGCTGGGCCGCGGTCAGCAGCGTGCACAGGTCGCTCAGGCGTCGGGTGTCGGCGGCCAGGGGGTCGCCCAGGGTGCAGCGCACCAGGTGGCGGGTGGGGTC
>Ga0164243_10012792_pt1 | contig 11848 bp, 6 predicted proteins | sample OricompcompostOP_FD_108781 | JGI IMG/M metagenome (GOLD analysis project Ga0164243, IMG submission 108781) | Organic Plus compost microbial communities from Emeryville, California, USA - Original compost - Organic plus compost (OP) | ecosystem: Engineered > Solid waste > Mixed feedstock >...
GCCACGGCGGACGGTGTGTGTGGTCGGCCCCGTCGAGCCCAGGTCGTCTCGCATGGCATCTCCAATCCGGGTGGTGGTGCGGGATACGTCAGCGGAGCGTGGTCGAGCCGGTAGAGGTGGAGCATTAGCGGGATGCAGGGCTTCCGGCTCTTGTACGGTGCGGATAGTGGGACGGCGAAGGAGGAACCCGCGATGGCACAGGGTCGCGGCCGCGGCGTGGCGGCACGCGAGGACGCCCCGCTCCCGACGTTGCGCAGCACCGAGGAGCTTGCTGCCGCCGTACGGCGCGTTCCCCTGGCCGCGGCCCAGCTGCACCGCAACCTACGCGTGGTCACCGATGTGCGCCTGGGCCGTGCGGGCTACCAGGCGCTCGCGTCGGTGTACCAGCACGAGCCGATCCGCGCCGGCGACCTGGCCGACGTCGAAGGGGTCGAGGCCAGCAACATGTCGCGCACGCTGCGCAGGCTGCTCGCCATCGGCTACGTCTCACGCAGGCGGGACAGCGAGGACGGCCGCGCCTGGCTCATCGAGATGACCGACGAGGGCCGGCAGGAGTTCGAGCGGCTCCGCTCGGAGACGGTCGCCTTCCTCCTCGGCCGGTTCGACCGCCTGACGTCGCAGGAGCAGGAGGCGGTGATCGCCGCCGGGCCGGCGCTGGAGGCCCTCGTCCGGGTGACCCGGCCCGAGCCCAGGGAAGGCCGCTGAGGAGCCGCGGGCCGGTGGCCCCGCGACCCGACCGCCGCCGGCCGGTACCTGACCGGACCACCCGGACAGGCGCCGACGTGCGTCCGCCGGACGGCGACGACCTCGCCCGAGCACTGCGACGCATCCCGCTCGCCGCCGCACAGCTCTCCCGAAACCTCCGACACGTCACAGACGCCCGGCTCGGACGCGTCGGATTCCAGACCATCAGTGCGGTGCACAAGCACGGTCCGATCCGCGCCGGCGACCTGGCCGAGCTCGAAGGGGTCGAGCCGAGCAACATGTCGCGCACGCTGCGCGAGCTGCTCGCGCTCGGCTACGTGACGCGCCGCCCCGACGAGGCCGACGGCCGAGCGTGGCTCATCGAGCTGACGGACGAAGGGCTGCGCGAGTTCGAACGACTGCGCTGGGAGTCGGTGGCCTTCATCCTCACGCGATTCGACCGGCTGACTGCACAGGAACAGGCAGCGGTGATCGCCGCCGGGCCGGCCCTCGAGGCGCTCGTGCGCGTGACCCGGCCGGACCCGCGCAACCCGCGCTGACCCGGCGGAGCACCCGGCCGAGGACCGGCTTCATCCTGAGCCGCTTCGACTGGCTGACCCCCAGGAGCAGAAGGCCGTCGTCGCAGCGGGTCGGGCCCTCGAGGCGCTGGCGCGGGTGACCGCGGGACGCCCCGGGACGGCGCAGCGCGATGACGCGACGGCGCCCGCCCTCACGCAGGGGACGGGCGCCGTCGGTCGTGCTGCGCCGCGACGGGCGCCGGTCAGGTCAGCCCAGCGCGGTCAGCGTGAGCGTCGCCTGGTACGTGCCGTCCACGACGTCGAGCGGAAGCCGCAGGTCGAGGTCCGCACCGAGCTTTGCCGAGCCGATCTCGTGCCCGGCCGCAGCGTGGCCGAGGATCGCCGACACGGACAGACCGTCGCCGCCGCCGAAGCCCGACGCCACCGCGTCACCGGCCTGGGCGTCGCCACCGGCCTCCACCACGCGCGGGCTCCACCCCAGGTACTTCCCGGAGAAGGAGCGGTCGCCGCTGGTGAAGTCGGAGACCTGCGCCAGCAGCGACCAAGAGGCCTGGCCACCGCGGGTGTCGGTCACCCGGACCGGGTTGATGGAGCCGGTCGCGGCGAAGTGGTCGCCCGCCTGCTCCGCCGTGCCGAGGTCCACCAGGCCGTTCGTGCCGTCGACGCCCCAGACCAGCTCGCCCGGACCGCCCGTGCCCGGCTGCGGCACCGTGACGGTCACCTGCTGGTCGGCGCTGTCCTGCTCGGGCAGGTCCACGGTCTCCGGGACGGCGCGGAGCACCGGCCGGCCGGTGGCGTCCATCGTCCAGACCTCCGCGAAGTCCCAGCCGATGGCCTCGTAGGTCGCCTGCTCAGCGAGCTGCTCGGCCGTGCGGTTCGCGCCCTGCCGGTTGGTGGCCGTGCCGTCGGTGACGACCTGGCCGTTCACCGTGGACGTGTCGAGCGACAGGTTGTCGGTGTAGGTCGGCACGCCGTTCTCGCGGGCCAGGATGCGGGCGCGCGGGTTGTTCGTCGTCTGGACCGTGCCGCTGACGACGACGTTGCCGGTCACCGTGGTGCCGCTGTAGCCGTAGCCGGTGAGGATGCCGGCGTTCTGCACGTCGGCCCGCACGTCGGCGTCCACCACGTAGTTGTCCAGCAGCAGGGCCGTCGAGGAGTTCCAGCCGACCAGGCCGCCGGCCTCCCAGTTGGCGACGACCGTCGAGTCGACCGTGTAGCTGTTCGAGATGACGGCGTTGTTCTCCGCGGCGATGGGGGCCGTCCGCCAGCCGCCCTCGACGTCCGACCCGGACACGAAGACCTGGTCGATGGTGCCGGAGTTCGTCACCGTGACGACCGCGACGCGGGTGGACTGGACGTACGGCGCCGGGACGACCGACGTGGCGTCGACGAACCCGAGCCGGCGGATGGTGCCGGCGTTCGTCGTGATGAACGCCTTCGACTCCGAGCCGGCGACCTCCAGGCCGACGATCTTGTGGCCGTCGCCGTCGATCGTCCCGTCGAAGTAGCTCACCGGGGTCCACGGCTTCGTCAGCCGGATGTCCGCGGTGAGCTCGAACGTCCCCGACGGGTGCTGGGCGATGAGGGCGAGGTCGTCCTCGGTCGCCACCTGGTACGTCTGGCCTGCGCCGTCGTCACCCAGCGGGTTGTCGATCTCGTCCGTGGTGATCCGGGCGAGGAAGCCGCCACCCGACCGGAGGGTCGGCGTCAGCACCGAGGTGCTGTCCACGGTCCGGGTCACCCGGCTCATCGCGGCCTGCACCGTCTTGTCGGTGTACAGGTCGACGTTGTAGGTCGCGCCCGCCGGCAGAAAGTCCAGCGGGACGGTGAGCTGACCCACGGCGGCGCTGCCCCCGGTGGCGGCGATCCAGAACTCGCCGTCCTGGGTCTCGCGGACGACCGCGGTGAGCGTGCCGATCTTCGCCTGAGGGAGCATCCAGCTCCGCTTCCACGTGGTCGGCATGTTGGCGATCACGTCCCCGACCAGGTCGTGGAGCTGGCCGCCCGGGGCCAGGTAGGCGGGACGCTCGGAGAGCTGCAGGTACGGCATCGAGTAGACGACCGTCGACGCGAGCTGATGTGCCCACGTCACGTCGCCACCGCCCGAGCCGGACAGCAGGAACGGCGTGAAGTCGGCCGGCCCGGCGACGAGACGGGTGAACGGCGCCAGCGTGTTCTGGTTGGCGCTGTACCCGTTCTGCAGCCCGCGGATCGCCTCCCGGCCGAGCTCGTTGGGGTACGTCCGGTTGAGGCCGGTCGGCTCCAGCGGGTTGTGGAAGATCACCATGAGCTGACGCGCCGCGGCGTCCTTGGCGGCGTCACCGAAGAAGTTGACCTTGGTCTCGGTCTCGTCACCCGTGTGGTCGATCTTCAGCCCGACGATGCCGGAGGCCTTCACCAGGTCCATGTACGCCGCCCGGAAGTCCGGGTTCTGCAGGCTGTTCTGCGGGTACGGGCTGCCGCTGGAGTAGTCGACGGTGCCGGTGAACGTGGTGTCCGCGCCGGCGCCCTTGTCGTAGTCCGTCCACAGCCAGATCTTGACCGGGAACTCCTTGGCCGCACCGCGGTCGGCGAGCTCCTTGACCTTGGCGAAACGCTCCGCCGTGGTCGAGCCCCACGACGATCCCGACAGGTTGCCCTCGATGAGGACGCCCGGGATGTGCGCCTCGGAGGCTGCGTCGATCAGGCCCCGGATCCCCTCGAAGGTCTGGTCGCCGGTGGACTGGGTCGACCACGAGTTCGTGCCGGGCTCGATCCAGCTCGTGTCACCGCCGGGGAAGACCGACTGGTCGATCGGCGGGTTGACCGCGGTCACGATGTCGGAGCTCGTCAGGTCGGTCAGGTCGTCCGCGATCGTCACGACACGGAACGGCGAGCGGAGCGTCTCCGGCTTCACCGTGAACGTGCCGAGCCGGTTGTCCGTCGCCCAGTAGTAGGTCGAGATGGACCCGGTGACGGAGGTCTTCAGCGCGATGGCGGGCCAGTCACGCACGTACGCCTCGGTGATGTTGGCGTAGTGCCCGTTGGGAACCTCGACGGTCGGCAGGACGGTGATGTCCCGGCTGCCCACGGCGGCGAAGACGTTGCGGCTGAAGCTGTTCTGCAGGTCGTCGATGGTGCTGGGGGTGACGACCTGGTAGTTCAGCGTCGAGGCCGGGTCGAACGCGAACGTCGTGTCCTCGCGCTGCACGACCTGACCGGCCAGCGACGGGTCGAGCACGTAGCGCACCGCGATGCCGGTGTCGAAGACGCGGATCTCGACCGACAGGTCGCTCTCGCCGTCCCGCTCGACCGGGATGATGCTCGCGTTGTGGTGGTCGTGCCCGGTGTCGTGGGTGCCGATCAGCGGGTACGTGTCGTCCACCGTGGAGGTGGTCGGTGTGCCCAGCGTGACGTCGGCGCCCCAGTCGGTGCCACCGACCACGAGGCCGAGGTCGGACTCGCGCACGACGGTCTGACCGTCCTGCGTCACCGAGTAACCCAGGTCGCCGTCCGCGTCCGTGAACACGGTCGCGACGGTCCGGCCGTCAGGGCTGGTGGTGTCCACCTCCGCCGAGAGGTCGGCACCGGGCTCGCCCGGCTCGCCCTCGTCCGGGGCGTCCTTCTCCGGTACGGCGGCCAGCACCGGACGCTGAGCGGTCGCGTCGAACGCCCAGACCGCCTCGAAGTCCCAGCCGATGTCCTCGTACGTGGACTGCTGGGCGAGCTGCGCGGCGGTCGCGTCCTGGCCCTGCCGGTTGGTGGCGGCACCGGTGACGGTGGCGCCACCCAGCGTGATGGTGCTGAGCGCGAGATTGTTCGCGTAGTGCGCCCCGCGCCCGCCCACGGACGTGTTGTCCTGACCGTTGATACGCCCGACGGTGCTGGCCGACTGGCCGGAGCCCTGCGTCGCCGAGCCGCCGAGGGCGACCGCGCCGGTGATCGTGGCGGTGCTGTACGAGTAGCCGGCGATGATGCCGATGTTGCGCACGTCGGTGGCCATCACGGCGTCGGCGTAGACGTTGGTCACCTTCTCGGTGCCGACGTTGTCGTTGCGCGCGGTGATGCCGCCGGCCTCCCAGCCGGAGTGGATCGACCCGCGGAAGTAGCTGTTCTGGATGACGCCGCGGTCGAGGTTGTCCGCGACGATGCCGCCGGTCCGCCAGCCGCCGTCGAGCGCCCCGGTCACGTACACCTGGTCGACGAGGCCGTGGTTGTTCGCGACGACCGCGGCCTTCTTGGTGTTGGTGTCCTGCGACTCGGCGGACGCGTTGCCCGTGATGAGCACGTCGGCGAAGCCGATGCGCTCGACGGTGCCGCTGTTCTGGTTGATGAGCGCCGCGGTCTTGTCGCGACCGCCGGTGCCGGTGTAGGCCGCCGATCCCGAGAAGTCGACCGTGAGCCCGAAGACGGTGTGACCGGCGCCGTCGAGCGTGCCGGCGAACGAGTCGATCATCGGCACCGGCGCGGTGAGCGCGACGTCCGACGTCAGCACGTAGCGGGCCGCGGCGGCGCCGGTCCCGGTGGTGTCGCCGTTGACGTCGGCGATGAAGGCGGCGAAGTCCGCCGCGTCGTCGATGCGGAACGGCTCGCTCTCGGTGCCGGAGCCCTCAAGCTCCGGCGCCGCGTTGGCGAGCAGGGCGGTGCCGATGCCGCCCGCGCCCAGAGCAGCCGCCAGCGTCACCGCCGTCCCGAGCTGCAGCCCGCGTCGGCGGACCACACGAGGTGTCTTCACGTGGACCTCTCCCTGAGAAGGGACCGGGCCACGCGGGGCCCGCGCGACACCGGCCATTCGGTCATAGCAGGCATATGCCCGCCGCCGGAGTCTGGTCAGCAGCGCCGAACCGGCGCCGACCGGGAGGTGAAGAGCGGGGTCACGCGGGGTGAATGCTCGACGGAGCCGGCCCGTCGGCCGGTGCCGCCCGGCGAGCGCGCCGACGGCGCCCGCCCCGGGAAGGGACGGACGCCGTCGGGTCCGGGCTCGTCGTCAGGCGAGAGCGGTGAGCGTGAGGGTCGCTCGGTAGGTTCCCTCGGCCACGTCGACCGGGACCTCGAGGTCCAGGTCCGCGCCGAGCTTGGCGGTGCCGGTCTCGTGGCCCTCCGGCGCGGACCCGAGCGTGGCCGAACCGGCCAGACCCGCGCCCCCGCCGAGCCGCGGCACGACCGTGTCCCCGGCCTGGGCGCCCCCGCCCTCCTCGAGCACCCGCGGCGCCCAGCCCAGGTTCTCGCCCGAGAAGGACCGGTCACCCGAGACGAAGTCGGAGACCTGGCCGGAGATCGACCACACCGCCCCACCGTCGCGGGTGTCCGTCACGCGGATCGGGTTGATCGTGCCTGCCGCCCGGAAGCGGTCGCCGTCCTGCGTGGCCGTCCCGAGGCTGACGAGGTCGTTCGTGCCGTCGACTCCCCACACGAGCTCGCCCGGCTCGGTGCCGCCCTCCGGGACGTTCACCTGCAGGTTCTGGTCCTGGGAGCCGGCCGACGGGACCACGTCGGTGGCCACGTCGAAGACGTGCATGATGCCGCGGTCGGTCACCTGCGGCAGCACGATCGCGTCGACCTCCTTGGCCGGGTCCAGCGCGACCGGCGTGGTCGCGAAGACGCGCGTCGTGAGGGTGTCGGTGCCGCCGTTGCGGTTGTTGCGCCCCACCGTCTGCACGACCGTCGTGTTGCCAGCCGCCGGAGCCGCCGCCCAGTCCGTGAACGCGACCTCGACCGGCTGCCGCGTCCCGTCGGTGTACTCCACGTACGCCGTGCCGGCGGCCGGGCCGTTGGTCGCCAGGCCGAGGAACGACAGCTGCGTCCCGTGGCCGTCCGGCACGTCGAGACGCTGGCCCGCCACGATCCAGTTGTCGGGCTCCCCCTCCGCCACGTCCGGCCAGGTGAACGACAGACCCGTGTCACCGAGCGGCAGCGTGGCACCCGGCGTGGCACCGGCCGCGGCCAGCTTCTGGCGCGACAGCGACCAGTCGGACAGGTCCATCGACCCCAGATTGCCCTTGCCGTCCGACGTGATCCCGATGTTGTTGCGGGCGTCCATGCCCTCGCCGTATGACGGAGGCAGGTCGTCGGCACCGGATCCCCAGCTGCCCGGAGTCGCCGCCAGGGTGAAGTCGAGCGTGCCGCCGGTACGGGCGAACTGCTCGGCGTCGACCCACGAGGCGGTCTGCGGGACGCCGTTCACGGACAGCGCGGTCGTGTACCGCGCGGTCGTGCCGGCGCCCGGGGCGTTGATCCGGTAGACGCGGTCGGAGCCCGCCGCCGTGATCGTGATCTGCGGGAACATCGGCGCGGTGACGATCATGTCCGCCGTGCCGTAGACCGCCGGGTAGATCCCCAGGTTGGCCCACACGTACCAGGACGACAGGCTGCCCAGGTCGTCGTTGCCGGGCAGGCCGGCCGGGGTGGTGTCGTACAGGTCGACCGCGCGGTACAGCACGTCGGTCGTCTTCTCCGGCTTGCCGATCCAGTTGTAGACCCACGGGCTGCTGAACGTCGGCTGGTTGCTCAGGTAGTTGCCGGTCTGCGTGTAGGCGCCGGCGTCCAGGTCCGCCATGAGCACGTCGAGCGCCTGGTCGGCGGCCTCGAACCCGCCGCGGTCGGCGATCAGCGCACCGAGGTTGTGCGGGACCATCCAGCCGTACTGGTAGCCCGTCGCCTGGTTGAACTGACCGCCCCCGGCGCCGTCCCGGCCGCGCAGGTCGAAGCCGCGGTCGAAGCCGTTGCGGCTGCGCGGGCGGATGTGGTCCGTCTCGAAGTCGAAAACGTTCTGCCAGCTCTGCGCCCGGGCGATGAACCGGTCGTGCGCCTCGTCGTCGCCGAGCCGCTGGGCGAGCTCGGAGATCGCGAAGTCCTCGACGGAGTACTCCAGGACGCGCGCCGTGGCGAAGTTGCCCTTGGAGTTCTCGACGATGCCGGTCGCGAAGTACTGGTACGCGTCCGGGCGGGTGCTGCGGTCGCCGGGCAGGACCTGCGTCGCCAGCAGCGAGTCGAGCGCGCCCTGCCGGTCGTAGTCCGTGATGCCGAAGTCGTCGATCGACGCCACCGCGACGGGCAGCGAGTCGGCGGCCATGCGGGCCTGGGCGATGTTGTACGTCGGGCCGTCCACCCAGGTCCCGGTCTGCTTCGTCATGAGGACGATCGACTCCGCGACGTCCGCCGCGACCTTCGGGTGGGTCAGGGCCAGCAGCTGGGCCTGCGAGCGGTAGAAGTCCCAGCCCTGGAAGTTCACGTAGAAGTGCCGGCCGGCCTCGACCTGGTGCACCTGGCCGTCGTAGCCGACGTACTCGCCGTTCACGTCGTCGAAGACGTTCGGGTGCAGCATCGCGTGGTAGAGCGCGGTGTACAGCTTGACCCGCTGCTCGTGCGTGCCGCCGGTGGCGTCGACGGTGCCGAGCGCCTGCGTCCACGCCGCCCGCGCCTGCGACCGGACGGCGGCGAAGCTCGTGCCGTCCACCTCGGTCGCCCGGTTGAGCGCGGCGTTGTCCACGCTGGTGTAGCTGACGCCGATCTTCGCGACGACCTTGGCACCCGGGGCGAACGTCAGGAAGGCACCCGTCCCGTGCTTGGTCGTCGTGCCGGAGGCCTCGGTCCCCCCGGGCGTGACCGCACCGTCGCCCCACACCCCGGAGGCGAGGATCGGCTGGTCGAACGTCGCGGAGAAGTGGACCGTGTAGTTCTTGCCCTGGTTGCACACGGCCGCGGCCGTCACCGTGCCGGACACCGTGCGCGCCGCCGCGTCCACGTGGACGTCGCTCGCCGCGATCCCGTTGTTCGAGCCGGCCACGTCGATGAGCAGCGTGGCGTTGTCCCGGTGCGGGAAGTCGAAGCTGCTCACCGCCGAGTGCGTCGCCGCCGTCAGCTCGGTCACCACCCCGTTGTCGGTGACGACCTTGTAGTACCCCGGCTGCGCCGTCTCGTTCTCGTGGCGGAACGGCAGGTAGTAGTCCCGGATGGACGACTGGGGGTTCGACGGCAGCGCGCCCGTCGGGGTGAGGTCACCGGTGAACGGCAGCATCGGGACGTCGAAGCCGCCGTACGCACCGGTGCAGCCCGTCCCCGACAGCCGGGTCAGGCCGAAGCCGCGGATGCGGTCACCGGTGTACTCGTAGCCGCCCTTCTCCCCGTTGGTCCCCTCCCGGTACGTCGTCGGGCTGGACTGCACGAGCCCGAAGGGGACGGCGGCGCCCGGGAACGTGTTCCCGTATGCGTCGTTGCTCTTGTTCTCCGTCGTGTCGAGCTCGGTGCCGATGAGCTGGTTCACGGCGTCGAACGCGGAGATGTCGGAGGCCGACGCGGCGGACGCCGGCGTGGCCAGGAAGGAGGCGGGCAGCACCGCGGCGACCGCGGCGGCGGCCAGGGCGGTGACGCCGGTCCGGGACAGCCGGCGCACGGTGGGCGCGGTGCCGCGGTGGCGAAGCCGGGCAGACATGCGAGTTCCTCTCAGCCCAGGGCAGGGACGGTCGCAGTCTTTTCAGTCGGTTCGTCCAGGACGTTTCGGACATCCGTCCGGAGGGTGAACAGCCAGGGGCCATCTGCGGCTGGCCATGCGGTTCACCCCGGCGGGTGACGTGCGGGCCGACCGGGCCGACGGTGAGGAGGCCGGGCGCCGACCCGGACCCGGCACCCGTCAGGCCGCGTCGACCGCCTCCGCGAGCACCGGCAGATGGCTGACCGCCGGGTCCTTCGTCGCCGTCAGCAGCGTGAGCCGGCCTTCGTCAGCCAGCCGTCGTAGCTCCTGCACGGCGGCGGCCGCATCACCGCCGGCCAGCTCGGCCCGGTACCGCTCGGTGAACTCCGCGAACCGCTCCGCCCGGTGGTCGTACCAGCGCCGCAGCTCGGTGGACGGCGCCACGGCGGGCAGCCACCGGCCGATCCGTGGGTCGTCGCGGTGCAGCCCGCGCGGCCACAGCCGGTCCACCAAGACACGGTGACCGTCGTCGGCCGTGGGATCGTCGTAGACCCGTGCGATGCGCACCATGGGGACCACCTCAGCGACCGCTCGACGCGACGTCAACCGTGCGCCTCCGTGCCCGGCTGACGGCCTTGGCCGCCTCGGTGAGCAGGAAGATCACGACCGCAAGCGCAGCGGTCATCAGCCACTCGCGCAGACCTGTCGGTGCCGAGCCGAACCAGGCGTGGGCGAACGGCGCGTAGCAGAAGACCAGCTGCAGGACGATCAGCGCCGCCGCGCTCAGCCACATCGTCCGGTTGCCGCGCAGCACGTCGAGCGTCAGGCTCGAGCGGTCGAGGAACCGGCAGCTGAAGAGGTAGGCGAGCTGGCCGAGGGCCAGCATCGTGACCGCGGTGGTCTGGGCCTGCGCCAGCGGGACACCGCGGTCGTACTCGGAGAAGAACACGGCCATGGTCGCACCGCCGATCAGGACGGCCACCAGCGCGATGCGGCGCACACCGGACGCGGGCACGATCGACTCGTGCACCCCCCGCGGCGGGCGGGTCATGATGTCGAGCTCGGCCCGCTCGTCGACCAGGGTGAGAGCCAAGGTCACCGTCGTGACCATGTTGATCCACAGCACCTGCACCGGCTCGAGCGGCAGCGTCCACCCGAAGAGCACGGCGATCAGGATCACCAGGGACTGGGCGCCGTTGGTGGGCAGCAGGAACAGCAACGACTTGCGCACGTTGTCGTAGATGCGCCGACCTTCCTCCACCGCCCGCTCGATGGTCGCGAAGTTGTCGTCGGCGAGCACGATGTCGGCGGCCTCCTTCGTCGCCTCCATGCCCTTGATGCCCATGGCGACGCCCACGTCGGCTCGGGTCAGCGCGGGCGCCGCGCCGTTCGGGCGGAACAGTTCGACGCGGCCCGAGACGGCCGGCTCGAAGCCGTGGTCCACGACGTGCTGCCGCTGGCAGACGCCGTCCTCGCACACCAGAAGATGGATGCCGGTGAGGTCTTCGGCCGGATCGTTCTCGTGCCGTGAGAAGGCTCTCGGCCGGCGCGCGACGCAGGGGCGGCGCCCCGACCCATCGGCCTTGCCGCGCTCAACGCCGATGGGGGAAGCTCTCGCCATGGCGAACGGGGAGCCCCGCCGCGCGTGGCTGCTCATGGCTGCCGGAGACAATCGCGGCCACGGTGGAAACGCCGGCTACGACGACCAGTACGACGCGTACTACTCATGGGACAGCAACGTTCCCAATCACAAGAACGTCCGTGTCGGGGACCCGATCGCCCTCTGGGACAAGGAGCGGCTCCTGGGTGTCTCGGTGATCGAGGAGATCAAGACCTCAGCTGGCAAAAAGGTGCTCAACCGGTGCCCGTCCTGCGGCACGACACGCATCTCCGACCGGAAGAGGACGCTGCCGAAGTACCGGTGCATGAAGTGCAAGGCGCAGTTCGACACGGCTGTCCCCGACATCGTGGACGTCGAGCTCTACCGTGCCCGGTACGACGCCGCCTGGACCTCCCTCGACGGCGTCCTCGACGAAGAGGAGGTTCGAGCCGTCCAGGCGAACGACATCGATATCAATGCGATGCGCCCCCTGGACTGGTCGGCCTTCAGTTCCGCGCTGTCGGCGAAACACGTCGAACATGCCGATCGCGCCCTCGGTCGAGTATCCGCCCGCATGCCCGACATCGAGTGGCGGCCCCCACCCGGGGTGACGATCCAACTTCCGCAGGGTTTCAC
>Ga0164243_10012793_pt1 | contig 11847 bp, 12 predicted proteins | sample OricompcompostOP_FD_108781 | JGI IMG/M metagenome (GOLD analysis project Ga0164243, IMG submission 108781) | Organic Plus compost microbial communities from Emeryville, California, USA - Original compost - Organic plus compost (OP) | ecosystem: Engineered > Solid waste > Mixed feedstock >...
ACTGGTTCCGCCGCCTGCGCATCCGCTGGGAAATCCGCGACGACATCCACGAAGCCTTCATCAGCCTCGCCAGCGCCATCATCTGCTGGCGACAACTCAAACGCTCACTCTGTTAGGACCTCTTATTTACGCGTGCGGCGCCGTAGACGGCGGGCCACCGTTTGCGCGGCACAGGAGCTGCCCGCACTTCGCAAACGGCGCCCAGCCACAACGGCGGCCGCACGCGCAAAAATCAGTCTCGCGAAGCGAGGCCTTTCGCGCGGGAGCGCGGGAGCGCGGGAGCGCGGGAGCGCGAGAGGCTCGGAAGCGCGCGAGGCTCGGAAGCGCGCGAGGCGCGGGTCCCGGGTTAGTGCTCCTTCAGGAGTTCGTCGCTTTTTCTGCGGTCGTCTACCTCTTCTAGGAGGCGTTGGATTTCTGAGCGGACGAAGTCTCGGGTGGCGACCTCGCCCAGGGCCATGCGGAGGCCGGCGATTTCGCGGGTGAGGTACTCGGTGTCGGCGATGTTGCGGTCGTCGCGGGCGCGGTCGCGTTCGTACTGGACGCGGTCGCGGTCGTCCTGGCGGTTCTGCGCGAGCAGGATGAGGGGCGCGGCGTAGGAGGCCTGGAGGGAGAGCATCAGGGTCAGGAAGATGAACGGGTACGGGTCGAAGCGCAGGAGGGACGGGGCCAGGAAGTTCCAGCCGACCCACACGACGATGAAGAAGGTCATGTAGACGAGGAAGCGGGCCGTGCCGAGGAACCGGGCGATCTTCTCCGACCACTGCCCGAACGCCTCGGAGTCCACGCTCGGTCGCAGGTTCAGGGTGTGCCGGCGGATGCTCGGCTGGTCCAGCCGGCCGTAGATGCGTTCCCCGTCGCGTTCAGGACGCATGGGCATCCTCCTCCGGGCGATCGATGTTGTCCCGCCAGTCCTTCGGCAGCATGTGGTCGAGCACGTCGTCCACGGTCACCGCGCCGAGCAGCCGGTCGTCGTCCACGATCGGCACCGCGACCAGGTTGTAGGTGGCCAGGTACATGGACAGTTCGTTCAGCGTCACCGACGGCCGCAGCGGGTCCAGCTCGGTGTCGATCACCGAGGCGACCAGCGTGGACGGCGGGTCGCGCAGCAGCCGCTGGATGTGCGCGGTGCCGAGGTACCGGCCGGTGGGCGTCTCCGACGGCGGGCGGCAGACGTACACCTGCGAGGCCAGCGCCGGTGAGAGGTCGGGGTTGCGCACGGCGGCCAGCGCCTCGGCGATCGTGGCGTCGGGGGTGAGCACCACCGGGTCGGTGGTCATCATGCCGCCCGCCGTGCCCTCAGCGTACGTGAGCAGCCGCCGTACGGGCTCGGCCTCCGACGGCTCCATCAGCGCGAGCAGCTGCTCGCTCTGCTCCATCGGCAGCTCGTTCAGCAGGTCGGCGGCGTCGTCCGGGCCCATCTCCTCCAGTACGCGCGCGGTGCGCCCGGCGTCGAGCGCGCCGACGATCTCCACCTGCTCGTTCTCGGGCAGCTCCTCCAGGACGTCGGCGAGCCGCTCGTCGTTCAGCGCGCCGGCCACCTCGGCGCGCCGCTTGGGCGACAGGTCGTGCAGCACGGCGGCCAGGTCGGCCGGGCGCAGCGCGTCGAACGCGGCGAGCAGGCTGGCCGCGCCCTGGCCGTCCTCCGGCGAGGCGAACCCGCCGACCGCGTCCCAGTCGACGACGATCAGCTCGCCGCGCCGCCGGCTCAGCCCGCGCCGCGGGTTCATCCGCTGCACCGCGACCTTGGCGAACACCCAGTCGCGCGAGCGGGTGCGCTCCATGGCGATGTCGCGGACCGTGACCGGGGAGTCGTCCTCCTTCAGCCGGACCGTACGGTCGAGCAGCTCGCCGATCACCAGCGTCTCGGTGCTGCGCTGCAGGAACCGGCGCATGTTCATCCGGCCGGTGAAGATGATCGCGTCCGCCTCGATGTTGGTGACCCGGGTGATCGGCAGGAACACCGGCCGGCGCGGCGGCACCTCGACCACGAACCCGAGCACCCGCGGCGCCAGCCCCTCGACGCGCCAGGTCGCCACGACGTCGCGCACCCGCCCGATCTGGTCGCCCAGCGGGTCGAACACCGCGACGCCGGCGAGGCGCGCGATGAAGACGCGGGTCGGCGTGGTCGTCATGCTCATGAGGCTACCGAGGTGAGATGGACGCGCCGTGACACGACTCACCCCCGCCGGCCCGCCCCGGCCGAACGCCGTGAGAATGGGGGGCATGGACGACCTGACCGCGGTGTTCGAGCGGCACCGGGACCTGATGTTCGCCGTCGCGTACCGGATGCTGGGCAGCGCCGCGGACGCGGACGACGTCGTGCAGGACGCCTGGCTGCGCTGGTCCGGCGCGGACCGCTCGGACGTCGGCGAACCGCGGGCGTACCTGGTGCGCATTGTGACGAACCTGGCCATCAACCGGCTGACGTCGGCGCGGGCCAAGCGGGAGACCTACGTCGGGCCGTGGCTGCCGGAGCCGGTGCTGACCGCGCCGGACGTGGCCGAGACCGCGGAGCTGGCCGAGTCCGTGTCGTTCGCGATGCTGCTCGTGCTGGAGAAGCTGACCCCGGTGGAGCGCGCGGTGTTCGTACTGCGGGAGGCGTTCGGGTTCAGCCACGCGGAGATCGCCGACGCCACCGGGCGGACCGAGGCCGGCGTACGGCAGCTCGCGCACCGGGCGCGCGAGCGGGTACGGGACGGGCGGCCGAAGTACGCCCCGGACCGGGCCGAGCAGCGGCGGGTGACCACCGAGTTCCTTGAGGCGTGCCGCGACGGCGACCTGGACCGGCTGATGCGCGTGCTGGCGCCGGACGTCGTGCTCTGGTCCGACGCGGGCGGCAAGCGCACGGCGGCGCGCAACCCGGTCTACGGCGCGGACAAGGTCGCCCGGCTGATCTTCGGGCTGATGGCGAAGCTCTTCTGGGCGAACGGCGCGTCGTATGAGTTCGCGGAGATCAACGGCGGCGTCGGCGTGATCCTGAACGACGCGCCCGGGTACGAGGGCATGGTGCTGGTGCCGGAGATCGTGGACGGCCGCGTCACCGGCCTGCGCGCGGTGCTGAACCCGGACAAGCTGGGGGCGGTGCAGCGGGGCGCGGTGCTGCGGTACTGACGCCTCAGCGGTCGGCGGGCCGGTTGCGCGCGCCGACCATGAACGGCTTGCGGTCCACGGTGGTGGCCGGGCTGGGGACGGGCGCGGCCGCGTGCGACTCCCGGGACTCCGCGCCGGGCGCCTCGGTCACCTCGCCGGTCGGGGCCAGCCGGACGACCTCGCTCTCCCGGGCCCACCGCTCGGTCATCGTGGCGTGGTCGGGGGCGTTCAGGCGGGCCGCGGCCAGCGCGGTCACCGTGGGCTCCCAGTCGGGGTCCTCCGGGCGGACCCGGCTCGGCTCGGCGGTCCAGGCGACCAGCCGCGCGCCGGTCTCCTTGCTGCGGGTGAGCACGGTGACCGGGCCGTCCAGCGGCCAGGGGAAGGTCTGCTCGCCGCCGCCGTGCACCACGTACGCGGCCGGGCCGCCGGCGGCGTCGTCCCGCCAGACGTGCCACACGCCGCGCGCCCGCGTCTCACCCGCGGGGCGCACCCAGATCAGCCCGGCCTTCCTCGTGGCCTCGGCGATCAGCGCGCTCCGTACCTCGGCGTCCACGGCGTCAGGTGGACTCGGGGTCGTACGGGGGACGCTCGCCGTACGCCAGCTCGTCGACCAGCGGGTCGGCCAGGGCCGTACCGGTCATCGCCGTGGAGTCGTCGTCCTCGAACAGGTGGCGGCGGACGAACGCGCGCGGGTTGAGGTCGGCCGGGTTGAAGTCCTTGTACTCGTCGGGCAGCCCGGACCGGAGGTCCTCGGTGGCGCTGGTGGCCATCTGGCGGAGCTGCCGCAACGCACGCCCGGCCTGCGCGGCCACCTTCGGCAGCCGCTCGGGCCCGAAGATCACGAGCGCGAGCACGGCCAACAGACCGAGCTCACCCAGGTTGAGGTCGAACACCGCTCCTCCAGCAGGCCACCCGCCGGACCGTGTTCCGGCGGGTCCCAGATTACGCCCCACCACGAGGGGCGTGAATCCGGCTAGTTCGCTCCCAGTTTCACCTTCACCGTCTGCTCTGAGCCGCCGCGCCGGTACGTGACCTGGATGGTCTGGCCGGGCTGGTGACTCTTGATGTCGACGAGCAGTTCCTCGGCCGTGTTGATCGGCTTGCCGTCGATCTTGGTGATGACGTCGCCGGCCTTCAGGCCCGCCTTCTCCGCCGGGCCGCCCTTGACGATGCCCGGACCCTGGCGGGAGTCCTGCGCGATGCGCGCGCCGTCGCCGCTGTAGCTCATGTCGATCAGCGCGCCGATCACCGGGTGCTTCACCTTGCCGGTCTTGATCAGCTGCTCGGCCACCTGCCGGGCCTTGTTGATCGGGATGGCGAAGCCCAGGCCGATGCTGCCCGCCTGCTGCCCGGGCTGGGCGCCGGAGTTCGACGCGATCGCGGAGTTCACGCCGATGACCGCGCCGGAGGAGTCGACCAGCGGGCCGCCGGAGTTGCCGGGGTTGATCGCGGCGTCGGTCTGTAGCGCATTGATGTACGACTGCTGCGTGCCGTCCTCGCCGCCGGCGGTCACCGGGCGGTCCTTGGCGCTGATGATGCCGGTGGTGACGGTGCCGGCCAGGCCGAGCGGCGAGCCGACCGCGATCACCGGGTCGCCGACCACCGTGCTGTCGGAGTTGCCCAGCGGCAGCGGCTTACGGCCGCCGATGTCGTCCGGCTTGAGCACGGCGATGTCGTAGCTGGCGTCGCGGCCGACGATCTTCGCGGCCGTCCTGCTGCCGTCGTTGAAGTTGACCTGGAGGTCGCCGCCGCCGGACGCGGCCGACGCCACCACGTGGTTGTTGGTCATGATGTAGCCGCCCTGGACGAGGAAGCCGGAGCCCTCCTCGCCGGAGGACAGGCTGCTCACCTTGATGTCCACCACGCTGGGACGGACCCGGTCGGCGACGCCGGCGACGCTGGCCGCCGGGCGCTGCGTGGACCCCTTGGGCGCGCCCTGTAGCTGGTAGCCGTCGGAGCCGGCCTGCCGGGCGCCGATCACCCCGCCGATCGCGCCGCCGCCCAGCGCGGCCACGACGGCCACGATGATCACCACGAGCACGAACGTGCCGTTACGCGACCGGCGGCGCTCGCCGGGGCCGTACGGCTGCGGGCCGCCCTCGGCCGGCCAGCCCGGGCCGGCCGGCGGCGGTGGGCCCTGCACGGCGTGGCCCGGCAGCGGCGGAGGCGGCGGCGGGCCGCTCGGCGGGCCGTACGCCTGCGTGGGCGGCTCGTTCGACGGCGGCGGGGGCGGCGGCGCGTACGCACCGCGCTCCGGCCACGGCGTGGCGCCCGCTGCCGGGCCCGGCTCGGAACCGCCGGCCGGGCCGAACGAGGAACCGAATCCGGGGCCGCCCGCGGAGCCGGGCTCGGGACCCGGCTCCGGGCCGGGTGCCGCGCCGGGCGCGTGGAACACCGGACGGGTCGGCCCGGCGTCCCCCTCCGGCCGCTCCATGCGCGGCCGGTCCTCTCCCGCGCCGGTCCCGGACCCGCCCGCCGGCGGTGCGTCGTCCGTGGGCTCCGTACGACCGGTGAACCCAGAATCGGGATCACGTGGCTCGTTCGGGTCGCTCATCATGCTTCTCCTTGCCGGCGGACGTTCTCGCCCCTATCGTGCCGCGTCTCGCGTAAGACGCGCGTCAAGGCACGTTCGCATTCTCCCGGATTCCCGTCAGTCGAACGGATTCACCCACGAAAGCACGCGGTTCAGGCCATGGCCGATGCGCGCCCAAAAGCCCGGCCGCGACTCGTGCGGCAGCGTCCCGACGACCCGCTCGGTGGTGCCGGACGGGGCGTCGGCGATCACCGTGTAGACGTAACCGTGCGCGGCCCACATGATCCGCTGCTGCACGGTGCCCGAGACGTACAGCACGCCGCGGTGCCGCTCCACCCGCCGCCAGCCGGGCAGCCGCGCGTCGTCCAGCCGCCCGCGCTGCACGAACAGCGACACCACCGACAGGCCGTCGGAGTAGCCGAGGTGCAGGACCGGAGCGTTCGCGCCGCCGCCGCGCCACGCCGCGTACAGGGACAGGCCGTCGGGCAGGCCGCGCGGGACCGGCCAGCCGGAACGGCGCAGCGCGGCGATCTGCGGGGCGCCGAGCCGGCCGCCCCAGGGCGGCTTCGCGGCGGCGGCCGACTGGCCGAGGTCGTCGTGCTGGAAGTCCACCGACACGAACGCGCTGGCCTGGATGAGGTGGCCGGACGGGTCGAAGATCTCCCGGCGCAGCAGCAGGTGCTCGGCGCGGTCGATCCAGAACCGGGCGGCGGCCGTGCCGTTCGCGCGGCGCACCTCCACGACATCGGCGGTACGGCCGCCGACCGTCGCGGACCGCGCCGAGTGCACCGTGTAGTTGCGGCTGAGCAGCGACAACTGCTCGTCGGTGGGGCCGGACAGGCCACCGGCCGGCGCCTGCTCCTGGCTCGGGTCGTCCAGCGTGTACGCGCCGCCGGACGGGTCGTTGCCGGTGCCGCGTACGCGCATGGTGGTGCCGTGGCCGGGCCGGTGCGCGACGTCGACCAGCGACGTGGACGTGCCCGAGCCGCTCCACGCCGAGATGAACTGCACCCCGGTGTACGGGCAGGAGCGCGCGGCCTCCGCGGAGCGGCGCAGCAGCTTCAGCGCGGCCTCGTCACCGGCGGGCGGTGACTGCCGTGCGGCGCCGCGGCCGGGCGCGACGAACGCGGCGGACAGGACGAGAACGGCGAGCAGGGCGATGCCGGCCACGCGGGGCAGGTGGCCGCGCCCGGCGGCCCTCACGGCCGTTGAACGGCGGGCGCCAGGTACCGCGTCTGCGTACGGTGCTCGAACACCGGCGCGGACGCGGAGCCGCCGCCGGAGGGATTGTCGGTGAACACGACGTCGCCGGACGTGCTGGCGTGCTCCGCGGCGTACATGTCGATCGGCGGGGTGACCACGGGCGCGGAGTCGTCGTCGCCGCCCACGAAGAACGCGGTGCCGACCGCGATCGCCGCGGCGGCGGCCGCGCCGAGCATCACGTGGCGGGCGCGGACGCGCAGGCCGCCCATCGCGCGGCCGGACCCGGCCGGTGCGATGACGCCCTCGCCGAACGGCGTGGAGTCACCGATCGCGGCGGCGCGGCCGAGACCGCCACTCCCAAAAGGGCGGGCCCCGAGAGGTTCACTGCCGGTCAGGCCCAGGAAGGCGGCCGCGGCGGCGGCCGGCGGCAGCGATCGGCCCGGCGTGTCGTCGGAGCGCAGCGCGTCGACGCCGTACAGCTCGGCCTCCAGCGGCACGCCCGCCGACGGGAGGCGGCGCGGCGGAGGCGGCGGCAGCGGCTCGCCGGGTTCGGACAGCTCGAACAGGGCGGTCATCAGGTCGCCGGACGGCTTCGGCTCCGACAGCGCGCCGATCCGCCGCTTCAGACGGCGCAGCGCGTCGGCCTCGGCGCGACAGGAGTCGCAGGAGGCCAGGTGCTTGAACGCGCGGTCGCGCTCGGCATGCCCGAGCTCGCCGTCGATGAGCGCGGTCAGGCGCTCCCCCAGATGGCCCATCATCCCTCCATCTCCTGGGAAGCCCCGTTGTCCACGGTCAGCGTGGGGATCGTGCGCGGTCGCCGGTGTTCCAGCGCCGCGCGGAGCTGTGCGCGCCCGCGGTGGATGCGGCTGCGCACGGTGCCGAGCTTGACCCCGAGCGTCGCCGCGATCTCCTCGTACGACAGCCCCTCGATGTCACACAGCACGACGGCGGCGCGGAACTCGGGTGCGAGCTCGTCGAGCGCGCGCTGCACGTCGTAGTCGAAATGCGTGTCGTCGTACGCCTGCTGCGGCGTCGGTTCGCGGCCGCCCATGCGCTCCGCCGCGTCGTCGGCCAGGCCTTCGAAGCGGATGCGGGCGCGGCGCCGCGCCATGTCCAGGAACAGGTTCGTGGTGATGCGGTGCAGCCATCCCTCGAACGTCCCCGGGGTGTAGCTGGACAGGGACCGGAAGACCCGGACGAAGACCTCCTGCGTGAGGTCCTCGGCGTCGTGCGGGTTGCCGGTGAGCCGGTACGCGAGCCGGTAGACCCGCGCGGAGTGCGTGCGCACGACCTCGTCTCAGCTCGGCGGCGTCCACTCGGACGCGGCCGGCGACCGGTCACGGTCCGCCACGCGCTCCTCCTTAATGTGACCCCCCGTGGTCATCACCATCGTGCTCGACTCTCCTCCGTCTCCGCACGACATCGCAACCCGCGGACGTCGCTCTTCTGTCATTAAACGCAGCGGAGCCCGGAACCGTTCCCCGCCCATTCCGGTCATGACGTGGCCTATCCCACGACGTCACCCATCCGCCGCACGTTTCGCACTAGGATTTGGCACGTCAGAGGGGAGGCCACATGGCCCAGGTAGCGGACTACCCGCTCGAAGATGAGTCGTTGCTGGCCGCCCGCCGCCGTGCGGAGGAGTTCGGCGCCGAGCCGGTCAGCGCCGACGCCGGCGCGACACTTCGCCTGCTCGCGGCCGCGATCGAGGCCCGCTCCGTCGTGGAGATCGGCACCGGCTGCGGCGTTTCCGGGCTGTGGCTGCTGCGCGGCATGCGCAGCGACGGCATCCTCACCACGGTCGACGTCGAGCCCGAACACCAGCGGCTGGCGCGCGAGGCGTTCACCGGCGCGGGTTTCCCCGCCAACCGCATGCGACTGATCAGCGGCCGCGCACTGGACGTCCTGCCGCGGCTCACCGACGGCGGCTACGACCTGGTGTTCTGCGACGCGGCCCGCCGCGAGTACGCCGAGTACCTCACCGAAGCGCTCCGCCTGCTGCGCCCCGGCGGCGTCCTGGTCGTCGACGACGCCCTGGACGCCGAGACCCCGTCCGTACAGGAGATGGCGGAACAGGTCCGCGAGGACGAGCGCCTCATCCCCGCGCTGCTACCGACGGCGCAAGGGTTGCTCACCGCGGTGAAGCGGCTTTAGCAGGGGCTCGACGGCGGCTGATCCGCGCGCATTGCGCTTCGGCGCGAAAAGGCCTCGCTTCGCTGTGCCGCGCAAACGGCGACCCACCGCGCAAATCAATCAGTCTCGCGAAGCGAGGCCATTTCACGCGCGAAGCGCGGGAGCGCAGGGCGCGTGGAGAGCGTTGGTCAGGCCAGGAGCCAGGTTAGGAACAGGCGGGTGCCCCAGCCGGTGGCGCCCTTGGTGAGTTCGGCCTTTGTCTTCGTGGCTCGGGCGGGGCCGGCGGCGTCCAGGTGGACCCAGGGGCGGTCGCCGGTGAACTCGCGGAGGAACAGGGCCGCCTCGATCGAGCCGGCGGGGCCGGTGGCCTTGCCCGCTGCGACGTTCGCCAGGTCGGCGACCGGGGAGTCCAGGGCGAAGCGGTAGTCGTCGGTGAGCGGCATCCGCCACACCTTCTCCCCCGACACCCGCGCGGCGTCGGCGAAGGCGTGGGCCAGGTCGTCGTCCCCGGTGTACAGCGCCGCGGTGGTGAGGCCGAGCGCGACCTTCGCCGCGCCGGTCAGCGTCGCGACGTCCACCACGACGTCGGCGTCGAGGTCCCGGTCCGCGCGGACCAGCGCGTCAGCCAGCACCAGGCGCCCCTCGGCGTCGGTGTTCAGCACCTCGACCGTACGGCCGCCGTAGTGCGTGATCACGTCACCCGGCCGCAGCGCCGACCCGGACGGCATGTTCTCCGCGAGCGGCACCAGGCCGGTGACCCGCGACCGTACGCCGAGCGCCGCCAGCGCGCTCATCGCGCCGATGACGGCCGCGCCGCCCGCCATGTCGGTCTTCATGGTCTGCATGCCCGCGGGCGGCTTCAGCGACAGCCCGCCCGAGTCGTACGTGATGCCCTTGCCGACCAGCACCACGTGCCGGTCCGGGTCCTCCGGCTCGTACCGCAGCTCCACCAGCCGCGGCGGCCGCACCGAGCCCATGCCGACGGCCAGGATGCCGCCGTAGCCGTCCGCGCGCAGCTCGTCCTCGTCCCACACCCGCACGCCCAGGCCGGCGTCCTCCGCCACCCGGACCGCCTCGCCGGCCATCCACTCCGGCGACTTCTCCGACGACGGCGTGTTCGTCAGGTCGCGGGCCAGCGCGGACGCCCCGGCGAACGCGGCCGCGCGGTCCAGCGGCTCGGCGTCGGCGAACAGGTACGCGGCCGAGGGCGGCGGGTCCTCGGGCTTCTCACTGGCCCGGGTGAACACGTACGACGCGAGCAGCACGCCCTCGGCCAGCGCCTGCGCGCCGTCCGGATCGTTACGCGTCTCGATCGCGACGACCAGCGCCGACCGCCCGCCGGCCTTGCGTACCAGCTCCGCACCGGCGGTGCGCAGCGCCGACGGCGACGCGTCACCGACCCCGGCGAGCAGCAGCCGGATCGGGCCGGAGCCGAGGTCGACCGGCACGGGGACGATCTTCCCCGCGTCGGCGGACACGCCCGGCACGGACGCGAGACCGCCGCCCCCCGGGAGGTACGGCCCCAGGTCGAGGACGTCCACGACCGGGCCGTCGCCGCCCGGCCGTACCGGAAGCGCGACCGCGTCGGCCCCGGTGGCGCGCACGACCTCGGCCAGCTCCTGCGGCGAACCGGACGCCTGGTGGATGCGGGTGGTGACGGGCACGGCGGTCCTCTCAGACAGGCAGCAAGCGATCCCGGCGTGGGGGACACGCCGGGACCGCCGAACGATCGAGATTCAGCTCTCTATGGCCTTGAGCGCGTCGCCCAAGGCACTGGCCTCGTCAGCCGTCAGTTCGACGACGAGTCGCCCGCCACCCTCGAGCGGGACACGCATGATGATGCCGCGGCCCTCCTTGGTGACTTCGAGCGGACCATCGCCAGTCCGCGGCTTCATCGCCGCCATGCTGCATCCCCTTCCTGCCCAGGGCCGCAAGAGCCATCGGCACTTGAGGCACCAGGTACACACCAGTACCTACGGCCCGTCATATCCAGATGCCCGCGGCTGCTGCGCTGGCAAGCCGCTCGCGTAAATCGTGGTGTGCCATTATCCCGCTTCCGGGCAACTATTGGTAACGATCTCTGTCCCGAGCGGGTTCCGGAAGCGCCGGAATCCCCTGTGACATGGGGATTTCCCGGCGTGAAGGGAACGGTTATGGTGACCGGGGCCGGGGTGCATCCATGAGGCGGGAGAACGCAGCGTGTCCGATACGGTGCGGTACGAAGTGAAGGACGCGGTCGGGACCATCACGCTGAACCGGCCCGACGCGATGAACGCGCTGACCACCGAGATGAAGGAGGCCCTGCGCGACACCGTACGGCGGGCCGCCGCCGATTCCTCCGTACGCGCGGTCGTGCTCACCGGCGCCGGGCGCGCCTTCTGCGCGGGTCAGGACCTGCGCGAGCACATGACGAACCTTGAGACCGACGCGGCCGTGCTGGGCGAGACCGTACGCGAGCACTACAACCCGACCGCCCTCGCGCTGGCCCGGATGCCGAAGCCGGTCATCGCCGCCGTCAACGGCTCGGCCGCCGGCGCGGGCGCGTCGCTGGCCTTCGCCTGCGACTTCCGGATCATGTCGGAGAAGGCGAGCTTCCTGCTGGCCTTCGCGCGCGTCGGCCTGAGCAGCGACACCGGCGCCGCCTGGACACTGCACCGGCTGGTCGGCCGGGCCAAGGCCACCGAACTCCTCATGCTCGCCGAGCCGGTACGCGCGCCCGAAGCCGCCGGGCTCGGCCTGGCCACCTCGGTCGTACCGCCCGAGGAGCTGGAGTCATCGGCCCAGGCCCTGGCTGCGCGTCTCGCGCAGGGCCCCACGGTGGCCCTCGCCGCGATCAAGGAGGCCCTGGACCACGCGGCCGACCACGACCTCCCGGACTCCCTGGAGAA
>Ga0164243_10012794_pt1 | contig 11846 bp, 6 predicted proteins | sample OricompcompostOP_FD_108781 | JGI IMG/M metagenome (GOLD analysis project Ga0164243, IMG submission 108781) | Organic Plus compost microbial communities from Emeryville, California, USA - Original compost - Organic plus compost (OP) | ecosystem: Engineered > Solid waste > Mixed feedstock >...
CCCGCGGCTACGGTCAGCGCATGGCCCGGAAGGCGACGCTCACCACGCGCGGACACGTGGACTTCTCCCGCGTCTGCTCCGCGCTGTGTCCCGCCTGACGAACTCCCGCGCCCGCGCGCGGTAGAGACCGCCTCCCTCCCGTTCTTCCGCTCGTGCGGCGATGTTCGCGCGCCCAGGCGCGCCGGCCGCACCTTCCCCGGAGCATGCCCATGACCGATCAGGCGGCCACGGCGATCCCCACCACGACCGTGCGCAACAGCGCCGCGAAGACCCGGACACCGATCCCGCGCTGGCTGTTCAAGACCTTCAGCCCCGTCGCGCTCATCGTGCTGTGGCAGGTGCTCAGCGCGACCGGAGCGCTCGACGAGGAGACGCTGGCCTCCCCGGCGACCGTGCTGTCGACCGCGGGAGAGCTCTGGCAGGAGGGCCGGTTGCAGGCCGCCGTGGCCACCTCCGTGCAGCGCGTCGCGCTGGGGCTGGTGTTCGGGGTGCTGGCCGCGGTGGTGCTGGCGACGATCTCCGGGCTGTTCCGCCGCGGCGAGGACCTCGTCGACGCGCCGATGCAGATGCTGCGCACGGTGCCGGTGATCGGGCTGATCCCGCTGCTGATCATCTGGTTCGGCATCGGCGAGGAGCCGAAGGTCGTGCTGATCGCGCTGGCGGTGACCTTCCCGCTGTACATGAACATCTTCGGCGGCATCCGCAACGTCGACGACAGCCTGGTGGAGACCGCCCGCACCCTCGGGCTCGGCCGGTTCGGCCAGGTGCGGCACGTGATCCTGCCCGCGGCGATGCCGAACGCGCTGGTCGGGCTGCGGTACGCGCTGGGCACCGCGTGGCTGGCGCTGGTGTTCGGCGAGACGATCAACGCCAACGCGGGCATCGGCTACGAGATGAACACCGCCCGCGAGTTCTTCCAGACCGACGTGATCGTGGTCTGCCTGGTGCTGTACGCCCTGCTCGGCCTGGTGGCCGACTTCATCGTTCGACTTCTGGAGAGGACTGTTCTGGCATGGCGACCGGCCTTCCGCGGAGCGTGACCGCACCCGCACCCGCCCCCGCCACCGCGGCGCAGCGGCCCGCGGTGGTGCGCGGGCTGACCAAGAGCTTCGGCGAGCGCACCGTGCTCGACGGGCTGGACCTGGACATCGAGCCGGGGCAGTTCGTGGCGCTGCTCGGGCCCAGCGGCTGCGGCAAGAGCACGCTGCTGCGCATCCTCGCCGACCTCGACCGGGAGATCGGCGGCGACGTGACCGTGGCGCAGCGGCGCGCGGTGGCGTTCCAGTCGCCGCGGCTGATGCCGTGGAAGCGCGTGTGGCGCAACGTCGTGCTCGGCCTGCCGGGACGCCCGGACCGGGAGAAGGCAGTGGCCGCGCTGGAGGAGGTGGGGCTCGGGCACCGCGTCGACGTGTGGCCGAAGGTGCTCTCCGGCGGCGAGGCGCAGCGGGCCGCGCTGGCGCGGGCGCTGGTGCGGGAACCGGACCTGCTGCTGCTCGACGAGCCGTTCTCCGCGCTGGACGCGCTCACCCGGATCAAGGTGCAGGACCTGGTGGGGCAGCTGTGGCAGCGGCACGGCTGCGCGGTGCTGCTGGTGACCCACGACGTGGAGGAGGCGCTGCTGCTGGCCGACCGGGTGCTGGTGATGCGCGACGGCGCCATCGCCCACGACGCGCTCGTCGAGCACCCGCGGCCGCGCGACGTGGCCGAGCCGGAGTTCGTGGCCCAGCGCGCCGAGCTGCTGTCCTGGCTCGGGGTGCACTGAGCCTGCCGCGGCGGGCGCGCGGAGGGGATCATGGCGGGCCGGAGCACCATCCCGGGAGGAGCACCACCATGAGCGAGCACGACGCCTTCCACCCCGACCTCGGCGCGCCCGGCCGCGGCGATCTGCGGTCCCGGCTGCACCACGTGCGCGGCGCCGACCTCGACGCCGACACCGCGCAGACCGAGGGGATGCAGCGCCTGGCGGCGATCAGCGGCGAGCGGGTGGGCTCGGCGAAGATCTGGACCGGCGAGACCCTCGTCGCCCCCGCCACCGCCTCGGACAACCACCACCACGGCGAGTCGGAGACGTCGATCTACGTGGTCCGCGGCCACCCCGAGTTCGTCTTCCACGACGGCACCGAGGAGGTCCGCCTGCGCACCGAGCCCGGCGACTTCGTGTTCGTCCCGCCCCACGTGCCGCACCGCGAGGAGAACCCGGACCCGCAGGAGCAGGCCGTGGTGGTGATCTCCCGCAGCACCCAGGAGGCGATCGTGGTCAACCTCGACGAGCTGTACCCGCTGTGACCGCGCGGTGGCGGGGCGATCTGCCCGCAGCGCCCCGAATGGGCCGGGTTCGGCGGTCGGATAGGGTTTGCCGCCTGCGCTAAGGGTGCACCTTGCGGCCGTGCTCTCGTCGGGGATCGAGCAGAGGTGTCGGTGGCCGCACGAGGAAAGGACCGCGTTGGCCACCCCGCTGATCCCGTCCGGCGTTCCCGAACCCCGTCCCGCAGAACCCGCCGCGAAGGCCCGCCGGCTCGTCGAGCGCGCGAAGGCGCAGGTGCTGGCGCGGCCGAACCGGGCCGCCCTGTTCGGCGCCGGGGCCGCGCTGGTCTCGCTGGTGCTGATGTTCGCGCAGCACCACGCCGGTCTCGGCCGCGGAGCCGGGATCGACTACCAGGTCTACCGGTGGGCGGTGCGGACCTGGCTGGACGGCGGGGACCTGACCGCGGGTGCACCGCTGACCTCGGCGGAGCGGGTGCTGCCGTGGGTGTACCCGCCGTTCGCGCTGGTGCCGCTGGCGGTGCCGGCGCTGCTGCCGTTCACCGCGGGGCTGTGGCTGCTGTACCTGGCCGACCTGGCCGCGCTCGGCGGAGTGCTGTTCCTGGTGGCCCGGCGGGTCTGGCCCGACTGCGGGCGGGCCGGGGCGCGGGCGGTCGCGCTGTGGGCGCTGGCCGGGGCGCTGTGGCTGGAGCCGGTGTACGCCTCGTTCGGCCTGGGGCAGGTGAACATCCTGCTGATGGCGCTGGTGGCGGTGGACTGCCTGGTCGAGCAGCCGAGGTGGCCGCGCGGGCTGCTGGTCGGGCTGGCCGCGGCGATCAAGCTGACCCCGCTGGCGTTCCTGCTGCTGTTCGTGGTGCGCCGGCAGCACCGGGCCGCGCTGGTCGCGCTCGGCACGGCGGTGGCCGGGACCGCGGTCGGTTTCGTCATCAGCCGCGCGTCCTCGGTGGACTACTGGTTCGGGCGCGGCCCGGCCGCGGGGGTGAGCGGCTCGGCGTTCCACACCAACCAGTCGATCATGGGGGAGTTGGCGCGGCTGCAGCTGCCGCCGGTGCCGCGGTACGCGGTGTGGCTGGTGCTGGCGGTGCTGCTGGTGCTGGTGACCGCCCAGATCGTGGGACGGGCGCCGCTGTCCGCGGCGGTGCCGGCGAACGGGCTGCTGGCGCTGCTGATCTCGCCGACGTCCTGGTCCGACCACTGGGTGTGGGTGGCGCCCGGGGTGCTCGTGGCGGCCGCGGCGGCGTTGCGCGGGCGCAGCCGCGGGTGGGCGGTGAGCGCGGTGGTGCTGGTGGTGGTCGCGTTGAACGCGACGTTCCGGATGCTGCCCGCCGGCGGGCATTGGAATGCGCTACAGCACCTTGTCGGCAATTCCTATCTGCTGACGGGAATCGCAATGCTTCTGCTGCTCGCGCGTGATGCGCGGCGCGGCGGGACCGGTTCTGGGGCCGCGGAGCCCATTCTTCGACACTGAGCGGAATCGTGTGGAAACGCTGCGTGGTTGCCGGTGCGAATGCGCTCATCGATCCGGAACGCGGTTGGGCCGCTTTTCCGGGAGGCGTGCGCTCCGCTTCGCAGTCCTCTGTGGACGAACGTTGTCCGGTTCGTCGCGAACCGCGCGCCGGCCACGCCGACCAGCCGGATCCCGCCGCGTGCGGCGGTGTTCGCGCTGTCGCGGAGCGTGCCGGGGAGGGGTTCCGGCGGTGCCGCGCGGTCGAATCCGACTCCGCGGAATGCGGCATCCGTGTGAACTTCCGCGGTCCCCCGAGCCGCCGGGGAGTCCACAACGGACGGTCCGGGGGAGGAAAGTCGTGCTTAGGCAAGGGTTCCGGCGGTGTGCGCTACATCACCTCGGCCGGGGGCTGGACCGAGAAAGGCCGGTTGAGCAGGATCGATGCGGATCAGCCGGGGCGCGCGCGGCGTTCCTGCGCAGCGGTGCCGCGAAGGCCGGAGCGCACTGTCGTGACCTGCGACGAGGCTGCCGGTGAGGCGGGTCGCCACCTTACGAGAAGGTGGAATGTGATTTTTACCCGCGTTACTCAGGCGTAGCCTTCCGGGGCAACGGTCGGTACAGTGCCTCGAACTGACCAACGGTGCAACGGCGCATCCTTTTGTCAGTGCCCGAAAGGTTTTCGCGGGTCGATGGCGAGTGAACACACCTCGCGCGTTCCGTGGCCTGGCGACGGGAGGATCATGCCGGATTCCCAAGATCTGAGAAACGAGGCGCAGCGCCGCGCCTCCGGGCAGGGCCTGTACGACCCCGCCCACGACCACGACGCCTGTGGTGTGGCGTTCGTGGCCGACATGCACGGGCGGCGCAGCCATGCCCTCGTGGAGAACGCGCTCGCCGCGCTGCGAAACCTCGAACACCGAGGTGCCAAGGGTGCCGACCCCGAGACCGGGGACGGCGTGGGTCTGCTGACGCAGGTCCCGGACGAGTTCTTCCGCGGAGTCGTCCCGTTCGAACTGCCCGCGGCCGGTGCCTACGCGGCCGGGACCGCGTTCCTGCCCGCCGACGCGGACGAGGCGGCGGAAGCGGTCGCGACGATCGAGCGGATCGTCGCGGAGGAGGGCCTGACGCTGCTCGGCTGGCGCGAGGTGCCGGTCGTCCCGGAGAACGCGGGCCGGGCGGCCCGCGAGGTGATGCCGAGCTTCCGCCAGCTGTTCATCGCGCACGGCCCCGCCGGCTCGTCCGGCTCCGGCGGGACCGCGGAGGAGACGGCGCTGCAGTTCGAGCGGCGCGCGTTCTGCGTGCGCAAGCGCGCCGAGCACGAGGCGAAGGTCTACTTCCCGAGCCTGTCGGCGCGGACCTTCGTCTACAAGGGCATGCTCAGCGAGACCCAGCTGGACGCGTTCTTCCCCGACCTGACCGACGAGCGGTTCACCAGCGCCATCGGCCTGGTCCACTCGCGGTTCTCCACGAACACGTTCCCCTCGTGGCCGCTGGCGCACCCGTACCGGTTCATCGCGCACAACGGTGAGATCAACACCATGCGCGGCAACCGCAACTGGATGCGCACCCGCGAGTCCATGCTGGAGACCGACCTGATCCCGGGCGAGCTCAAGCGGCTGTACCCGATCGCGACGCCGGACGCCAGCGACTCGGCCACCTTCGACGAGGTCCTGGAGCTGCTGCACCTGGGCGGGCGGAGCCTGCCGCACTCGGTGCTGATGATGATCCCGGAGGCGTGGGAGAACCACGCCGAGATGGACCCGAAGCGCAGGGCCTTCTACGAGTTCCACAACTACCTGATGGAACCGTGGGACGGCCCGGCCCTGGTCGCGTTCACCGACGGCACCCAGATCGGCGCGGTGCTCGACCGCAACGGCCTGCGCCCCGGGCGCTACTGGGTCACCGACGACGGCCTGGTCGTGCTGGCCAGCGAGGTCGGCGTGCTGGAGCTGGACCAGTCCAAGGTGGTCCGCAAGGGCCGGCTGCAGCCGGGCCGGATGTTCCTGGTCGACACCGCCGCCGGGCGGATCGTCGACGACGAGGAGATCAAGGGCGAGCTCGCCGGCGAGCACCCCTACCAGGAGTGGCTCGACGCCGGCGTCGTGCACCTGGAGGACCTGCCCGAGCGCGACCGCGAGGTCCCCTCGCACGCCTCCCTGGTGCACAGCCAGCAGGTGTTCGGCTACACCCAGGAAGAGCTGGGCGTGCTGCTCAAGCCGATGGCCTCCGGCGGGGCCGAGCCGATCGGCTCGATGGGCAACGACGTGCCGTTCGCGGCGTTCTCCAAGCGCCCGCGGCAGCTGTTCGACTACTTCACCCAGCTGTTCGCGCAGGTCACCAACCCGCCGCTGGACGCGATCCGGGAAGAGCTGGTGACCTCGCTGGCCACCCACGTGGGCCCGGAGCACAACCTGCTCGACCACGACCCGGACGCCTGCAAGCAGCTGGTGCTGCCGTTCCCGGTGCTGGACAACGACCAGCTCGCCAAGATCGTGCACATCAACGACGACGGCGACCGGCCGGGCCTGAAGCCGGCCGTCATCCGCTGCACCTACGACGTGCGCGGGGGCGGGCAGGCGCTGCGCGACCGGCTCGACGAGATCTGCTCGGAGGTCTCGGCGGCGGTCGCCGACGGCGCGCACGTGCTCGTGCTGTCCGACCGCGCGGCCGACGCCGACCACGCCCCGGTCCCGTCGCTGCTGGTCACCGGCGCGGTGCACCACCACCTGGTGCGGGAGAAGACCCGCACCCGGGTCGGGCTCGTCGTCGAGGCCGGCGACGTGCGCGAGGTGCACCACGTCGCGCTGCTGATCGGCTACGGCGCCGCGGCGGTCAACCCGTACCTGGCCATGGCCAGCGTCGAGGACCTGGTGCACAACGGCGTGCTCCAGGGACTCGAAGGTCCGCAGGCCACCGGCAACCTGATCAAGGCGCTGGGCAAGGGCGTCCGCAAGACCATGTCCAAGATGGGCGTGTCCACGGTCGCCTCCTACACCGGCGCGCAGATCTTCGAGGCCATCGGCCTCGGCCAGGAGGTCGTGGACCGGTGCTTCACCGGCACCACCTCCCGGCTGGGCGGAGTCGGTTTCGAGGAGCTGGCCAAGGAGGTCGCCGAGCGGCACCGCCGCGCCTACCCGGCCGACGGCGTGCAGCCGCCGCACCGCACCCTGCAGGTCGGCGGCGAGTACCAGTGGCGCCGCGAGGGCGACCCGCACCTGTTCAACCCGCGCACGGTGTTCAAGCTGCAGCACTCCACGCGGGCCGGGCGCTACGAGATCTTCAAGGAGTACACGCGCTCCGTCGACGACCAGTCGCGGGACCTGATGACCCTGCGCGGGCTGTTCAAGCTCCGCGAGGGCGTGCGCGAGCCGGTGCCGATCGAGGAGGTCGAGCCGGTCGAGTCGATCGTCAAGCGGTTCGCCACCGGCGCCATCTCCTACGGCTCGATCTCGCAGGAGATGCACGAGACGCTGGCCATCGCGATGAACCGCCTCGGCGGCAAGTCCAACACCGGTGAGGGCGGCGAGGACGCCGACCGGTTCACCCCGGACGCCAACGGCGACTCGCGGCGCTCGGCGATCAAGCAGGTCGCCTCCGGCCGGTTCGGCGTCACCAGCGAATACCTGGTCAACTCCGACGACATCCAGATCAAGATGGCGCAGGGCGCCAAGCCCGGCGAGGGCGGCCAGCTGCCCGGCCACAAGGTCTACCCGTGGGTGGGCAAGACCCGGCACTCCACGCCGGGCGTGGGCCTGATCTCGCCGCCGCCGCACCACGACATCTACTCGATCGAGGACCTGGCGCAGCTGATCCACGACCTGAAGAACGCCAACCCGAAGGCGCGGATCCACGTCAAGCTGGTCTCCGAGGTCGGGGTCGGCACGGTCGCGGCGGGCGTGTCCAAGGCGCACGCCGACGTGGTGCTCATCTCCGGGCACGACGGCGGCACCGGTGCCTCGCCGCTGTCGTCGATCAAGCACGCCGGCGGTCCCTGGGAGCTGGGCCTGGCCGAGACGCAGCAGACGCTGCTGGCCAACGACCTGCGCGACCGGATCGTGGTGCAGACCGACGGGCAGCTCAAGACCGGCCGCGACGTGATCATCGCGGCGCTGCTGGGCGCCGAGGAGTACGGCTTCGCCACGGCTCCGCTGGTGGTCTCCGGCTGCATCATGATGCGGGTCTGCCACCTCGACACCTGCCCGGTGGGCGTGGCCACGCAGAACCCGGAGCTGCGGGCGAAGTTCAACGGCAAGGCCGACTACGTGGTGAACTTCTTCAAGTTCATCGCCGAGGAGGTCCGGGAGTACCTGGCCAAGCTGGGCTTCCGCTCCCTGGAGGAGGCCGTCGGGCACGCCGAGCTGCTCGACACCGACGAGGCGGTCAAGCACTGGAAGACCGAGCAGCTCGACCTCTCGCCGATCACCCACGTGCCGGAGCTGCCCGCGGGCAAGGCGCTGCACAACACCACCGGGCAGGACCACGGCCTGGACAAGGCGCTGGACAACACGCTGATCCAGCTCAGCGAGGGCGCGCTCAAGGAGGGCACTCCGGTCCGCCTGGAACTGCCGGTGCGCAACGTCAACCGCACCGTCGGCACCATGCTCGGCCACGAGCTGACCAAGCAGTGGGGCGGCGAGGGCCTGCCGGACGACACCATCGACGTGACGTTCACCGGCTCGGCCGGGCAGAGCTTCGGCGCGTTCGTCCCGCGGGGCATCACGCTGCGGCTGCTCGGCGACGGCAACGACTACGTCGGCAAGGGCCTGTCCGGCGGGCGGATCGTGGTGCGGCCGCCGGAGAACGCCCGCTACTCGGCCGAGGACAACGTCATCGCCGGCAACGTGCTGCTCTACGGCGCCACCGGCGGCGAGATGTTCGTCCGCGGCGTGGTCGGGGAGCGGTTCTGCGTGCGCAACTCCGGCGCGATCGCGGTCGTCGAGGGCGTCGGCGACCACGGCTGCGAGTACATGACCGGGGGCCGGGCGGTGATCCTCGGCGAGATCGGCCGCAACTTTGCGGCCGGCATGTCCGGCGGCATCGCCTACGTGCTGGACCTGCGCGCCGACCGGGTCAATCCGGAGATGGTCGACCTGGACCCGCTGGACGAGTCGGACGTGGAGTTCCTGCACGACCGGATCCGCCGGCACCACGAGCAGACCGCCTCGCAGGTGGCCGCCGAGCTGCTGGCCGACTGGGACCGGTCGGTGGCCCGCTTCGGCAAGGTCATGCCGCGCGACTTCAAGCGCGTGCTGGAAGCCCGCAGCGCCGCCGAACGCGACGGGCGCGACGTCAACGAGGCGATCATGGAGGCGGCTCATGGCTGACCCGAAGGGCTTTCTCACCACGGCGCGCCAGACGCCGCAGCGGCGCCCCGTCGACGTCCGCATCAAGGACTGGCGGGAGGTCTACCTCGAGTTCGAGGAGGACAAGCTGCGCAAGCAGGCGGGCCGCTGCATGGACTGCGGCATCCCGTTCTGCCACCAGGGCTGCCCGCTCGGCAACCTCATCCCCGAGTGGAACGACCTGACCTGGCGCGGCGACTGGCGGGACGCGATCGAGCGGCTGCACGCCACGAACAACTTCCCGGAGTTCACCGGGACGCTGTGCCCCGCCCCGTGCGAGGCGGCGTGCGTGGTCGGCATCAACGACGACCCGGTCACCATCAAGCAGGTCGAGATCGAGATCATCGACAAGGCCTGGGACGAGGGCTGGGTGACCCCGCAGCCGCCGGCGGCCAAGACCGGCAAGAAGGTCGCGGTCATCGGCTCCGGCCCGTCCGGGCTGGCCGCCGCCCAGCAGCTGACCCGCGCCGGGCACGACGTGGTCGTGTTCGAGCGGGCCGACCGCATCGGCGGGCTGCTCCGCTACGGCATCCCCGAGTTCAAGATGGAGAAGCGCCGGCTGGACCGGCGGCTCGGGCAGATGGAGGCCGAGGGCACGGTCTTCCGCACCGGCGTGAACGTCGGGGTGGACGTGACGGTGGAGCAGCTCAAGGCCGACTACGACGCGGTCGTGCTCTCCGGCGGCGCCACGCACGCCCGCGACCTGCCCATCCCGGGCCGGGAGCTGGACGGGGTGCACCAGGCGATGGAGTACCTGCCGCTGTCCAACAAGGTCCAGGAGGGCGACCTGGAGGTCTCGCCGATCGACGCCGCGGGCAAGCACGTGGTCGTCATCGGCGGCGGTGACACCGGTGCGGACTGCGTCGGCACCGCGCACCGGCAGGGCGCGGCCTCGGTGACCCAGCTGGAGATCATGCCGCAGCCGCCGCTGGAGCGCTCCGAGGCCAACCCGTGGCCGACCTACCCGATGATCTACCGGGTGTCCTCGGCCCACGAGGAGGGCGGCGAGCGGCTGTACTCGGTGAACTCGCAGGAGTTCGTCGGCGACGAGCAGGGCCGCGTGCAGTCGCTGAAGATCGTCGAGGTGCGCCGGGAGGACGGCCGGTTCGTGCCGGTCGAGGGCACCGAGCGGGAGCTGCCCTGCCAGCTGGCGTTCCTGGCGATGGGCTTCGTCGGCCCGGAGAAGGAGGGCCTGCTGTCCGACCTCGGGGTGGAGCTCGACGAGCGCGGCAACGTCGCGCGCGACGAGAACTTCATGACCTCCGTGGACGGCGTGTTCACCGCGGGCGACATGGGCCGCGGCCAGTCGCTGATCGTGTGGGCGATCTCCGAGGGCCGTTCGGCGGCCGCGGGCGTGGACGAGTACCTGACGGGCCGGGACGTGCTGCCGGCGCCGATCGCGCCCACGGACCGCCCGCTGACCTGATCCCGTCGGGGCCGATCAGGCCATCGCCTGCCGCAACGGCGCGGCGAGGGTGATGTTGCACGGCGCCACCGAGACCTTGCGAGGTTTCGGTGGCGCCGTCCTTTTTGTGCAGGTCATCCCGGGTTCGTGGGCCGATTTAGTTGTATGAAACACCTTTCTTGCGGCGTTGCGTTCGGGGACCATGGACAGCGGGCAAGGGCGCTCGACGTCGCATCCCGAGCAACCGCCCGGCCCGTTCCAGTCGCTTTGAGGGGAAGATGACCAAGCACTTCGCGTTCATCAGCATGCCCGCGCACGGGCACGTCAACCCGACCCTGCCGCTGGTCGAGGAACTCGTGCGCCGCGGCCACCGGGTCAGCTACGCCGTCGGCCCCGAGTTCGCCGACGCCGTCGCCGCCACCGGCGCCGAGGTGGTCGACACCGGCTCCGAGTCGCACGCCATGCCCGCCGGGGCCAAGCCGTTCGACATGGACGCGATGGCGCCGATGCTGCGCCGCCGCATCCAGGACCTGCGCACCTTCCTGCCGCGGCTCGGCGAGCGGTTCACCGCCGACCCGGTGGACGCGGTGTGCTTCACCGTCGACGAGCCCGCCGGGCGGATGCTGGCCGAGAAGCTCGACGTGCCCGAGATCGCGCTCATCCCGCACTTCGCCGGCAACGACCAGGTCTCGCTGCGCGACATGTTCACCGAGGAGGAGGCGCAGGCCTTCGACCCGAACCACCCGGTGCTGCAGGAGTTCAGGACCGCGCTCGCGGAGATCAGCAGCGACTTCGGCGTCACCGAGCAGCAGGCCGCCTTCGGCGAAGCCCCGGCCAGCCCGCTGAACCTGGTGTTCCTGCCGAAGTCGTTCCAGCTGCGCGGGGAGACCTTCGACGAGCGGTTCCGGTTCATCGGCCCGTCCGTCGGCGGCCGCGGCGCGGCCGACTGGAAGCCCGCCGACCCGGCCAAGCCGCTGCTGTTCATCTCGCTGGGCACGGTGTTCAACCAGAACCCCGACTTCTACCGCACCTGCATCGAGGCGTTCCGCGACGGCGAGTTCCAGGTCGCCATGTCCATCGGCAAGGCGCTGGACCCGGCCTCGCTCGGCGAGCTGCCGGAGAACTTCGAGGTGCGGCCGAGCTTCCCGCAGCCGGCGGTGCTGCAGTACGCCAGCGCGTTCCTCACCCACGCCGGGATGAACTCGACGATGGAGGCGCTGTACTACGGGGTGCCGACCGTGTCGGTGCCGCAGATGGCCGAGCAGCGGGCGAACGCCCGCCAGCTGGTCTCGCTCGGCCTCGGCCGCACCCTGGCCGACGAGGAGGAGATCACCGCCGAGCTGCTGCGCTCCGCGGTCGAGGCGGTGGCCTCGGACGCGGCGCTGCGGGC
>Ga0164243_10012795_pt1 | contig 11845 bp, 10 predicted proteins | sample OricompcompostOP_FD_108781 | JGI IMG/M metagenome (GOLD analysis project Ga0164243, IMG submission 108781) | Organic Plus compost microbial communities from Emeryville, California, USA - Original compost - Organic plus compost (OP) | ecosystem: Engineered > Solid waste > Mixed feedstock >...
AGCTTTGCGATGGGCGGCAGGACGCCGAAGGCGTCAGCGGCCAGCATGATGATGTTCTTCGGGTGCCCCGCGCGGCCGGTCGGGCTCGAGTTGCGGATAAACTCCAGCGGGTAGGCCGCTCGCGTGTTCTCCGTGAGCGAGCCGTCGTGGAAGTCGGGCTCGCGCGTGCCGGCCTTGACGACGACATTCTCCAGCAGAGAGCCGAAGCGGTTCGAAGCGGCCCAAATCGCAGGCTCGGCCTCCGGCGACAGCCGGATCGTCTTGGCATAGCAGCCGCCCTCGAAATTGAAGATGCCTTCGCTCGACCAGCCATGCTCGTCATCGCCGAGCAGCGTGCGCTTGACATCGGCCGACAGAGTCGTCTTGCCCGTGCCGGAGAGGCCGAAGAAGATGGCCGCGTCCCCGTTCGGCCCCGCGTTGGCCGAGCAGTGCATCGGCATGACGCCGCGCTCCGGCAGCACGAAGTTGAGGAACGAGAACACCGATTTCTTCATCTCGCCCGCATACGAGGTGCCACCGATCAGCACCAGACCCCGGGTGAAATCGCATGCGATCACCGTCTCCGTGCGGCAGCCGTGGCGCTCCGGATCGGCGCGGAAGCTTGGCAGGCATACCACCGTCAACCCCTGCTCGAACCCTGCGAGCTCGCTCGCAACGGGCCGCCTCAGCAGGTAGTGGATGAACAACGCGTGCCAAGCGTACTCGCAGACAACGCGAACGTTGAGACGGCTCGCCGGCTCCGCCCCCGCGAACAGGTCTTGCACGAAGAGCTCGCGCCCCTTGGCATGCTCCAGGAAGTCCCTGTGGAGCACGTCGAACTTTTCGCGCGACATCGCCTTGTTCGCATCCCACCAGACCGCTTTTTCGGTGCGCTCATCGCGTACCATGAACTTGTCCTGGGCAGCGCGGCCCGTATGCGAACCCGTTTCCGCCACCAGGGCGCCGGTCGAAGCGAACCGGCTTTCACCCCGCGCGATGGATGCCTCGATCAGCTCGATGTTGGAGTTGTTGTGGTGCAGCGTACGCGCGATCGAGAGCGGAAACAGGTCTTCTTTCATTTTCATCCTTCAACCGTCCGTTGGAGGGGCCAAGGTCCTTGCTTCGAGTTCCGAACATCCAGGATAGCAGCCATCGATCACGAAACTTGGGCAGGGTGCATCCGGGTCGACACTCGCAGGAACGAGCGGCGCCCGAGCTTGGCCTCAAGCCGCGTCAACGTGGCTTTCAAGGTTAGGGCATAAACCGGCCAAAGGGTGAAGATCTGTCGTATACGTTGACGCCCTGGACTTGCGCCAAGTCAAGCCAATCGCAGTGTCGACGGGCTCTGCGGGACGGATCGCGCCGGCGTCAGGCCTCGCTGTTCGCCAAGGCCGCTGCCAGGAACCCGGATCACTCCCGTTCGAGGATGTCGCTCAACATGCGCCGGGCCGTGTCCGCGGTGGTGGCGGGCTCCGGGAAATCCAGGCGGAGGCGCTCCGCGCCGAGTGCGAGATCGCACCCGTGCGGGTCGATCCCGGTGAGGCGCCAGGCGCCGCTCCTGCCGCCGCACAGACGTTCGGCCAATCGGCCAATCCGCTCGGCCTCGTCGCGATTGATGCTTGCGATCAGCTCCGGCTCGGTCGAGACGAGATCGTCCGCAGCGCTTGTCCCGATCAGGATGTCACCGCGGTCCAGCGGAAAAATCCGCCCGAAGCCGCCGACGAAGTGCGCGCGCTCGAGATGCAATACGAAGAAGCTGAAATCTGCGAAATGGGCGTATCCCGCCGCGGTCGGATGCACGGCAAGAAAGCGCCGTCGGGCCGTGTTGCTCAAGGCCGGCTGGACGCGGCCGGTCAGCGTCACGCGGCTTCCGGCAAGGGGATCGCCTCGTCCGCTGCCCTCCTCGATCAGCAGGCTTGCCCGCGCATCACCCTCGATATTCTTGGTATGCAGCGCCAGCTTCGAAAGCAGCAGAATGGGTGCGCCATCAGGTTCAGTTGCCATCGCAACCAATGACGCGTATGGATACCCGGATTGGCGGTCGATCGTTGAAAGGGCCGCCTTTCGCGCGCGGCGCAGTAGGTGCCGCACCGCAGTAGCGGGGGCAAGATCCTGATGGGGAAACGGATTCGCGCCAGCATTCGGCATATGCACAACCCCAGATTGTTGTCAGCGAGAACCTTGCCTCTAAAGGCCTGCTGGCCTATTCAGCAATAAGTTAATCAAGGGGCCGCACCTGAGCGCGCGCCACATTTCTCACAAGAACGGGACATAGAGCCCGCAAGCAGCGACGACCGTCCAGGGCAAGAGACATGAAAGAAAAGAGTACGATTGCTCTCGTCGACGACGAGCGAAACATTCTGACCTCGCTCAGGATGGCTCTCGAAGCCGAAGGCTACAAGGTGCGGACGTACAGCGACGGTGCTTCTGCGCTCGAGGCCTTGACCGAGGACCCGGCCGATCTTGGCATTTTCGACATCAAGATGCCGCGTATGGACGGCATGGAGCTGCTTCGCCGCGTGCGCCAGCAGTCGGACATGCCGGTGATCTTCCTCACCTCCAAGGACGAGGAGATCGACGAGTTGTTCGGCCTGAAAATGGGCGCGGACGACTACATCTCCAAGCCGTTCTCGCAGCGGCTGGTCGTTGAGCGGGTCAAGGCGGTGCTGCGGCGGTTCCAACCGAAGGACGGCAGCAATTCACAGTCGGAAACTGCGCGCGTCATCGAGCGCGGCCAGCTGCGTCTCGATCCCGAGCGCCACACGTGCCACTGGGACGGCAAGCCCGTGACGCTGACCGTCACCGAGTTCCTCATTCTTCAAGCCCTTGCGGCGCGGCCCGGCGTGGTCAAGACGCGCGACGCGCTCATGGATGCGGCCTATGACGATCAGGTTTACGTCGACGACCGCACCATCGACAGCCACATCAAGAGATTGCGTAAGAAATTCAAGCAGGTCGACGAGAATTTTGACGTGATCGAGACGCTTTATGGTGTAGGGTATCGCTTCAAGGAGGTTTGAGCCCCGGGGGGTTCATGGCGATTGAACTGGAGCGCTCCGGACCGATCGCCGGTCCGTGGCGGGCTGCGAGAGAGAGCTTCCTGCGCGTGCATCGCGCTGCGAGGCCCATGAGGGAGTTCCTTGCGGCCGTGGGCAATCGCCTGCTGCGCAGCCGAGCCTTTCGGCTGGTCACGGGCAGCCTGCTGCGGCGCATCTTCGTCTCCAACCTGCTCGGCCTGCTGATCCTCGTCGGCGGGATACTTTACCTCAGCAAGCACAACGTCTGGCTGATCGACGCCAAGCGTGAGAGCTTGCGCAGCCAGAGCGAGATCATCGCGGCCGCCATCGCCGCCAATGCGACCGTCGACACCGAGCGGATCGTGCTCGATCCCGACAAGCTGCCGGAGGCCGAAGACGCTCTCATCCCGTTCCGGGACGACGGCTTCGCCGCCTTGCAGCTCTCGATCCGGCCCGAACGGGTCACACCGATCCTGCGCCGCCTGGTCCAGCCGACGAACAACCGCGCGCGCATCTACAGTCGCGACGGCACACTGATCGCCGACTCGGCGCAACTCCTGTCCCGTGGCCTCATCGCCAAGCCGCCGCCGCCGAAAGCCCGGCCCGACACCAAGAATTTCTGGACCCGCCTGACGAAATGGCTGCTGAATGCCGATCTTCCGGTCTACAAGGAAATCGGCAACGCCAACGGCAACTTCTATCCCGAAGTCCGTATGGCCATGACCGGCACCACGACGCCGATGCTGCTGCTCAACGAGGACGGCGAGCAGATCGTGTCGGTCGCCGCTCCGATCCAGCGCGCCCGCTCGGTGCAGGGCGTCCTTCTGCTGTCCAGCAAGCCGGGCGAGATCGATCAGGCGCTGGCCCAGGAACGCTGGACGATCTTGAAGATCGCGCTGATGGCGCTCGCCGCGACCCTGGCCGCCTCGATTCTGCTGGCGCGTACCGTCGCCGGGCCGATGCGGCGACTGTCGGAAGCGGCCGAGCACGTCAGCCGCAACATCTCGGCGCGGCACGATCTGCCGAGCTACGGCGATCGCAGCGACGAGGTCGGCCAGATGGCGACGGCCTTCCGCAACATGACGACGGCGCTCATCCGGCGCGTGGAGGCGAGCGAGAAGTTCGCCGCCGATGTCGCCCACGAGCTGAAGAACCCGCTGACTGCGGCGCGCTCGACCGCGGAAGCTATCGCTTACGCACGCGACGATGCGGAGCGCCGCCAGCTCATCTCACAGATGCAGGATGAGCTGAAGCGCCTCAACCGGCTCATCACGGACGTGTCGAACGCCTCCAGGCTCGATGCCGAGCTCGCCCTCCAGCAGACCGAGCCGGTCGCGTTGTGCAAGCTCCTCGACGGCATCGTAAACACGTTCTCGGACATCCTCAGCGGCACCGGCAAGAGCATCGCATTCGAGGTCGACCCGAGGTGCTCGGAGGATTCGCTCGTGGTGATTGGGCACGAGGGGCGGCTGTCGCAGGTCATCACCAACCTTGTCGACAACGCCATTTCCTTCTCGCCGGAGGGCGGCACGGTGCTGGTGCGCGCCGGGCGTTTCGGCAACTTGATCGAGATTCGGGTGGAGGACGATGGTCCAGGCATCCCGCCCGAGAACCTGGAGAAGATCTTCCGGCGTTTCTACACCTACCGGCCCACGGCAGAGAGCAGCCGCGGCAACAACTCAGGCCTCGGGCTCTCGATCTCACGCGAGATCGTGACCGCGCACGGAGGTGAGATCTGGGCAGAGAACCGGATGGCCGATGGCGCCGGCCCGGATGATCGGCCGCTCGGTGCGCGTTTCGTCATCCAGTTGCCCGCGAAACCGGTTTCTGGACCGCTGGCGAGGAGCTTCGGCCGTGGCCACCGCCGGGGCTAGACTGATCCATGGGACCGCGATTGCGCTCGCGGGACGCGCTGCTTTGATCCGTGGCGCACCGGGCTCCGGAAAATCCGACCTTGCTCTCCGTTGCCTGGCACAGGCCTCCTCCGATCTGATCTCAGGTCAGGCACTGCTGGTCGCGGACGACCAGGTGTATGCTGAAGTGCTCGACGGCAAGGTTCAACTTGGTTGCCCGGAGCCCATCAGGGGTTTGATCGAGGTGCGCGGCATCGGCATCGTCGCCGTGCCGGCGCAGGGGAGCGCCGTGCTCGAGTTGCTTGTGGATCTCGTCCCCCGACACGAGGTGGAACGGTTGCCTGATCCCGAGGCGGCCGCGGAGCTGTTCGGCATCCGCATCCGGCGGCTGGGCCTATATCCCTTCGACGCATCCGCACCGCTCAAGTTGCTGCTTGCGCTGCAGGGAAAAGGGGCCATTACAAATGGCTCGCAGTAGCCAAGATGGGCAAAAGCGCTTGCTTCGCATCATGACACTTGCCAAACATGTCGCGGCTCGAAACCGTCAATTGCCTGCTAGTGACATGCGAGAGCCGGTCGGCCGCCAAGCCGCCACCGGCCTGCACGGAACTGCTGGAAAGCGATGATTGGACTTTTGATCGTCACCCATGGCGGACTGGCCGGTGAGTTCCGGGCCGCACTGGAGCATGTTGTCGGGCCGCAAGAGCAAATCGAAACCATCTCGATCGGGCCGGACGATGACATGGAGGCTCGCAGGCAGGAGATCCTTACTGCGGCCCGTCGCCTCGACACCGGAGAGGGAGTCATTCTCCTGACCGACATGTTCGGCGGCACACCTTCGAACTTGTCGATATCGATCCTGGACGAAGCCAACGTGGAGGTGATTGCCGGGGTCAATCTCCCCATGCTCGTCCGCCTCGCGCGGGTGCGCAGCGATACGCCGATCGAAAAGGCGGTGGATCTGGCGAAGGAAGCCGGTCGCAAGTACATTAGCGTCGCCAGACAGGTCCTTTCAGGTGAACCCTGAGGCAGAGGAACGCACGTGCTGGACAGACGCAAGCCTTCGGCTGTCGTGACCATTCGCAATCGCAAGGGATTGCATGCGCGCGCTTCCGCGAAGTTCGTGAAGTGCGCCGAGTCGTTCAATGCAACCGTCTCCGTGACCCGCGATGGCAACACCGTCGGCGGCACCTCCATCATGGGGCTCATGATGCTCGCCGCGGGTCCCGGCTCGACTATTCATCTCGAAGCAGAAGGACCTGAGGGGCCGGAAGCCCTCGAGGCGCTGGTTTCACTCATCGAGGACGGCTTCGGCGAGGATTGCGTGGACGACTGCTAGCGCGCGCGTGACCTCATCAGATCCGCGCGCACGGGATTGACGGTCACCATCGGCGGTACCCCTCGCATTTCAGCCGAGTCAAAGACATAACAATGTCTTTATGTGCGGTTGCGTGCCAGGCGATAGGCCAGTATAGACGGCCGCGGGCGAGCGCGTGCGGGAGACCTTCCCCGCCATCCGGCGTTCGCCATTTCACCGCCGCCCGAGGCGGGACAACCGATCCGACGACGAGGAGCCCAGAATGCCGATCGCCCGCGAATACGCCGTCAAGGACATCGGTCTCGCCGAGTGGGGACGCAAGGAGATATCGATCGCCGAGACCGAGATGCCGGGCCTCATGGCGACGCGCGCGGAGTTCGGCCCGGGCCAGCCGCTCAAAGGCGCCCGCATCGCCGGCTCGCTGCACATGACGATCCAGACGGCCGTGCTCATCGAGACGCTGGTTGCGCTCGGTGCGGAGGTTCGCTGGGCGTCCTGCAACATCTACTCGACGCAGGACCACGCCGCCGCCGCCATCGCTGCGGCCGGGGTGCCCGTGTTCGCGATCAAAGGCGAGTCGCTCGAAGACTACTGGAACTACACCCGCAAGATCATGGAGTGGGGCGACGGCGGCACGCCCAACATGATCCTCGACGACGGCGGCGACGCCACCCTCCTGATCCACTTGGGCGTGCGGGCCGAGAACGGCGATACGGCCTTCCTCGACAAGCCCGGCTCCGAGGAGGAGGAGATCCTGTTCGCGCTCATCAAGCGGACGCTGCAGGAGAAGAAGGGCTGGTTCAACGAGGTCGCCCGCAACATCCGCGGCGTCTCCGAGGAGACGACGACCGGCGTGCACCGCCTCTACGAGATGCAGAAGAAGGGCACGCTGCTGTTCCCGGCCATCAACGTCAACGACTCGGTGACGAAATCGAAGTTCGACAACCTCTACGGCTGCCGCGAAAGCCTCGTCGACGGCATCCGCCGCGGCACGGATGTGATGATGGCCGGCAAGGTGGCCATGGTCTGCGGCTTCGGCGATGTAGGGAAGGGCTCGGCCGCGAGCCTCAGGAACGCAGGCTGCCGCGTCATGGTCTCCGAGGTCGACCCGATCTGCGCCCTGCAGGCGGCCATGGAAGGGTACGAGGTCGTCACCATGGAGGATGCGGCGCCGCGCGCCGACATCTTCGTGACGGCAACCGGCAACAGGGACGTAATTACGATCGACCATATGCGGGCGATGAAGGACCGCGCGATCGTCTGCAACATCGGCCACTTCGACAACGAAATCCAGGTCGCGGCGCTGCGCAACTTCAAGTGGAACAACATCAAGCCGCAGGTCGATGAGATCGAGTTCCCGGATGGCAAGCGCATCATCCTGCTGTCGGAAGGTCGGCTGGTGAACCTCGGCAACGCCACTGGCCACCCCTCGTTCGTCATGTCTGCGTCGTTCACCAACCAGACGCTGGCGCAGATCGAGCTCTTCACGAATCCGGGCAAGTACGAGCGCAAGGTTTACACGTTGCCCAAGCACCTCGACGAGAAGGTCGCGATGCTGCATCTGGCCAAGGTCGGGGCAAAGCTGACGAAGCTGACGCCGGCACAGGCGGAGTATATCGGCGTCTCACCGGAGGGCCCGTTCAAGTCGGACCACTACCGCTACTGACGGCTGACGGCTGGCGCGGCGGTCTTCAAAGCCTTGTCGTGATGTGACCACGTGATACTCTGCGATCCGAGGGGCACCGCGGCACCGCGAGCTCCCTCGAAGGAAAAGGCAATTCACGGGAGGTCACGATATGACGCTAGGGCGGCGGTTCACACTGGGATTAGCGGCCATCGCCACCGCCGCATTCACAGCAACGGCGGTGGCATATCCGACGAAGTCGATCGACTACATCATCGCGTTCGGACCGGGTGGGGAATCCGACATCACGGCGCGCCTGCAGCAGCCGTTTTTCAAGCAAAAGTTCGGCCAGGATCTTGTGGTCTCCTACAAGCCGGGCGGCGGTGGCGCCGTGGCCTGGGCGGAGCTGAACTCTCATCCCGGCGACGGCCACACCATTGTGGGTGTGAACCTGCCGCACATCGTGCTGCAGCCCGCACAGAAGGACGTCGGCTACAAGACCGAGGATCTGACCGTCGTCTACTGGTTCCACTTCACGCCGGACGCCATCGTGGTGAGGGCAGACAGTCCGTACAAGACGCTCCAGGATCTCATCGACGACGCCAAGAAGAACCCTGGGAAGGTGACGTTCTCTGGCAGCGGCAAGGGGACTGCGAACCACTTGGCGCAAGTCCGCTTCGACAAGATGGCCGGCATCAAGACCACTTATGTGGCTTTTGCGGGAACCGGTCCTTCCAATACCGCCCTGCTCGGCGGCCAGACCTCGGCTGCCTGGGGATACACGACCAGCGCCGCAGCTATCGGCGATCAGGCGCGCATACTTGCCGTGGCCATGGAGGAGCGTCATCCGAAGTATCCGGACGTGCCCACGTTCAAGGAGCTGGGCTTCGATCTGGTCTCGGGCGCCTACCGCGGCATTGCGGTCCCGAAATCCACGCCGGAGGACATCCGCAAGAAGCTCTCCGACATGATTGGCGAAATCAACGCCGATCCCGAGTTCAAGAAGAAGATGCTGGATGGCGGCTACGCCATGCTCGACGTCCCCTACGAAAAGAACGCCGAGTTCATGGCGACCCAGTCCAAAGCCTTCATCGAGGCCGCCAAGGAAGCCGGGATTCTGAAGTAGGCCGTCTGACGGTATCGCTATGCGCCGGCCCGTTCAGGGCCGGCGCATTTTGCCTCCTGCTTCGAGAACCGAGAGCCATCGAGAACTCCTGAATGTCAGGCCTTGAGACGCTGCTCGCGGCGCTAACTCCGATCAATCTGCTACTGGCACTCGCTGGTGTGATCGCCGGGACGGCGATTGGCGCTATTCCAGGGCTAACGGCGACCATGGCGGTCGCCGTACTGGTTCCTTTCACATTCGGTATGCCGCCTGCGCCAGCCCTAATTTTGATGGGCGCCATCTACACCGGTGCGATTTATGGCGGCGCCTACTCCGCAATTCTCTTGAATACTCCCGGCACACCCTCCGCCATTGCCACGACGCTCGACGGCTATCCCATGGCCCGGCGCGGAGATGGCGACCTCGCCATGACACTTGCCTGCCTCGCAAGCGTCTTCGGCGGACTAATCGGCGCATTGGCGCTGCTGAGCCTAGCACCTCCCCTGTCGCGCGTGGCCCTCGCCTTCGGCCCGGTCGAGTACTTCTGGTTGGCCATCTTCGGTCTCTCTCTGATCTCGGCGCTCTCGGAGGGGAGCCTGCTGAAAGGGCTTGCGGGCGGCGCCTTTGGTCTCCTCATCTCGTGCGTTGGCGTGGCGGAAGTGTCGGCCGACGTGCGACTCACATTCGGCTCTCAGACGCTGATCGGAGGCATAAACGTCATTGCGGCACTGATCGGCCTCTTTTGTATCCCGGTGTTGATCGACCTCGTCGCGACGCCCGGCCGCCACCTCAACGTGGTCGCCGAACCGCGTGGCTTCCGGTTGGCGGAGGCCGTGCGGGTCTTAATCCGAAAGAAATTCAATCTCATACGTTCCTCGGTCATCGGCACGATCGTCGGCATCCTGCCAGGCGCTGGTGGCTCGGTGGCAGGAATCGTCGCCTATTCCGAGGCCCGGCGCGCGGCGAGACCGGAGGAGGAATACGGCAAAGGTGAGCCAAGCGGGGTGATCGCCAGCGAATCCGCCAACAATGCCACCGTCGGCGGCGGCTTCATCCCGACACTTGTCCTCGGCATCCCAGGTACACCGCCGGATGCGGTCATCCTGGGCGCCCTGCTTGTGCAAGGCTTACGCACGGGGCCCAGCCTGTTCACCGTCCACGCCGATATCATCTACACGTTCATCTGGGGACTACTGATCGCCACGATCCTGATGTTGCCGATCGGCCTCCTGCTCGGGCGCTACGCATACAAGAGCATCATCACATTGCCGAAGGCCTTGCTGGTCCCCTCGGTGGCATTCATGACCATGATCGGCACCTACGCGATCCGCAACAATATCTCTGACGTCGTGATCATGGTCGTCCTAGGCGTGATCGGCTGGATCCTCGGGCGGTTCGGGTTTGCGGCGGCTCCGATCGTGCTGGGGCTCATCCTGGGCCCTATCGCCGAGCAGGGCTTCGTGCAGGCCTGGACCATCGGCAGCGCCCAGGAGGATCTCATCGGCATGTTCTTCGGCCGCCCGATCTCGATCGCGATTATCTTTTTCACGATCTTCTCGCTGGCCAGCCCGATCCTGATGCGCCGCTGGAAAGTCAAGCCGGAGGCCGTTCATGTCGAATGAAAGGATGCCAGCGCAGTCGGCCGACGTGGGCACTGCGATCATCGCATCCCTGCTGATCATCTTCGGCGCCGCAGCGATCTGGGACACCTTCAGCTATGCCGACTTCGATTCGGCGGTGTTTCCCCGGATGGTGGCAGGCGTGCTGATCCTGATTGCGGTCGGCGTTCTGGTACGGTGGGTCGCGCAGCGGATTGGCGCCATCGCGATGACGCCAACGGACGTTGAGGATAGCGGCGGATCCTGGCCGCGCCGCATTTTGCTAGTCGTGGTAATGTTGGCGGCCGCGCTGGCGATGCCCTGGCTCGGCTTCCTGGTGGCGGCCATCATCAGCTTCGGAGCCCTGCTGCTGATCGCCATGCACGACCCATGGACTCCGTCGCGAATCGTCGTCTATCCCCTCGTCGGGCTGGCCATCGTGATCGGTTTCTACGTCCTCTTCGCCAAGCTTCTCATGGTGCCATTGCCCTCGGGCAGCCTTTTCGTCTGAGCGGCTCAGACCTCATCACCCGAGCGACAGTTGCATACGAGAGTGATGCCGCTCGGTTACCATTGGCGCGCGTGCTGCGAATTGCTGGCTCTGCTGGCACCGGTGACTCTGGCCAGCGCAAGCGATCCTCCCCATAATTTGGGGTGATTCGCCCGTCAGGCACCCCCGTCCACTGCGCCAGGTATCGCGTTCCAATTGGCGCCGCCAGTTCGCATGGAACGCAATGCACGTGGCAGACCCCCAGAGCCGGACAGATGCCACACGCCGGGAGATCCTTGCGCTTCTCCTGGCGAGCCTTGCCTGCATCTTCATTTTGACGCTGGGGCTGGTTGAAACACGGGCGAGCGGTGTCGCTGGCTTCAGCATCCGCCAGCTCCTGTTCGCCGCTCTCGCCACCGGGGCCGCAGGGCTGGGGATCACGATCCTTTGGTACATGCTGCGGCGGGCCCGACTGGCCATCAGGCGTGCCGAGACGGAAGCCGCATCGCTGCGCCGTCATCTGACGACCGCGGAGGCGATCGTAAAGGCCGAGCCGCAGGTGCTCGTGTTCTGGGAGCAGGGCCAGCCATTGAAGGTGGTCTCCCACACGCTGACCTCCGTAGCGGGCCTGCCGGAAAACCAGAAGGAGTTCCTGCGCTTTGGCCAGTGGCTCGATACCGACTCCGCCGAGGCGCTCAAGCAAGGACTTGACGCGCTCTTCGCCGACGGGCGGCCGTTCAACTTGCTGCTCAAGACAGTGGCCGGCGGACATCTCGAGGCAGACGGACGGGCGGCCGGTGCCCGCGCTGTCCTGCGGATGCGCGACGTGGCCGGCTACAAGCGCGACCTGATCAAGATCAT
>Ga0164243_10012796_pt1 | contig 11843 bp, 10 predicted proteins | sample OricompcompostOP_FD_108781 | JGI IMG/M metagenome (GOLD analysis project Ga0164243, IMG submission 108781) | Organic Plus compost microbial communities from Emeryville, California, USA - Original compost - Organic plus compost (OP) | ecosystem: Engineered > Solid waste > Mixed feedstock >...
CCGACGCCGGCCAGAGGCCACCGGCTCCAGCGCCGGCGAAGACACCCCACCAACCGCAACGCCACCCACCCCCTCAAGAACCCGCTCACCAGAAACGCCGCCAACACCAGAAGCCGCAGCGTTCGGACTCGGGGACGACGGAGCACCGCCAACGAGGTGAGTGGACGTTGCAGCGTTCGTCCGCGTTGGCCGGCGCCGGCGGGTCGCGGCCGTCGCCGCCCGCTCCAGGTCCGCCTGCGGCTCCCGTGATGGGTCCGCAACCTGCGGCCCGCTCGCGGCGTCGGGAGCCGGTTCGGCGGACACTGCGCTGTCACCCGGCGTCACAGGGATCACCTTCTGGGCCGACGGGTCAAGACCCTCGAGCCGAAGGGACGGTTCCGCGACCGACGCGGCGGGCGGGCGTCGCCGGGAGTTGCTGGTCGCCGCCGGCTCCCGCTTCGTGCCAGAACCGGCAGCTGGTGGCCCGTGACCACGACGGCCGCGCGGCTCCCCAGGGGCCTCTCGGCCGCCAACGCCGTGGCCGGCAACGTCACGCGGCACGCCGACCGCACCGCCTGTGTCTTCTTGATCGACAAGGACGGCCGCAACCGCCGTACCGGAAACGCGTCCGGACCTCGGGGCGCGGGCCGTCGACGCGGCCGCACCGCGACGAAGGGACGGATCGGCGTCCGAGGGAGTTGGGGCCAGCTGACCGTCGCCGGCGCTGCCCGCTCTGGCCCGCACCGCCCCGGAGCCGCTCGTCGAGGGCAACGCACCCGCCGCGCGCGAGGACTTGCGCTTCGACGCCAACGGCGGTGTGCCGGCGGCCGCCTGCTCCAAGGCCGACGTGGCCTCGCCCGAGGCGGTGTTGTCCGCCACCGGCAGCGGCCGGGAGGCTTCGCCCCGCCTGCCGGCGGCGGGCGACGGCCGGGAGGCTTGCCCGGAGGTGCGCGGCGGCGAAGGCGGTTCCTCGACCGCACGGGAGCCGCCACCCTGGCCGGCAGGCGGCTCCGCCGTCACGGCCGGCGGGTCCGCGAGGCGCGGCCCGGCCTTACGGCCGCGACCACCGGCGCGACTCGAAGGCGGGGAGGTACCGACGTTCGACACTGCTCCCCGCTCGGACATCTAGCCCCTCCGCGTTCTCCCGCGCCTCCCGCCACCGCCCGGCTCGGAGCGGCGGCGTGCCCGGCCGGCCGACCGGGCACGTGTCGGCTCGACGACGCGCTCGCGGACGATTTCCACGACGGTCGTCGGCGGGTCGACCAGGCCGATCCCGCAGTGCCGGACGACCGGCGTGGCACCGCCCAGTCGACCGATCGCGGCCTGGTGTTCCGCGATTTCGTCGGAGGCCGACGCACCCTTGAGCGCGAGCAGCCGTCCGCCGGGAGCGGTGAGGGGGAGACACCAGCCGGCGAGCCGGTCGAGCGGCGCGACCGCCCGTGCGGTGACCACGTCGGCGGGGACGAGGGTGTCCCCGACCTCCTCCGCCCGGCCGCGGACGACGGTCACGGAGTCGTCCAGGCCGAGAGCGGTCACCACTTCCGCCAGGAAGGCGGTCCGTCGTGCCAGCGGCTCGACCAGGACCACCGTGAGGTCCGGCCGCGCCACCGCAAGCACGATACCGGGCAAACCAGCCCCAGACCCCACATCCACGACGGCGGCGTCAGAAGGTATCAATTCGGCTACCACGGCACAGTTGAGCAGGTGGCGGTCCCAGATGCGTGGCGCCTCCCGCGGACCGATCAGGCCCCGTACCACGCCGTCGGTGGTGAGCAGCCCGGCGTAGCGCGCCGCGAGGTCCAGCCGCGCGCCGAAGACGGCCGACGCCGCCGGCGGTGGGTCCGCATGGAACGGCCCGGGCGGCGAACCGCCCGGGCCGTTTCCGGAAGAGAAACCCGACGTCACGGTACGGGCCGGACCACGATCCGGCGGTGCGGCTCCACGCCCTCGGACTCGCTCTCGACCCCGGCGAGCGCGTTGACCACGTCGTGTACGCACTTGCGCTCGAACGCCGACATCGGCTCCAGGCGCACCGGCTCGCCGTACTCCTTGACCTTCTCGACGGCGTTCTTGGCGACGGCGGCCAGCTCCTTGCGCCGGTTGGCGCGGTAGCCGCCGACGTCGAGCAGCAGGCGGCTCGGCGACCCGGTCTCGCGGAAGACCGCCAGCCGGGTCAGCTCCTGGAGCGCCTCCAGGGTGGCGCCGCGCTGGCCGACGAGGGCCTGCAGCCGGCCGCCGACCACCTCGACGACCGGGCGGCCGCCGGACACCAGCTCGTCGATGTCGCCGTCGTAGTCGAGGATGTCGAGCAGGCCCTCGACGTAGTCCGCGGCGATCTCGCTCTGCCGGAAGAGCTCGTTGTCGTTGGTCTCCTTCGCCTCCGCGGCGTCGTCGTCCGTGTCGTCGACGGCCTCGTCGGCGTCGTCCTCAACGTCGGCCTCGCTCGCACGCGCCGCCGCCTCGTTCTCCTCGTCGAGCGGCTGGTCGGTGCGGGGGATGCTGGTGTCGGTCACGGTGTCATCTCCGTATGTCTCTCGCCGGACCCCGAAGGGCCCGCTGGTCAGCCCGGGCGGGGGAGCGGGTCACCCAACCACGGGCACGTCTGCGGTCGCCGGGGCGCGGCCGGCGGAGGAGTCGCCGGCCGCCGCGCTCATCGGCGTTTGGCCGGTCGGCGGCCGCCCTTCTTCGGGTTGACCGGCTTGGCACCGGGCTTTGGCGCGAGCGCCTTGCCGTCGACGGCGGGCTTCGCCTCGGGCTGCTTGCCGTTGGACTTCGCGGGCTGCTTCGCGGGTGCCTTGCCGGCGCCGGCGCCGGTCTGGGACTGCGTCGGGGCGGCGGACTTCGCGGCCTCGCTCAGGCGGCTCAGCAGGCCGCCCGACTTCTGCTGTCCGGCGTTGGCGCGAGCGGCCGCGGCGGCGCGGGCCTTCTCGCCGGCCTCCGAGTAGCGGTTCGGCATGTTGGCCTTGGTGATCGGCGGCGGCGGGAACTTGCGGAGCACCCACTGCTGTTGGGCCAGCGTGAAGAGGTTGTTAGTGACCCAGTAGATGATCACGCCGATCGGGAAGATCGCGCCGGAGATCAACAGCGACACCGGGATGCCGTACAGCATCAGTCGCTGGATCATCCGCTGCTGCGGGTCCTCGGCCCAGCCGGTCTTGAGGATCATCTGCCGGCTGGTCAGGTACGTGGTCACGATCATGACCAGGACCAGCAGGGCGGCGATCAGCTTGACCGTGACGACGCTGACGTCGAAGTCGGCGAGGTCCGCGGCGCTCGAGCCGAACTTGCCCGAGATCGGCGCGGTGAACAGCGCCGCGTGCGAGGCGCTGTCGAACTGCGCCGCCGTCCAGCCGTACAGCTCCTTGAGCTGGTTGTCGGGGTTGAGCCGGCGCAGCACGTGGAACAGGCCGAGGAAGACCGGGATCTGCAGGAACATCGGGAGGCAGCCCATGAGCGGGTTGGCCTTCTCCGCCCGGTAGAGCTCCATGATCTCTTTCTGGAGCGTCTCCCGGTCACCCTTGTGCTTCTCCTGCAGCTCCTTGACCTTGGGCTGCAGGGCCTGCATCGCACGTTGCGACTTGATCTGCTTGACGAAGATCGGGAACAGGATCACCCGGACCGTGACGACCAGGAAGAAGATCGCCAGGATCCAGGACCAGTTGGTGCCCAGCACCGCCTTGTCCGGCACGCCGATGGCGTCCCAGAGCCCGTGCCAGCGCAGCAGGATCCACGAGATCGCCCAGTAGATCCAGTCGAGACTGATGTGCACCAAGGGCTCCCGTCACTCGGTCAGGGGGTCCGCCGGGGCGGCGGGGCGGCGACGTCCCGGCTCCGGCACCGGGTCGTAGCCACCGGGGTGGAAGGGTTGGCAGCGCAGCAGCCGCCAGATCGCGAGGCCGGTCCCCCGGATCGCGCCGTGCCGCGACACCGCCTCCAAGGCGTACGCGCTGCACGACGGGTAGAACCGACAGCGGGCCGGCAGTGCCGGGCTTATCCACCGACGGTACGCGATGATGCAAAAAGACAGCACTCGGGCCGCGACCGACTGGTGCCCGAGTGTCGCGTCCGGGCTCGTCTGGGCGGAAGTCACGGGGCCTCCCGGTGGCGACGGCCGCCGCCGCGGCGTCCGCTCCGCGCCGCCGCGATCGCGCCGTCGAGGTCGAGGCCGAGCTCTGCGTACGCCCGCCGGGTAGCCGCCGGCAGTGCCCGCACCACCAGCGCGGAGCCGGCCGGCAGCTGGTCGAGCCGCTCCCGCACCAGGTGGCGGAGCCGGCGGCGGACCCGGTTGCGGGCGACGGCGCCGCCGACGGCCTTGGACACGACGAAGCCGGCGCGCGCGGGAGGTGTGGCGGATGCCGCACCGGCCGCGGACGCCGGCTGGTCGAGCTGCGGGGAGGGCGGAAGGGTCAGGTGGACGACCACCGCGCCACGGCCGGCCTTGCGGCCGGTGCCGATGACGGTGGCGAACTCGGCGCTGCGCCGGAGTCGCTGCGCGGCGGCCAGCATCGCTGCCCTACTTCCATCCTGGTGCCGGTCTGATCGGCTCAGGCCGACAGCTCCTTGCGACCCTTGGCCCGGCGGGCGGAGATGATCGCGCGACCGGCCCGGGTGCGCATGCGCAGCCGGAAACCGTGGGTCTTGGCGCGCCGGCGGTTGTTCGGCTGGTAGGTGCGCTTGCTCACGTCAGGCTCTCCGTCGTCGGGCGCCCCGGCGCTCGGGCCGGGGGCGGTTGGTCGTCGTGGCATCGGCCGCCGAGGCGGCCTTCGCTTGTCGGCCGGCCTGCTCGCGGCGCCCATGGCGACGGCACGCGAACACGCAAACACCCGCCACCCTACCAGAGGGCGACGGAGCGGCCGCTCAAGCCTACGCAGGGCCGCAATGATCGTCAAACACCGGCAAACGGCGCGTCGCCGCAGGCAGAGAGCGTACGACGCGCTCGTGACCTGCCCCCTTTTGCGTATACCGAGAAGGCAGTTCTGTGGACAACGGTTGTAGGCGTGTGGACAACGCTGTTAGCGTGCCCGATTGCCGGTCGGCGTTCTGGGGGGTTCACGGCTGCCATACGGGGCAAAACCGGGCGAGGTGGTCAATCGTTCGGCACGGTGTAGCCACACCGGCGCCGGATCGACCGAGCCCGGCTCGTCCGTTCGTATGGTCACGGCACCACGTTCGGCCAGCACACAGGCTGTGGATAACTTGTGGACAGCGGTCAGGCCATCCGCCCGCAGGCGGGGGACTGTGCCAGGCGACAGCGGGAGGGGCGGCCCGCGGCCGCCACGTGCATGGAGCGAGGGGGGTGGCGACGAGGGTGGCCGAGACGATCGATCTCGCCGGCGTCTGGACGGCGGCGACGGACGAGCTGGCTGACGAGATCGTCTCCGCCCAGCAGCGGGCGTACCTGCGTCTGACCCGGCTCCGCGCGATCGTCGAGGACACCGCGTTGCTGTCGGTGCCCGACGCGTTCACCCGCGACGTGATCGAGTCCCGGCTCCGCCCGGCGATCACCGAGGCGCTCTCCCGAATGCTGGGACGCGCGATCCAGGTCGCGGTCACCGTCCGCCCGCCGGAGGACGGCCAGGGCCGGCCGGTCGGCACGGTCTACGGCGGAGGCAACGAGGGTGGCGGGCCAGCGCAGCCGCCGCACCAGCGCACGATGCCCCCGGAGAGCGGCCCGACCCCGCCGATACCCGCCCAGGGCCCGACCCCGCCGGCGCCGGCGAGCGCGACCCCGGTCAGCCCCGCACCGAACGGCCCCGCACCGACGTCTCCCGCCGGCGCACCCGGAAGCGGCACCAGCAGCCTGGACGCCCCCACCGCGCTGCACCCGGTCATCCAGCCGAGGACGAACCCGCGGCCGGAGACCCCCCGGCCCGCGCCGGCCACCCCCGAGCCGACCGAAACGGGTGGCGGCACCGGCGCGGCGGCCCGCGGCACCAGCGCCGTCGGCAAGGCCCGCCCGCCGCACCAGAGCGGCCCGCACGGCCAGTCCCCGGTGCCCTCGGCCAACCCGCAGCCCCGCGACTTCGGCCGGGACCGCCAGGAGACGCTCTTCCCGCCGCCGGCGCCGCCGCCGTTCCCCAAGCCCGGCGTCACCGGCTACCAGTCGGCCGGCACGACCTACGGCGCCGCGTCGGCGTACCCGCAGCGCCAGGAGCAACCCCCGGAGCAGCGCGACGGGCGGGCCGCCGGTGACCACCGCGGCGTCCTGCCGCTGCCGTCCTTCCGCGACGAGCCGCCGACCCAGGCGATGCCCCGCGAGGGCGGCGACAGCGGGCCGGGCCGGTCCGGCGACCGCGAGCGGCGGCCCGGCGCCGAGACGGGCGGCAACCGGCTCAACCCCAAGTACATGTTCGAGACGTTCGTCATCGGTTCGTCCAACCGGTTCGCGCACGCCGCGTCGGTCGCGGTCGCGGAGTCGCCCGCGAAGGCGTACAACCCGCTGTTCATCTACGGCAGTTCCGGGCTGGGCAAGACGCACCTGTTGCACGCGATCGGCCACTACGCGACGACGCTGGGCAACGCGCGATCGGTGCGCTACGTCTCGACCGAGGAGTTCACGAACGACTTCATCAACTCGCTGCGCGACGACAAGACCAGCGCCTTCCAGCGCCGCTACCGCGACGTCGACATCCTGTTGATCGACGACATCCAGTTCCTGGAGAACCGCGAGCGTACGCAGGAGGAGTTCTTCCACACGTTCAACACCCTGCACAACGCCAACAAGCAGATCGTCATCACCTCCGACCGGTCGCCCAAGCAACTGGCCACATTGGAGGATCGGCTGCGCACCCGGTTCGAGTGGGGCCTGCTCGCCGACATCCAGCCGCCCGACCTCGAGACGCGGATCGCGATCCTGCAGAAGAAGGCCGCGCAGGAACGGCTGTACGCGCCGCCGGACGTGCTGGAGTTCATCGCGTCCCGGATCGCCAACTCGATCCGCGAACTCGAAGGCGCGCTCATCCGGGTGACCGCCTTCGCGTCACTGACCCGCTCGCCGGTCGAGCTGTCGATCGCCGAAGAGGTCCTGCGCGACTTCATCCCCGACGGCTCCGGCCCCGAGATCACCGCTGACCAGATCATGGTGTCCACAGCGGACTACTTCGGCGTTTCCCTGGAAGACCTGCGCGGCCACTCGCGCTCGCGGGTGCTCGTCAACGCCCGGCAGGTCGCCATGTACCTCTGCCGTGAACTCACCGACCTGTCGCTGCCCCGGATCGGCCAGGCCTTCGGCGGCCGCGACCACACCACGGTGATGCACGCCGACCGCAAGATCCGTCAGCAGATGGCGGAGCGTCGCTCGCTCTACAACCAGATCGCCGAGCTGACCAACAGGATCAAGCAGAACTCCTGACCGCCGGTCCACAGGCCGTCCCCAGCCACTCCACAGGCGTATCCACCGTTTTTTCCACACGCTGATGTCGTCGTAGCCAGCGTTTCCATGAATGTCCGTATTGTGCTTTTTGCTAGGGTCAGTTCGCCATCCCCAGAGTTCTCCCCAGGTAAGGAGCGGTTTCCCACAGAACCCACAGGGCGCTTCGCGTTCATCCACAGTTCCCACAGCGAATCCACAGCCGCTGTCCACCGTCGTGGACAGCGCTTCGGTCGTGCCTGCCCTTATCCACACAGGCTGTGGACGAACCCTGGGGACAGCGCTGTGGACGCCCGGTTCCTGTCCACAGCGGTGGATTCCGTGTGCGGAGCGTGTTGAAGGTTCTGGGGACAACGGTCCGGAGGGCGGTTCGAGCCTGGGGAGAAACCCTGGGGAAACCCGGTGGACAACCGGTGGAAAGCTGTGGGTTGCTGTGGGCAACGGGTGAGGCTGTGGATGGAGGGCCGGGTTACCCGCAGCGTCCTCCACATGTCACCCACCGGTGGATAACGTCTCTGAGCTGCGAAGACGCCGGTTCTCCACAGTTCGCACAGGCCCGATGAAGACGACTGGATATCTCTTTAGAGAGAAGAAAACCAATCATCACGTCTGGGGATTTGTGCATGCGGCTCGAAGGTCGGCAGAAACCCCGGGGTCGGGCGCACGTCCGGGGGCGGCTCGCCTTAAGGTCTGTTGGGGCACTTCGTACCCCACCCGACCCGGAGGCATTCGCATGAAGTTCCGTGTGGAGCGCGACGCGCTCGCCGACGCCGTGGCGTGGACGGCGAAGAGCCTGCCCAGCCGTCCCTCGGTGCCCGTTCTGGCCGGAGTCATGCTCCGGGTGTCCGACGGCAGCCTCGAGGTGTCGGCCTTCGACTACGAGGTCTCCAGCCAGGTCACCGTCGACATCCAGGGGGACGCCGACGGGGCGGCCCTGGTCTCCGGCCGGCTGCTCGCTGACATCACCAAGGCACTGCCCGCCAAGCCGGTCGACATCGCCGCCGTGGGCGCCCACCTGGAGCTCGTCTGCGGCAGCGCGCGGTTCACGCTCCCCACCATGCCCGTCGAGGACTATCCGAGCCTGCCGGCCATGCCGGCGACCGCCGGCACCATCGACGCGGCCGCCTTCGCCGCGGCGGTCGCCCAGGTCGCCGTCGCCGCGGGCCGCGACGAGACGCTGCCGATGATGACCGGGGTACGGGTCGAGCTGAGCGGCCCGAACATCGCGCTGCTCGCCACCGACCGCTACCGCCTGGCCATGCGCGAGCTGGAGTGGCGCCCCGAGGACCCCGAGATCAGCCTCAACGCGCTCGTGCCGGCCCGCACGCTCAACGACACCGCCAAGACCCTCGGGCCGCTCGGCGGCGACGTCACGATCGCGCTGGCGCACGGTGGTGCCGGCGAGGGCATGATCGGCTTCGCCGCCGGCACCCGCCGCACGACCAGCCGGCTGCTCGACGGCGCCAACTACCCGCCCGTCCGGTCGCTCTTCCCCGCCAGCCACAACGCCGAGGCCCGGGTCGCCGTCGCCGCGCTGGTCGAGGTCGTCCGCCGCGTCGCGCTCGTCGCGGAGCGCACGACGCCCGTGCTGCTCAGCTTCGGCCCCGACGGGCTCGTGGTCGAGGCCGGCGGCAGCGAGGAGGCGCGGGCCAGCGAGGCGATGGAGGCCACGTTCAGCGGCGAGCCGCTGACGATCGGCTTCAACCCGCAGTACCTCATCGACGGCCTGCAGAACCTCGGCGCGCCGACCGCCGTCCTCTCGTTCGTCGACGCCTTCAAGCCGGCCGTGATCTCGCCTGCGGGCGAGGACGGCGAGATCGTGCCGGGCTACCGGTATCTGATCATGCCGATCCGGGTAACCCGGTAGCCGTCGGCAAAACCGCACAACGGGAGGGGGGACCGCCAATGCAGCTGGGTCTGATCGGCCTGGGCCGGATGGGCGGCAACATGCGCGAGCGCCTGCGCGCCGCGGGTCACGAGGTGGTCGGCTACGACCACAACCTGGAGATCTCGGACGCGAAGTCGCTCGCGGAGCTCGTCGACAAGCTCACCCCGCCACGCGCGGTCTGGGTGATGGTGCCGGTCGCGGTCACCGAGAGCACCATCGACGACCTGGCGACCCACCTGAGCGCCGGCGATATCGTCATCGACGGCGGCAACTCCCGTTTCACCAGCGACGCGCCGCGCGCCGCGCGCCTGCACGAGCAGGGCATCGGCTACGTCGACGTCGGCGTCTCCGGCGGCATCTGGGGCCGCGAGAACGGGTACGCGCTGATGGCCGGCGGCTCGGAGGAGCACGTCTCGCGGCTGATGCCGATCTTCGAGGCGCTGAAGCCGGCGGGCGAGTTCGGCTTCGTGCACGCCGGGCCGGTCGGCGCGGGCCACTACGCCAAGATGGTGCACAACGGCATCGAGTACGGGCTGATGCACGCGTACGCCGAGGGCTACGAGCTGCTCGGCGCCTCCGAGCTGGTCACCAACGTCGCCGGGGTCGTCAAGTCGTGGCGCGAGGGCACGGTGATCAAGTCCTGGCTGCTCGACCTCCTCGACCGCGCGCTCGACGAGGACCCGCAGCTGGCCGGCATCAAGGGCTACGCCGACGACACCGGCGAGGGCCGCTGGACGGTGGAGGAGGCGATCCGGCTCGCGGTGCCGATGCACGTGATCGCGGCGTCGCTGTTCGCCCGCTTCGAGTCGCGCGAGGAGGACTCGCCGGCGATGAAGGCGGTGGCCGCGCTGCGCAACCAGTTCGGTGGGCACCCCATCCACAAGAACTGACCGTGCACGTCGCCCGGCTGGAGCTGCACGACTTCCGCTCGTACGAGCGGGTCGAGGTCGACCTGGCCGCCGGCGTCAACGTGCTGGTCGGCCCGAACGGGGTCGGCAAGACCAACCTGGTCGAGGCGCTGGGCTACGTCGCGACGCTCGACAGCCACCGCGTGGCGACCGACGCACCGCTGGTCCGCGCCGGTGCGGCCGCCGCCGTGATCCGCTGCCTGATCGTCCATGATGGACGTGAGCTGCAGGTGGAGCTGGAGATCGTGCCCGGCAAGGCCAACCGGGCCCGGCTCGGGCGGTCGCCGGTGCGGCGGGCCCGCGACGTGATCGGCGCGCTGCGGATGGTGCTCTTCGCGCCGGAGGACCTGGAGCTGGTGCGCGGGGACCCGGCCGTGCGGCGGCGCTACCTGGACGACCTGCTGGTGGCGCGGCAGCCGCGGTACGCGGGGGTGCGCGCCGACTACGAGCGGGTGGTCAAGCAGCGCAATGCGTTGCTGCGCACGGCGTATCTCGCGCGCAAGACAGGCGGGACGCGGGGCGGCGATCTGTCCACCTTGGACGTCTGGGACGCGCACCTCGCGCGGCACGGCTCCGAGCTGCTGGCGGGCCGGTTGGAGCTGGTCACCGCGCTGGCGCCGTTCGTCGGCAAGGCGTACGACGCGGTCGCCGCGGGCCGCGGTGCGGCCGGCATCGCGTACCGGGCGGGCGTGGAGGTGGCCCCGGGTGCCGACCGCGCGGCCCTGGCTGAGGCGCTGCGGTCCGCGCTGGCCGCCGGCCGTGCGTCCGAAGTGGAGCGCGGGGTGACGCTCACCGGGCCGCACCGCGACGACCTGGCGCTGACGCTGGGTCCGCTGCCCGCGAAGGGCTATGCCAGCCACGGCGAGTCCTGGTCGTTCGCGCTGGCGCTCCGGCTGGCGGCGTACGACCTGCTGCGGGCCGACGGCATCGAGCCGGTGCTCGCCCTCGACGACGTGTTCGCGGAACTCGACGCCGGCCGGCGCGACCGCCTCGCCGAGCTCGTCGGCGGGGCCAGCCAGCTCCTGGTGACCTGCGCGGTCCCCGAGGACGTGCCGGCATCGCTGCGCGGCGTCCGCTACGAGGTCACGGAAGGCGCGATCCGCCGTGCCGCCTGAACCGACCCGCGAGGACCCGGCCGGCCCGGGTCAGCCGGAGCGGGGGGAGACCGGCTCTGCGCCGGCCACCGCCCGCCGGGTGCCGACGCGGAGGGAGGGGAGTTCGGCCGGCGCGCGGCAGGGTCGCCAGGATGGCGCCGCGACGCCGGACGCCGTGTCCCGCGGTGACGGACCGGCAGACTCGGGCACCCGCTGCGGCCACCCGCCGGCGCCGGCGTCCGGGCGTAGCGGGCCCTCGCACGAGGATGCCGCGCATGGCAGCACGCCAGAGCCGTCCGCCGGACCCAACCCTCGGCCGGACAGGGGCACGGCGCGCACCACCTCGTCGAAGGTGGCGTCCACAGACGACGCCCACCTGCAAGCCCCGTCCGGACGTGGCGCTTCGGCAGAGGCGTCCGCCAAGGGCAGCCACCCGCCGCAGGCCCGGCGCGGCAGTCCGCCGGATCACGGTGCTGAGCACGGCGGTTCCTTCACCAAGGGCGGCCACCCACCGCAGGCCCGGCACGGCGGTTCACCGGATAACGGTGAAGAGCATGGCGGGTCCGGAGAAGCGGCGGCCGCGGATCCGATGGCGGCGTTGGCCG
>Ga0164243_10012797_pt1 | contig 11842 bp, 11 predicted proteins | sample OricompcompostOP_FD_108781 | JGI IMG/M metagenome (GOLD analysis project Ga0164243, IMG submission 108781) | Organic Plus compost microbial communities from Emeryville, California, USA - Original compost - Organic plus compost (OP) | ecosystem: Engineered > Solid waste > Mixed feedstock >...
ACGTGGAAGCCGGCCGTGCCGGCGGGCCAGTAGCCGGAGCACTCCTGGCCGCGAATCGTCCGCCACGGGAAGGCGGCGCCGCGCAGGCCCAGCATCTGGGCCCGTTCCCGGGCCATGTCCAGCGTCGCGTGCCGCCAGCGCAGCGCGTGCGCCACGGCGACCGGCTGGGTGTAGGTGAGCACCGGCAGCGCGAACATCTCGGTGTCCCAGAAGACGTGGCCGTCGTACCCGGGGCCGGTCAGCCCCTTGGCCGCGATCGGCCGCATCTCGGCGCGCGCGCCGGCCTGGAGCACGTGGAAGAGGCCGAACCGGACGGCCTGCTGGACCTCGAGGTCGCCCTCGACCCGCACGTCGGCCGCGTCCCAGAACGTGTCGAGGTATTCCCGCTGCTCCGCGACGAGCCCGTCCCAGCCGGAGAACTCCGCCGCCGCCAGCGCGGCGCCGACCTGGTCCCGGATGGCGGGCAGGGACCGGCGGCTGGACCAGCCGTACGCCAGCAGCTTGACCACGACCAGCTTCTCGCCGGGCTGGAGGATGCAGGCGACGGTCGTCCGGGCCCAGTCGTCGTGCGCCTCCGTGCTCACGTCGGTCTTCTCGGGCCCCATGATCTTGTGACGCATGGCCGCACCGAGCCGCAGCCCGCTCCGCTTCGTGCGGTGGATCAGCAGGCCGCCGGTGTCGTCGGTGAGCCGCTCCTCGATCTGCAGCGGCGCCTCCAGCACGGCCGCCACCCGCGGGTCGCGGCTCGTGCCCGGCAGCTCCTCGTTGGCGACCAGCTCCGACTGCACGATCAGACGCAGCGGCTCGTCGGTGGCCTCCACCTCGTAGCGGATGGCCGCGATCGACCGCTGGGTGAACGAGACGAGCCGGGTGCTGCGGACCTTGACGGCGCGGCCGGCCGGCGACCGCCACTCCACCGTGCGGTCGAGGGTGCCGGCGCGCAGGTCCAGCACGCGGGTGTGGGCTACCAGCTCGCCGTACCGCACGTCGAACGGCTCGTCGTCGACCAGCAGCCGGATCGGCTTGCCGTTGGTGACGTTGACGATCGTCTGGCCGGACTCGGGGAACCCGTAGCCCGCCTCCGCGTACGGCAGGGGACGCAGCTCGTAGAACGAGTTGAGATAGGTGCCGGGCAGGCCGTGGGGCTCGCCCTCGTCGAGGTTGCCGCGCAGGCCGATGTGGCCGTTGCCGAGCGCGAACACCGATTCCGCCTGCGCCAGCACGTCGAGGTCGAGCCGGGTCTCGCGCACGTGCCAGGCCTCCACCGGATAGGCCCGTTCACGGATCATGGCCTCGCCTCCCCGCGCCGCTCACCGTCATGGCTGGCCTCCAGCAACTCGGCGAGGTCGCGCACCACGACATCGGCGCCGTGCGCGCGCAGCTCGGCCCCGTGGCGGTCGCCGAGCCGGTCGACGCCCACGACGATCCCGAAGCCGCCGGCCCGGCCCGCCTCGACGCCGGAGAGGGCGTCCTCGAACACGGCGGCCCGCGCCGGCTCGACGCCGAGCATCCGGGCCGCGCGCAGGAAGGTGTCGGGAGCCGGCTTGCCGGGCAGCCGCTCGGCCCGCGCGACATTGCCGTCCACCCGGGCGTCGAGCAGCCCGCCGAGCCCGGTGATCTCCAGGATGTCGGGGGTGTTGGCGCTCGCGGACACCACCGCCGTCCGCAGGCCCGCGTGGCGCGCCGCGTGCAGATACGCCACCGAGCCGTCGTAGACCGCCACGCCGTCCTCCCGGATGCGGCGGAGGAGGACCGCGTTCTTGCGGTTGCCGACGCCGTTGACCGTGTCGGCCTCGGGCGGGTCGTCCGGGCTGCCTTCGGGCAGCGTGATGCCCCGCGAGGCGAGGAACGTGCGGACCCCGTCGGCGCGCGTGCGGCCGTCGACGTACCGCGTGTAGTCGGCGCGGGGGTCGAAGGGCCGGAACGGCTCGCCGGTGGCGGCGCTGCGCCGGCGGAGAAGCTCGTCGAAGGTCTCCGTCCAGGCCGCGTTGTGCACGGTCGCGGTCTGCGTGAGCACCCCGTCCATGTCGAAGAGGCAGGCGGTCACGCGATCCGGTAGCCCCAGCACGGCTCCAATCTATCCACGCCGAGGCCGCCTCAACAGGTCTTGCGGTCACCCGTGGTGGTGACCGGGGCCGCTGGGCACCGTCCCGGCGCGCTGGCCGCGCTCGACGACGACGAACTGGCCCGTCATCCCGTCGTCTTCGTGCCTGAGCACCACGGCGTCGACCTGGTCGAGGCCGATCCGCCGCCCGTCGATCTGGTTGCCGGTGAGCTGGAAGCGGCGGGTGGTCACCGCCGTGGCCTCGGCCAGCCGCGGGATCGGCGTGAACGCCGCCGGCAGGCGTCCGGTCGTGCGCGGCGTGGCCGCGGCCCGGAGCCGCAGCACGCCGAACGGCGCGCGGCCGTCACCGTCGAACAGGCGGCGGACCGCGTTGCCGCCCAGGTCGGGCGGGAAGCTGCGCAGGGTCGCGGTCTCGCCCTCCCGGACGGGCACCACGATCTCGGCCCGTTCCCGGGCGAGAGGCGGATCCGCGCGAGGTGACCGGGGCGTCGTGCAGGCCGCCGTCAGTCGCGACCAGCTGGACGGGACGTTCGTCCGCCAGGCCGAAGGCGTACGTCGGGCGGGGGCCGGACGCTGCGGGTCTGGGCCGGGAGACGCTCGCTGGTCCGCGTCGGCGACGGCCGCGCCGACAGTTGAGCAGCCGGAGCCGGAGCCGGAGCCGGACGCGGTCGGTCGTGACGTCGAGGTACGGACCGTAGGTGCCGCTGACCAGCAACCGACTTCCGGTGCCGGCCTTCGACGGTTGTCCATTGTGGATGCGAGCGGGGGCGGGGGTCGCCGCCTTAGCCGAGGCGGGCGGCTTCGGCGGACAGGGGCCGGCCGTCGGCGGGTGAGGGGGCCGACAGGGCGGCGACGGGCAGGGCGTCTCGCCGTGCGGCGTCGCCGCCGGCCGGTCCACCGTCCACGATGGAGACCAGCTGGCACCCGGGCGGACCGGCTGGTGCGGGCCGCCGTCGCGGCCCCACGTGCGCGCGGCCCGGTTCGACTTGACATATGACTGAGTCACACATATGTTGAGGGCATGACAGAGATCGTGGAGACGAAGCTCAAGATCGAGTCATGGGACGAGAAGCCCTACCGGGAGCACGCCGACGGGCGGAAGTTCGCCCGGGCCGAGGTGACGCTCGCCGGCATCGGCGACGGGCTGACCGGCGGCACCTTCGAGTCCCTGCTCTACTACCGCGCCGACGGCACCAGTTCCTACGTGACGGTCATGGAGCTCACCGGCACCCTCGACGGGCGGAGTGGCAGCTTCGCGCTGTGGGGTGACGGCACCTACGACGGCACAACGGCGCGGGTCGCGGCCACGATCGTGCCCGGCTCGGGCACGGGCGAACTGGCCGGCATCACCGGCGAGGCGGAGAGCGTGTCGACCCACGCCGACTACCCGCACATGCCGCTGCGCATCAGCTACGCGTTCGAGTGAGCACGCTCGACCACCAGGCCAACCTCTTGGGGGCGTTCGCCCTCGCGGTGACCGACCGGGCCGCCGCCGCCGTGAACGCCGCCGCGGCGCCGGCCGCCGGCCACCCGTCGGCGGCCGCGGCGCTGTCGGCGCTGCTGCACTTCCTCGACCGGCCCACGATCGACCACCTGCGCCGGGTCCTCGGCCTGACCCCGTCCGGCGCCGTCCGCCTCGTCGACCGGCTGGCCGAGGCCGGGCTGGTGACCCGGGGCCCCGGCGGCGACGGCCGGTCCCGCTCGGTGACGCTGACCCCGGCCGGTCGTGCGGCCGCGGAGCGCGTGAGCGCCGCCCGGGCGGCGGTGCTGCGCGACGCGCTGGCGGTGCTGTCACCCGCCGAGCGCTCCACTTTGGATGATCTGATCGGCAGGGTGATGGCCGGCATCGTCTGGGAGAAGGAGGGTGGGGCCTGGCTGTGCCGGCTCTGCGACCTGCGCGCGTGTGGCCGTGACTCCGGCGACTGCCCGACCGCCAACGCGGCGGCGGAGAAGTACGGTTAGGCATGCCCCGCCCGCCGCAGATCTTCGCCGTCTCGCCCGCTCCCCGCCCGCCGGGCACCCCGCCCGACCGGCGCAGTGCCCTGCTCGACCACGCGATCTCGCTGACCGGCGTGCGCCGGGCCAAGGTCTGCTTCGTCACGACGGCCATCGGCGACGACCCGGCCGGCATCGCCAGCCTCTACGCCGTGCTCGCTGGCTCCGGCGACGCCGAGGCCAGCCACCTGGCGCTCTTCCCCCAGCCCAACGTCCGCGACATCCGGTCGTTCCTGCTCTCCCGTGATCTCGTCTGGGTCAGCGGCGGCAGCGTCGTCAACCTGCTCGCCGTCTGGCGGGCCCACCGCCTCGACGAGATCATGCGTGAGTGCTGGGAGGCGGGCGTGGTGCTGGGCGGCGGCAGCGCGGGCAGCATCTGCTGGCACCTGGGCGGCACCACCGACTCGTTCTCCGACGACCTGGACCCGGTGACCGACGCGCTGGGCTTCCTGCCGTACGGCAACGGCGTCCACCACGACTCGCCCGTCCAGCCCCGCCGGTCGAAGCTCCAGGTCTGGGTCGACGACGGCGTCCTGCCACCCGGCTACGCCACCGACGACGGCACCGGCCTGCACTACGTGGGCACCGAGCTGGCGGAGGCGGTCACCACGGTGCCCGGCGCCGACGCGTACCGGGTGGAGCCCCACCGCGAGACGCCGCTGCACGCCCGCGCGGTGGGCCTATAGCACCGAGAGGTGGACGTGGTTGGTGTGGTCGCTGGAGGGGTCGCCGTGCGCGCCGCTGTAGGACTTCCATTCCCCTGTGGACGGTAGCCAGACCTGGCGGTACCAGATCACGTAGAGCACGCCCAGCTTGTCGGCGTTCTTGACCAGGAAGGCGGCCAGGTTGTTGCCGTAGAAGCGGGCGTCACCGGTGGCGTCGCCACTGCCGAAGTCGTTGGTCTTGAAGACCGAGAAGTCGCACGCGCGGCCCTTGGGATGCTCGTACGGCCCGCCGGGGCGGTAGCACGACACGTACCGCTTGAAGCCCAGCCGCTGCGTCTCCTTGAGCGCGAACAGCATCCGCGGGGTGATGCAGCCGCTCGTCGTCGGGTCGTCGACGCTGCACGACTGCGACGGCCACGAGCCGTCCCGGCCGCGCGGCGACTGCTTCGCCACCGGCGAGTCGGCGTAGACCCAGCCGTTGACCGTCTTGCCGCCGGTCAGGTCGAACGCCCTGTCGACCTCCTCCTTCTGCTTGGCCATCACGGCCAGTTGGGCGGACTCGCGCTTGAGCTCCAGGTCGAGCTGGGCCTTGGCCGCCGCGGCCTGCTCGCGCGCCTCGGCGAGGGCCGCCAGCCGCTCGTTGTCGTAGGCGGTGAGCCGTTCCAGCGTCTCGGCCCGGGCCAGGAAGTCGTCGGCCGACACGCTGTCGAGCAGCAGCAGCGCCGGGCCGATCCGGCCCGTCATGTACGACTGGCGGGCGATCTCCGCGGCCTGCGGGGCGAGCGCCTCCCGGCGCACCTCCAGCCGGGCGATCTCCTTGTTGAGGGCCTGTTGCCGCTTGCGGGAGTCGGCGACCGCGTCCTTCGCCTCGACGTACGCGCGGCTGGTCCGCTCGATCACGTCCTGGAGCAGCTCGTTCTTGCTGCCCTCCTGCGGCGGGGCCGGGGTGGGGTTGGGTGCCGCGACGGCGGCGGGGGAGAGGGTGAGGCCGAGCAGCGTCGTCACGACGCCCACCAGGGCCGCACGCCGTGCCAGGGTCCGCCGGCGTTTCCTACGCGTCAGCGTCATATGTGTTCCTCCGGTAGGCCGCCTACCGGGTTAGCTGACGGGTTCGGGACGGAACAACCCCTACCGCTCGCGCGGATTCACCCCAGGAACTCGGGTTCCCGGCTCGCCTTTCGGCGATTAGGCGGCAGCGCCGCCGGGATCACCGGGGGGAGATGATCCGGCGGAAGCCGAAGTTAGCTTAACCGATCCGGACGCGTTTTCCGCAAGGATCGCATCGTGCGCGAGTCGCACGTGAATGCGTTACGCCGCAACGACTTTGGGTGACGTAAGGAGCGCTTAAGGAAAAGCGAAGACCGTCCACAGTGTGCCCGTAAGATCTTGCTTCAGGTTCACAAAAAGACACGCTGACGCAACCGAAGGCGTCAGCCGAACGTGTGGTCAATCGGGTGTTCATTTCGAGTTGGCCGGTTCTGCTGGACAAGTCGGCTCGGGGGACCGCTAATGGATACACCTCCGGCCGGCGGACAGCGCCGTCCGGACGACCATCCTCCACCCACCCCCGGCGCCGCCGGCCATCCGCCGACGGTGGCGGGCATCCGTACCCGATCGGAGGCGCCGTGGATGACATCGCCGTCCTCACGGAGGGCGCGGCCGAGACATATGTCGCGGCCGCCGCTTTCCGGGTCGGCCCGGTCGGCCGGGTCGGCGTCGAGCTCGAGTACGCGGTGCGCGACCCGCGCGACCCCTTGGCCCGCCCGTCCATCGCGCGGCTGCTGGCGGCCACCGCCCACCTCCCGGATCCGCTGCCCGGCGGCGGCCGGATCACCGTCGAGCCGGGCGGCCAACTGGAGATCTCGTCGTCGGTCGGCGCGTCGCTGCGGGACTGCGTCGAGGCCACCCAGGGCGACCTGGCGGAGGTCCGCGCCGCCCTCGCGGCCGACGGCCTCCTGCTGCACGGCACCGGGTTCGACGCCTACCGGCCTCCCGAGCTGATCACCGAGAATCCCCGGTACGTGGCTCTGGCCGGCTACCACGCCCGCCAGGGCGGCAAGGGGCTCGCGGTCATGTGCAACTCGGCGTCGGTGCAGGTGTGCCTCGACGCGGGGGACGACTCCGACGGCTGGTCCGGCCACCGCATGCGCTGGTGGCTCGCCGACGCGATCGGGCCGGTGCTGCTGGCCGCGTTCGCCAACTCGCCCCGGGTGGTGCGCGGCACGCGCTGGGTGTCGTACCGCCAGGCACTGCGCTTCGGCACGGACGCGACCCGGACCCGCGCGCCGCGGCGCACCGCGGACCCGCGCGCCGACTGGGCCCGGTACGCCCTGCGCGCCAACGTCGTGATGATCGCCGAGCCGGCCCCGACCCCCTGGTCGGTGCCGACCGGGCTGACCATGCGCTCCTGGCTGCGCGGCCACGGCCCGCGGCCGGCGACCCTGGACGACCTGGAGCGCCACCTCGGCACGCTGGTCCCGCCGGTACGCCCGCGCGGCTACCTCGAATTCCGCATGATCGACCAGCAGCCCGGCGACGGCTGGGTGGTGCCGCTCGCGGTGGTGACCGCGCTCCTCGACGATCCGGTGGCCGCGGACGCCGCGGCGGCGGCCACCGAGCACCTGCGTTCGCCGCTGCGCCGGCACCGGGACTGGCTGGCCTCCGCCCGCGGGGGCCTCGCCGACCCGCAGTTGGCCGCGGCCGCGCTGGCCTGCTTCACCGCCGCCTCGGCGGCACTCGCCCGCTCGGCCGCGCCGCTTCCTGTCCAGCGGGCGGTGGACCGCTTCATCGAGCGCTACGTGTCCCGCGCCGCCTGCCCCGCGGACGACCCTGCCCCGCCGGCCGCCTTCACCGAGCCGGCGCTGGGCTGAACGGGAGGAAGGCAGAGCGTGACGGCGGCGGGTACGGCGCGGGCCTTGAGCTTCGTGACCGTGCCGCGTGCACCGCCGTCCAGCTCGTAGGTCAGCGGTGCGCCGAGCTTCACCGTCACCTTGCGCGCCGGCGCCACGTGGACGAACGGCGAGCCGTCGGACCGCCCGGTCGCCATCCGGCCCAGCGTGCGGGCCCACTGCCAGGCACCCTCGGCGGTCGCCACGCCGACCTCCAGCCGGCCGTCGTGCGGGCTGGCGTCGTCGAAGGCCCGGATGCCGCCGGTGATCGTGCCGACGTTGCCGAGCAGCACGCAGCTCGCCGCTCCCCGGAACCACTCCTGTCCCTCGATCTTGATCCGCACGGGCACGGCGTGGTCGCGCACGTGCCGCGAGCCGGTCCACGCGTACGCCAGGCGACCCAGCCTGTCCTTGAGCCCCCGGTCGGCGTCGCGGATCAGCGCGCCGTCTAAGCCCGCGCCGGCCATCACCGCGAAGTGCTCGCCGTTGACCCGGCCGAGGTCGATGGCGCGGCGCCGGCCGCGCAGGCCGATCTCGACGGCCGCCGGCAGGTCGTCGGGGATGCCCAGGTTCGTCGCGAGCAGGTTGGCGGTGCCGGCCGGCAGGATCGCCAGCGCCACGCCGGGCCGGCCGGCGAGCGCGTCCACGGTCCGCTGCACCATGCCGTCCCCGCCCCAGACGAAGATCAGCTCGGCACCCTCGTCCAGTGCGGCCCGTACCCGCTTGGGTGCCTTGCGGCTCTTGCGTACCTCGTACCAGAGGGGATCCGGCACACCCGCCGCCGCCAGCAGCCGGCGCAGTTCGCCGAGCCCGCCACCCATCGTCTTGCGCTGATGCGCCACCACCGCGACCCGTTCCGCCATGAGGGCAGGACTTACCCGGCGCGCCTAGACTCCAAGCCGTGTTCGCCCACCCCCTCGGCGACGGCGCCGAAGTCCGCCCCCTCGAACCCTGGCAGGCCGAGGAGTTCTTCACCCATGTCGAGCGTATTCGCGGGCATTTGAGCCCCTGGATCCCGTTCGCCCATACCGTCCGTGACGTCGGCGGCGCGCGCCGGCTGCTCCAGCGGATGGCCGACGCGCTGGCGGCCGACAGCGGCCGGTTCAACGGCATCTGGGTCGACGACAAGCTCGCCGGCGGCGTACTCTTCCGTACCTTCGACGCCGCAACCGGCGTCTGCGAGGTCGGCGTCTGGATCGAGCCGGAGGCGGAGGGCCGCGGCCTGATCACCAGGGCGGCGACCTGGATGATCGACTACGCGGTCCGGGTCCGCGGCATGAGCCGCGTCGAGTGGCGCACCGACCCCGCCAACGTGCGCAGCAGCGCGGTCGCCCGGCGCCTCGGGATGACCCGCGAGGGCGTCCTGCGATCGAGCTTCGTGCTCGGCGGCGAGCGCCACGACACGGAGGTCTGGGCGGTGCTGGCCGACGAGTGGCTGACAAAGACGGGTTCCTGACAGCGCACGCGACCAGGATGCTCCGCTAGCCTCACCCGAGGCCGGGTCCGTCGACCGGAGGGAAAGGCCCATGCAACTGACGGTGGGGGTGCTCACCTACCGCAGCGCGGCGAACCTGCCGCCGCTGCTGGAGGCGCTGCCGGCGGGGCTCTCGGGCGTCGACGACTGGCGCCTGGTCATCGTCGACAGCGGCTCGTTCGACGACACCCTGGCCGTCGCCAAGGACCACGCGCCGGACGCGACGCTGATCGAGCTCGACAGCAACCGGGGCTTCGCCGCCGCCGCCAACGTGGCCGCGGGGGCGTTTCCCGGGTCCGACGCGGTGCTCATCCTCAGCCCCACCACCCGGCTGCGGCCGGGCTGCGCGGCGCGGCTGCTGGCGGCGCTCCGGGAGCCCGGCGTCGGCATCGCGGTGCCCCGGCTGATCGGCCGCGACGGCACCTACAAGACCTCGCTGCGCCGCCGCCCCTCGGTCGGCCGGGCGTTCGCCGAGGCGGTGCTCGGCGGCGGCCGGGCGAGCCGCCTCGGCTGGGGCGAGCTGATCGCCGCGCCGGCCAGCTACGACCGGGACACCGGGCCCGCCTGGGCCACCGGCGCGGTGACGATGTTCACGCGGGAGTGCTTCGACGCGATCGGGCCCTGGGACGAGAGCTTCTTCCTCTACAGCGAGGAGACGGAGTTCGCCCTGCGGGCCGCCGACCACGGCTTCCGGCTCGCGTTCGCACCCGACGCCGAGGCCGTGCACAACGGCGGCGACTCGCGCAACGTTCCGGCGCTCTGGGGCGTGATGATGGCCAACCGGGTCCGCCTGCACGCGATGCGCCACGGCCGGGCCGCCGCGCACGCCTACTGGGCGGCGATCACCCTGGGCGAGGGCATCCGCGCGCCGCTGCACCTCAACCACCGGTACGCGACCCGCAAGCTCTGGCGCGAGCGCGCGCGGCTGGTGCGCGGGCTGCCGGCGGCCGTGCCCGAGCAGCTGCGACCCCCGTCGCGCGGATGAGCGCCTTCCTGGAGACGCCCCGGCTGGTCCTGCGCGCGTTCACACCCGACGACGCCGACCTGCTGGTGTGCCTCGACGCCGACCCGGAGGTGATGCGCTTCCTCTCCGGCGGGCAGCCCACGCCGCGCGCGATCGTCGTCGCCGAGGAGCTGCCCCGGATCCTCGCGCTGCGCGACGGGTACGGCCAGTGGGCCGCGCACGACCGCGCCACCGGCGCCTTCCTCGGCTGGTTCGGCCTGACCCCCCTTGGTGCCTCGCTCGGCGGCCCCCGCCCTGGCGAGGCGGAGCTGGGCTACCGGCTCAAGCGCGCGGCGTGGGGCCGGGGCCTGGCCACCGAGGGTGCCCGTGCGCTCGTCGACAAGGCCTTCGCCGACCTCGGGATGCGCCGGGTCGTCGGCGAGACGATGACCGTCAACGCGGGCTCCCGGCGGGTCCTGGAGAAGGCGGGCCTGCGCTTCGTTCGCACGTTCTTCTTCGACTGGGGCGGCGACATCGAGGGCGGCGACCAGGGCGACGTCGAATACGAGATCACCTACGAGGAGTGGGCCGCCGCCCGTACGCCTAATTGATCTTCCGCCGTCAACCCTGTGGCGCCGGCCGTTCGGCATTAGCGTGGAGGGTATGACGGACGTGACGGCGGGAACGCATCCGGTGGAGCCGCCGGACCCGGCCGAGGGCAGTCACGTCGAGGGCGGCATCGTCGAGCACCCCACCTCCGACGACTTCCACCACGCACGGACCGTGCCGGTCGACGCGACCTGGTTCCAGCGGGCGGTCTTCTACGAGGTGCTGGTGCGGGCGTTCGCCGACTCCGACGGGGACGGCATCGGCGACCTCACCGGGCTCATCGACAAGCTCGACTACCTGGCGTGGCTCGGGGTCGACTGCCTCTGGCTCCCGCCGTTCTACGACTCGCCCCTGCGCGACGGCGGCTACGACATCCGCGACTTCTACAAGGTGCTGCCCGAGTTCGGCACGGTGGACGACTTCGTGGCCCTGCTCGACGCCGCGCACAAACGGGGCATCCGGGTCATCACGGACCTGGTGATGAACCACACCTCCGACCAGCACCCCTGGTTCCAGGAGTCCCGCCGCGACCCCGACGGCCCGTACGGCGACTTCTACGTCTGGAGCGACACCGACGAGAAGTACGCCGACGCCAGGGTGATCTTCGTCGACACCGAGGAGTCCAACTGGACCTTCGACCCGGTGCGCCGGCAGTTCTACTGGCACCGGTTCTTCTCGCACCAGCCGGACCTCAACTACGCCAACCCGGCCGTCCAGAACGCGATGCTCGACGTGCTCCGCTTCTGGCTCGACCTGGGCATCGACGGCTTCCGGCTGGACGCGGTGCCGTACCTGTTCGAGGCGGAGGGCACCAACTGCGAGAACCTTCCGGAGACGCACGCGTTCCTGCGGCACTGCCGCAAGGTCATCGACGACGAGTTCCCGGGTCGCGTGCTGCTGGCCGAGGCCAACCAGTGGCCCGCCGACGTCGTGCAGTACTTCGGGGACCCGGAGAGCGGCGGCGACGAGTGCCACATGGCGTTCCACTTCCCGCTGATGCCGCGCATCTTCATGGCCGTCCGGCGCGAGTCCCGCTTCCCGATCTCCGAGATCCTGGCCAACACGCCGCCGATCCCCGCCAACTGCCAGTGGGGCATCTTCCTGCGCAACCACGACGAGCTGACCCTGGAGATGGTCACCGACGAGGAGCGCGACTACATGTACGCGGAGTACGCCAAGGACCCGCGGATGAAGGCGAACATC
>Ga0164243_10012798_pt1 | contig 11842 bp, 11 predicted proteins | sample OricompcompostOP_FD_108781 | JGI IMG/M metagenome (GOLD analysis project Ga0164243, IMG submission 108781) | Organic Plus compost microbial communities from Emeryville, California, USA - Original compost - Organic plus compost (OP) | ecosystem: Engineered > Solid waste > Mixed feedstock >...
AACGTTCGTGCGAGGCCGGGCACGTCACCGCTTCGGCCGTGGTACTCGATGCGGATTCGTCGCACGTGCTGCTGACGCTGCACCCGCGGGTCGGCCGGTGGCTGCAGCTGGGCGGGCATTGCGAGCCGGCGGACGAATCGCTGGCCAAGGCGGCTTTGCGTGAGGCGACTGAGGAATCCGGAATCGAGGGCCTGCGGATCGAGCCGGAGCCGGTACACCTGGACGTGCACCCGATCACGTGCTCGCTGGGCGTGCCGACGCGGCATTTCGACGTACGCTTCGTGGTCCGTGCGCCGCGCGGGGCGGAGCCGGTGCGTAGCGACGAGTCGGATGATTTACGGTGGTGGCCGGTGAACGCGATGCCGCCGGGCTCGGAGGAATTGACGGAACTCGTGGCGGCGGCGCTGTGATCGTGCGGGTGGATGCCGATTCCTCCGTACCCCCGTTCGAACAGGTACGGTCGTCGCTGGCGAGGCAGATCAACGACGGAACGCTCGCGGTCGGCACCAAACTCCCGACGGTGCGCCAACTCGCGGCCGACGTAGGCATCGCCCCGAACACGATTGCCCGTGCGTACCGGGAACTGGAGGAAGCCGGGTTGATCGAAACCCGCGGCCGGGCGGGAAGCTTCGTGGGTTCTTCGGGCGACGAGAGCCTCAACCGGGCGCGGGATGCGGCGGTGACGTATGCGCAGACCTGCCGGGCTTTAGGGGTTTCGGCAGGGGATGCGCTGCGGATCGTTGAGGCGGCGGTGCGACAGAAGGGTTGAGGGGTCGGCAAGCCTCGCTGCGCTCGGCTTCGCTCTCCGTCACAGTCACATCGCGCGGTAGTCGCGCACTGGATACCTTGGGCCGAAGCGGGGGCGTGAGAAGCCTGCTGCCTCCAGGTACCGCACTGCCCGCTGGCGCTGCGGTGTGTATGGTGCCAGCACCTCTGCCATACCGTCATCATCCAACGGCTCGCCCAGCAAGGCGTAGCCGACGACCGTGGGAATGTGAAAGTCGCCGAAACTGACCGCATCCGCGTCGCCCCACGCGCGTTGGGCTGTCTCCGCCGCGGTCCATACGCCGATGCCCGGCACCTTTCGCAACCAGGCTCTGCCTTCCGCGCCGCCGAGCTCCGCCGCCCGCTCCAGCCGGTGCGCGACCTGGGCGGCGTAGACCAGGGTGCGGCGGCGGGTGTGGTCCACGCCCGCCCGGTGCCACTTCCAGTCCACAATAGACATGATCGCGCGAGGGGTCGGCGGCACGCGCATGCCGGACGGGGCCGGGCCCGGCGCGGGCTCCCCGTACCACCGGCACAGCTCGCGCCACGATCGCCGCGCCTCGATGCCGGTCACTTTCTGTTCCAGCACAGCGGGAATCAGCGCATCCCACACGCGGCCACTCGCGCCGAAACGTAATCCTGGCATGCGCCGGCGGGCGTCGGCCACCTGATCGTGGTGCGCGACAAAACCGGCGTCGTCGTCATCGGCGCCGAGCAGTGCGGGGACACCGTCGAGCATCGAATCCGCGCCTGGTCCCCACGCCTGCGCCTCGATATCACCGTCCGCGAACCGCCGCAGCGCGAGTGTGCCGGGGCCCGCCGGGGTGTTGCCCGTGAGCCAGAACGCGCCGGTGTCCTCGAAACGGAAACACGGATCGCCCTTACCTCGGCGGAGTGGCGCGAGCACGCCGCCGAGGTCCAAAGTGAACGGTGGGCGATACAACATCTAGGCGTCGCTGGAGAAACGAATCGAACCGTCCGGCAGCACCATGTTCGGCCATACGCGGGCGCCCCCCAGCAACTCGCAACCGGCGCCGACGGTCGCGCCGTCACCGATCACCGTGTCCCGCACGACCGCGCCCTTACCGACCCGGGAACCGGCGCCCAGCACGGAGTTCTCGACCACGGCGTCCTCGGCGACGACGACCCCGTTGAACAACACCGCACCGGCGATTCGCGCACCTGCCGCGACCTCGGAGCCCGCGCCGATCGTGGCACCGCCGGTCACCTCCGCACCCGGCATGACCTTGGCCCCGTCGAGCACAAGGGCCTCACCAGCCTGCCCGGGCAGCGCCGACGTAGGCGCGACGCCCCGCACCAGATCCGCCGAACCACGCACGAAAGCCTCCGGCGTGCCGACGTCCAGCCAGTAGGAGGCGTCGACAAAGCCATGCACATGCGCCCCTTCGGCGAGCAGGCCGGGGAACGTCTCGCGCTCGACCGACACGCGGCGCCCGGCGGGGATGCCTTCGATCACCGAGCGGCGGAACACGTAGCAACCCGCGTTGATCTGGTCGGTCGGCGGGTTGGGCGTCTTCTCCAGGAAGGCGGTGACCCGGCCGCTGTCGTCGGTCGGCACGGAACCGAAGCGGCTCGGATCCTCGACCCGCTGCAGATGCAGGGTCACATCGGCACCGGTGTCGCGGTGGGTGCCGATGAGGGCGCCGAGATCCGCGCCGGACAGGATGTCGCCGTTGAAGATCACCGCGTCATCCGCACGCAACCTGTCGTACACGTTGCGGATGGCGCCGCCGGTGTCGAGCGGCTCGTCCTCGACGACGTACTCCATGTCCAGGCCGAGGTCGGCACCGTCACCGAAGTACTGCTCGAAAACCTCGGCGCGGTAAGAGGTACCGAGCACGACGTGGGTGATCCCGGCGGCCTTGATGCGCGAGAGCAAATGCGTCAGGAAGGGCACGCCCGCGGTGGGCAGCATGGGTTTCGGGGCGGACAGGGTCAGTGGGCGCAGGCGGGTTCCCTTGCCGCCAACGAGCACAACCGCATCGACTGTCACAGCGTCCCTCCACTAGCACGTTTCACCCGGGCGACAAGCCGCGGGAAAGACTGACGGCGACGGCCCGGAGGCCCTACCCTAGACAGCACACGGGTGGCCCCGGTCGGAGAGGGCCTCAGGTCGAGTCGGGAGGCCAAGGGGATGGACCCCCGCGATCGAGCGGACGCGCTGCTGGCGCGGGCAAGGGCGCGCGGCGCCTTCGTGGTGACACCTGAGGACGCGGTCTCGCCGATGGACGCGTCGAACACACAGCAGATCCCCCGCGATGTGGTCAACCGCATCGACAACGGCGACGACGGGGAGACCACCGCGGTCGTGCCGTCCTCGGTGATCGACTCGGTGGAGCAGAGCATCGCGACCGAACCGAAGCCCGGCACCCGGGTGGGCATGCGGCCGGTCGCCCCGCCGCCCCCGCAGGAGCCCGAGGAGGTCGAGGTCGGCGGGCTCATTCCCACCCGTACCCAGTCCACCGGTCGCTCCGACCTCTCCCGCCGCCTCGAGGGCCTGTAGTCACCGCCCGCGCGTCTCGATCCTGAGACGCAGGGCGAGCCCGAGTTTGACGGCGGCGAGCACCGGCTTCCAGGCCGCGCCGCGGTGGCGGTCGGCGAGGTAGCGGTATGCGCTTTCATGGTGCGCCGCCAGCATCTTCTTGGGCGCACGGGAAGTCGCTTTGCCGCCGACGTGCGTTACCGCCGCCGAGGGCGCGTACACGTTCTGCCAGCCGGCGCGGGCGAGCCGGTCGCCGAGGTCGACGTCCTCGAAGTACATGAAGTAGCGCGGATCGAAGCCGTCGACCGAGTCATAGGCCTCGCGGCGGAACATCTGGCACGAGCCGGACAGCCAGCCGGAGGTGCGCTCGACGGGTTCGCGTTCCTGGCGGTAGGCGCGGGTCCAGGGGTTGGCCGGCCACACCTTGCCGAACGCCGCGTGCCCGATCCCACGTCCGAGTGAGGGAAGTAACCGCGCCGAGGGATAGACGGCGCCGTCCGGCTCCTTGATCAGCGGCCCGAACGCCCCGCCGCGCGGCCACCGCTTGGCGACGTCGAGCAGCGTGTCGAGCGAGCCCGGTTCCCATTCGAGGTCGGGATTGGCGACGACGACCCAGCCGTAGGACTCGTCGAGCTCGGCCACCCCCCGGTTCGCGGCGGCTCCATAGCCGAGGTTCTCGCCGATGCGCAGGACGTGGACGTTGGGGCGTTCGGCGGCTTTGTCGAGTGCGTCGTCGGTGGAGTCGTTGTCGGCCACCACCACGCGGACCTCGCGGGAGGTCGCCTTCTCCAGCGTGTCGAGGAACCGCGCGAGATCGTCGCCGGGGAAGTAGGTCACCACCACCACGGCGAGCGCGTCACCATAACGTGTCGGCTCGGTCACCCGGCTCATTGTGCCGAACCCGCGACCGGACCGGCTGGGCAGCCCCATGGCGTGGTGCCGCCGCACAGCGCGAAGCCCGTGACACGACCGTCCGGACGCACCACGGGCTCACTTCTCGGCCCTAAGGGGGCCTCGCACCGATGACGGTACCGTACTTGTCCTTACCGGGCTACCGCTTTTGAGGTAGGTTCTCTACGGCGCGCCAAAGCGTTGTCGGGCGCGACCACCTGCGAATTCGCCGCGACCTATGTGCAAGATGGTCGGGGTGCCGGTACACGCGTTCATCGACGAGTCGGGGAGGGACCGGCAGTACTTGATCTGCGTCGCGGTCGTCGACCCCACCAAGCTCGCACCCGTCCGCAAAGCCTTGTCGGCCTTGCTGTTGCCCGGACAACGGGAGTTGCATTTCAAGACGGAAAAACCACCGCGCCGCCGCATCCTGGCCGACCGGATCGCGCGACTACCCGTCACAACGCTGATCTACCAGACCAAGTCCACCCGAAAAACCGAGGAACGGGATCGCCAGCGGTGCCTCGAACAGGCCGTCCACGATCTCCTGGACCTGCGCGCCCATCGATTGGTCCTGGACACCAGGGACCTGCGCGATGCCTACGACCGGACGACGATCTACCGCGTGTTCGGCCTCAGAGGTCTGGCAACCGAGTTGCCGTACGAACACACTGACTCAAAGTTGGCACCGCTGCTATGGATCCCGGACTCAGTCGCCTGGTGCTACGGGGCGGGCGGCGACTGGCGGCGGCGCATCCTGCCGGTGGTATCCAAAGTGATCGAGGTCTGAACAGCGCGAAGCCCGTGAGACGACCGTCCGGACGCGTCACGGGCTCACTTCTCGGCCCTAAGGGGGCCTCGCAAGAACGACAATACCGTACCCGTCCTTACTTGTCCACTCACTTCCGCCGGTGGGCCAGCCACGCCGTTCCGTACGCCTCCCGGTGGCGCTCCGCGCTGGTGGCCCACGAGAATTCCTTCGCCCGCCGCTGGGCCGCCGCGGCGAGGGCCGAACGGCGGGACGGATCGTCGAGCAGTTCCGACAACGCCACCGCCACATCGCCGGCCCCGACGCCGCAGTACGCCACCGCGTCCCCGCCGACCTCCGGCAACGACAGCCGCCGCGTGGTCAGCACGCACGCCCCGCACGCCATGGCCTCCAGTACCGGCAGGCCGAAACCCTCACCGAGGCTCGGGTACGCCACCAGCTCCGCCCCGCCGAGAAAACCCGCCAGCGTGCCGAACGGCAGATAGCCCGCACGAATGACCCGCAATCGGCGCGGCGCGGCGTCCAGGGCCTTCTCCACCTGAGTGTCCCACCCCGGCTGCCCGGCCAGCACGAGCGCGGGCGGCGAGGCCCGGTGCTCGACCGCCTTCGCGAAACCGCGGATCAACGCGGGCACGTTCTTCCTCGGCTCCAGCGCGCCAAGGAAAGCCACGTACGGCATGCGCTCCAGCCCGATCGCGGCACGCGCCGCCCGCACCTCCTCCGGCGACGGCGGATGGAACCGCTCGACATCCACGCCGTGCTCGATGATCTCCATCGCCTTCGGCCGCACGCGGGTCACCCGCGCCAGTTCGTTCGCGGTCGCCTGGCTCGGCACCACGCACAGGGTGGCGCGCCGCAGCGCGGTCATCGTCCAGCCACGGAAGAACCTGGCCTTCACCGACGAGTGCAGCACGGCGTCGGTGAAGAACGTCGCGTCGTGCAGCGTCACCACCGACGCGACGGAAATCCCCAGCGGCATCGTGTAGTGCGGCGAGTGCACGACATCCACGGCCAGCCTCCGCGCGAGCGCGGGCAGCGTGGTCTGCTCCCACATCAGCCGCGCCGTCCTGGTCACGGTGGACGCGCCGGCCGGAACGATCCGCGAGCGCGGTGCCAGCTCGTGGTAGAGCCGCGCGTCCCGCGGCTGGCACACCACGGTGACCGGCGCGCCGTCCTGGTCGAGCGCCTGCGCGAGCGAATCGACATAACGACCGACCCCACCCCGGTCCGCGGGCACGGCGGTGGCATCGATCAGGACGCTCGGTTCGCCTCTTCCCACCCGTGCAGACTACGACCGATGCCAGTCCGTTTGGTCAGGAACTCACAATTCCGCGGGCACGTGAATCCCCCAAATGGCCTCCGCCGCGTTCCGCCAGGAGAACTCCGCCGCCCTCGCGCGGCCGGCGCCGGCGAGCTCGGCGGCGCGCTCCGGCGAGTCCAGAACCTCCCGCAACGCCGTGGCCAGCGCTTTCACGTCACGCCTCGGCACACACAGCCCCGCGCCCCCGGCCACCTCGACCAGCGCGGGCGCATCGGAGTGCACCACCGGCACCCCGGCCGCCATCGCCTCCAGAACCGGCAGGCCGAAGCCCTCGGCGAGGCTGGGCGCGGCGAGCACGGTCGCCCTGTGCAGCACCGCGCCGAGATCGGCGTCGGAGAGCCGCCCCAGTACGCGCACGTCCGCGCGGTCGCCCGCGAGCGCCACCGGATCGAGCCCGCCCCAGCCCGGTTGCCCGGCCACCACAAGCGGTACGTCCAGCTCGGCCATGGCCTCGATCAGCACGTCGATACCCTTGCGCGGTTCGATCGTGCCGACCGCCAGTACGTAACGTTTTGGCAGGTCAAGGTCCGTTTTGTCGCTTCCGAGCGCGGTCGTGACGCCGTGCGCGGCGACCCGCACCGGCACGTCGACGCGCACGTGCCGTGCCAGATCCGCGGCGACCGCCCCGGTCGGCACGACCAGTCCCGCGGCCCGGCGCGCCGCCCGCGTGATCATCGACCGGTGCCACGTGACGCCGCGCGGGGTCAGGGTCTCGGGATGCGTCCACGGCACGGTGTCGTGCACGGTCACCGACACCCGTCCGCGCGGCGGCGCGAGCGGCGTCGGCGCGTGTACCGCGTCTCCCCCGGGCCAGTACGGCACGCCGAGCTGCCACGCGGCGATCAGCGCGCGCGGCGGGAGCGGCAGCACGCGCGGCCCGGCGACGCCGTCGATTCGCGCGCCGGAGACGTCGGAGCGCCGCGCGACGACGCTGGAGACCTCCCAACCGGGCGGCGCGGTCGCGGCCAGCGCGCGGAGCACTTCGGCGGTGTATCGGCCGGTCCCGCCGGGAACCGGCGCCAGCAGTTGCTCGGCGATGACCACAAGTTCCGGCACGGGCCGTATTGTGCTCGGCGTGCCCGAGGTGCGTTCCACGGTGGTCGTCGTGACGTGGCGGGGCGCCGAGCACATCACCGACTGCCTCGACGCCCTGGCCGCCCAAGAACGTCCACATCGGACGGTGGTGGTCGACAACGCGTCCACCGACGGCACCGCCGCGCTGCTTGCCGCGCATCCGTCCAGACCGGCCGTGCTGCGCATGCCCCGCAATCTCGGCTACGCGGGCGCGATGCAGGCCGCCCTGTCGCGAGTGGACACGCCGTTCATGGCTTGGCTGAACGACGACGCCGCACCCGAACCTGGCTGGCTCGGCACCCTCGAGGACGCGATCGGCGACGCGGCCGCGGCCGGCGCGCGCCTCTACTATCCCGACGGCATGCCGCAGTCACTCGGGGTGCGGCTGACCGCGGACGGTTACGGCGCGGACGCGTCGACCGCCCCGGCCTTCGGCTTCTGCGGCGGCGCCGCCCTGCTGCGCACGGACGTGCTGCGCGCGGTCGGCGGCGTTCCCGCGCACTTCTTCTGCTACTACGAGGACACCGACACGGCGTGGCGCTTCCGGCTCGCCGGGTACGACGTCGTGAGCGTCCCGGAGGCACGCGTAACGCATCGTCACGGCGCGAGCACGCGGCCGGGATCGCCGCTGTTCCACCTGTGGAATGAGCGCAACCGGCTGCTGACACTGCTGCGTTGCGCGCCGCTGAAGGTCGCGGCCACCGAGCTGGCCCGATTCGCCGCCATCACGGCACTCCTGCCGATGCGGAGGTGCGTGCCCGAGACCGCGAACTTCCGGGTACGGTTGCGCCTGCGCGTACTCGGCGAGGTGGCCGTCCGGCTTCCCGCGACCCTGCGTGACCGCCGGGACATCACTCGGCGCTCGACGGTCGCGCGAGCCCAGATCTGGAAGAACTGGACATCCCGTTAAGCTCCGGAACATCCGGTTTGCATGGAGGTCGGCGTTGGTTCAGGGGGACGCGTTACCGCTCGTCTCGGTGATCGTGGTGAACTATCGCGGCGCTGACGACACGATCACCTGCCTGCGCGCGCTCGCCGACGAGCTCGACTACCCGAAGGTCGAGATCATCTGCGTGGACAACGCCTCCGGTGGCGACGACGTCGCGCGGATCAAGGAAACCGGCGCCCAGGTGATCGCCTCGGACGAGAACCTCGGGTTCGCGGGCGGCTGCAATCTCGGCGCGAAGCACGCGAAGGGCACCGTGCTCGCGTTCCTCAACAACGATGCGCGCCCCGACCGGAACTGGGCACGCGCCGCCGTCGCCGAGCTGACCGCCGAGCCGACCGTGGCCGCCGTCGCGAGCAAGGTGCTCGACTGGGAGGGCACCGGCGTCGACTTCGTGGACGCCGGCCTGACCTGGTTCGGCATGGGCTACAAGCGGCACGCGGGCAGCCCGCTCGCCGACGTTCCCGCCGCCGAGCACGACACGGCCAAGGACGTACTGTTCGCCACCGGTTCCGCGATGTTCGTGCGGGCCTCGGTGTTCGCCGAGCTCGGCGGGTTCGACGAGCGCTTCTTCATGTTCTACGAGGACGTCGACCTCGGCTGGCGGCTGAACCTGCGTGGCTGGCGCGTCCGGTACGTGCCCGAGTCGCTCGCCTACCACCGGCACCACGCGACGATGTCCGAAGTGGACGCTCCGGAGACCGGGCGCGAGACGTTCCTGCTGGAGCGCAACGCACTGGCCGCGCTGTACAAGAACGTCTCCGACGAGACGCTCGCGAAGGCACTGCCGGCCGCGCTCGCGCTGTGCGTCCGCCGTGCCACCGCGCGGGGTGAGCTGGACGCGACGCAGCTCGATCTGGCCAAGGGCGTCGGCCCGGTCGACACGTCGCCGGTCACCGTGCCACGCACGACGCTGGCCGGACTGCTCGCGGTGGACCAGTTCGTGGAGCTGATGCCCTCGCTCGCGGAGTCCCGCGCGACCGAGCAGGCCGCCAGGGTCCGCACCGATGCTGATCTGATTCCGTTGCTGCGCAAGGCTTTGGAGCCCGCCTACCCGCTGCCGCGCTACCTCGCCGCACACGAGATCCTCATCGAGGCGTTCGGCGTCGAGAGCCTGTTCGGGCAGCGGCGCAAGGTTCTGGTGATCACCGGCGACGCGATCACCGACCGGATGGCGGGTCCCGCGATCCGTGCCTGGAACATCGCGACGGTGCTGTCCGCGGAGCACGAGGTGCGGCTGGTGACCGTCAACCCGCTGGCCGATCCCCCGCCGGCGCCGTTCCCGGTGAGCGCGGCCCGTAGGCGTGACCTCACCGGGCCCATCGACTGGGCCGATGTCGTGATCCTGCAAGGGCACGTGCTGGAGATGGCGCCCGCGCTCAAGGAGTCCAGCAAGATCGTGGTGTGCGATCTCTACGATCCGATGCACCTGGAACTGCTGGAACAGGGCAAGAGCGCGCCCGATGACCGCCGCGCGGCGGATCTGGTCGGCGTGACCAAGGTGCTGGACGCGCAGCTGGAGCGCGGGGACTTCTTCCTGTGTGCTTCGGAGCGGCAGCGGCATTTCTGGCTCGGGCATCTCGCCGCGATGGGCAGGCTGACGCCCCGGCTGTACGACGCGGACCCGACAATGCAGTCGCTGCTGTCGGTCGTCCCGTTCGGACTGTCCGCCGAACCGCCCGCGCGCACCGGACCCGGTCTCCGGTCGTCGCTCGGCCTGGCCGAGACCGATCACGTGGTGCTCTGGGCGGGCGGCGTGTACAGCTGGTTCGATCCGCTCACGCTGGTGCGCGCGATGGACGACCTGCGGCAACGGCATGCCGACGCGCGGCTGGTATTCCTCGGTATGAAGCACCCGAATCCCGAGGTCGCCGAGATGGACATCGGCGCGCGCACGATCCAGCTCGCCGACCGGCTCGGCCTGACCGGCAAGCACGTGTTCTTCAACGAGCAGTGGGTGCCCTACGGGCAACGGCAGAACTGGTTACTGGACGCGGACTGCGGGGTCACCACGCATTTCGAGCACGTGGAGACCACGTTCGCCTTCCGCACCCGGGTGCTGGACTACCTGTGGGCCGGCCTGCCGATCGTCACCACGGACGGGGACGCGTTCGCCGATCTGGTGCGCACCGAGAAACTGGGTGTCGTCGTGCCGGCCGCGGACCAGAAAGCGCTTGCCGACGCGCTGGAGCGAGCACTGTACGACCGCGAGTTCGCCGCCACCTGCCGGCGGAACATCGAGGCCGTGGCGCGACGGTTCGCGTGGCCGGAGGTGCTGGAACCGCTCGTCGAGTTCTGCCGGGACCCGCGTCCGGCCGCGGACCGGCTGCCGGGTTCGGCAGATCTCGTGGTGTCGGATCCCTTGCGCGGTAAGGAACTCATCCGGCGGGACCTGGATCTGGTCCGCGAGTACCTCAGCGACGGCGGGCCGAAGGAACTCGCGCGGCGGGTCGCGGGCCGGGTGCGAAAGGTTGCTCGCCGACGTGGCTGATCGTGCGCTTCGCGTGCTGCTGGACGGCACCCCGTTGCTCGGCAACCGGACCGGTGTCGGCCGGTACACCGCGTCGCTCGGCGAAGAGCTGGCTTCACGGTCCGATGTGGACATGCGCGCGGTCGCGTTCACGTTGCGCGGCTGGCGGCGGCTGCGGCACGTGCTGCCGCATGGCGCTCGCGCCCGTGGCATGCCGGTCGCCGCGCGGTTGCTGCGCAAGAGCTGGCTGCGTTCGTCGTTCCCGCCGGTGGAGCTCTTCGCCGGGCGGGCGGATGTCGTGCACGGAACGAACTTCGTGTTGCCAGGCACTTTCCGCGCGGCCGGGGTGCTGACGATTCACGATCTCGCGTTCCTGGACGCGCCGGACGAGCTGGCGCCCAGCGACCGTGAGCTCCCGGACCTGGTGCGGCTCGGTGCGGCGAAGGCGAAGACCATCTGCACCCCGACGGCGGCGGTCGCGGACGCGGTCGCGGCGCGGCTGAACGTCGACCGGGACAAGATCGTGGTGACCCCGCTGGGCGTGGACGCGGCCTGGTTCACCGGGCGACGCCCGGACAAGGGCATGCGCGACCGGTTGCGCCTGCCGTCGCAGTACCTGCTTTTCGTCGGCGCGGCCGGCCCGCGCAAGGGCCTGGACTGGCTGATGAAGGCGCATTCGGCGGCGCCGGACCTGCCCCCGCTGGTGTTCACCGGCCCTGGCACATTCACGGTGAACGACCGGGCCCGGCACGTCGGCTATCTGTCCGAAGTGGACCTGCGAAACGTCGTGGCCGGCGCGTCCGCGCTCGTGCTGCCTTCCCGTGACGAGGGTTTCGGCCTGCCGGTACTGGAGGCGATGGCCTGCGACGTGCCCGTGGTGTGCACCGATGTTCCCGCACTGCGCGAAATCTCCGGCGGCTACGCGAATCTCGTCCCCTACAACGACACCGACGCCCTCGTCCAGGCCCTCACCGAAGCCGTCGCCGAACCTCGCGCCGCCTCCCGCTCCGCCGAACGCCGGGCCCACGCGGCCGGCTACACCTGGCGCCGCTGCGCCGACGCGACCGTGGCCGCGTACCGCCAGGCGCTCGGCTAGCTCACGA
>Ga0164243_10012800_pt1 | contig 11842 bp, 8 predicted proteins | sample OricompcompostOP_FD_108781 | JGI IMG/M metagenome (GOLD analysis project Ga0164243, IMG submission 108781) | Organic Plus compost microbial communities from Emeryville, California, USA - Original compost - Organic plus compost (OP) | ecosystem: Engineered > Solid waste > Mixed feedstock >...
CGCCCCGAGTTCCTGAACCGCGTCGACGACACGGTGGTCTTCCACCAGCTCACCCAGGACGAGATCCACCGCATCGTGGACCTGATGCTGAGCCAGGTCGACGAGCGGCTGAAGGACCGGGACATGGGCATCGAGCTGAGCAACGACGCCAAGGAGCTGCTCGCGAAGAAGGGCTACGACCCCGTGATGGGCGCCCGGCCGCTGCGCCGGACGATCCAGCGCGAGATCGAGGACCTGCTGTCGGAGAAGATCCTCTTCGGCGATCTCCGCCCCGGCGAGATCGTCGTGGTGGACACCGAGGGCGAGGGTGAGGAGAAGTCCTTCACCTTCCGCGGCGAGGAGAAGTCCACGCTGCCGGACGCCCCGCCGGTCGAGTCCGCGGCCGGCGGCGGGCCGAACCTCTCCAAGGAGGCGTGAGCCCGGGCCGCAGGCTCCTGCCGCACGGTTCCGCTCGTTCCACGCGAGGGGCCGGCGCCCACCCTCTCCGGGTGGCGCCGGCCCCTCGCGCAGGTGCGGGCGCGCGCGGCTACGCGATGATCCGCACGCCCTCCGGCACTCCGCTGACCCGCGGCAGCCGGGGGTTGACCCGCAGCGTCGTCAGCGCGGGGAACGCGGACAGCCACTCCATGTCGTACGTGCCGAGGTCGTACGCGAGCCACAGATGCGTCAACTGGTCGTGGTTCAGGCCCTCCAGCAGCTCGTCCCGAGTCAGCGGGCCCAGCACCTGCACCCGCTCCCGGCCGCCCATCTTGCGCAGCGCCTCCAGCTCCAGCCGGTCCGTCACGGGGAAGTACAGGCCCACCGGATCCAGGTGCTGGATGACCTCCGCGGCGTACCGCTCCGTCTCGAAGTGGCTCCAGCCGCGCGCGAGTTCGGCCCGCAGCGCGAGGGACCTGCGGTCCCGCAGCCGCGCGAGGTAGTCCACGGCGGCGTCGTCGTCGATCCTCGTCACCGTCACCGCCAGCCGGTGCGCCTCCTGGTCGGTGACCGTCGTCGGGTCGGGCAGCATCTCCAGCACGATCGGGCCCACCCAGCCCAGGCCGCGCGCCGCTTCGACCGTCGTGGGCCGCACCATGTGCCGCGTCTCGTACCGGATGCGGGCGTGCGTGTCCGGATCCAGTTCGGTGACGTGCTCCAGGCAGGCCGCGGCCAGCAGCCGCCGCCGGTTGCGCTGCAGGCCGACCCAGCCCGGCGTCAGCAGCCCGCGCAGCAGTTCGGCGCACTCGTCGGGCCGGGCGTGGGCGACCGCCATCCGGAACACTTCCTCCCACTCCGCTTCGTGCGCGTGCTCCAGCAGCAGCGACAGGTTGCGCTGCTCCACGGCCTCCTTCGCGGCGAGGTAGTCCTGCACGGTGCGGTGCACGAACTCCACGGAACGGTCGGCCTGTTCCCGCAGCAGGCCCGTACGCAGCAGCAGATGGTCGAAGATCTGCTCCGGCTCGCCCTGGCCGGCCGCCGCCGGGATCGACGGCAGATGGCGGGCGATCTCGGCCAGCGCGGTCTCGTGGTCGAGCACGGACCGCTGCTCCACCAGCATCCGGTACGCCAGCTTCCGCAACAGCCGCTCGCGGGGCGCCCGATGGAGGTCCACGGCGTCCGCGTACAGCACCCGGCGCTCCGGGTCGCGGCGCTGGAGCAGCATCTCCATCGCCGCCTCGTACAGCTCCTTGCGGCCCTTCGGCAGCGAACCGGAGCGGTCCCGGTTGAGCGCGCAGATCAGCCCGCACATCAGCGGGTTGGTGGCGAGCCCGCGCAGCTCGCGGTAGAGCGGGATCGCCTGGAGCAGCCGCTCTTTGTAGTCCTCAAGCCGCCGGTGGTCCTTCCCTTCGTCCGTACGGGCGGCCGCGTGCCAGGCGGAGACGAAGGCGGACACCTGGTCGCGGTTCATCGGCGTCAGCGTCAGCTCGACGAACCCCTCCTCGGCCAGCCACTCCGCGTCGACGGCGGACGGCCGGGAGGTGACGAGGCAGCACGTGCCCGAGTAGATGCGCAGCAGCCGGCGCAACTGGTCGCGCAGCAGCAGCCGTTGGCCTTCCGGCGCCTCGTCGATCCCGTCGACGAGCAGCAGCGCCCGCTCCTCCGCCAGCAGCCGTACGACCCAGCCTTCCGGGGCCTCGGCGGCGAGCGGGTGGCGTACGGCGGCGAGCAGGTCGTCCGGCGCCGGGATGCCTTCGCGCGCGAACCGGCGTACGGGCAGGACCAGCGGGATCCGGCCGCGCAACGCCCGTAGTTCGCCGGGGAGTTCGCCGCGCGCGGTGCAGACCGCGAGCCGCTGGATGAGCGTGGTCTTGCCGGAGCCGGCGACGCCGCGCAGCAGGACGCGTTCGTGGTCGACGAGCGCGCGGTCGGCGGTGATCCGGGGGCGGGCCTGGGAGTTGGGCTCGGGGGCCTGGAGCGCGCCGTCCTCGAAGCCGCCGTCGCTGCGGTCGCCGTCGCCGCCGTCATCGCCGTCATGGCCGTCGCTCCAGCCGTACGCGGCGGTCCCGGCGTCCCCGTCTACGGAGCCGCCTCCGGTCGCGTCCGCGTCGGCCCTGGTGGCGCCCGCGGTGCGGGCGTTGGCTCCGCCGGTCTGGGTCTCGGAGGTGTACTCGGCGGCGAGGCTCAGATACGTGGTGTCGAGCGACCAGTTGTCCGGCGTGTTCGGGTTCGGCAGGTCGATGCCGTAGATCGTGACGCGGCTGTACTGCTCGGCCACGTGCCGCAGGTAGCGCTCCTCGAACGCGGCGTCGCCCGCGGACGGTTCGGGGCGGCCGCGTACCGCCTCGACGTCGTTGAGGTCCACCAACTGCCGTACCCGGTGGCTGCGTTCGGGCAGTCGCCCGGCGAGCGCGGGCGAGCGGAGCAGCAGCATATGGATGACGTGCAGGCAGACCGTGATCAGCAGGTTGTCGTGGAACCGCGCCGCCTCCGGCGACAGTTCGCGGGCGACGCCCGGCACCGCGGAGCGCAGCCGGCGCGCGTAGTCCTGCGGTCCGAGCCGCACGGCCTGGGTCTCCGTGGTGTCCAGTTCGCCGATCACCCACAGCGTGCGGGCCAGCGCCGCGGCGACGGCCTCCTCCTCTGCGGCCGCCGCCCGCTGTTCGCCGCTGCTCAGCCCCAGGCGCACCAACTCGCCCGCGATGCCCAGCAGTTCCTCCCAGCCGAGCGTGGGACTGTCGCCGCGGAAGGCGACGAGCGCGGCGAGCAGCCGGTCGCTGCCGGCCGACGCCGCCGCGGGCGCCGGAGCCGACTCCCTGGGCGCCGACTCCCTGGGCGCCGATGCTGGGTGCGCAGAGTCGGCGGCCGCCGACTCTGCATGCGCCGATTCCGCGGCCGCCGGCTCCGTGTGCGCCGGTACGGGACGCGGCTGCTCCCCGCCGGCTCGTTCGCCGTCCGGCTGTCGCGTATCGGCCTGTTCCCGGCGGAAGAGACGGCTGATGAGGGGGCCGACGGCCGTGGAGGCGAGGCGTACGGCGGGTGCGGGTTCCATGATGTGTTGGGCTCCCGGCGGGCTGGTACGGGGCATGCTGTCGTGCCGTCAGGACTGCAACCGCCAAGCTTAGGCGGGTCGTTGGGCCCCGGCCACGGTGGTTCGCGCCCGGTTCGCGCCCGTCTGCCGACGGGTGCGTACGCGCGCGGTGCGGCACGCGATACGGCTTGCGGTGCAGCACGCGGTTCGACGTGCAGTGCGACGTGCAGCAGGGCGTGCAGTACCGCGCGCAGTACCGCTCGGGCAAGCGGCCGGGGTTGTCGTGGCCCGAACTCCCGCCGGTGGCACCGGAGTTCCCGGTTCCGGGTATCGGTCCACCTTCCAGCTAATTGCATGGAGTTGGCTGGGTTTTCGCCCGGCTGTACGCAATGCTGGACGGCGTCGGGATTCGAGGGGGAGCGGGCCCGGCACCGCGTTCCGACCGAACCGGCGTCGAACCGGCGTCGGTTCGGCACCGGCCGACGCCGCGGTGGGGAACGGGGCGCAGGAGACGGGGAATCGGGGGAGTGAGCGATCGTGCCGGATGTGCAGTCGTACGGGCAGGCGTGCGCGATGCCGGTGCCCGGAGCGGACGTTGGCCGATCTGTCCGGACCGGTGCACAGCCGCCGTTCCGGGGTGAGGTCCGGCACAGATCGAATGCCTTCTACGAACGGGCATAGGAGCGTTCCGGGAACGAAGTCCCGGACGCCCTGCCCGCCTGCGCCGCGGAACACCGGGGCTCTGTAGGCGAGTCGACGCGGGTTTCCACGAGCACGCCGACGCCTGCCGCACGGTGCTGGTCCGTAAGGGTGCTCCGCGGCTTTTCTCCGTCTACGCATTCCTTTCGTAGGTGGCGTCTTTGGTATGCCGGAGCGGGCGGGTTACCAATGTTTTCGCCCCCTGGTCCCGGATTTCTCGGCGCGGGGGCTGTCCAGCCATTCCGGAGGTAGCACCCGTATGTCCAAGACCACCAGGCGCCGTTCCGTCTTCGGCCGTCTCCGTACCAGGGCGGCCGTTCTCGCGGTCGGCCTCGGCGTCTCGACGGCGCTCGGAACGGGCGTGGCCCTGGCGGCGGACGCCGCCGAACAGGACGACTTCTTCGCTTCCGGCACGGCGTCGCAGCTCGCGGAGGCCGCCGGCCGGCAGGCCGCGGAGCAGCACAAGGCGGCTCACAGCGCCGAGGTGAAGAAGGCGGCCGAGAAGAAGGCGCAGCAGCGTGCCGACGAGGACCGGCGCTCGTCCCGGGACTCCGATCGACGGGCGGCGCCCTCGTGGCGGAAGCCGGTCTCGGGCGACTACGAACTGAGCGCCGGTTTCGGCAACAGCGGCGGCCGTTGGGCGCACAAACACTCCGGGCAGGACTTCGCGGTCCCCACCGGCACCCGGGTCCAGGCCGCACACGGCGGCACCGTGGTCAAGGCGGGCCCCAACGGCGCGGGCGACGGCCCCGCTTACGGCAACGCCGTCGTGATCAAGCACGACGACCACACCTACTCCCAGTACGCCCACCTGTCGAAGGTCCGGGTGGCCGTGGGCCAGCACGTGAACACGGGCCAGGAGATCGCCAGATCCGGCACGACGGGCAACTCCTCGGGCCCGCATCTGCACTTCGAGATCAGAAGCACTCCGGACTACGGCACGGCGAGAGAGCCGGTCGCCGTCCTCGCCCGGTACGGCGTGCACGTCTGACAGCACCGGGGGAGCCCGGCGTCCGGTAGCCGTCGCGGCAGACGGCAGACGGCAGCCCGCTCGCCGCCCACGGTCCGCCCCGACTGCTCACCGTGCTCGGCTGGTACACCCGGTGCCGGCCGGGTGCAGGTGCTCGTCGGGGGCGGCGTCCGGCCGGGCCGCCGTGTGGCAGGGTGACCGCATGAACAGCCCCGGGACGGCGCGGCTGCGTGCGCTGCGCCTGGCCAAGGACGCCATGGACCGCGACTGGTCCGACCCCGGACTCGACCTGGACGCGGTCGCGGCGTACGCGGGCTACTCCCGGTTCCACTTCGTGCGGGCCTTCAAGGAGGCGTACGGCGAGACCCCCGGCCAGTACCTCAGCCGGCGCCGCATCGAGCGGGCCGAGGAGCTGCTGCGCACCACCGGCCTGCCGGTCACCGAGGTCTGTGTGCGGGTGGGCTTCAGCAGCCTCGGCACCTTCTCCGCCCGGTTCCGCCGGCAGACCGGCGCCAGCCCGAGTGCGTACCGCCGTGAGCACGCTCACCGCGCGGCCGCACTGATCCCCGGTTGCTACGCGATGCTGTTCACCGGGGGCTTCAAGGAGCGCGCACCGGTCGCGGGCGGGGCGGGCGGAGCAGGGGGAGACGGCGCGGACGAAGAGCGCAAGAGCGAAGAAGCGGGGTGAGGGGCGCCGTGGCAGGGTGAAAGCCGTGCCGACGGTGCGCACGGCCGGACCGGAGCCGGGCTCGGCGTCCCTTCGTTCGCGCGTCCCTTCGTTCGCGCGGTCCTTCGGCTTCCGGCCCTCGGATTCGCGGTCCGCTTCCCCGACTTCCTCCGGAGTTCCGTCATGATCAAATCCCTTGCCCTGACCACGGTCTGGTCCACGGATCAGCAGCGCGACAAGGAGTTCTTCACCGACAAGCTCGGCTTCGTCGAGCGCGACGACTTGATGATGGGCGATATGCGGTGGGTGACCGTGAGCCCGAGGGAACAGCCCGAGCTGCGGCTCACGTTGATGCGCCCGGACGGCCCCGGGCTGGACCCGGAGTCCGCGAAGGCGCTGACCACGCTGGTGACCAAGGGGGTGCTGGGCGCCGGCGCGTTCCACACGGACGACTGCCGCGGTACGTACGCGGAGTTGACGGCCAAGGGCGTGGAGTTCCTTCAGGAGCCGCAGGAGCGTCCGTACGGAATCGAGGCGATCTTCCGCGATCCGACGGGCAATTGGTACTCGCTGACCCAACGCTGGGACGACTCCGAGGAGTTGGACCTGACGAAGCCCTGGTGCGGTGGCGCGACCGGGAACGGCGCGGCCGAGGGCTGAACTCTCGGCCGGGCCGGTAGGCCGAACGGCCCCTGGAAGCCGGGCGGTTCGGATGCCGGACGGCCCCGGTGGCAGGGGCACGGCCGGCCGTGGCCCCGGCCGGCCGCAGCGGAGCCGGGGCGGTGCGGATCAGCGCAACGGCAGCCGGTAGACCCCACCGGCCAGCGGCTCGACCAGCCCGTCGGCGACCAGCCCGTCCAGTGCCCGCGCCCGCTGGACGGGGTCGTGCCAGACCCGGTCCAGCGTCGCCTGCGGCACCGGGCGCACGGCCTCGCGCAGCACCGCGAGCAGCCTGCCGCGCACTTGGCGGTCCGTGCCGGCGTACGTCTGCCTGCGCCGCGGCCGGCCTTCGTGCTCCGGCGCACCGGCCGACTGCCAGGCGCACTGCGCCGCGATCGGGCAGCGTACGCACGCGGGCGCGCGGGAGGTGCACAGCAGTGCGCCGAGTTCCATGGTCGCCGCGGCCCAGCGGGACGCCATCTCCTCGTCCTCGGGCAGGAGTTGGCGGGCGAGCTTGCGCTCGGATGCGGTGGTGGCGTTCGGCGGATACTGACGGCCGCTCACGGCGCGGGCGAACACCCGGCGCACGTTGGTGTCCAGCACCGCGTGCCGCTGTCCGTACGCGAAGGAGGCCACCGCCGCCGCCGTGTACTCGCCGACCCCGGGCAGCGCCAGCAACTGCGCGTGTTCGCGGGGGACATCGCCGCCGTGCCGTTCCGCTATGGCGGTCGCGGCCCCGTGCAGACGCAGCGCGCGGCGCGGATAGCCGAGCCGGCCCCAGGCGCGTACGGCCTCCCCGGAGGGCTCGGCGGCGAGGTCGGCGGGCCGCGGCCAGCGCGCCATCCACTGCTCGTAGACGGGCAACACCCGGTTCACCGGCGTCTGCTGGAGCATGAACTCGCTGACCATCACTCCCCACGCGCCGGCTTCCGGGCGGCGCCAGGGAAGGTCGCGGGCGTGCGTGGCGAACCAGTCCACGACGGGTGCGTGCAGTGCCTCGGCGATGCGCTCGATCGAACCGGAAGCGGGGGCGGAGGGGGCGTCGTCTGCCGCGTGGGGGGCGGTTTCGGGGGTCGCAGTCATGGCAGGTCCGATCCTGACACGGACCGGAAGCGGGCGGGAAACGCGACGCACAGTCCGTACGCGCCGGTCTGCGGACGAGTGTTGAGCACTTCTGCGCGGGCGGTCCGTCAGGCGGTCCGCGCGGCCGCCGCACGCCGTCGCCCGGTTCGCCCGCCGGCCGTCGTGTCAACTCGGGCCGCTGCACACGGAGTTCGTACAGCGAACGATGCCGGAACGGTCAACTGCCGCCGGAAATCGGGCAGAACATGGCAGAAGACGCCGACTTCCCGTGCACAGCGGTCGATCGGGGCTTCCGTCCGGCCGATTCGGGCCGCTCCGAACCGCTCGTTCCGCGCGTCCGGCGCTCGGTATGCGGAGAGGGAAGGGTACGGGTCTACGGTGTGGGCGATGTCTCGTAAGGTTTGCGCGTGGGATCTCTGCGCAATCCGATCGGGCCGCTCCCTTCCTCCATCTACTGGCGTCGAAGGGCAGTTGCCCTTGCCGTCCTCGCGCTGCTGGTCCTGCTGGTGGTTTGGGCGCTCAGCTTCGGGGGCGGTGACGACGGGAGCAGGAACGACGGCAAGGGCCACGGCGGCCCGGCCAGTTCGATCACGCCCGGCCCCTCGCACTCCGGGCCCGCCATCACCGAACGCCCGGGCGGACGCGAGGACTCGGGCGGCGGAAGCGGCGGTTCCGGCTCGTCCGGCGGGTCCGGTTCCGGCGGTGCGGAGAGCGGAGGCGCCGGCGGTGCGGGTGGCGCCGGAGACGGATCGGTCTGGGTGCCCGGCGGCTCCGGATCGAGCGGAGGCTCCAACTCCGGCTCCGGTTCGGGTTCGGGCTCAGGCGGCGGCGAGGCCGTGCCCGCCGGCTCCGAACTGCCCGACTGCAAGCGCTCCGCGGTGACGGTCTCGCTGCACCGTACGCACAAGAAGTACGGGCCGGGCGAGAAGCCGAAGTTCGAGCTGACGGCGGAGAACACGGGCGGCACCGCCTGCCGCATCGACCTCGGGCGCGCGGCCACGGTCGTCACCATCAAGGACTCAGACGGCGACGAGTATTGGGCCTCGGACCACTGCGAAGGCGCCCACCCCGCCGCGCCCGTCCGGCTCGCCGCCGACTCGTCGCTGACCCGCACCTTCACCTGGCACCGCAAGCCGAGCACGGACAAGTGCTCCCACACCGCGAAGAGTTCGGCGAAGAGCGGGCACTACACGATCGAGGTCGCGGTGCCGCATCTGAAGAAGGTGCACGAGGACTTCGAGCTGTCCCACGACTGACGCGCGGGCGCGCACGCCGACGCCGTCCGGGGCGGGCGGAGCGCACCGGTGCGGCACGTGCCGTACGGCAGGTGGGCGTGGGGCGCTGCTTTGCGACAAGGCCTAGACGTACCGCTCCAGAATGCTCGACTCGGCGAGCCGGGACAGGCCCTCGCGCACCGAGCGGGCGCGGGCCTCGCCGACGCCGTCCACGGTCTGCAGATCGTCGACGCTCGCCGCGAGGAGCTTCTGCAGGCCGCCGAAGTGGTCGACCAGGCGGTCGATCACCGTGCCCGGCAGCCGCGGCACTTTCGCCAACAGCCGGAAGCCGCGCGGCGACACCGCCGAGTCCAGCGTCTCGGGAGCGCTGCTGTAGCCCAACGCCCGGGCGACCGTGGGCAGTTCGAGCAGCTCGGTGTGCGTGAGCCCGTCCAGCTCGCTCAGCGCCTCAGCGACGGTGCGGGTGCGGCGGCTGGCCGGCTGCGGCACGTAGTCCCGCGCGACCAGCTCCCGCTCCGGCTCCACTCCGGCGATCAACTCGTCGAGCTGGAGCGACAGAAGCCGGCCGTCGGTGCCCAGCTCCACGACGTACTCGGCGATCTCCGTCGCGATACGGCGCACCATCTCCAGCCGCTGCGCCACCGCCGACACGTCCCGGACCGTCACCAGGTCCTCGATCTCCAGCGCGGAGAGCGTGCCGGCCACTTCGTCCAGCCGGAGCTTGTACCGCTCCAGCGTGGCGAGCGCCTGGTTGGCGCGGGACAGGATCGCCGCCGAATCCTCCAACACCCGCCGCTGGCCGTCCACATAGAGCGCGATCAGCCGCATCGACTGGCTGACCGAGACCACCGGGAAACCGGTCTGGATGGACACCCGCTGCGCCGTGCGGTGCCGGGTGCCGGTCTCCTCGGTCGGGATCGCGGCGTCCGGGACGAGCTGCACGCCCGCGCGCACGATCTTGGTGATGTCGCGGTCGAGGATCACGGCGCCGTCGAGCTTGCACAGCTCGCGCAGCCGGGTCGCCGTGAAGTCGACGTCGAGCACGAAACCCCCGGTGCACAGCGCCTCGACGCCCTTGTCCATGCCGAGCACGAGGAGCCCGCCGGTGTTTCCGCGTACGACGCGCTCAAGTCCGTCCCGCAGGGCCGTGCCGGGCGCGACCGCGCTCAGCGAAGCGCGCATCAGGCTCTCGGCGCGGGAGCTCGCGCCGCCGGCCCTGCCGGGTGCTGCTGCCCGGTCGTTGGCTGCCACTGCACTCCTTCGGGTCGTGCGGTCGGTCCGCAGCTGTACGTACGGGTGCCTGCTGGGGCACTACTTCGTGGACGGGCGAGACCGGGGCAAAGTCTACCGGCGGCACCGGCGCGACCCTACTTCGAGCGCGACCACCCAAGCGCGGGCGTACGCGGGTCGTGCCCACCTTCCGTACGGCGCCGGGGAGTTGCGAACCCCGAGCACAACCGCCGGGCACGCACCGCGACGGCCTCCACCGCACGACCTCCGTACGTATGGGCCGGGCCTGCGCGCGTACGTACCGGAGGGCCGCTCACAACACCGAGCCGGGGCGGCGCAGGCAGCAGCCGGGCGGCCGTGAGGCGGCTATGCGGAGGGCACCGCCGGCGGCTCCTCGGACCGCGCGGGTCTGGCGGGCAGCACCCGCAGGGCCTCGCCGATGTCGGCGACTTCGCGCACCCGCATACCGTCCGGCACTCTGCCCGGGTCGGCCGGCACCAGCGCATGAGTGAAGCCGAGCCGTGCGGCCTCGGCCAGTCTGCGCTGCACACCCGTGACCCGCCGCACCTCGCCCGCGAGCCCCACCTCGCCGATCGCCACGAGGTTCTTCGGCAGCGGGGTGTCGCCGGCGGCGCTCGCCAGCGCCAGGGCCACCGCGAGGTCCGCGGCCGGCTCGGAGAGCTTCACCCCGCCCACCGTCGCGCTGTAGACGTCCCGCTTCCCCAGGGCGTTGATACGGCCGCGCTGCTCCAGCACCGCCAGCGTCATCGACACCCGGGAGTTCTCCAGCCCTGACGTCGTGCGCCGCGGAGAGGGGATCTGGCTGTCCACCGTCAGCGCCTGCACCTCGGCGACCAGAGGTCTGCGCCCCTCCAGCGTCACCGTCAGACACGTGCCCGGCACCGGCTCGTCCCGGCGCGTGAGGAACAGCCCCGAAGGGTCCGCGAGCCCCGTGATGCCTTCGTCGTGCAGCTCGAAGCAGCCGACCTCGTCGGTCGTGCCGTAGCGGTTCTTCACCCCGCGCACCAGCCGGAGCCGCGCGTGCCGGTCGCCCTCGAAGTGGAGCACCACGTCGACGAGATGCTCCAGCAGCCGTGGCCCCGCGATCGCACCGTCCTTGGTGACGTGGCCGACCAGCAGCGTGGACATACCGCGCTCCTTGGAGGCGCGGATCAGCGCGCCCGCCACCTCGCGGACCTGCGCGACGCCGCCGGGCGCACCGTCGATCTCCGCGGACGCGACGGTCTGCACCGAGTCCAGCACCAGCAGCGACGGCTCGATGTCGTCCAAGTGCCCCAGGACGGCGGCCAGATCGGTCTCGGCGGCGAGATAGAGGCTGTCGCTGAGCGCGCCGATACGGTCGGCGCGCAGCCGCACCTGGCCCGCCGACTCCTCGCCCGTGACGTAGAGCGTGCGCCCCGCGGCGCCGGCCGCCTTGGCCGCGACGTCCAGCAGCAGCGTCGACTTGCCCACGCCGGGCTCGCCCGCGACGAGCACCACCGCACCGGGCACCAGCCCGCCGCCGAGCACTCTGTCCAGCTCCGGAACTCCCGTGCCGCGCGCGGCTGCCTGCGAACCGTCCACCTGCCCGATGGGCAGCGCGGGCGCGGAGACCCGGCCGGGCGCCGTCGTGCGCACCGCGGGCGCACCGCCCAACTCGTCGACCGTGCCCCAGGCATGGCACTCCGGGCAGCGGCCGACCCACTTCGCGGTCTGCCAACCGCACTCCGAGCAGCGGTACGTGGGTCGGTCCTTGGTCGCGGACGTCTTACGGGTAGCCATGACGAAACCGTAGCGGCGGCCACCGACAGCCGCGTACGGACGGGGAGTTGACCCGGACGTCGCCCCGC
>Ga0164243_10012802_pt1 | contig 11842 bp, 12 predicted proteins | sample OricompcompostOP_FD_108781 | JGI IMG/M metagenome (GOLD analysis project Ga0164243, IMG submission 108781) | Organic Plus compost microbial communities from Emeryville, California, USA - Original compost - Organic plus compost (OP) | ecosystem: Engineered > Solid waste > Mixed feedstock >...
TGATTTTCCTCAGCATTTAACCAATGCCATTTTTCCGGTGCCAAGAAATGGAAAGCGCGGATTAAAATCATGCAAATAATAATTAAGCCCACGATGTATAAAGCGATGCAAACGATGTTGTGGATATGTCTTCGGTAAGCTTCTCCCCTGCGGCCATCGTTCAACAAAGCTCTTTCTTCTTGTAAAGCTTTCTTTTGATCCAAGTTCGTACGATGCATTGCATAATTAGCATCGTTCTCGTTGATGATATCAAGTTCTTTCAAAGGGGAATTTGAGTAAGAAGCAACATCGCTAGGAGTTGTTGGGATAGGGTTTGGACGAGTCGTTTCCATGGTTAAATTGAGTATCTCTGATTTTGTGCTGGTAATGTTGTTCAATCAGGTTGTTCGGGATGATAGCGGCATGCCTGTCTTTTCCCCCTTCACGGTTCCAAACAAGATCCCAGGGCGTACCATCTTGATGTGTCATGGCACTGAGTTGCAAACCGCTGTACTTATTGTACACTTCCCAAACTTTCTTCAATAGGGGTAATACATCTTCACCAGGCATAGGATAATCCTGATCATAAGAATCATTAGCTTTCAAGGCCGTGATCTGGTGCGTCCCGTAATGCCTGAAATCATCATAAATACTTTCAACTACGGGGCCATATTTCCAAGCCTGCACCCCTTCATTGATCAATTCTTGATGATACAATCCCAATCTCCATCCATGGGCTATATAACAAAGCTTGATTAACTTCATCGGGGTTAATTCAACACCTGAACGTAAACTTTCACGGATAAAATAATTGGCGATCGCTCGGGATGGGTATACCATAGTTGGAAGAATTTAAAATTTCAATTGCTCTAGGTTTTTCATGGTTCCGGGTATTTAACTTCAATAAAAATATGGTTAACACTAGCACTATTCTTATATACCCTAAAGATACAACTTATTCATCTAAAATACTAATTTTATTAGCATTTTTATTTTTTTGATATATATTACCTATAGATAGCCTTGCTGGTCCGAGAAGGAATTGCACTTGATCCTCCCGCAACATTGACGGCATCTGAGGGTGAGAAAAAGTCGTACTGGACAAACCAGTTTTTCTTGATGGATGCTCGGCAAGTATTCCAATTTTTAGGGGTTATATAGAACTTGCTGACGGCACAACCCGACGGTAGTTTTTGCATCATTTTTGTGACATTTTTTGTGACGTTTTTTGTGACGGTAAGTAAAAACTACTGAAATTCTGGGAACAAAGAGAAGTTGGTGTTTTTTTGAAACCTGCCATGGCAAAGCAATCCAGGCTATTTTCATCTAGTGATCCGATCAGGATTCGAACCTGAGACCTACTGCTTAGAAGGCAGTTGCTCTATCCAGCTGAGCTATCGGACCAATTACCCATCTTCAATAGATATTCCTTATTTTTAACGAGAGTGCAAATTTATATAAATTTCCCCGATATATTCAAATAACTTTGGCAAAATATTTTTACAATGGCGGATGTTACAATTAACGAATCTTGGAAAACGGTTTTAAAGGATGAATTTAACCAGTTGTATTTTGAACAAATCGTGATGTTTCTCAAGCATGAAAAGGCTTTAAACAAAACGATATACCCTCCCGGAGGACTTATTTTTAACGCTTTCGATAAAACGCCTTTCGACCAGGTTAAGGTCGTGATACTCGGTCAAGATCCTTATCATGGTGCAGGACAGGCGCATGGATTATGCTTTTCCGTACAGCCGGGCGTTAAACCGCCGCCATCACTCGTAAATATCTACAAAGAATTACATCAAGATATTGGCATGCCTATTCCAAGCACGGGAGATTTGACACCCTGGGCGGAACAAGGCGTACTGCTCTTAAACGCGATCCTTACCGTACGCGCCAATGAACCGGCTTCCCATTCTAAAATCGGTTGGGAAACCTTCACCAACGCCGTAATTAAAAAGATTTCGGACCTTAAAACAGGGGTCGTCTTTATCCTTTGGGGAAGATTTGCACAGGAGAAACAAATATTCATCGATGCCACCAAACATCATATTCTTAAAGCCCCTCACCCCTCGCCATTCAGCGCAAATAGCGGCTTCTTCGGTTGTAAACATTTCTCTAAAACCAATGATTTACTGATCAAGGAAGGCAAGACTCCCATTAATTGGCAATTATAATTTTTTCTATGGCTTTATCTTGAAATTGATTGATAATCTGGGAAATTGGATAAATTAGCTGAATTAACCACTCCATGATTACAATATTATTCTATGAATTGGTTTAAAAATGTACTTGGCCGCGTGTATGCCGTGTACGGGATTATCTTGTTTGTCCTGACCATGCTAATCATGTTGCTCCCCATCTGGATCGTATCTCGACTCCCCGACCCCAGGAAAACCCGGTATTTTCTTGTCCTGGCAAGGAGCTGGATGGCTGTTTATATGCCCTTGGTTTTTTGTCCTGTCAGGCGTAAAGGATTGGAGTATTTCAAGAAAGGGGAAACTTATATCGTGGTTTGTAACCACAACTCGTTACTCGATGTACCCGTAACTTCTCCCGGCGTACCGGGTGGCAATAAAACTTTAGCTAAAATAGAATTGGCGAAGATCCCCATCTTCGGCATGATGTACAAAATCGGTAGTGTATTAGTGGACCGCACCAGCGATAAAAGCAGGAAGGACAGTATCGATGAAATGAAAGCCGTTTTAAACATGGGTATGCACATGGTCCTGTTCCCGGAAGGAACCCGCAACAGGACGGATTACCCGTTAAAATCTTTCTATAATGGCGCCTTCGCATTGGCCATTGAAACCGGTAGGCCCATTATCCCCGGAATCGTTTTCAATACGAGGAAAATTTTGACCCCGGGCAAATTTTTCTTCGCCATCCCCCATGCTATCCAGTTCCACTTCCTTCCTCCCATCGAAACCAAGGGGCTCAACAAAAATGATTTACCAGCCCTGAAAGACAAAATTTTCGTCATGATGTGGGAATATTACGACCAACACGCTGCCGCGCTCGCTTAAGGAATATTTATAACTTCCTGTTAAACCGCTATATACCCTGCCATTCTTCATTTTTGTCCCCGTTTCTTCTTTGCGTCCCGGTATTTAATATTCAACCCGGCAATAATTTTATACATTCAATAGGGGTCATCATATAAATTTGCGTCATATACACGTAGCAAGCAAAATATGAAGCGTCTTGCTATAATATTCGAAAAATTCATTCGTTAGCAAACATATTAACTCATCAGATCTATATGAAAAGGATTTTAGCTAGTATAGGATTGGCTATTACATTATGTATATTGTCGCCCGCCCTCTTTGCACAGCAAAAATTTACGGTCAGCGGATACGTAAAAGATGCTAAAAACGGGGAAAGCCTGATCGGGATTTCGATCTCTATCGCCGGGACTTCCACGGGAACGATTAGCAATGAATACGGGTTTTACTCCCTGACATTACCTGCCGGGGAACATGAACTACAATATTCTTATATCGGTTACAGCACCCAAAAAATGAAGGTGCTGCTGGATAGCAATAAAAAGATTGATATCAAGTTAGAAACCTCTAACAGTCAACTCAACGAAGTGGTGATTACCGGCAAGGAACAAGATAAGAATATCAACACCATCGCTACCAGCGTAAACCGTTTAGACATTAAGGAACTTAAACAACTACCCACATTCATGGGCGAGGTGGATGTTTTGCGGGCTATACAAACTTTACCCGGGGTTACTACCGTGGGAGAAGGTTCATCCGGTTTCAACGTTCGCGGTGGCGCTACCGATGAAAACCTGATACTGCTCGATGAAGCGCCCGTATATAATGCAACGCATATGCTCGGTTTTTTCTCCGTATTTAATCCCGATGCCGTGAAAAGCCTCAACCTGATGAAAGGCGGATTCCCGGCTGAATACGGGGGGAGAACATCTTCCGTTTTAGACATAAGAATGAAGGATGGGAACAACCAGAACTTCACGATGAACGGGGGGATCAGCAATGTTTTCAGTCGCCTCAGCCTGGAAGGCCCCATCAAAAAAGACAAGTCATCATTTATCGTGGCGGCACGCCGTTCGTATATCGATGTTTTAATGAAACCATTCTTGAAAGGAGATTTGAAAGATACCAAGTTGTACTTCTACGACCTCACCGCGAAAGCAAATTTTAAGCTGAATAAAAATAACAGCTTATTCGTTAGCGGTTATTTCGGAAGGGATGTTTTCGGGTTTGGCAAACAAGCAAAATTCGATTGGGGAAATACGACTACGACCGTACGTTGGAACCATATTTTCAACGACCGTTTGTTCCTTAACATGACAACCTATTATAGTCAATATGATTATTCTCTCAGCTTCTCGACTAAACCGGAAGAAGATACGCAACAAGGCTATGATTGGACTTCCAACATCATTAACTACGGTGTGAAACCCGCCTTCACATATTACATCAACTCGAACAATACCTTACATTTCGGTTTACAAAGCGTGTATTACACTTTTAAGCCGGGAAAAGGCGTTGGCTCTGAAGATGACCGGAAAAACGTGATCGAATTACAACATCAACATGCCTTGGAATCAGGCCTGTATTTAGATCATGAATTTAAAATCGGTAATAAGTTCGGCATTCAATACGGTGCGCGTGTTTCAGGATTCCAGTACATGGGTAAAGGAACAGCTTACTACTATGCCGACACCACTGCCGGTATTCGTAAACGCCTCGTAGGATCCAAAGAGTACGGTTCAGGTGAAGTGATCAAAGATTATTATTACTTCGAACCGAGGTTATCGACCAAATTATCGGTCAGCCCAACTTCAACCGTGAAATTAGCATATGCCCGCACGACCCAGTTCATGCACCAGTTATCAAATACGGCTTCCCCTACCCCTTTAGACATTTGGACGCCAAGTACCAACAACGTGGAACCGCAGGTGGCAGACCAGGTAACGGCAGGGTATTTCTATGCAACACCTAACAACGCCATCGAGATTTCGGCAGAGGTATTTTATAAATGGATGGATAACCAGCTAGATTATATCAACAATGCCAAGTTACAGCTGAACCAATATATAGAAGCAGATTTATTGCCATCGAAAGGTAGGGCTTACGGCTTGGAATTATATGCGAAGAAAGAACTGGGAAAAACTACGGGCTGGATCAGTTATACCCTTTCGCGTACGGAGAGAAAAACAGAAGGAATCAGTTTGAATGAATGGTATCTGAACCGCTACGATCGCACCCATAACCTGAATATGGTCGTGAATCACAGCTTGAGCAAAAGAAGCAGCGTTTCAGCGAACTTCGTATACGCTTCCGGCACACCGGGTACTTATGCCGATGCCCGCTTGGAATTCCAAGACTGGGATATTCCTTACAACACCACTGATAAACGAAATAATTACCGTTTGCCGGCATTCCACCGTTTAGATTTATCATATACCCTCAAAGGAAAACATAAGAAACGTTGGCAAGGAGAATGGGTTTTTTCAATCTATAACGTTTACGCCAGGAGAAATGCTTACACGATCTATTTCAAACAGGATGCAGATGATCCTTCCAAGAAAGAAGCCGTCCGCATGTCGATCATCGGTAGCATCATCCCCGGTATTACTTACAATTTCAAATTTTAAGGAGCTAAAGCAGGAATCATGAAAAAGTTATTATATAGCAGCGTCATCATTGGAATCATCGGTTTATTCAGCGCATGTGAAGATACGGTCGACCTGGATATTCCGGATGGGAAAGTTTACCCGGTAGTTGATGCATGGTTGACGAATACTCCCGGTGCGCAGGCCATCAGGATTAGTGAAACAGTGCCTTATACCAGCGCGGATCCGGCACCCAATATTGCAGATGCACAGGTGATCGTAACCGATTTAAGTACTTCTGCGACCTACGAGTTTCTTTACGACAACGGCAAATATTGGCATGATCCGGGAGCTAATAATTCGATCATCACGTTGGGACATATTTACAAGTTATCTATTACGCTGGATGGTGAACTATTCGAAGCTACCGATACCGTAAAACGTGTTCCGCCGATAGATTCCATCACCTACGAATTTAAAACGGAAGAGGAATCCATCAGTAATAAAGAAGGATATTATGCACGCTTCTGGGGAAGGGATATTGCAGGGGATATGCCCGACTATTATTGGGTAAGCGGTTACCGCAATAACATGGATCGCAAACTCACGAATGTATTTGCCATCGATGCTTCTTTTGAAGCAGGTTTAGCCGATAGCGCCATTTTCATACAACCTATCTCCGAAGGTATTACTGATTACGACAAGCCCTACCAGAAAGATGAAACGATCATCGCGAGATTGGCTTCCCTCAGCAAACCTAGTTATGACTTCCTGACGCATGTAGATGCACAAGTTAATAACGGCGGCCTGTTTGCCACCATATTGGAAAACGTTGGAACGAACCTGAAAAATAGCGATGCCGGAAGTACTAAAAAAGTATTGGGATGGTTCGGGGTTTCCGCGGTAAGTATTAAGCAAAAACTTGTTGAATAACGTCAACATAAATAACAAAATCTCTATTATTTAAATTCTTATTGGATATGAAAAAATTTGTTTTGGCGCTAGCCGTTACGCTAGCAGCAATGCCCCTTTTTGCCCAACAAAAAATGGAAACTTTAGCGGGAAACAGCAAGGTACGCGTAGGCGGTTACGGTGCTCCGAGCATTAAATTCACCACCTTGGATGATAAGTTCGCGGTAATGTTGGGTGGTATGGCAGGCGTGATGCTTAATAGCAAGGTAACACTCGGTCTTGCTGGTTACGGTCTTGCAAATAAGATAGAAACACCGAAGCTGAATGATACGGATCCTACCGAATATTGGTCCATGTGGTATTCCGGCGCCGTGGTAGATTACACCTTTAGTTCTAATAAATTATTCCACTGGTCGGTGGGCGCACTAATCGGTGGCGGCGGTATCATGAAAGGCAACCGTTTTGATGATTGGGATGAGTGGGAAGGCGACCGTTGGCACGATGCAAGCGGCTTTTTCGTAGCCGAGCCACAAATTTCAGCAGAAATGAATATCACGAACTACTTAAGAATCGGTATCGGCGCATCTTACAGGTTGGTAAGAGGATCAGATACACCGGGTATAACCGATAATAAATTAAGCGGACCAGCTGCACATTTCACTATTAAAGCAGGAAAATTTTAAACGGGAACTATAATTAGTTACTTTTTGCCTGGGCGGCCCCTGTTGGGTCGCCCATTTTTTATGATTATGTTACGTGTTGTCCGACTAAAATTGCATTAAATTAACTTGGATTCCTTAACTGGTCAAGGACATAAGCGAAGGATGAGCTATTCAGCCCCGCCAACAAAACCGTGGAACTTCGCACTGTTGATTGCGAAGCCATACAGTAGTACAAAAGCTGGATCCCGCGATCAAAATGGCGGCCGTGATGGCCAATTTGTGCCCTTTATTGGTACTTTTCCGGGCAAGCAAAAAAGTACATAGAAATGTGCAGGTGGACATTGAATCGAACTTTTGAGGCGATGATAATTTTTTCATTGAAAATTTAGTCGGACAATAATGATTACAAAACACAAAATATTAACCTATTAATAATCAATCACTTAACATTCAGCAAAAAATATTTTTCAATTTTTTCTTCAAAGTTGTCACGAATCAACCCGCTCCATGATCTTATATACATACAACATTCAATAAACATTAAACAAAACATTATAATCATGGAAGCTAAAATTAATTTATTCTCATTGGCAAAAGGATTTACAGATGGTTTATTCAAAACAGGCGCTTACCTGGGAAAAACCACGCTGGACAAAAAATTATTAGAATTGATCAATTACAAGGTTTCACAAATGAATGGCTGCGCTTATTGTCTTGATATGCACAGCAAAGATGCGGCAGTGCTTGGAGAAGAAGCAATGCGTTTACATACTATTGCAGCATTCGAAGAATGTCCTTATTACTCCGATGCTGAAAAGGCCGCATTAAGGTTTGCAGAATCACTGACAAGAGCGCAAGCACCGGAACACCTGGTCGAAGATTTGGAGCAATATTTCAGTACGCAAGAGATAGCCGATTTATGCCTGGCCATCGCGACTATTAATACCTGGAATCGCTTGAACCTAGTATTCAAACCTGTACCGGGCACTTACAAACCGGGCCTCTTCGCTGCAACGAATTAAGGGCAACGATGCTGTACTTTGATCGAACTTTAATATCTTTAATGCCTTCAAAGTACAGCATTTCGAATTGAAATTGTTACCTGTCATAATTAAAGTTTCGGATGGAAAATTACCAAAACATACTGTTTCCTTATGCATACAATATTTTAGGAAGCGTGGAAGATGCAAAAGATGCGATCCAGGATATTATCTCGAATTATTATGCGAAAGATCATGGGCAAATAGAAAATGAAAAAGCCTATTTAATAAGATCTGTTATTAATCGCGCCATCCAACTCAAACAACAACGCAAGACGATTTCTTTGGAAGAGAGTCTCTTGCCCGCACCGGTGGTTACCAATCCCGGTGATCAAAACCTTTACCTGAACCAAGTTCTTTCCTATTCCATGCTGATCTTGCTGGAAAAATTATCTCCGAAGGAAAGGGCGGTTTTCATCTTGAAAGAAAGCTTTGATTATAGCCACGCGGAAATCGCGGAAACCTTGGATATTTCCGAGGAAAACTCCCGGAAGCTGTTCAGCCGTGCCAAAACAAACCTATTCAAGCCCGGTGAGCATGCCCAACATATCGACAGCCAGACGATGGATATCCTGCATGATTATGTCAATGCCATCAGGAGCGGAAACCTGGAAGCATTAACTAAATTATTGCATAAAGACATTACTTACTATGCAGACGGTGGTAAGCTCAGGGTTGTTTCCAAGTTTACACACGGCATACCGGAAGTGATGGATGTGATCAAATTGGTATATCAACGTTTCCAAACGAAGGCCAAAATCCTGTTTACCTACCTCAACCATCAACCGGCACTGGTCTATATCGATAAAAACAGGGTTATCAACAGCCAGGTATTTGAAATATCACCCGAGACAGGGAAAATCATGCAAATACTGATCGTAGTTGATCCGGAGAAATTAAAAGCATTGGAATACTTGCTGGAAGAATAAGCTGCAACAAAGCGCGGAAATTAGTAAATTGTAAAAAAAGAAGCCGGGTGAAAGTCGACTTAATACATTTTGCCATTCCGGGGTTTATCCTGCTCATTACCGTGGAGGTGATCCTCTCCGCCGTGATGAAAAAGGAAAATTATACCACGAAAGATGCTGCCAGCAGTATCGCGATGGGATTGGGCAATGTATTTGTCGGCTTATTCATGAAGGGCATGATCTTCGCAGTCTACAGCTTTCTATATCAATTCCGTCTTTTTACTTTGGATAGCAGCCTTTGGTGGGTATGGGTACTATGCTTTTTTGCTGATGATTTTACCTATTATTGGTTTCATAGGTGGAGTCATACCATCCGTTTTTTATGGGCATCACATGTCGTCCATCACTCATCGCAATATTATAACTTGTCGACCGCCTTACGTCAAACTTGGACGGGCAACCTTACCGGCACTTTCCTGTTTTGGGCCTGGATGCCGATACTGGGTTTCCATCCTTTAATGGTAATGACGATGCAGTCCATCAGCCTGTTGTATCAATTTTGGATACATACGGAAGTCATCCGCAAGATGCCCGCTTTTTTCGAAGCGGTTTTCAATACCCCGTCGCATCACCGGGTACATCACGCTTCGGACTACGGGTACCTCGATAGGAATCATGCGGGAATATTAATTACCTGGGATCGGCTATTCGGCACTTTCACCCCGGAAACCACCCCACCTACTTACGGGTTAACGAAAAACATCCATACTTACAACCCTATCCGCATTGCCACCCATGAATGGTTAAGTCTTTGGAAAGACATGAAGGGCGCCAGCAGTTGGAAACTTTCCCTGGCTTATTTATTCAGGCCTCCCGGTTGGCAACCTTCCCAACCACCTAAAGCCCGCGAAAAAACCGCTCGTCCTAAAATTTCCTAAATTTTTTTGCCGGTACTTGACATTTACGAAAACTATCGTACATTTGTTTACGAAGATATTCGTAGATCAGTAATCGTTTCATCGATCTACCTTTAAAAAGGCATAAAATGACAAAACATATAAAACCTACAGATAGCGAACTTGAGATACTTGCGATACTTTGGGAACGTGGCGCATCAACCGTTCGGGCTGTACATGAAATTTTGGAACAACGGAAAGAGATCGGTTATACAACGACTTTGAAGTTGATGCAAATTATGCATGATAAGGGCTTATTGACCCGCGATGCGAGTAATAAAACCCATATTTATACCGCGGCCGTTTCTAGGGAACAAACCAGGGAACAATTTTTAAATAAGATGATTGATACCCTGTTTGGCGGATCGGCCAGCCAACTAGTAATGCAAGCGCTGGGTCAGCACCAATCTTCGAAGGAAGAATTAGAACAGATCAAGCAGTATTTAGACAAGATGGAAGAATAATTATTGTAGGCTACTATCCGGTAATTGTATTCGAACACCCAAATTGAAAACTAACATGCAACAAATCTTTCCTATTACGGGCGATATAATCAGGGCATTAGGCTGGGCCTTATTACATTCTGTATGGCAAGCCTTAATCATCTTTACCTGTTTGCAGGTGGTGTTGAAAATATGGCCCATGGCGAGCGCAAAGATCAAGCACAACTTGGCTTATACTTCTTTGCTCGGCATCTTTGCATGGTTCGTTTACACGCTGGTACAGCAAATACAATCTATTCAAAAGATCACGTATCAGAATATAGTGATCGCCATCCTACCGGATCAACTCCCTGCAAATGGCCAGGTTGGTCCAGTAGAACTTACTGCCACGCAACAGATTCAAACATGGATACCCGGCATTGAAGCCTATTTCCCTTTCCTAGTAGGATTTTACTTACTCGGCATGTTGGTCATGTTCGTCAAAATGTCTGTTGACTTGCTCCAGATCAAGCAACTTAAAAATAATTACATCCTGCATTTGGAACCGGCCCTAGCTGAACAGTTAGCCGCGGTGATCTCGAAGGTATCCCTCCCTAAAAAAGTGAAAGTAAGGATATCGGAAAAGATCCAGGTCCCGATGATGGTAGGTTGCCTGAAACCGATTATCCTGCTGCCTTTAGCCATGCTAACGAAATTGCAATCCTCTCAACTGGAAGCACTTATCTTGCATGAATTGGCGCATATCAAAAGAAACGATTACATCTTAAATATCTTCCAATCCATTATCGAAACTATATTATTCTTCAACCCCTTCGTACGATGGATATCCAATTACATCCGCACGGAAAGGGAACATTGTTGTGATGATATAGTGGTTAACTCCAACGTGAAACCCTTGCATTATGCCAAAGCCCTCGTGGTTCTCGAAGAAAACCGGTTACCGGGTAACCTGTTGGCCATGGCTGCTGCGGGAAATCAACAGCATTTATTTCATCGCATCAAACGCATCATGGAAATGAAAACAAAACAACTAAATTATACACAACGCTTACTTGCTCTCACCATCGTAGCTACAGGCTTGGTTTCCATTGCTTGGCTAACACCTACTATTAAAGCCAAAGCAGGTGGCATGAAGCATGATTCACAAAATAAAACCACAGCTATCGCGGAAGAATCACCTACGGTTACGGATACTACTGGTAAGGACCAAGATGATTTAGAAGAAATAGTTGTTGTCGGTCGCCCGATGAATGGCGATACGGTACCCGGCAACCGGAAAAGGGTTGACTCTGTAAGGGTGTACCGCTTCGGTGGCTCCTGGGGTGAAAAGCAAAAAGCAGATAGCGCAA
>Ga0164243_10012805_pt1 | contig 11841 bp, 5 predicted proteins | sample OricompcompostOP_FD_108781 | JGI IMG/M metagenome (GOLD analysis project Ga0164243, IMG submission 108781) | Organic Plus compost microbial communities from Emeryville, California, USA - Original compost - Organic plus compost (OP) | ecosystem: Engineered > Solid waste > Mixed feedstock >...
AGCGTCTTTTCGATCTGGAGGAGAAGCGCGACGCCATCCTCTATCCCGATCTCGGGCACGACCACGACGTCGTCGACCACTTTCCGCGCGATCTCCAGCGTCAGGTCGGCGGGCCAGGCCACCGCGATCCCCTCGGCGACCGACGTGCCGCCGACGATGGGACCGGCATGGGCGCCGAGCGCCACGGCCATCGACGGGTAGATTTCGCTCTGCACGCCGATCACCTGGGTGCCCGGCGACAGCGCCTTGAAGACGGTCGCGACGCCGCCGATCAGTCCGCCGCCGCCCACGGCGACGAGCACCGCGTCCAGCGGCGGGCCCTGCTCCCACATTTCAAGCGCGACGGTGCCCTGGCCCGCGATGACATGAGGATCGTCGAAAGGCGGTATGAAGGTGAGGCCGGCTTCGACATAGCGGGGTACCGCCGCGCTGGCCTCGGCGAAATCGCGCCCGATGAGCTCGACCTGCGCGCCGAAGCTCGCCGTACGGGCGACCTTCACGCCGGGTGTCGTGGCGGGCATCACTATGGTGGCCGGTATGCCGAGATTGCGGGCGTGCAGCGCCACTCCCTGGGCATGATTGCCTGCCGATACGGCAACCACGCCGCGTCGCCGCTGCTCCTCGTTCAGGGTGAGCAGCTTGTTGAGGGCGCCGCGCTCCTTGAACGAGGCGGTGAACTGGAGATTTTCGAACTTCAGCCAGATATCGGCGCCTGTCAGTTCGGACAGCGTCTGGGAGTGGAGATAGGGTGTCCGGGCGACGGCATCGCCAAGCCGAGCCGCTGCGAGCCTGACGTCGGCAAGTGTGATACTCATATCAGATGCTCCGACCATGGTGACGGTCGGCCGAGCCGGTGGGCCTCCGGGATGAGGTCACCGGCCGCGGCTGACGCCCGGGAAAAGAGCGCACTTCGGCAAAGCCGCGTGCGACGCGCCCCGATTTCTGCTTTGCGATGTCGATCAATTTTCGATCCTGCTTCCGGGCGACCGGCGACCGCCCGGAAATCGTTTCAGCTTATTGAGCCTTTGTCAGCGTGGGCCACTTGACGCCTAGCTGATCCAGGTAGGTCTTATATTTGGCCGGATTGTAATAATAAGGGCGCATTTTATCCCGAAATTCGTCCATGATATCGGCGTTCATCTCGATATAGGGTTTTTCGTTGGTCAGGACGGGTTGATACTTCACATCCTTGGTCTGGACGTTGGTGTAATAATCCTTGGCTGCGGCCATCAGTTCGGGCCGCGTCATCAGATCGAGGATGGTCATCGCCATCGCCTTTGATCCGGCGATCGCCCCCTTGTGCGCGATCGGTGTGGCCATCGCGATCGCGTTGGACCAGTTGTGTCCAGGCAGGTTGGGGATGTTCGCCGGGAAGCGGATGGTGATGGTCGGCTTGGTCCATGAAACGTCGCCGATGTCGTCCGATCCGCCGCTCTTCGGCTCCGGCTCGGGCGGCGTCAGCTCCTTCAGCTCGGTGTCGAGACCGGCCTCCTTGCCGCCGACCAGCTTCTGCACCGCCTTGGCGAACTGCTGCTCCTCGGCTGTCCAGGCCGGCAGGCCGACTTTCTTGATGTTCGCATAGGCGGCTTCGGCCATCGGCTTGTTCATGTGCTGGATCGACGCCGTGCCGATGATGCGGCTTTCGACGGTGGTATCGGTCATCATCGATGCCGCCTGGGCTATCTTGCTGCCGATCTCGTAATTCTTGCGGATACCCTCGAACGACTGTTCGCGGAAATAATACCAGACGGTCGCCTTGGACGGGACGACGTTGGGGAAGTCGCCGCCGTCCTTGATCACGTAATGCGAACGCTGTTCGGGGCGGAGATGCTCGCGCCGGAAATTCCAGCCCACGTCCATCAGCTCGACCGCGTCGAGCGCGCTGCGGCCGCGCCATGGCGCGCCGGCCGAGTGCGCCGATTCACCCGTGAACGTGTAGAGCACGGAAATGCCGCCGGTGCCGTTCGGCTGGCCCCAGCTCGTCTGCAGGTTGGAACCGACATGGGTGAACAGCACCGCGTCGGCGTTCTTGAACATGCCGTCGCGCACAAAGAAGGCCTTGGCCGCGACCGGCTCCTCGGCCACGCCGGGCCACAGCATCAACGTGCCCGGAATATTCTCCTTGGTCATGATGTCCTTGACCGCCAGGGCGGCCGCGATGTTGACCGCCTGGCCGGAATTATGGCCTTCGCCATGCCCCGGCGCCCCGACCACCATCGGTTCGCGCCAGGCGACGCCCGGCTTCTGGTTCGCCTTGGGGATGCCGTCGATGTCGGAGCCGATCGCGATGGTCGGGCCGCCCGTGCCGTTGGTCCACACCGCCGTCCACGCCGTGGGCATCCCCGCGACGCCGCGCGTTACCTTGAACCCGTTCTTCTCCAGAACGCCTGTGATGTAGCGCGATGTCTCGAACTCCTGCATGCCGAGTTCGCCGAAGCTGAAGATGGAATCGACCATCTCCTGGACCAGCTTGCCGCGGCTTTCGACGTTTTTGACGGCTTCTGCCTTCAAAGCCTCGAGCCGCTCCGGCGTGACCTGTGCGGAGGCGCTTTCGGCTGAAATCAGACCTATGGCGGAAACGATCAAGCAAATGCGGGCTGAAAAAGGTTTCATGGACCATGCCTTCCCGTACTGCCGATCCCGCAAGCTACCGGCGTGATCGGCGAATTGTGTTTTGTGTCTGTTCAGGTCGCCTCGTGGCCGGCCTGCGCCGGCGGGTGGGCGTCTCCGTGCGCGGCCGGCGACGCGCACGGAGATTTCGCGATGTCCGAGGAAGCTTTCTCCTTTCCGCGTCAAGAAACGGGTGCCAGCAGGGAATCGAACAGCAGCTTGTAGGTGCCGTGGGCCTGCGCGCGGTGCTGCGGCCGGAACCCGATCAGGATCACATTTCCCTGTCCATATTTCACCGAGACCATCGCGGCTTTGCCGGCGATTACGTCTTCGCCCAGCAGCCAGCCGCTCCGCAGCACGCCCTTGTCGACATAGGATGCGATCACGTGAACGCTGTCATTGTGCATGTTGGGCTGCACTTCATAGACTTGGCATTCGGCCGTGTGGATGGCGAGCGCCTTTTCCGGCATGCCGTAAGCGAGCGGATCCTGCGTATTGACGTTCATCCAGAAGGTGGAGCCCGGCGACCAGAACTCCTTGGGCGACTTGCCGGCGATCACGTTGGTGACGGGCAGCTTGAACTTCTTGATCGGCAGATCGCCCGCCTGGGCGAAGGTGACGAGCTTGCCGCCCGCCTTCACGAAATCCTCGAGCGCCTTGACCCCGGCATCGCCGAAACCGCTGCGGAATTCGGGCGGCACGCCTTCGATATTTTCGCGTCCGCCGCCACGGCGGCCGGTTCCTTCCGGCGCAGGCTCGCCGGTCATATTGTGGATGGAGTCGGACGGCAGCACGATCACGTCATATTTCTTGATGAGGTTGCCGGCCTTGATTTCGGCATCCATGATCGACGTGTAGTCGTAATCGTAGCTTTCCAGGAGGAAGCGGGTCCAGCCTTCATCGATATTGCCGCCGCGATAGCGCTTCAGCATCGCCAGGCGCGGCGCCTTGACCGGCAGCGAGCCTGCATCCGAGACGCCGGCGGCCGACGCGAAATCGACGCCCGTGCTCGCGGCGATGCTTTCGGCAACTTGCGGCGACGCGCCGGTGACGATGAAATCGCCTACCTTCGCGGCACCGGACGGCGTCCGCACGCGCTTCACGGCGGCGCCGTTCTTCAGCAGCAGGTTGACGGCATGGAAGCTGTCGTTGAGATCGGCATCGAGCAGATAAGGGCCGCTGCCTTCCACCGTGCCGCGCGGCGATATGGTTGCGGTCAATTTCTCCATCGTGGCGGTGACGGGCGTGCTCACCGGCGTGCTTTCGACACCCATGAACTCGGTCATGGCGTCGGTCGACATGTCATAGGGCCGGATCGGCGTATCGTCCTTCGTCCGCATATATTCGGGCGTGTCCGGGAAGAAGGTCTGGCCCAGCAGCCAGCGGACCAGGCCCATGTTCGGCTGGTTCATCGGCACGACGAAGGTGCCCGCCTCATAGACATGGCCGTCCTGCACGAATTCGCTCGGCGCGCGCAGCACTTCGACGCCCTGCAGCAGCAGCGCGTTGACCATCTTGATCGCCGTCAGCGGATCATGCTGCTTCACGTCGATGACATAGGCCTTGGTCTCGCCCTCGGCGCCGCGCTGGGTCTGGCGTTGCGCCTTCAGGTACATGTTACGCAGCACCTTCTCCTTGTTCTTCGCGGCCTGGTCGACCAGCGACCAGGAGACGACCTTCTGCCGGTCGACGATGTCGCGCGGACGCCACCAGCCGCCGGGCCAGGGATTGGGCATGTTCATCTGCGGATCGTTGTTCGGCACGTTGCGCTGGCCGCCCTGCAACTGGTCCGGATGGACGTAGAGGGGCGTCGCCAGCGTCGCGCTCGCGGATTCATCCAGCATGCCCGTGATGTTGTGAAACGGCGTGATCCAGTGGAAGCCGAAATGCCCCCAGCCTGAATATATGGCGTCGCCGATACCGCCCGACAGGTTGGCCGCATCGAGATTATAGGCCATGTGCGATCCGTACCACGTCATCTCGCGCCAGACGAGCGGGTCGCCGAACGGACGGATCGGATCGGCATAAGGCGGGATCGAGATGCGGGGGCTATAGGCGCCCATCTGGTGATGGTCTTCATAGACCTCGGGAATCCAGTCGCGGAACAGGATCTTCGCGATGTGCTGGGATTCCACCATGTTCAGCATGAAGGCGTCACGGTTGTTATCGTGGCCGACATATTTCTGATACAGGTTTGGCGGCATCGCGCCTTCATATTGCGTGCCGACATATTTCATATACCAGTCATGCACCATGTCATGCCCGTCAGGGTTCAGCGACGGCATGATGATGGTGATGACGTTGTTGAGGACGTTCATCATCTCGGGATCGGTACGGGTCACCATGTCATAGGTGAACTCGACCGCCGTCAGCGACGATCCGATCTCGGTGGAGTGCAGGTCGTAGGACTGCACGACGATCGCCTTGCCGTCCTTTACGATCCGGTCCAGCTCCTCCTGCGGCACGCCGCGCGGGTCGGCCAGCTTCAGGTTCATCTGGCGATATTCCTCCAGCCGGGCGAGATTTTCCGGCGAGGATATATACATGGCGAGATAGGGACGGCCCTCGGTGGACTTGCCCACTTCCACCACCTTGATCCGGTCGCTCGTCTTGGCGAGTTCCTGATAATAAGCGACCATCTTGCTGTAGGGTTCGAGCTTGCGGTCGGTGCCCATGCGGTGGCCGAACCAGGATTCCGGCGTCGGCACGGCGGCCTGGGCCGCCACGGCTGTCGGAACGAATGCGGACGCCGCGGTGAGGCCTATCACTGCAGCGTTCAGCGACAGGCACGAACCCGACATCATCAGCGCACGGGCGCCCCTCTTTACCATCCGCTTCATCAGTATCTCCGTGAGTGAGATTATCGCCAGGAATTCAGCAGGTTGATTGAAAACAATGAAGAAGGGAATGGCCGGGCTGGCCCGGCCATTCCAGTTAACGCTAGAATTTTTTGGAAAGTGACATGAAGAAGGTGCGGCCGACGGTATCATATAGTGAACCGTCATATGTATTCGGTGTATCCGAGTAGGAAGGCGGCGCCTTGTTGAAGATGTTTGTCGACCCGATGCTTACATCAACACCGCTGTCGAAGGTGTAGCCTATGTTGAGGTTGAAGGTGTTGTAGGCCTTGATGCCCTTGGTCGTGCTCGTCGCGCTGGTGACGCTGTTGCTGTGCTTCATCTTGTCGATGAAGAGCCACGTAAAGCTGACGTCCAGGCCGCCATTGGTGTAGGTGAGGTTGGTGTTCGCCTTCCAGGTCGGATGGGCGATGCCGGCGCCGCTCTCGATCGAACGGCCGATCGTCCCCGCGAAATCGTTCGTCGGCTGTCCCGGCCGGTCCTGGATCTTGAACTTGTCGAGATAGCTGACGACGGTGCGGAAATTCAGGCCACCCGACTCGGCGACGCCGATATCCGCGAGTCCGAGCCTCCAGTCGAACTGGACGTCGACGCCCGACACCTGGAACTGGCCGAGGTTGAGCAGGGGCTGCTCGGCGTCCGCCCCCAGCTCGCCATTGGCCTGGCGCTGGCCGAGCAGCTGGCAATAATAATTGTTGTTGTCGTAGGTCGGGTTCGTTTCACCGTCCGCGTTGAAGCAGGACTGCACGATCTGGGTGATGCCCAGCGTACCGATCGCGCCCTTGATCTTGATGTCGTACCAGTCGACCGACATCCGCATCCCGCTGAGCAGCGGATTCTCGAACGGTGAGCTGAAGACCGCGCCGAACGAATAGGTGTCGGCGGTCTCTTCCTCCAGATCGGGGTTGCCGCCCGTCAGCGGGAAAACCTGGGAGGTGGCGGCGAAGGTTTCATAAGCCCCAGGATCAATTCCCTGCGCCAGGCAAAGGGCCTGGACAGCGGCAGCATTTGCCGCCGGGCTCCCATCAGCATTTTTCCGGAATGATGATCTGTTATCGCAAGGGTCGCCCGCAATGGTGCCCGGTCCGGCCGTGCCAATACCCGTGCTCCCGTTCGAGACCGGAGCATAAAGCTCGCCGACGCTCGGTGCGCGGATCGCGCGGTTGTAACCACCGCGCAGGCGCACCTGATCGACCACGACCCAGTCGAAATCCGCCTTGTAGGTATGGGCGCCGCCAATCGAATTATAGTCGGAGTAGCGATAGCCGAGATCGAGGTTGAACTCCTTGATCAGGGGAATGTCGTGCAAGATCGGCACGAACAGTTCGCCGAAGAATTCCTTCACCGTCACCTTGCCGGAGGAGGAGCGCAGCGAGGCGAAACCGATGACGTCGCTGCCGCCGTCGGCGAAATAGCTGGTGCCCGGCGGCTGATCCAGCGCCCCGTCCGCCTTGTAGGAGAAGGAGTTGGAACGATAGTCCGCACCCAAGGCGAACTTGACGTCGCCAGCCGGCGCCTTGAACAGCGAGCCGGACAGGGTGCCCTGAACGATATTCTGCTTCATGTGGGTGGTGTTGAGCGTGTCGACGGTCACATAATCCTTGCACGCCTGCGAGATCGGGAAATCACCGAAAATGTTGAAATCGGTGCAGTCGCCGATACCGCCCGTCGGGCTGGAAAGCAGCGCCACCAGCCGGCTGGCGCTGAGGCCGCCGGTCTGGCCATTATAGAAGTCGGCGCTGCTGGTGGTGCCATAGGCGTCCCAGGTCAGATCGCCGATGCCGAGCTCGCCGTTGGCGCCGGCCGTCATCTGCCAAACATTATATTTGTAGCTCTGGCCGCGATTGCCGATCGCCTGCCACGACTTGGTGAAATCGAACGGCGCCGTCGGATCCGGACGCATAGCCAGGATTGTGCGTAGATCGTCGGGTATGAAATAGCTGTCATAGGGTACGTGTGTGGTATAGAAATTGTTCGACAGCGTCGTGTTGACGATGGAGTCCTGAGTATAGGTAGTATAGTTGAACTGGCCGTAGACGTTGATGGCATCGGTGACGTCATAGTCGACGCGACCCATCGCCATGTAACGCTCCATTTCGGACTGGACATCGCCGCCCCGGAATCCGAACTTCGTCTGTTGGCCTTGGCCGGCATAAGGCGAGCCGGCTTCATCGATGAAATAATGCTCGTCAGTTTCCTCGCCACGGAAATTGAGCACGGGAACGCCGTCGGTGGTGAACAAGGTTCCGTCATTGTTGAAACCGAGGTCGCCGACATATCTGGTTGCGGCGCTGCTGTTCGGGTCGTTCGGAACGAGGCCCGGAAGACCATAGGAGGCCAAGAGGCCGTTGACTGCATCCAGGCTCGGCTGATTGCCCGAGAAGATGGCAAGGCCATAGGGCGTCGCTTCGTTGGCGCCGCAGCAATATGTGCGGGCGGGATACCACGGCCGCTCGCGGGTTTTGGCGCGCTTGCGCCGCGAGTAATCGAGCGAGACGAAGGCGCGGCCTCGGCCGTCGTCGAATGAGCCCCCGCCGGTGCCGGTGATGCGGAAATTGGCGCCGTCGCCATAGTTGGTGATGCCACTGGTCGCCTTGAGCTGGAGACCGGAAAAATTCCGTTTCAGGCGGAAGTTCACCACGCCCGCCGTCGCATCCGAACCGTAAGTGGTGGAAGCGCCCCCGGTGATCACCTCGATATTCTCGATCAGCGCCTCGGGAATCGTGTTGAGGTCGACCGAGCCGTCCGGATTGGACGGCTGCAGCCGCTTGCCGTCGAGCAGGATCAGCACTCGCTTGGAGCCCAGGCCGCGCAACGAGGCGTTGGCCTGACCACCGTTCAGGCCGGTGCCGGTAGTGGATGTGTTGGATTGCCCGAAGCCGCCCGCGAACTGCGGCATCTGCGTCAGAGCGCGCTCCACGGTGATCTGTCCGGTATCTGCTATGGATTCCGCGCCGACCGAAACGATCGGGCTGTTCGCCTGATAGTCGGGCCGCGCGATCAGCGATCCGGTGACGACGATTTCGCCATTGTCCTGATTGCCGGCCTCCTGCGCATGAGCGGAATGGCTGGCAATGAGAAGTACGGTACTGCTTGCGGTTGTAAGAAGCCTCAATCCCTGGCCGAATTTCCGTGATGATTTCTTCGGCGCCATAATATTTGTCTGCATGGTCTTTTGCCCCTGTCAAAAGCTGCCCGATGCAACGACACCCTCTCCGTTTATAATAGAGATAATGTTGGGCGTGTTATTGCTCTGTTTTGCCTATTTTAAGCGGTCAGTTTCTCCCTGTTTCTGGATCTGTTTGGTAAAGCGAAACCGTTCTCCCTGTCATGCGAGACAGGAAGTGTTGTTCCGGATGAGCGCGCCAAATCCCGCTCGACTGGGCGATGTTTCCAGTCGAACCGATCGATCGGCGCCTAATACGGCAAGCGAACGGGATCCCAAGTCACAGAAGCAACTGAGCCCGGCCACTCAACATAAGGAAAAGATATTCCCCTTGTTCATTCGTGCTGCGCTGTAGTGCGCAGCGGGATTGTTCCACATGGTTTATCGCCCCTTGCCAAAGTTATTGACAACCGTGAAACTATCCCCTCCCCAAATTTATCGTTCTTGTTCAAATCAGACAGCCAAATCTTCCCCGTTCGACAGCTTTGCCATAAAGCTGCACGTTGCTGTCACGCGCCACGATGTAGCGCAGTTCCAAAAATTACTTAACGCGTGCGCCGCATTTATGTCGCAAGCCCCTGTGCGACGCTACGTTCCACAGCTTGAGCCATCGTTTTAATATGTCAAGCGGAATTCCGCCTGAATCTCCTTTATAGTGGAAATTTCCGCCAAAGGACTGTCTATCGAGCAGGAATTCGGTGGCCCGATCTGCCGACGGGACGCCAAAATGACAGTCCGCGATCGATTTCCGGAGAGTTGACATTCCCCGAGTCGCGAGACGCGATTCCGTTCAGGTCGGCGCGATATCGAAGGCGATGGTCATCCTGGGGCCGGCCGTGAGGGGAATCGTGCCGTGCCACATATAAGACGGGAAAAGCACGAGCTGGCCCGGTCTGGGCTGCACCGCGAATTCGGCTTCCATGGGCGGATCGACGGGAATGCCCGGCTCGCCGAACTTGATCCAGCCTTCACGCGCGGCGGATACATCCGGTCCGTCCGGCACTTCGATGTAGCAGGCGGACGACAGCCATCCCATCGGATGCGTATGGTTGACGTGAAAGCCGCCCGGCTGGAGCCTTACCGACCACATTCCAATATATTGGTAATTTCCGGTGTTCCGCGATCGCAGCCGGTCCGTTCCCGTGCCGATCAATGCCATGTGTCGCCGGATCGGCCCGTCGATCGCCTTCACGAACGCGCGAATGACGGGGTGATCGCTTTTCAGGAGATTGGCGCTGGTCTGGGTGCCGCGGCGCAGGGACTGGTCCAGCGGATGGGCCTGGAAAGCGTGCAGCTCGCGCAAGGTCGCGGCCAGGTCGGCCAGATAATCGTCGAGATGCGTCCAGCCCGGCGGAGTGTCTATGACATGCGCGTGGACGAACGCTTCATAGTCGTAGAGCGCCCTGGCGCGGGGATCGCCCAGTGCCCGCCATGCCGTCCACTGCGCGGCGATCAGACCCTGATCGAGCGGTCGGCGGACCAGTGCGGCCTCGGTCCTCGCCAGCGCATCCGCCGCTCGGCCGTTGGCCAGCAGGGCGTTGATCAGTGTCCGTTGGGCGGCTTCCACATCGGGGGCGAGTGCGTCCGCCCGCACCGCATGATCGAGCGCGAGCGCGCGGTCGAACCCGAGCGACAGATGCGCCCGCACGATTTCGAGTTCCGGGTCCGGCTGGCGGTCCTTGTCCAGCAGGCGATAGCCTTGGGCGGGATCGCCCGCCGAGTCGAAGAAACGAGCCTGGATGATCCGCACGCGCCTGGCTTCCGTCTCCGGCAATCCGGCGGCCTCCAGCGACGCGGCCGCCTTCGTCAGATCGCCGGTGCGCATCCAGATGAGCTGCGCGCGGTCGCGCAGCGCGTCGACATAAGCGGGCCGCCGCCGCAACGCCTGGTCGAACGCCGCCTCCGCGTCGGCAAGCCGGTTCTGGCTCTGCAGCGCGCGCGCCAGCACCAGCCAGGTCTCCGGGGCATCCCCGCCAAGCGCAAAAGCCTGTCTCGCTGCGGCCTCCGCCTGCCCGGCATGGCCGACATCGCCCAAAGCGGCGGCAAGATTGTGCTGCGCGTTCGGCTTGCCGGGATAGAGGTCCACGATCCGCTGCCGTTCGGCCAGCCGCTCTTCCACCCGCTCCAGCGCCTGATAGGCCCTGGCCCGCTCCGCGAGCAGCGCCTGCGCGGGCCGGGGCAGCGCGGCGGGCGAGGCGGTGACGGCCAGCGCTTCCTCATGCCTGCCGCCTGCGTTCAACAGTTTCGCCAATTCGGTCGCGGCGCCCTCAGCCTTGGTATCGATCGCGAGCGCGGACCGCCACTCCCGTTCGGCTCCCCGCGCGTCGCCGCAAGCGTGTAACGCCATTCCGAGGAAGTGGTGGGCATCGGCCGACTGCGGGAATGCCCGCACGGCAGGTTCCAATAAAGCGCGCGCCTCGCCAAATCTGCGCCCGTTCATCAGGCCCGCGGCCTGCCTGAGCGTGGCTGCGAGTTGCTGGCTAGGATATGACAACCAGCAGCGCCTCGGCCGGGATCGACCCATAGTTGCAGATGGCGTGCGGCACGTCCACCGGATAGCGCGCGATTGATCCCGTCCCCACGGTGGCGGTGGTGTCGGCGCTCGTCACCGTCATCTCGCCGACCAGCACGGACAGATGCTCCACGCTTCCACGGGCATGGGCTTCCGATTTCAGCTCGCCCCCCGGCGCGATGTTCAGATGGTAGATTTCGGTCTGTCCCACCTTGTCCACCGGGCTAAGGATGCGCATCACGCACTGGCCGTCCTCGGTGCGGATTTCCGGCACGAAGGAGGACGAGGTAAGCTCGATGCGTCCGCGGCGCTCGACAAGCTGGCCGCTGATGAACTCGGAAAGCTCGACGCCCAGCGCCTGCGACAGATACCACATCACCGCCAGCGTGGGATTGGCCTGTCCCCGCTCGATCTGCGACAGCATGGATCGCGACACGCCCGACGCCAGCGAAAGCCCGTCGAGCGTCAACCCCATCTCCTTGCGCAGGTGATGCAGGCGGGGTCCGATCGCGGGAGGTGGCTGTCTCTCGGTCATGGTGCGAAGATCTGGCAAGACGCTCACCATAAAGCAGCTTCCCGGGATGGCAAATGTGGAACCCGCTGCGCGAGCGTTGGACCTGATTTCAGCGCATCGCGCGCAAAAACGCAATTGCTGAAACGAATGGCTCGCGAGACTCTGCAATTCGCGGGGGCGG
>Ga0164243_10012806_pt1 | contig 11840 bp, 9 predicted proteins | sample OricompcompostOP_FD_108781 | JGI IMG/M metagenome (GOLD analysis project Ga0164243, IMG submission 108781) | Organic Plus compost microbial communities from Emeryville, California, USA - Original compost - Organic plus compost (OP) | ecosystem: Engineered > Solid waste > Mixed feedstock >...
CCGATATTGAGCAATGTGCTCTTGCCGCAGCCACTCGGCCCGATCAGCGACACCACCTCGCCGTCGTCCAGCGCGATGTCGACATTCTCGATGGCCGTGAAGACGCTGCCTTTCGCACCTGCGAAACGCATCGTCACATTACGATATTCAAGCCGTTTCATAGGGCGCTCTGAGCAACATTCGGACCACTCTTTGATAGAAACTTGGGCGCACGCCCAAGTAGCTTCTAACGAGACCGGGGAGTATAGTAAGACAAATTTGAAGCTGTCACGTCTTTCAAATGGACGGCATCATGTTTTCGACCACCAGAGGGGACTTCGATGATTGGTTTGAAGCATTCTTCCACAGCCCGGCGGATCGCCGGGGCTGGACTTGCTGCCTTGTTCGCAGCCGGACTGACGATGACGAGCGCCGCGGCGCAGGAAAAAGTCACGTATCTGTTCCCGGCGCCGCCGCTTTTGCCGGCCTTTGCGCCGCTGCAACTGGCTAAGGGCAAAGGTTACTTCAAGGATGAAGGTCTCGACGTCGACTTCCAGGTCGCGCGCGGCGGCGTGGAAGTCGCCAAGCAGGTCGGCGCCGGCAACGCGCAGATCGGCGGCATCGTCGGCGATGGCCCGATCATGGTGCGCGGCAATGGCGTCCCGGTGAAGATCGTCGCCATGTTCGGCGGCAAAGGCTTCATGCAGACCGTGGTGCGCGAAGATTCCGGCATCAACAAACCAGCCGATCTGAAGGGCAAGACCATCACCGTCCTGTCATTCCAGGACACGACCTATTATGCGCTGCTCGGATTGCTGGCGAGCGTCGGCCTTGGCCAGAGCGATGTGAACATTCAGGCGGCAGGCCCGACCGGCGTGTGGGAATCGGTTGCGACCGGCAAGTCGGTCGGCATGGCCGGCGTTCCGGACTGGCTGGCTTTGGTCGAAGCGACCGGCACCAAGGTCAAGATCATCCCGACCGACGAATTCTTCCCGCATATGGCGCAAGGCATCGCGGTGTCGGACAAGATGATCAAGGAAAACCCGCAGATGATCGAGAAATTCGTGCGGGCAGCCATGCGCGGTATGAAGGACGTGATGGATAATCCCGATCAGGCCGCCGAAGACTTTGTGAAATTCGTGCCGGAATGGAAAGGCAAGGAGCCGGTGGTGAAATCGGCGCTGAACTATTTCCAGAAGCTCGTTTACGTCGACCAGAAGAAACTCGGCGAAGTCAATGCCGATCGTCTGGCCAAGCTGCAGGACTTCTATCTGGAAAAAGGCATTATCCAGAAGAAGACGCCGCTCGACGAGCTCTATACCAACCAGTTCATCAAATAGCTGGCTCCGCACTCCGTCATGGCCGGGCTTGTCCCGGCCATCCACGTCTTCGACTGAGTGAAGAAGAAAGACGTGGATGCCCGGCACAAGGCCGGGCATGACAGCGGTGGATCACGAGAAAGATTCAAGATAATCACATGCCAGACAAGCGACACGCGGAAGTGGTTGGCGGCGGCTTTGCGGGGCTCGCCGCGGCCTGTGCCTTGGCGAAACATGGCTGGAGCGTGCGTCTGCATGAACGCGCCGACCAGTTGCGGCCGTCCGGCGCCGGCATCTATATTTATGAAAACGGCTTGCGCGTTCTGGAAACGCTCGGTGCCTATGATGAGGCGGTGCAGGGCGCACCCTTTGCGCATACCCGCGAAATGCGTGACGAGAATAACAATGTTCTCTCGGTGCATCGCTGGGATCCGTCGAAGCGTGTTTTCTCGATCAAGCGCCAGCAGGTCATCAATGCACTGGCGAATGCCGCGCGCCGTCTGGGCGTAGACATCGCGCTTGGATCGGAAGCCGTCGGCGCCACCGCCGATGGCACATTGCTGATGGCAGACGGCCGCAAACTGAAGGCCGACCTGATCGTTGCCGGTGATGGCGTTAATTCGAAAATCCGCGACGGGCTCAATCTTGTCGCCAAGCGCCGCAATCTGCCGGATGGCGCCATTCGCGTGCTGATCGACAAGACTCCGGAAGAAATCGCTTCCGGCGATGGCGGCACCACGATCGAAAACTGGTCCGGCAGCCTGCGCATTCTCTACACACCGGTCAGCCCGACCGAAGTCTATATCGCGCTGACCATGCTCGATGCCGACAAGCGGGCGACGCAGACACCGATCGACAAGCCTTACTGGAAAGCAGCATTCCCGCACTGGACCGACCTGATCGATCGCATCGGTGATGACGCACGCTATGATCGCTTCAGCTATGTGCGACTGAAATCCTGGTCGTCCGGGAAGGTGGTGATACTCGGCGATGCCGCGCATGCGCTGCCGCCGAATATCGGGCAGGGCGCCGGCTGTTCGATGATGAATGCGCTGTCGCTGGCGGTGTTTCTGGATCGCGAGCCGGATATGGCCAAGGCGCTGGCGGCCTGGGAGCGAAACGAGCGGCCGATCACCGAACACACGCAGCGCATTTCGGTTTTTCTCGGCCTGCCGACTACCTGGCCGTCGCCGCTGCGCCGCGCCTTCCTGACGCTGGCCGGCAAATCCAAATGGATGGTGGCGCAACGCACCAGGACTGCGCGCCACGTGCCGACAGGTACTTAACGCAAAGAAGTGCCGACAGGGACGTAACGCCCCCGTCATGCCCGGCGGAGGCCGGGCATCAACGTCTTGGACACTGCAAATCCTGGGCGCCTGCAAAGACGCGGATGGCCGGGACAAGCCCGGCCAAGACGGTGTCCGGAATTGGCCTTGCGTTGTGTCGGCTGCATTTGGGCAAGGCTGAGACGAAGGCGCAGCGCTCGTCTCGAAGGATGCGGGGGCCCGCATGGACGGAGCAATGCAAACCCCAACCAATAGGGGCTTGAAGCCGGCAAAGGGTGAGGCGTAAGAGGCTTCGGGGCATGACGTTAAGCCGTTAAGGCCCGGAGCAAGCCTTGGAAACAGTTTCCCTCGTTCTGGTGATTCTGGTGGCCGTGGTCGCCAGCGGCGCCGTGGCGCGCGTCTCGCTTTTGCCCTTACCGCTGCCGCTGGTGCAGATCGTGCTCGGCGCCGCCATAAGCGCCGTGGCGAGGGACCGGATCGACCTGAAGCCGGACATCTTTTTCCTCCTATTCCTGCCGCCGCTGCTGTTTCTCGATGGCTGGCGCATTCCCAAGGAAGGGCTTTATCGCGATCGCGGCACCATCCTCGAACTGGCGCTCGGCCTCGTCGTGTTCACGGTGGTCGGCGTCGGCTTCTTCATCCACTGGATGATCCCGGCAATGCCGCTGGCGGTGGCCTTTGCGCTCGCCGCCATCCTGTCGCCGACCGATCCAATCGCGGTGTCGGCGATTGCCTCCCGCATACCCATCCCCAAACGGCTGATGCATATCCTCGAAGGCGAGGCGCTGCTGAATGACGCCTCGGGTCTTGTCTGTATGCGTTTTGCCGTGGCGGCGGCGTTGACCGGCACCTTCTCACTGGTCGATGCCATCGGCACCTTCCTGTGGGTCGCGACCGGCGGGCTCGCCATCGGCATCGCGGTGACGTGGGGCGCCACCATCGGCAAGAACTGGCTGTCGCGGCGCTATGGCGAAGACCCTGGATCGCAGATCCTGATCAGCCTGCTCATTCCCTTCGGCGCGTATCTCTTGGCCGAGCATCTGCAGTGCTCGGGCATTCTGGCAGCCGTCGCCGCCGGCATCACCATGACCTATGCCGAGCAGACCGGGAAGGCGTTGGCGGTGACGCGCGTGCGGCGCGGCGCTGTCTGGGACATGATCCAGTTCACCGCCAATGGCGTTATCTTCGTGCTGCTCGGCGAGCAATTGCCGCATCTGTTTCGCGGCGCCGCGCAGGTGGTGTGGGAGAGCGGCCATAGCGAGCCGATCTGGCTGGCCTTTTATGTCGTGGCGATTTCTGCCGCGCTCGCGGCTTTGCGCTTCGTCTGGGTCTGGGCCTCGCTGCGCGTGACTTCGTTGCTGGCGGCGCGGCGTGGCGAGCCGATGGGATTGCCCGGCTGGCGGCTCATCATCGTGGTGTCGCTGGCCGGCATTCGCGGCGCCATCACGCTCGCCGGCGTGCTGACGCTGCCGCTGGTCATGAATGACGGCACGCTGTTTCCGGCGCGCGATCTGGCGATCTTTCTGGCGGCCGGCGTCATCATCATGTCGCTGGTTGCGGCGAGTGTCGGTTTGCCGCCTTTGCTCAAGGGCCTGAAGATGCCGGCGGAAGGCGAGAAGGAGGAGCACGAGGATCAGGCGCGGGTGGCCGCCGCGCAGGCGGCGATCCAAGCGATCGAAAAGGCGCAGCACGATATGGGCGAGGGCCGGGTCGATGCCGATCTTTATGCTGATGCCGCCTCACGCATCATGGCGTTGTATCGCCGCCGCATGGACGGCCATTCCAAGACCGGGCAGGAGCGGGCGGAGGCCTACAAGCGCGACGAGATCGAACGCGCGCTGTGGCTGACCGGATTACAGGCCGAGCGCGATACGATTTATCGCGCGGCGCGAAGGCGCAAATTGCCGGATGATATTGCCAGCAAGCTGGTGCGCGAGATTGATCTTTTGGAGGCGCGGATCGGGAGTAAGTGACGCTTTGCGTCATCGCGGGGCGCGGTTTTTATTTTATCGCGGTCACCGCCGGGCTTGACCCGGCGGTCCATCACTTAAGCGAAAAGATGGATTGCCGGGTCAAGCCCGGCAATGACAAGCACTTTACTTGAACGCCCAGATGCCCGGCACTCCACTACTTCGCCGGCGCCAGTGTCTTCTCGTCCTCGTGCTTCTGTTCGATATAGCTGTCCGTCCCGGTCCAGCCATGCTTGGAGATATCGAACACGACGCCGTCGTGATCCTTGAACTTGCGTTCGAAATTGCCGTGCTTGGCGTCGCCAAAATCGAAGAAGAACTTGCCGCCGGCTGCTTCAATGCGTCCTTCGGTTGCTTTCAGATCGGTGACCTGGAAGCCGCAATGATTGGGCAGCGAAGCGATTTCGTTCTCGGGCTTGTTCGGATGAATCAGCGCGAGATTGGTGACACCGTCGCTCAGATAGATCGCCGAACCCATCGGCTGATGATCGTAGCCGAGGAATTTCAGGCCGAACACTTTCTGATAGAATTCGGATTGTTTCTCGAGATTTTTGACCGTCAGCGCGAAATGCTTGATGCGGCCTGTGAGGGCCTCAGGACTGACCAGCACTTCATCGAGAAAGGCGTGTTCGGGTTCGGACTTGATCTTGCGGCTGTCGGTGCCGACCCAGCCATTCTCCGAAATGTCGAAGATGATGCCTTCGGGATCCTTGAACTTGCGTTCGAAATTGCCTTTGCGCTCGTCGCCAAGGTCAAAGAAGAATTTTCCGCCATTGGCTTCGATCAGCGCCTGCGTCTCTTTCATGCTTTCGACCTGAAAGCCGAAATGGTTCGGACCGATCTGACCCTTTGCGTCGTCGCCGTAATCGTGACCCTTGGTACCGACGAAATTCAGCAGCGCCAGATTGATCGTGCCGTCGCCCATGTAAACCGCCGAACCGATCGACAGGTCTTCGCGGCCATGCCGCTTCATGCCGAACACGTCGCCGTAGAACTTGGCGGACTTGTCGAGATCGCTGACACAAACAGCAAAATGGCGCAGCCGGGGCATGGGACGTCTCCGCATATCGATGCATTCGGTTGGATGCATTATACCGCGAGGAAGCCCAAAGCGGAAATGGCTTGTAGGGCCGCTTTCGCCCCGGCGCTGCGCAAAGTTTGCGCGTTTTCCCTCAGCCTTTGATCTGGATCAAATGACGACCGCCTGCGTCTGCTGTTCGATCAGCCGCACGAGGCTGAGCGCCGTGAGTTCCGAGGATTTCGGATTGGTAGCGAGCGGGTTGTTCTGCAGGCTCATGCTCATGCGGCCGAAGCCGCCGATGGCCGTGATGTGATGGCCGTTCAGCGTCACCGCCGGATCGGCGACGAGTTCCACCTGCGTTCTGTCGAGGCCGATGCCGGCGAGCGAGGTTACGACCGTCGCATTGGCATTCTGCGGATATTGGCTGGCCGCCTCGCGCGCCGTGCCGGTGAAGAACACCGTGCGTTCTGACAGTGTGGCGAGGTCCATCAGTTTCTCGGCCGGTGTGCCTTTCCACGCCACCGGCGGCTTGACGATCTGATGCACGACGCTGGCGAGCCCGAGCGTCGCCGCGCCCGCCAAGGCATCGATGCCACCGATCGCACCGGAGGGAATGAGGATGCGGCTGTCATGCTGCTCGGCCAGGGCGGTCAGGCGCGGCAGCAATGCGTCGTCGCAGAACGCGCTGGTCGAGGCGATGATCATCGCCGGCGCGGCGGCGAGGGCGGCCGGCGCCCACATGTCGATGGCGGCGCGGCCGGCCGCTTCCACCACGAGGTCGGGATTGCACGCTGCCAGTTCATCGGCGGACGCGATGAACGGCACCCCGGCAGGAATGCGCCCGCGCTCCACCGGATCGTCGCGCGTGGCGACGCCGGCGATGGTGATCGCGGCGCCGCGCTGTTTCAGAAGATCAGTGACACGGCTGTTGATGGCGCCAAAGCCGATGAAAACGACGCGAAGATTGCGGGGCATTCCTGTCCTTGGATTTCCTGAAAGAGGAGCGTTCAGCCTCTCTTCGGACGTCCCGGATTCACATGGCCGCATTTCTTGCAACGCTGGTTGTCCGGATCGCCGTAATAAGCCTCGAAAATGGGCGGCATATCGCGTTCGAGAACCTCGATATCCGCTGACTTTTCGAACAGCAGATTATTGCAGCTTTCGCAATACCAGCGATGCGTGTCCTTCACGCCTTTCTTGCGGATACGCTCGACGATGATGCCGACCGTATCGGGCCCGCGCATCGGCGCGTGCGGCACATTGCCCGGAAGCAGATAGATATGGCCTTCCGGCAGCACCACGTCATGCGGCTTGCCTTCATGCTGAATGCGCACGGTGACGGTGCCCTTCAGCTGGAAGAAGAATTCCTCGGTCGGATTGACGTGATAATCGGTGCGCGCATTCGGACCGCCGACGACGGTGACCATGAAATCGTCGGCATGAAACAGCGTCTTGGCGCCGATCGGCGGCTTCAGCTTGTCGGGATTTTCGGCGATCCACTTCATCAGGTTGAACGAGGTGGGGCCGGTGCTGGCCGGTGTCGTGTCTTCGCTCGGTTGAACAGCTTGCGCCTGCGCCATGGCATGCCTCCGTGAAAGCGTGATCCGCACCATCTCTAAAGCGACGTGGTGCGGGCCGGTTTGATCGAGATCAGCGATCGCTGATGCAATCAGACCGCGCCAACATTCATTCTGCAAGCCGACAAAATATTATCGATTAATATTATCGATATATAAATCCAGCGCTTCTTCCGAGGCGATCAATGATGTCCTTTGTGGTGCTGGTGACCGTTGTGCTGATGATGTGACGGTGACGATTGGTCGTAGCCGCGGACCTGCCGATAGCGTTCGACCTGTTGCGGGGACAGCAAATCCATCATGGCCAGATGGTATTTGAGATGGGTTTCGCGAAGCTGGCCCTGCAGGCGCGCGATGTCCTGCGTCGCCGTGCTTAAGCTCGCCGGCGTGATCGCATTATTCGCGAAAAGCCGATCGAGGTCGGTTTCTTTTTCGATCAGCTGTTCGCCCAGCGGAACGGCCTCACTCTTCATGGTCTGATAGAGCGTGCGGGTACGCTCGCGTTGTTCGCCGGTGAGGTTCAACGCGTCGGCATGCTCCAGAACATGCATCGGTCCCGGATAGCCGTTGAGTTCGGCGGGCAGGGCGAGGCCCATGCCGCGACCGGCTTTCAGATCTGCGACCTGTTGCTCCGACAATGCTTTGATTGCGCGGTCTTTTATCTGGGCATAGGAGGGCTGGCCTTGTGCCAGGGCGCCGGCCGACATCTGCAACGAAAGTGTCAGACACAGAAGAATGCGGCTCATGGTCTCTCCGAACGCTGAGTCATGGATGATAGATGGCAAGCTATGATGCTGAATGCCCAAACGCCAGGTTGGCGCAATCGTGAGGATCTATTTCGTCACCCGCGCGATCGAGGCGCGCGCCTGATTGCGCAGGATGCGCACGAAGGCTTCGGCCGCCGGTGACAGCGAGCGGCTTTCGGCATGAACCAGCGCGATCGGCCGGTTCACCTGCGGCTCGATCAGCGGCCTTGAGGCGATCTGTCGCTCCTTGGCGAAGGACCAGATATAGGACGGCAGCACCGCAGGCCCCAAACCTGCCTCCACCATCATGATTGCGGTGGTCATCTGCGACACTTCGTAAAGCGGCCGGCTCGCCGCCACGCCGGCCTCGCTTAACGCGCGATCGACCAGCGCGCGGATGTTGCTGTCGCGCGTCAGCATGACGAGGCGATGGTCGCGCAAATCCTGCCAGCGCACGCGTTTCAGCCGTGCCAGCGGATGCGACGGCGGGCAGAACAAGGTCAGCACGTCCTGCGCGAGGATCTCGCGGCGGATGCCATCCTCGCGCTCGTCAAAGGTGCCGATGGCGCAATCGGCTTCGCCCGATCGCAGCTTGTCGAGCATCACGTCGTAGCTGGCTTCAAGCAGACCAACATCGATGCCGGGAAAGGCCGCGTTATATTCGGCGATCGCCGCTGGCGCGATCATGGCCGCGAGGAGGGGAGGCGCCGCGATCACGATCCGGCCGCGCTTGCGCTCCGACAGATCCTGGGCGTTGCGCACCGCCTGTTCCAGATCGGCCAGTAGCTTGTCCGCCGATTGCAGAAATTCGCGCCCGGCGCCCGTCAGTTCGACGCGCCGTGTGGTGCGGTCGAACAGGCGCAGATTGAGTTCGCGCTCCAGTTCGCGAATGCTCAGCGACAGCGCCGGCTGCGCCACTTTCAGGCGGTCGGCGGCGCGGGTAAAGCTGCCGAATTCGGCGACAGTCTTGAACGCCTGCAGCTGGCGGAGGGTGATATTCATAACGTCAGTATATCAATAGATAAAATAATGTCATCTTGCTCAATGAATGCCGTTTGGTGACATTACCCCCTGACCAGACGTCGCCGCCATTTTTTTGTTGTCGCGTTTTCTCCACGCGAACCGGTATCCACTTCGCTCGAAAACGCTCCAGGGGACCTTCATTTCAAGCATGGATCGCACGCGGGACCAGGTTCTCCGGACGCAGTGGATCGGCCGGCCGATGCGGCGGCGCGAGGATGCCCGGCTTATCTCCGGCAAGGGCGCCTTTGTGGACGATCTGCGTTTGCCGGGCACCGTCTTCGTCGAATTCGTGCGCAGCAATCATCCGCGGGGCCGTATTGCGGCGATCGAGACGGAAGCAGCCGAGGCGCTGCCGGGCGTCATTGCCGTCCTGACCGCCGAGACCCTCGGGCCGCTGGGCGAGGCCGGCGTCAATCGCGTGCTGCCGGATGTGCGGCTGTTGCCGTTCTCCGTGCTGGCGCAGGGCGAGGTGAATGCGGTGGGGCAGCCGGTTGCGGCAGTCATTGCCACCAGCCAGCTGGCGGCCGTCGATGGCGCGGCGCTGGTTGAACTGACCATCGAGGAATTGCCGCTCTGGCAGGACCAAGCGCCAATTTATCGCCATCGCTGGCAGTCAGGCGACGTCGATCAGGCCTTCACGGCGGCGGCGCATGTTGCCAGCGTCACCATCGCCCATGAGCGGGTGGCGCCGGTAACGCTCGAGCCGCGCACGGCGATGGCATTCTGGGACGCCTCCGAAGACCTTTTGACCGTGTGGCTGTCGACGCAGACGCCGCATCGCGCGCGGCAGGATCTCGCCATCATCCTCAATCTCGACGAGAGCAAGATCCGCGTCATTGCCCCTGATGTCGGCGGCGCCTTCGGCGGCAAGGCCTCGATCTATCCCGAAGATGCCTTGGTCGCGGCAGCGGCGATGAAGCTTGATCGTCCGGTGAAATGGCGCGGTTCGCGCGGCGAAGATTTTCTGGCGGCGACGCAGGGGCGGGGCGGCACCATCAGCGGTGAACTCGCCGTCGATGCCCAGGGCCGCTTTCTCGGCTTGCGCGCCACGCTCGATTATCCGATCGGGCATTGGATGCCCTATAGCGCGCTGATGCCGGGCAAGAATGCCGCCCGCATCCTGCCGGGTCCGTATGTGTGCCGCAATGTCGACATCGCGCTGCAAGGCAAGGCCGAAAACACCGCGGCGATGAATATTTATCGCGGCGCCGGCCGGCCGGAAGCAGCGATGCTGATGGAGCGGCTGGCCGATATTGCTGCGCTCGAACTCGGCATCGATCCGGCGGAAATCCGCCGCCGCAATCTCATCACTGCCGATGCCTTTCCCTATGAGACGCCAACCGGCGAGCGGCTCGATTCCGGTAATTATCCGCTGCTTTTGGAAAAGGCGCGCAGCACCGCGCAATACGATGAGGTGCTGCGCAATCGTGATATCAGGCGCAAGTCCGGCGAAGTCTGCGGCATCGGCATCTGTGTTTACACCGAGCCGTGCGGGCAGGGCTGGGAAAGCGCGGAATTACGGCTCGATCCGAAGGGGCAGATCATCGCGGCCACCGGTTCGAGCGCGCAGGGGCAGGGCCGCGAAACCGCTTATGCGCAGATCGTCGCCGATGCTTTGCGCACGCGGCCGGACGTGATTGTGGTCGCGCATGGCGACACCGCGACGACGCCGACCGGCATCGGCGCCTTGGCAAGTCGCAGCACCGCGATTGGCGGCAGCGCCTTGCTGAAGGCGACCGAACAATTCCGCGAAAAAGCGAGAGCGTGCGCGGCGCGCTTGCTGCAGGCCGATCCGGACCATGTCGAATTGACCCATGAGGGGTTTGAGGTGGTGGTGCCGGTGCGGCGCAAGCTCACGTGGCGCGATCTTGGCCGCATCGCTCATGCCGATGCCGATGTGATGGGCGATTTCGGCGAAGGGCTGCGCTCGCATCTCGTTTACGAAGCCGGCGAAGCCTGGAGCAGCGGCTGCTGCATGGCGACCGTCTCGATCGATGCGGAGACCGGCGTGCTCACCATCGACAGGATCGTCTGGATCGACGATGCCGGCGTTATCGTTAATCCGCTGCTGGTCGAAGGCCAGATGATCGGCGGTCTTGCGCAGGGCATCGGCGAAGCGTTGCTGGAGCGGGTTGTCTATGACGAGGATGGACAGCTGGTCACGGCCTCATTCATGGATTATGCCATGCCGCGCGCGGCCCATATCCCCGCGCTGACTTTCGGCAAGATCGAGACGCCGAGCCCGTTTAACGAATTGGGCGCCAAGGGCATTGGCGAAGCCGGCAATGTCGCGGTTCCGGCGGCGATTGTGAATGCGGTGGTGGATGCGCTGTCGCCGTTTGGCGTGACGCACATGGACATGCCGCTGACCAGCGAGCGGATCTGGACAGCGATGCAGACTACAAATTCGAAACAACAGTGATTGTCGGGATTGTCAGAAAAGGAACGAGGCAATGAAATATACCCGGAAGGATGCCAAGGCTTATTCACGCGAGACCATGAAAGGCGTGTGGGCTGCTGCGCTGACGCCTTTCACGCCCGATTACAAAATCGACGAGGCCGGTCTCGCCAGCAACCTGACACATTGGAACAAGGACCTTGGCGTTGACGGCGTGTTTATCGCCGGCAAGCAGGGCGAGTTCTTTTCGATGTCGGTGCCCGAGCGCAAGCGCACTTTCGAAGTTGCCGCCGATGCCGCAAAGAAGGGCGGCTTCCAAACCATCATGTCCTGCTCCGACCAGAACATGGATACAGTGATCGATCTGGCCAAACATGCTGAAGCGGTTGGCGCCGATTACATCGTCGTGCATGCGCCGATCCTGCATTTCTTCAAGGAGCAGGATCAGACGCTGTATGAATATTACAAATATATCGGCGAGCAGGTGAATATCGGCATCGCCATGTGGAGCCATCCGGACA
>Ga0164243_10012807_pt1 | contig 11840 bp, 10 predicted proteins | sample OricompcompostOP_FD_108781 | JGI IMG/M metagenome (GOLD analysis project Ga0164243, IMG submission 108781) | Organic Plus compost microbial communities from Emeryville, California, USA - Original compost - Organic plus compost (OP) | ecosystem: Engineered > Solid waste > Mixed feedstock >...
GCTCGGCAGCATCCTGGAGGAGCGCGGCGAGCTGAAGGAGGCCGGCCGCTGGTACCTCACCTCTGCCAAGGACGGTGAGCCGCGCGCTGCTTGTGCGCTCGGCTTTCTGCTGCGGGACGCGGGCGACGAGGAGAGCGCCGCGGTCTGGTGGCGCCGGGCCGCCGAAGCGGGCGACGGCAACGCCGCCAACGCTCTGGGCGCGCTGCACGCCGACCGCGGCGAGCGGCAGGCCGCCGAGCGCTGGTACCGCGCGGCTTTCGAAGTCGGCTGCGACAACGGCGCGTTCAACCTCGGGCTGCTGTGCGCGGCCCAGGGGCGCACCGCTCAGGCCGAGCAGTGGTACCGCCGTGCCGCGTACGCGGGTCATCGCGAAGCCGCCAACGCCCTTGCCGTGCTGCTGCTTCAGCGCGGCGACGCGGAGGGCGCCGAGCCGTGGTTCTCGAAGGCCGCCGAAGCGGGCAGTGTGGATGCCGCGTTCAATCTCGGCATCCTGCACGTCGGCCGCGGCGACGACCGTACGGCCCGTGTGTGGTACGCGCAGGCGGCCGCGGCCGGGCACGCCGAAGCGGCGTTGCAGGTCGGCATCGCGCTGATGCGGGAGGGCGACGAGCACGCGGCCGAGCGCCAGCTGCGGTGCGCCGCGGGCGGCGGCAGTGTCGAGGGCGCCTTCCGGCTGGGAGCGCTGCTGGAGCGCCGCCGCCCGGAGCGGGACCCGACGGGCTCGTCTCCGGTGGTCAACGCCCGCGCCGAGTACGAGGAGTGGTACGAGCGGGCTGCCGAGCAGGGGCACCGGCGGGCGCAGGTGCGGCTCGGCATGTGTGCGGCGGCGCGCGGTGACGTCATCGACGCGGCTCGCTGGTACCGCGCCGCGGCTGAGGCCGGCAGCCCCAACGGGGCTTTCAACCTCGGCCTGTTGCTCGCCCGCGAGGGCAGTGAGCCGGAGGCGGCGCTGTGGTGGACGCGTGCCGCGGAGTCCGGGCACGGCCGTGCGGCGCTCCGTCTCGCGCTGCTGTGTGCGCGGGGCGGGGAGTTGGCCGACGGGCGGCACTGGTGCGCCCGCGCCATCGAGTTGGGCCCGGCGGAGGTCGCCGAGCGGGCGGCCGAGTTGAGCGGTGCGCTGCACTCGGAGCTGACTGCCTGAGGTGCCGGCGCTGCTCGGCCGAGGAGGCTTCGGTCGACGTAGGGGTCGACGTAGGGAGGTACGGACGGGACGGGGCTCGTGCGCTCTGCGGCTCCACTGCCGGCGGGCCCCGTCTCCCGGAAGTCGATTTGCGCTGGTCGTAGCGGGCGGGTTAGGGTTGTGAACATCGCCGCGGGGTGGAGCAGCTCGGTAGCTCGCTGGGCTCATAACCCAGAGGTCGCAGGTTCAAATCCTGTCCCCGCTACTGATCGAAGGGCCGGAATCGTCGGATTCCGGCCCTTCGCTTTGTGTACGGCCATGAGTCCGGCAGGCGCCTGCGCCACCTGGGGCGGGAACGAGGGGAACGACGGAGAGTTGCCCAACAGCCTTGATCCGGGCGCGAGTTGACGAGCCGTCCCGAGCGGCGGCTCCGCCGAGTCGGCCGGCAGGCGTCAACTGCCCTTGCAGCCGGGGCAGATGCCGCGGTAGGTGACGGCGACGTCGGAGACGGAGAAGCCGTAGCGCTCCGCTTCGGGGAGGTGCGCGAGCGGGTCGCCGCTGGGGTGCACGTCGCGGATCGTGCCGCACTGGGAGCAGACCAGATGCTGGTGCGTGTGGCGGGAGTTGGGGTCGTACCGCTTCGCGCGGCCGTCCGTGCTCAACTCGATGACTTCGCCGATGGCGACCAGTTCGCTGAGCGTGTTGTAGACCGTCGCGCGGGCGATCTCGGGCAGCCGCTCGGCCGCGCGGGAGTGCACTTCGTCGGCGGTGTAGTGCACGTGGTCGCCGTCGAGCACCTCGGCGACGACCCGCCGCTGCGCGGTGAGCCGCCAGCCGCGCTCACGGAGTCGCTCCAGCAGGTCGCTCATGGCTTCAGCCTAGCAGCGGTCCATCCATGGAAAGAACCCGTACGGGTTTCGGTGGCATCTTGACTTAGACAATGTCCAATGTACGATCGAGTTCGCGAGCTCGCGTTGATCTACGTACAGGAAGCAGGAGGCGCACGTGACGGTGCAGGACGAGACCACGGGTCCGCTGACGACGGAATCCGGCGCTCCGGTCGCAGACAATCAGCAGAGCGAGAGCGCGGGTCCCGGAGGGCCTTCCCTGGTGCAAGACCAGCTTCTGCTGGAGAAGTTGGCGCACTTCAACCGCGAGCGGATCCCGGAGCGGATCGTGCACGCGCGGGGCGCGGGCGCGTACGGCACCTTCACCGTGACCGCCGACGTCTCGAAGTACACCCGGGCCAAGTTCCTTTCGGAGGTCGGCAAGCAGACCGAGGTGTTCCTCCGGTTCTCCACGGTCGCGGGCAACCTCGGCGCTGCGGACGCGGTGCGCGACCCCCGCGGCTTCGCGATCAAGTTCTATACCGAAGAGGGCAATTACGACCTCGTCGGGAACAACACCCCGATCTTCTTCATCCGGGACGCCATCAAGTTCCCCGACTTCATCCACACCCAGAAGCGCGACCCGTACACCGGCTCTCAAGAGGCGGACAACGTCTGGGACTTCTGGGGGCTCTCGCCCGAGTCGACGCACCAGGTGACGTGGCTGTTCGGGGACCGCGGCATCCCCGCCTCGTACCGCCACATGAACGGCTACGGCTCGCACACCTTCCAGTGGAACAACGCCGACGGCGAAGTCTTCTGGGTCAAGTACCACTTCAAGACCGACCAGGGCATCAGGTGCCTGACCAGTGAGGACGCCGAGGTGCTGGCGGGCAAGGACCCGGACAGCCACCAGCGGGACCTGCGTACGGCCATCGAGCGCGGCGAGTACCCGAGCTGGACCGTGCAGGTGCAGATCATGCCGGCGGCCGAGGCGGCCAACTACCGCTTCAACCCGTTCGATCTGACCAAGGTCTGGCCGCACGAGGACTACCCGCCCATCGAGATCGGCCGGCTGCAGCTGAACCGCAATCCGCAGAACATCTTCGCCGAGGTCGAGCAGTCGATCTTCTCCCCACACCACTTCGTGCCGGGCATCGGACCCTCTCCGGACAAGATGCTCCAGGGGCGGCTCTTCGCGTACGGCGATGCGCACCGCTACCGCGTGGGCATCAACGCCGACCACCTACCGGTCAACCGTCCGCACGCCACCGAGGCACGTACGCACGGCCGGGACGGCTTCCTCTACGACGGCCGGCACGGCGGCGAGAAGAACTACGAGCCGAACAGCTTCGGCGGTCCGGCGCAGACCGGCCGTCCGCTGTGGGAGCCGGTCGCCGTCTCCGGCGTCACCGGTGAGCACGTGACTCCGTCGCACGCCGAGGACGACGACTTCGTCCAGGCCGGCAACCTCTACCGGCTGATGAGCGAGGACGAGAAGCAGCGGCTCATCGACAACCTCGCGGGCTTCATCTCTCAGGTCTCGCGGGACGACATCGCCGAGCGGGCCATCGAGAACTTCCGCAAGGCGGACGAGGACTACGGCAAGCGGCTGGAGGCCGCGGTCCAGGCCCTGCGCGGCTGACCGGCGCCGTTCGCCGTACGAAACCGGAGGGGCCGGGGCCGTCGTGCTCCGGTCCCTCCGGTGTGTGCGCCCGCACTCGACCGCCCGTAGCCGTGCTCGGCGGGTCAGGGATTGCGGCCCGCGAACGGGCCGTTGGCCGCGAACGCCAGCTTGGCGAAGCGCTCGCCGATGCGGCGGTGGGTGGCGGCGTCGGGGTGCAGTTCGTCGGGCAGCGGCAGTTCCGCGTAGTCGCGCTCGCCGTAGAGTTCGCGGCCGTCGAGGTAGTGCAGATTCGGGTCGTCGGCCGCGCGCTGAGCCACGATCCGGGCCAGCTCGTCCCGGACGACGGCCAGGGTCAGCTTTCCGCTCGCGCGCTCCGCCGGATCACCGGTGGCCCGGAACCGCAGCTTCCCTTCCTTGAGCGCGTCGAGATCGAAGGCGCCCGGACCCGGGGTGTCCTCGTGTATGGGGCAGTGGATCGGCGAGACGACCAGCAGCGGTGTGCCGGGGTGGCCGTCGCGGATGGTGTCGAGGAAGCCGTGTACGGCCGGGGTGAACGCCCGTAGCCGCATCAGGTCGGCGTTGACCAGGTTGATGCCCATCTTGACGCTGATCAGGTCGGCCGGGACGTCCCGCATGGTGCGCGCGGTGAACGGGTCGAGCAGCGCGCTGCCGCCCATCCCGAGGTTGTGCAGCTCCACGCCGCCGAGCTGGGCGGCGAGGGCGGGCCAAGTGGCGGTGGGGCTCGCCGCGTTGGAGCCGTGGCTGATCGAACTGCCGTGGTGCAGCCAGACTTTGCGGCCCGGGTCCGGGGCCGGTTCGACGGGGGCGTCGGTGCGCAGCGCGACGAGTTCGGTGGTCTCGTTGTGCGGCAGCCAGACCTCGATGTCCTTGGCGCCGCCGGGCAGTTCGGCGAAGCGGACGGTGGCCACCGGCCCCGTCCGGTGTTCGGCCGAGCCCGTGGTGATGTCGACGGTGAGGGTGTTGCCGCCGGACGCGCCGGCCTGCCGGACGAGTCGGCCGTCGACGAGCAGGTCGTACACGCCGTCCGGACGCGGCGGTACTCCGGTGTAGGTGCGCTTGGTGGGCAGGGTGTCGAGTTCGACGGCGGTGGCGCGGGTGCGGAACACCAGCCGTACGCCCGAGGGTTGGGACTCGGCCATGGCGAGCTGGCCGTCGGCGCACTGGGCGCGTGCGCGCGCGGGCAGCCGGTGCGGCAGCAGGCCGTGTTCGGTGCGCTCCAGATCGAGGGCGCCGCGCAGCAGGTCCGCGGTGATGGGGGTGGTGATCCAGTCGTGTTCGGTGTCCATGTCCCAGCCTGTCGGTCGAGGTGTCCGGTTGGAGTCGGTGCGCCGTGCGCCCTTGCGCCGCCGGGTCCGTACCTGCCGGTGCGCGTGCCCGAACTCGCCCTGGACGTAGGCCCGTTGGCGAGTTCCGGGCGGTGCCGGTCAGGGTGAGCCGGTGGCGGGCCGGCTGCGCAGCAGGGCGTCGAGGCGGTCCAGGATCCAGGCCCAGGTTTCGCCCGGGTCGGGAGCGCTGTGGCTGAAACCGCCGGCCGACTCCAGGCTGACGTAGCCGTGGAAGACGCTGCCCAGCAGCCGTACGGCGTGCGTCTGGTCCGGCTCCATCAGGTCGTAGCCGCGCAGGATCGCGCGCGTCATCTGGGCGTGCCTGCCTCCGGCGCTCGCGGCGGCGGTCTCCGGGTCGAGCGGGAATCGCGCTGCGGCGTAGCGGCCGGGATGCTCGCGGGCGTAGTCGCGGTAGGCGTTCGCGCACGCGGCCAGCGCGTCCTTGCCGGCCCGGCCGGCGAGTGCGGCGGCGACGCGGTCGGCCAGCTCTTCCAGCGCGAGCAGCGCGATCCGGGTTTTGAGGTCGTGTGAACTCTTCAGGTGTGAGTAGAGGCTCGCGACCTTGACGTCGAACCGCCGGGCGAGCGCCGAGACGGTCACCTGGTCGAAGCCGACCTCGTCCGCCAGTTCCGCGCCGGCCCGGGTGAGACGTTCCGCGGTGAGCCCAGCGCGTGCCATCCCCGTCTCCTGTCCGTCCGGGCACGCCGAGTACCAGCGTGCCTAAACAGGTTAGGCAGAGAGGATTGCTTTTAGGAAATCGTCAGGCAGGCCCGTACTCCGTACTCACCTGCCAACTAAGTCCTGAGCACGGGGAGTTGAACGGTCCGTCCGGCCCGGCCGTAGCGGGAGGACTCAGGACGTGAGGTAGCCGAGCAGCTCTTCGTGCAGCAGGCCGTTGGAGGCGACGGCGTTGCCGCTGTGCGGGCCCGGCCGTCCGTCGAGCCCGGTGAAGGCGCCGCCGGCCTCCTCCACGATGACCGCGTTCGCAGCCATGTCCCACAGCGACAACTCCGGCTCCGCGCACATGTCGACGCTCCCCTCGGCGACCATCATGTACGGCCAGAAGTCGCCGTACCCCCGCGTCCGCCAGCAGTCCCTGGTGAGGTCGAGGAAGCCGCCGAGCATGCCGCGCTCCTCCCAGCCGTGCAGTGAGGAGTACGCGAACGAGGCGTCCCGTACGTGCGCCACCCGCGACACGTGCAGCCGCGTCGCCTGGGAGAGGCTGCGGCCGGTGTACGCGCCGACCCCCTTCGCAGCCCACCACCGCCGGTTCAGTGCGGGTGCGGACACCACTCCCACGACGGGCCGGTCGCCGCCCTCGCCCAGTTCGGTCAGGGCGATCAGCGTCGCCCAGATCGGCACCCCGCGTACGTAGTTCTTGGTGCCGTCGATGGGATCGATGATCCACCGGCGCGAGCCGTGCCCCTCGGTGCCGAACTCCTCGCCGAGGACGGCGTCCCGCGGCCGAGTGCGCTGCAGCGAGGTGCGGATCAGCTCCTCCGCGGCCTTGTCCGCCTCGCTCACCGGCGTGAGATCGGGCTTCGTCTCGACCTTCAGGTCGAGCGCCTTGAACCGCTCCATGGTCGCGGCGTCCGCGGCGTCGGCCAGCACATGGGCGAGACGCAGATCATCGTGGTAGTCCAGCATGTGCGAACAGTATCGAGCGGGGTCCGCACCAGCCACAGGGCCATGTCCAACCGGGTGTCGCTGTGCGTGTGCTGTCGGTTGCGCGATGTCTTGACAGCCCTCTCTGGCGCGTCAATTCTGTCCCCGCCCCAGCCGTCGGGTACGTACGGGAGGCAATGGTGCCTACTGCACGCGAGACCTTGCTGGAAGCCGCTCACACGGCCGTGCTGTCGCAGCCGTGGCACACGGTGCGGATGGTGGACGTCGCCGCCGCGGCCGGAGTGTCCCGGCAGACCCTGTACAACGAGTTCGGAACCAAGGAGGGGCTGGGTGCTGCGCTGGTGCACCGGCTCGTCGAAGGGTTCCTGGACGGTGCCGCCCGCGCGGCCGCGGAGGCCCGCCGCCGCGGCGCGGACCCCGCCTCCTGCTGTGCCGCTGCGGCCGGCTGGATGCTGCGGACCGCGCGGGACGAACCCATCGTGCACGCGGCGCTCACCGGCTTCTGGGGGGCGGGGACGCCGTACGCGCTCGCGGGCGACTCCGCGGCCGTGCCGCCGCAGCGGGGGAGCGGACGGCAAGGCGGCGGGCGGCGGGCGGCGGTCAACTGCCCGGGACGGCCGGGGGAGTTGGCGGCGACGCTGTGCGCGCGGATGGTCGCCGGGGTCTGCGCGGGCGCGACGGGCACGGCGGGTGCGGGAGGCTCGGCGAACGGTTCCGGACCCGGCGGCCGTCCGCCGAGGGACCACACGCTGCACGCCTGTACGTCGGACGGCGCGGCGGCCGCAGGCGCCAAGTCACGGCCCGTACGCGGGAGTTCGGGGCAGCAGCGGCTGGACCGCGCGTGCGAGGTCGGCCTGCGCATCGCGCTGTCGTACGTGGTCGCGCCCGCCGTCCCGGACGGGCCGGACGACGAAGCCTGCGGCCGGGTCGGCGAGGTCGTACGCGCGCTGCTCGCCCCGCACTGAATCGCTCGGGTCGCCGGATCTCAGTGGGCGCTGCCGGACAGTTGGAGGCCCATGACGCCGACGATGACCAGGGTGATCGAGATCAGCTTCAGCGCCGAGATCACGTCGCCGAGGAAGATCATTCCGTAGATGGCGGTGCCCGCTGCGCCGATGCCGGTCCACACGGCATACGCGGGGCCGACGTCGAGGCGTCTGAGGGAGAGCGTCAGCAGGCCGAAGCTGCCGAGGGCGAAGGCGCAGAACGCGACCGTCGGCCAGAGTCTGGTGAAGCCGTGCGAGAGCTTGAGGCAGACCGCGAACCCCGTCTCCAGCAGTCCCGCGACGAAGACCAGCAGCCACGCCATCTGTGGACCCTTCCGTCGCCTGCTCTTCCGGCGATTATGCCCACGCGCCCGTACGGGCGCGGATCAGTCTCCTTCGTGCCGGTCGCGCGTCGCCAGCAGCCGCCGCAGCGAGTGCAGCCGTTCCGGAGCGGCGTGCCCGTCGGCGACCCACTGGTCCAGGGCGCAGTCCCGTTCGTCGTGGCTGCAGGCGCGCGGGCAGCCCGCCGTGCCCGGTTCGAGGTCGGGGAAGGCGCCGATGACCCGCGAGGGCTCGACGTGGTGGAGCCCGAAGGAGCGCACGCCCGGAGTGTCGATCACCCAGCCTCCGCGGTCGCCCGGCAGCGGCAGCGCGAGTGCGGAGGTGGTGGTGTGCCGGCCGCGCCCGGTGACCGCGTTGACCTCTCCCGTGGCCCGCCGGCGTTCCGGAGTCAGCGCGTTGACCAGCGTGGTCTTGCCGACTCCGCTGTGTCCGACGAGCACGCTGGTGCGCCCGTAGAGCAGTTCGCGCACCCGCTCCGCGCCGCCGTCGGCCAGCTCCGTACGGCTGGTGACGATGTGCCGTACGCCGAGGGGCGCGTAGCTGCTCAGCAGCGGATCGGCGGGTGCGAGGTCGGACTTGGTGAGGACGAGGAGCGGTTCGAGGCCGGCGTCGTAGGCGGCGACGAGGCAGCGGTCGATGAGGCGCGGGCGGGGCTCGGGGTCGGCGAGGGCGGTGACGACGGCGAGTTGATCGGCGTTGGCGACGATGACGCGCTCGAACGGATCGTTGTCGTCCGCGGTGCGCCGCAGCACCGAGCTGCGCTCGGCGACTCGCACGATGCGGGCGAGGGTGTCCTTGGCGCCGCTGAGGTCGCCGACGAGGGCCACCCGGTCGCCCACCACGACGCTTTTGCGGCCCAGTTCGCGTGCCTTCATCGCGGTGACGACGCGGTCGTCGACGAGGCAGGTGAGCCGGCCGCGGTCGACGGTCAGCACCATGCCCTCGGCGGCGTCCTCGTGGCGCGGCCGGGTGTGGGTGCGGGGCCGGCTGCCCTTGCGGCCGGGGCGTACGCGGACGTCGTCCTCGTCGGTGTGCTTGCCGTAGCGGCGCATCAGCCGGGCCCCTTTAGGCTCTCGCTCCCGGGGAGGCGGCCGCTCCCGGAGAAGCGGGCGCTGCCGCGGGCAGGCCGAGCATGCCGGACCACAGTGCCGTGAAGCCGGGCAGGGTCTTGGCGGTGGTGGCGATGTTCTCCACTTCGACGCCGTCGACCACGAGCCCGAGCACGGCGCCGGCGGAGGCGAGGCGGTGGTCGTCGTAGGTGTGGAAGACGCCGCCGTGCAGGGGGCGGGGCCGGATCCGCAGGCCGTCGGCGGTCTCGGTGACGTCGCCGCCCAGCGCGTTGATCTCCGTGGTGAGCGCGGCCAGCCGGTCCGTCTCGTGCAGCCGGAGGTGGGAGACGCCGCGCAGCACCGATTCGGACTCGGCGAGAGCGGCGACCGCGGCGATGCCCGGGGTCAGTTCGCCGACGTCGCCGAGGTCGACGTCGATGCCGTGGATGCGGCCGCTGCCGGTGAGGGTCAGCCCGCGCTCGTCCCGTACGCAACTGCCGCCCATGTCCGTGAAGATGCGGCGCAGCGCGTCGCCGGGCTGAGTGGTGTGCTCCGGCCAGTCCGGGACGGTGACACGGCCGCCGGTCACGAGCGCCGCGGCCAGGAAGGGCTGCGCGTTGGACAGATCCGGCTCGACGGTCAGGTCGCCGCCGAGCAGCGCCCCCGGCGTGACCCGCCATACGCCGGGCTCGCCGCCGTCCTCCGGGGCGTCGACCCGGGCGCCGGCGCGGCGCAGCATGTCGACGGTCATCCTGATGTGCGGCATGGACGGCAGCGTGCTGCCCGTGTGCCGTACTTCGACGCCCTGGTTGTACCGCGGCGCGGACAGCAGCAGTGCGCTGACGAACTGGCTGGAGGACGAGGCGTCGATCTCCACCCGGCCGCCGTCCAGGGTGCCGCTGCCGTGCACGGTCATCGGCAGCGCGCCGCGCCCGTCGTCGTCGATGCGGGCGCCGAGCGCGCGCAGCGCGTCGATGACGCCGCCCAGCGGGCGTTCGTACGAGCGCGGGTCGCCGTCGAACCGCACGGGCCCGTCGGCCAGCGCGGCCACCGGCGGCAGGAAGCGCATGACCGTGCCGGCATTGCCGACGTCGACCGTGGCCGGGCCGTGCAGCCCCGTGGGGATGATGCGCCAGAACTCGCCGTCGCCGTCCGGGCCGACGCCCTCTTCCACCTGGACGCCCATGGCGCGCAGGGCGGCCGCCATCAGCAGAGTGTCGCGGGAGCGCAGCGGGCGGCGCAGCCAGCCGGGCTCGGAGGCGAGCGCGGCCAGGACGAGGCCGCGGTTGGTGACCGACTTGGATCCGGGCACGGTGACGGTCGCGTCGACGGGGGCGGACGCGAGGGGCGCGGGCCAGTGGGCGGCGGACGTGGTGTGGTCGGTCATGGCGTTCACTTTAGTGGGAATTTTGAACGGTTACGGCCGGATTCGCGGCGCAACATGTAGGCGCCGGAGGGCGGTTGGCGACTGGCGAACGGCGACTCGGGGGCGGGCGGTTTCACCGTACGGCGGGTGCGCAGCCCGGTCACAGGTCGAGCAGCCAGCGGCCGCCGGCCAGCAGCGCGCACAGCGACACCGCGTGGAACAGCAGCAGCCAGAACGCCGCCGGGATCCGTGTCAGCCGCGAGAGCTGGTCCGGGTCGGAGTCGGGGGCGCCGCCGCGGCGGCGCTTGCCGTGCAGCTCGAAGACCGGGCGCACGCCTCCCAGCAGCAGGAACCACACCACTCCGTACGCGAACGCGGCCTGGACCTCGGGTTCGGTGAGCCAGGAGACGAGCACGAAGGCGCCGCCGGCGAGGAAGACCGTCAGCACGCCGTAGGCGTTGCGGATCATCACGAGCATCGCCAGCAGCAGTGCGGTCGCGCTCCACAGGAGGAGCGTTATGTGGTCGGCGGCGAGCAGTCCGGCACCGCCGAGGCCGAGCAGCGAGGGAGCGGTGTATCCGGCGGCGGCGGTGAGCACCATGCCGAAACCGGTCGGTTTGCCTCGCGACAGGGTCAGTCCGGAAGTGTCCGAGTGCAGCCGTATGCCGTCCAGTTTGCGTCCGGATAGCAGCGCGACCAGACCGTGTCCGCCCTCGTGGGCGATCGTCACCGCGTTCCGCGACAGCCGCCAGACGCCGTGCGGGAGGACCAGGGCGAGGGCCACGACCGCGGTGACGACGACGAGCCACTGGTCGGGGTCGGGCTGGATCCCGAAGACGCGGTCCCAGATGCCGCTGATGCTCGTGGAGTTCATGTGGTTCGCGGCCCTCCCAAGACCTGCGCTGCCGTACGCCCCGGGCCAACTCCCGGGAGCGCGCCTGTGGTTCGCCTCCGCGCCGTTCGCGTCCGTGCCGCCTTAAGGTGGCACGCGGACCTCTACGGTGGGCTCCGGACGCCCGTACCGTGCTGCCGCCCCCTGTTCTTCCGGCTGTCCCTCCGGCCCCTTCCCTCCCGGACAACGGACGGTGAACGTGCACCGTGCCGTGGCAGTGTGGCACCTATGTGCGGACGGTATGCAGCGAGCCGGAGTCCCGAGGATCTCGCGGAGCTCTTCGGCGTGGAGAAGTGGGTCCCCGAAGAGACGCTGGACCCGGACTGGAACGTGGCCCCGACGAAGCCGGTGCACGCCGTGCTCGACCGTCCGCTGAAGGGCTCGGACGATCCGCGTCCGGTACGTCAACTGCGCACGCTGACCTGGGGGTTGGTGCCCGGCTGGGCCAAGTCCCCGGACCTGGGCGTGAAGATGATCAACGCGCGCGCGGAGACCGTGCACGAGAAGCCCGCCTACCGGCGCCCCTTCGCCGCTCGCCGGTGCCTGCTGCCCGCGGACGGCTATTACGAGTGGGTCACGGAGCAGAACGAGCTGCGGCTGGAACAGCAGGGCAAGCGCAAACGGCCGCGAAAGCAGCCGTACTTCGTGACGCCCGCGGA
>Ga0164243_10012808_pt1 | contig 11840 bp, 13 predicted proteins | sample OricompcompostOP_FD_108781 | JGI IMG/M metagenome (GOLD analysis project Ga0164243, IMG submission 108781) | Organic Plus compost microbial communities from Emeryville, California, USA - Original compost - Organic plus compost (OP) | ecosystem: Engineered > Solid waste > Mixed feedstock >...
GCGCGTCGGTGAACGCCTTGATGACCCTCAGCGTCCCGACGACGGTGACCTTCAGGCTCTGGGTGATCTGATCGAAGTCGGTGCGCCCCAACGGCTTCATGGACGGCAGCGCGAACGCGTTGTTGACCAGGACGTCGACCCGGCCGAACTCGGCGATCGTGGCCGAGACCAGATTCTCCACCGCGGCCTCGTCGGTGATGTCGGTCGGCACGACGAGACTCGTCCCGCCGGCCGCGTCGACCTCGGCGGCGAGCTCCTTCAGCCGCGATTCGGTCCGTGCCGCCAGCACGACCCGCGCGCCCTCGGCGGCCGACCGCAGGCAGATCGACCTGCCCAGACCGGGCCCCACCCCGGACACGACCACGACCTGATCCTCGAGCAGGCCGCTGCCGGGCATCGCGCTCATCCGAGCATCCTCTCCGCGAACGCCCGCTGCCGCGCCGCGATCCGCTGCCGCCAACCGGCCTCGTCGATCTTGTTCTGTTCGTAATAGGGCAGGTGTGCGGCCACCTCGTCGACGGGCACGACGACCGCGGTCGGGCCGAGCTCCGGCCCGATCGGCGAATCCACCCGCTGCCAGCGGAACTGCAGGATGCCCTTGCGCCTGCCGGTCGTCTCGATCCAGTTGGCGACGCCCGGGTCGCGGTGGGAGACCACCATCCGGATGACGCCGTCCGGGTCGACCTGCGCCTGTGCCGAATTGAGGCTCGTCTGGTGATTGACGTAGTCGAGCGAGATGTACCACATGCTCCCGAGCTGGAAACCCTGGTACGGCGCATCCGATTTCGGGATGGAGATGACCATCGCGTCATCGGGGCCGAGGTCGTAATGACCGACCGAGGAGAACTGGGTGCTCAGACCGCCCGGGGTCTGCCGCGGCGGGGTGAAGGTGTTCACCGGTTCGTCGAGGTAGAACCACTTGGGGAAGTTGAACCACGTGTTGATGCGGGCGAGCAGCATCTTGCCGGCGGTCGAGTACCGGCGGGCCACCCGCGCGAGGTCGGGCTCGTCCGGCGCGGTGCCGACGGTGTCGACACGCTCGATGGTGATCGACCCCTTGCGTTCGGTCCAGTCCGAGTAGACCTCCCGGACCGCGAGCATCGACGCACCCTCGCCGAGGACGAAGTAGTCGTCCCCGGCGTCGGGGATCGCCGGACCGAAGGTCAGCTCGAACGATCCGTCCTCGGCGATCTGCAACCGCCGGTCGTCGAAGGCGTCCTCGCCGCCGGGAACGGTCGACGGAGTGTAGTCACCGCGCAACACCTGGAAGCTGAGATCGGTTGTGGTGCCACGACGCCCGCGGACGACATAGGTACCGGTCGGCTCGACGTCGGCGTGGTAGTAGAGCGTGTCCGGGTTGTCGAGCCCCATCTTCGTCATCGGCCCGGTCGAGGTGACGAAGTTCGGGTGCGACAAGGACCGCGCCCGCACCAACTGGACGATCGCCGCGATGCTGCCCGCGAGGTAGTCGTACCCCTCCGCGAGATCCTGGTCGGTCTCCGCGAATTCCGCCGAGGCCACGAGCTTCTCGGCCTCCGCGATCGCGACGGTGAGCGGCGCCGTGATGTCATGCGGTACAGCGGATTCGCGCGGACTCATAGCCAGGTGTCTCCTCCGGTCCAGGTCAGGAAGTGTTCGAGCTCGGCTTGTGCCGGCGTCACCCGCGGATGTTCGGTGGACAGATAGCCACCACGGTAGAACAACAGGGGCCGGTCCTGGAGCACCTCGCCGAGAACCTGCACCCGCCCGATGACGATGTGGTGGTCGCCGCCGTCGGTGACGCGCTCGATGTCGCACTCGACCCAGGTGAGCCCGTGCCGGATCACCGGCAACCCAGCAGGCGACGGGTCCCAGGTGATGTTGCGGAACTTGTCGTCGCCTGGTGCGCCGAACGCGGCGCTGACGTCCTGCTGCCGGTTGGACAGCACGTTGACGACGAATTTCCCCTTGCGCTCGATGGCCTTCCAGCTGCGGGAGGTCTTCATCGGGCAGAAGAGCACCAGTGGCGGGTCGAGCGAGAGCGCGACGAACGACTGGCAGGCGAACCCGACCGGCCGGTCATCGTCGTCGACGGTGGTGATCACCGTGACGCCGGTGCAGAACTGCCCCATCGCGGTACGGAACTGACGAGAATCGAAGTCCTCGGTTCCGTAGGGTGTCTGCGCCATCTCAGTTCTTGAATCCGACGCTGAAGTCGTGCCCCCAGAGACTGACGGCCGTGCTCTCGCGGGCGACCCACTCGTCGTCGTTGACGGTCCGTCCCTCGCAACCGAATTCGACGTCGAACCCACCGGGTGTCTTCATGTAGAACGACAGCATCAGGTCGTTGACGTGCCGGCCGAGCGTGGCCGACATCGGCACCTTCCGGCGCAGGGCGCGGTCGAGACACAGCCCGACGTCGTCGGAGTTCTCCACCTCGACCATGAGGTGGACGATCCCGGTGCTGTTGGGGATCGGCAGGAACGCCAGCGAGTGGTGACGCGGGTTGCAGCCGAGGAAGCGCAGCCACGGGACCTCGTCGCCCTCCTCGCGGCCGACGACCTGCGGGGGCAGCCGCATCGAGTCACGCAGCTTGAAGCCGAGGACGTCGCGGTAGAACTCGAGTGCGGCCTTGTCGTCGGTGCAGGTCAGCACCACGTGGCCGAGACCCTGTTCCTCGGTGACGAACCGGTGACCGTACGGGCTGACCACCCGGCGGTGCTCGAGCGCGGCACCGTGGAAGACCTCGAGGGTGTTGCCGGCCGGGTCGGTGAAGGAGATGAGTTCGGCGACGCGGCGGTCGGCGATCTCCTCGTCCTTGCCCTCCCGGTAGACCACGCCCGCACGGGACAGCCGGTCCCGGACCTCCTGCAGGCCCGCGGCGTTCGCGACCTCCCAGCCGGAGCAGGCCAGCCGGTCGTGCTCGGACGGCACGATCACCAGCCGCGCCGGGAAGTCGTCCATCCGGAGGTACAGCGCCCCCTCGGTGAGCCCCTTGCCCTCGACCATGCCGAGGACCTTCAGTCCGAACTCACGCCATGCGGGGACGTCCGTCGCCTCGATCCTCATGTATCCCAATGATCGGATCGGACAGTCACTCATCTCCACGACTCTCCTCGTGTGGTTGTGGTCAGGGGTCTGCGCATCACACCATCGTGTCGCCGATGGGAATCCCGAACTCGCCGTTGCCGAATGCGACGTAGGCGCGCTCGGGGTCGTTGGCGGCGTGGACCCGGCCCGCGTGGGCGTCGCGCCAGAAGCGCTGGATCGGGGTGCCGTTCTCGAGCGCGTGGGCGCCCGAGTTCTCGAAGAGCCGGTCGATGGCCGAGATCGCCCGCCCGGTGGCGCGCACCTGGTCGCGTCGTGCGGCGAGGCGCAGCTCCATCGGGATCTCCTCGCCGGCGAGGATCAGGTCGTACTCGGCCTGCAGGTTGCCCGACAGCTGGCGCCATGCGGCGTCGATGTCGCTGGCGGCCTCGGCGATGCGGACCTTGGCGAACGGGTCGTCCTTGGCCTTCTCGCCGGCGTAGGCGGCGCGGACGCGCTTGCCCTGGTGTTCGACGTGGGCCCGGTAGGCGCCGTAGGCCATGCCGACGATCGGGGTCGAGATGGTGCTGGGATGGATGGTGCCCCAGGGCATCTTGTAGACCGGCGCGGTGTTGACCTCCAGGCCGGGGCTCTGGCCCATCGACATCGTGCGCATGCTCAGCGTGCGGTGACGCGGGACGAAGACGTCCTTGACCTCGAGGGTGTTGGACCCGGTGCCGCGCAGGCCGACCACGTTCCACACGTCCTTGATGGTGTAGTCCTCGCGCGGGATCAGGTAGCTCACGAAGTCGACCGGCCGGCCGTCCTTGATGACCGGACCGCCGACGAACGTCCAGTCCGCGATCTCGCAGCCCGACGACCACGCCCAGGACCCGTTGACCTTGTAGCCGCCGTCGACGACCTCGCCCATGCCCATCGGCGCGTAGGACGACGAGATCCGGACGTTGGGGTCCTTGCCCCACACGTCCACCTGCGCCTGCTGGTCGAAGAGGGCGAGGTGCCAGTTGTGGATACCGATGATGCCCGCAACCCAGCCGGTCGAGCCGCATGCGGACGCGATCCTGCGGACCGCCTCGTAGAAGGTCACCGGATCGACCTGGTGGCCGCCCCACTGTTCGGGCTGCATCAGCTTGAAGAAGCCCGCCGTCTCGAGGCTGGACACGGTCTCGTCGGGGATCCGACGCAGATCCTCGGTGGCCTGGGCACGCTGCTCGATCTCCGGGAGCAGCGCGTTGATCTTCTCCAGGACCTGCTCGGCGGCTTCGCTCCGTTGTGCTGGCATCTCGCCTGCTCCTACCTGTCTCTCCTCGGTCGGACCGGCCGACCGCTTACCCATCGGGTTCGAGATTAGAACACGTTCTCATTTCTGTCGAGCACTGGGACTTTGTGCCCATGTACAGGCCCGATCGTCGATCCGACACACGATCGCCCCGGAAAATTTGAAACGTGTTCTAGTATCGAGGCAGTGGTTCTTTCGCGACACCAGTCACAGACAGGAGAGGGCATATGTCATCTGCACCCGACACGATGAGCCCGAGCACCCCCGGTTCGCGCGGCGACGAGGCGGGCATCCGGGAGATCGACACCGGCGCGCCGCCCACCCGGTTCGCCCGCGGGTGGCACTGCCTCGGCCTGCTGCGGGAGTTCGACGACGGCAAGCCGCACTCGGTGCAGGTCTTCGGCACCAAGTTGGTCGTCTGGATCGACACCAAGGGCGAGCTCAACATCCTCGACGCCTACTGCCGCCACATGGGCGCGGACCTGTCGCAGGGCAAGCTCGACGGCGACAACGTCGCCTGCCCGTTCCACGGTTGGAAGTGGAAGGGCAACGGCCGCTGCGCCGACGTCCCCTATGCCAAGCGCAACCCGAAGCTGGCCAAGACCCGCTCGTGGCCGTCGATGGTCCGCAACGGCCAGGTCTTCGTCTACAACGACCCGGAGGGCGACCCGCCGCCGGAGGAGATCATCATCCCGGCGCTCGACGAGTACGGCTCCGACGAGTGGACCGACTGGACGTGGAACCGCATCGTCATCGAGGGCTCCAACTGCCGCGAGATCATCGACAACGTCGTCGACATGGCGCATTTCTTCTATGTGCACTTCGCGCTGCCGGACTACTTCAAGAACGTCTTCGAGGGCGAGATCGCCGCGCAGTACATGAATTCGCACGGCCGCCCCGACGTCAGTCTCGGCACCAATTACGGCGACAGCCGGCTGGAATCGATCGCGGCGTACTACGGCCCGTCCTACATGCTCAACCCGATGGTCCAGTACTATGGCGGCTACGCGGTCGAGACGATCCTCACCAATTGCCATTACCCGATCGACGAGAACAGCTTCGTCCTCATGTACGGCGTGATGGCGAAGGTGCCCGAGGGACTCACCGCCGAACAGGCATCGAAGATGGCGTACAAGATCAGCAAGGGCGTCGAGGTCGGCTTCCTGCAGGACGTCGAGATCTGGAAGCACAAGACCCGTATCGAGAACCCGCTCCTCGTCGAGGAGGACGGACCGGTCTACCAGCTCCGTCGTTGGTACCAGCAGTTCTACGTCGACAAGGCCGATGTCACCGAGGAGATGACCGGCCGGTTCGAGTACGAGATCGACACCTCCAAGGCCCTCGAGAGCTGGAACGTCGAGATCCAGGAGAACCTGCGCCGCCAGCAGGAGGAGAAGGAGGCCGCCGAGAAGGCCGGCGTCGATTCGACGGAAACAGCGGAGGTCTGACGATGACCCGGGCCGCACCACGGACACGCGGATGGGCCAAGGCGCCGGATTTCAGCAACGATCCGGAGCGTGCGGCCCGGGTACACGCCGCGACGGAACGCGACCGCGAGCACTATCTCCGCGGCGGGATGCGCGAGATCGAGTGCCGCGCCTGTCACGCGTGCGTCCTGGTGAAGAAGACCAGCCCGTCCCACACGACGGTGCAGTGGAACGCCGATGCGCGCCGACGCTGCCACGGCCTCGACCAGATGCGCGCCGGCGGCGACGACGGCAACGGCCCGCTCCTGCCGGGCGCGATGATGCCGACGTGCGTCCGCCTGTCGGCGAGCATCGATCACGCGGTGGCAGAGGGGATCATTCCGGCGGAATCCCCCGAACACGACCCAGACGGCTATTGGTGAACGAGACGAATCGGCGATGATCGTCTGTAGCGATCGTTAATCGCATTAAGAGACATTTGTCCCAAACATCACATCGGTCACGCCTTCATCACACGTCGAAAACCACCGGCGACAGCCGGATGTGAATCCGCCAGTGTTTTCGGCATGTCCGTTTTGCGAACCCGCACAAGGCGGGTCACCTGCGCTGTCGCCCTGTCCGCCGCCTTGTCCGTGGGAGTTCCGTTCATCGGCACGCCGTTCACCGATACCGGGCAGGCCGCTGCTGCCGGCTCGAGCTCCGGTTCGAGCTCGGGCTCCAGTGACACGACCGGATCGGTGCCGATCCACCTCCCCATTCCGACTCCCGAAGGGATCACCGCACTCGGTGCGGCGATGACCCAGATCGGCAAGCCGTACCGCTGGGGCGGAACCGGCCCGCATTCGTGGGACTGCTCCGGTCTGGTCCAATGGGCGTTCTCGGTGGCCGGGGTGAAGCTCCCCCGGACCAGCCAGCAGCAGGCGAAGGTCGGTCACGCGATCCCGTTCTACGCGCTGGCGCCGGGCGACATCATCATCTTCCGGCGCGACGCCGGACACGTCGGGATCTACGCCGGGGGCGGGCGGGTGTTCAACGCCTACGGCACCGGCGTCCCGGTCGGCTTCACCAAGCTCAAGGACTTCGGCTACATCAAGACGATCCGTCGCCTGGGGTGAGTCGCCGCTCCGGCGCTCGCGGCCTGATCATCGACGCGATCGCCGACACGGCGACGACGATCAACCCGGCCGCGACGGCCACGGTCCCGATCAGCCCGTACCCCGGGTCCATCCGCGGCAGCTCGGAATCGAGCGCTCGGGCCACGCGATCGGTGAAGAGGTGGGCCGCCGGATCGGCCAGCACCATGGCCCCGGCCACCAGCGCCACCGCCGACGCCACCCCGATCACACCGACCGCCGCGGGACGGAGGCGCTCCCGCCACCATCCCAGCGCGGCGGCCACCGCGACGACGATGCCGGCGACCAGCACGGTGAGACCGGGACGATCGGTGTTGTCGGCGAAGAAGTAGGCCACGTCCTCGTCGCTCGCCCCCGGCACGGTGACGCGCCCGAGGCCGGTGATGGACGGCTGCACGCCCTCGTCGGTGCTTCCCCACTCCACCTGTGCGAACAGCACCAGGAGGAGTCCACCGGCGAGGGCGGCAGGCCACACCCACCTCCGCAGTCCCTCCACGAACTCCCGTTGCGTCGTCATGGCATCAAGGTTGCCATCCCGGCCCCTCGGCGATGAGTTTGCGAGACGCTCGATGTCTGCACTGTGACAGCACGTCGACATGACCACCGCACATCGAGAGGGACATGACATGGCCGACTACGCAGCACCATCCGGGGCCCCGATCTGGTTCGACCTGATGAGCAGCGACACCGCGAGGGCAGAACGGTTCTACGGCGAGATCTTCGGCTGGGAGGCCGAGGCGCCCGACGAGGAGATGGGCGGATATCGGAACTTCACCAGGAACGGCCGCCGCGTCGCGGGCCTGAGCCCGGTGATGGAGGGCGCGGGCGCACCGTCGGATGTCTGGTCGGTCTACCTGCACACCGAGGACGCCGAGGCCACCGCGCGGGCCGTCGAGGCGGCCGGTGGCAATGTCGTGTTCCCGCCGATGAAGATCGGCGAGGAGGGCACCATGCTGCTCGTCGCCGACGCCGCAGGAGCGGTCGTCGGCTTCTGGCAACCGGATCGGCACACCGGCTACTCCGAGTACGGCGTCCACGGCACGCCCTACTGGTTCGAGACCCATTCCAAGGACTACGCGAAATCGGTCGACTTCTACCGCGCGGTGCTCGGCGCGCGCATCGAGGAGGTGGGCACCGGCGGCGACCCGGACGCGGTGGGTCCCGACCGTTACGGTCAGATCTTCTTCGGCGAGATGTCCTACGCCGGGATCATGGACGCGGCCTCGATGTACCCGGCCGAGGTGCCGTCCTTCTGGCAGGTGTACATCACCGTCGACGACGTCGCGGCGACGGTGCGCCAGGTGGAATCACTGGGCGGGGAGGTCGTCATGCCCGGCGAGCAGACGCCCTACGGCACCCTCGCCACCGTCAAGGACCCGATGGGCGCGCTGATCTGTCTGGGGCATCCGCCGGCCGGTATGTGACAAGCGGCGATCGGTAGAAATCGTTGGCGCACAGCGCCATCGATTTCTACCGAATGCCGCGAATGGGCTACTCGTCTACCGGCGGATAGTCGTCCGAGTCGTCGGAGCCGACCGGGATGGACTGTTCGACGAGGTCGGCGGGGTTCACCTCGAGGCCGGGTGTGGGGACCTCCTCGACGACGGGCGCCTCGGGGTCCAGATCGGACGGTTCGACCGGGATCGTCTGCTCGGCGATGTCCGCATCGTTGGCGGCATCGATGGTCCAGGGTTCCTCGGCTGCCATCACGACTCCTTCGGTGTGACTCCCTCGGTGCCGGGGGTCGGCACCATCGACGGCGAACCCGCCGTCCGGTGTGCCATCGATGGTAGGAGGCACACGGCGGGCGTCAACCGCCTTCCTCTCACCTGCGGGGATCGTCCTCCAGATCGACGCCGTGGGCGCCGGCGGCGAGGAGCCGGTGCGCCTCGGGGTTCCCGTCCAGCGCGCGGCTCGTGCGTCGCGCGACCTTCCAGCCGTCGTCCGTCCGGACGAACCGCCAGTGGTGTGCGGTGGCGCGCAGGACTCGGAAGCCCTTGCCCTCGGCGGCGAGCACGAGCAGCGAGTGGCTGGCGGCGAGGGCCTCGTCACCGTGCAGGTTCACGTGGACCGCGCCCTGCAGGTGGGTGCACCCGCGTCGGATCAACCCCTGATGGGCGTCCGAGCGGACCATCGCGACGATGTCGTCGCGGCCCTGCATGTACAGGCCGTCGACGTCGTAGACGCCGTCGGGCGTCCAGAGCCCGGCGACCGCGTCGGCGTCACCGCTGTCGACGAGGGGGCCGTAGGCGGTGACGAGCCGGGTGATCTCCCGCTCGTCGGCGAGTGTCCGCACGGTCGCCTCGAGCGCGGCGAGTCTCTGCTCGACGGTGTCCACCTCTCACCTCTCCCCGGTCGGTTTCAGCCCGGCCAGGTCGGCGAGCCGTCGCAGCTTGTCGACGTGGTCACCGGCCGAGTCCGCGCGGATCGTCACGCCGATGATCGTGGCACCCGCCCGCCGCGTCTTCTCGAGCACGGCGGCGGTGGCCTGTTCGTCGGTGGGATCGAGCGGCCCGGCCGGCAACACCACCTCGAAATCGTCGGGCGGCGACACCGAGTCGAGCATCTCGGCCAACTGCCCGCGCCCCAGGCCGAACGGCACCCATCCGTCGCCGAGTTCGACGGCACGTCGCAGCGACCGCCTGGACCGCCCGCCCACCCAGATCGGCACGTGCGGCTGCACCGCGTGCGGTTCGACGAGCATCCCGCCGTACCGGTACGCGGAACCCTCATATACGGGCTCGGGCACCGACAACGACGCGCGCAACGCCCGGAGGGCGTCGTCGGCCAGGGCACCGCGACCGGCGAACTCGGCGCCGAGCAACTCGAATTCCTCACGGAGGGAACCGACCCCGACGCCCAGCGTGAGCCGTCCGCCGCTGATGGTGTCGAGGGTGCCGTAGCGCTTGGCGATCTCCAGCGGATGGTGGTAGCCGAGCACCAAAACCTGCGTGACGAACCGGATTCGCCGGGTGCGCGCGGCCAGGAAACCGAAGGTCGACAGCGGGTCCCAGTAGGTGCCGCCGCGTTGTGCGGCGACCCCGGTGGGCACGGCGACGTGTTCACTGCAGGTCAGGTACTCGAAGCCGAGTTCCTCTGCGGCAACCGCGATGTCGGCCAGTTCGGCGATTCCCGCGCTCGCCTCCCAGCCGCCGGCGACGCCGGGCAGCCGGGTGACGATCGGGCTGGTGAGGCCGAGGCGCAGAGAACTCAACGAGCAGCATCCGCCTTCTGCGGGAACAGCTTCGCCATCGCCTCGTGCTGGGCGAGGATCAGGCCCCGCCGGTCGGGGCCGTTGATCTTCTCGGCGCGCCGCGCGTTGCCGCCGGCGATCCAGACCGGACCGTCGGCGAGGTGCGCGAGCCCCTCCCGTGCGACGTCGTCGGGTTCGTCGGCCTTGAACGCTCCGCCGAAGTTCAGCCCGGCACGTTCCATCGCCGGGGTGCGCGTGACGCCGAGGACGAGTTCGAGGACGTCGACCCCGTGCTCCCGCAGTTCCAGCCACAGCGACTCGGCGAAGACCCGCCCGAAGGCCTTGACCCCGCCGTAGACCGACAGGTGACGACCACCGAGGTAGCCGCTCATCGAACCGACCAGCAGCAGCCCGCCCCGTCCCCGATCCCTCAACCGGCGGCCGAAGTGCTGGACGAGCGCGAGTTGCGCGGTGATGTTGAGGTCGATGACCTTCTGGAATCCCGGGAGGTCGCCGTCGACGAAGTCGGCGCCGTAGGTGTTGGCCCCGGCGTTGTAGATCAGGAGGCCGACGTCGAGATCCTCGGTCGCCGAGACGATCTCGTCGATCGCCGCCGGCTCGGTCAGGTCGAGCGAGAGGGTCACCGCCTGCACTCCCCTGGCCCGTACCGCCTCCGCGGTCTCCTGCAGGGGCCCCGGCTTGCGGGCGATGAGCACGACGTTGATGCCGGCGTCGGCGAGCTGGTGGGCGAACGACGCACCCACCCCTTCCGAACCGCCGGCGATCACCGCCCACGGGCCGTACCTGCCCGGATCGAACCCCGTCGACTCCCCCGACGTGAGCTCAGACCCCGGCATTCGCGTCTTGCTTCTTCTTCAGCTCGAGCGCGATGTCGATGAGCTGGTCCTCCTGGCCGCCGACCAGCTTGCGGTTGCCGGCCTCGATGAGGATGTCCGCCGCGGAGACGCCGTACCGCTCCGCGTGGCTCTCGGCGTGCTTGAGGAACGAGCTGTAGCAGCCCGCGTAGCCCATCATCATCGACGGACGGTCGACCAGGCACTCGGTCGGCATCGCCGGACGGACGACGTCCTGCGCCGCGTCGGCGATCTTCATGAAGTCGATGCCGGTCTTGATGCCGAGCTTGTCGCACACGCCGACGAGGGCCTCGGTCGGGGTGTTGCCCGCACCGGCGCCGAAGCGGCGGACCGAACCGTCGATCTGCTGGGCGCCCGCGCGGATCGCGTGGATGGAGTTGGCGATCGCGATGTCGAGGTTCTCGTGGCCGTGGAAGCCGATCTGCGCGTCGTCGCCGAGCTCGGCACGCAGCGCCTCCACCCGCAGTGTCACGTCCTCGAGAACGAGGGCGCCCGCGGAGTCGACCACGTAGACGCACTGGCAGCCGGCGTCGGCCATGATGCGGCCCTGCTTGGCGATGACCTCCGGCGGCTGGCTGTGGCTCATCATCAGGAAGCCGACGGTCTCGAGGCCGAGGTCGCGGGCGAGGCCGAAGTGCTGGATCGACACGTCCGCCTCGGTGCAGTGGGTGGCGATGCGGCAGATCTGGCCGCCGTTGTCCTGCGCGGCGCGGATGTCGTCCTTGGTGCCGAGGCCCGGGAGCATGAGGAAGGCGATCTTGGCGCGCTTGGCGGTGTCCGCCGCGGCCGCGATGAGCTGCTGCTCCGGGGTCTTGGAGAAGCCGTAGTTGAACGACGAGCCGCCGAGTCCGTCACCGTGGGTCACCTCGATGACCGGCACGCCGGCCTCGTCGAGGGCGCCGACGA
>Ga0164243_10012815_pt1 | contig 11838 bp, 12 predicted proteins | sample OricompcompostOP_FD_108781 | JGI IMG/M metagenome (GOLD analysis project Ga0164243, IMG submission 108781) | Organic Plus compost microbial communities from Emeryville, California, USA - Original compost - Organic plus compost (OP) | ecosystem: Engineered > Solid waste > Mixed feedstock >...
ATGGACGGGTCTTTCTCCTCGGCAGATGAGTGGGTCGCACTTCTCATCCTGCCGCCGAAAGACCCGTCCCCTTGCCTCAGACCCCCTCAACCGACACCAACGTCATGACCCGCAACAACTAGGAGGATGAGGATGACCAGGCTCATGAAGGCGACCATCACGGCCACGATCGGGCCACGGCTGCGGACGTACTCGGGACCGCGCCAGATCAGTGACAGCACCAGGAACACGGCGAGGACCCCGACGATCGATGCCACGGGATGGGCCGCCTTCTGCGGCATATGGGCATAGGTGACAAGCATGTCGGCGATCGCTTGGCCCTTGTAGATGAAGAGCAGGATGCTCCACCCCATCGCCGAGGCGTAGATCAGGAAGATCGACACGTATGAGCCGCGCGTGCCGAGCTGTGGACGGCTCGCGACAACGGCGTCGATGCCGTACCTCACCGACATCGGCAGCGTGGCGAGCACGATCATCAGCGTGCCGATCAACGCGCCGGCAATGATGGCGAAGGTTCCCGGCGCGGCCTTCAGGTAGTAGGCGACGAAGCCGCCGATGGCGAAGCACCACGTGGCCATGGAGGCCGAGAAGCAAGCGAGGAAGATCGCGAGCTTGCCGAACGTTCGCTCCGTTCGCAGGATCGGCCAGCCATTCTCTTCGGCGATGGCCGCTGTGGTGGAAGTGGTACTCACAGGGCCGCTCCGATCACGACGAGGACGGCGGGGACAAGGATTGTGACCAAGGCGAGCAGCAAGTAGTCGTTCCTGATCAACGGCTCGCCTTGCTGCTGTGCGTCGCAGATCTCCGAACAACGAGCTTCAAGCTCCCTCGGAAGTGCTTCAGACATGCGCTGCTCCCTCCTGTGACGTGGACGAGGGAGCCGACGACGCCTTTGCCAACGGGTCAGCGATGGGGATGACCTTCTCGCCGATCAGCTGGATGGTGTTCATGATGTTCTCGTGGCCGAAGCCGTCGACGCGCAGGACGACCTCGTCGATGCCCATCGCCTCGAGCTTCTGGAGGCGCTCGATGAAGTCGTCGGGAGTCCCGACCATCACCGACGGCGTGTAGTCGCAGAGCCAGTCGACGTCGTCGCGGTGCGCGATCAGCGCCTTGATCTCCTCCAGATAGGTGTATCCCGGCGTGTCCGCGAGCGGAATGTAGAGGTCGAGGATGAACTCGAAGTAGTGGAGAACCATGTCCCGCGCGATGCGGCGAGCCTCGTCCCGATCCTCGTGGCAGAACGCCGTAGCGACGTACAGGCCGCGGTAGTCGTTCACCGACTTCGCCGACGAGTGGTCGGTAGCGTCGAAGACCTCTCGATACTTGTCGAGGCACTCCTGTAGATAGGGGAACCCGAAGTAGTTCTCGAAGGTGATGACGCCGATGCCGCGCCGCCCCGCATTCCCGTGCGTCTCGACGCTGCTCGCTGCGATCGAGAGGTTGGGGTAGGGCTTCGTCATCGGCTTGGGGACGATCTCGCGCGGCGGAATCTGCCAGATCGGGCCGTCGTGCTCGAGAATGTCGTCGCCGAGTGCCTTGATGAGCACGTCGAGCGAGTCCTCGAACTGAGCGCGCGTGTCCTTCGGGGCGATCCCGAACGTCGCGAGCGTGGTCAGGTTGTTGGACCGGGCGGTGCACAGTTCGGCACGCCCGTGGGAGACGATGTCGAGGGTGGCGAGCCGCTCTGCTACGAGGATTGGGTGGTTGAACTTGAGCATCACGGCCGCCATCGGGCGCAGTGTGATGTTCTTCGTCAGTGCGGCGATGGCGGCGTAGAGCACTTCGGTGGACGCCACCGAGAAGTGCGGTGGCGAGAAGTGCTGCTCCGAGGTGCCCCAGCAGGAGAAGCCGAGCTTGTCCGCGAGGACCGCCTCTTCGATCAGGTTGTGGTAGCGGGTGACGACATCGGTGCCGGTGAGGTCGCCCTCTTGCAGGAGTCCAACTTTCATGACTGTTCCTTCTCCGTGGGTGCGGGTTGCCAGTTCGAAAGGCCGACGGGCGGCCCCAGGCGGCTGGTCGGGCAGGGCATTGCCCTACTCTTGGGGGCATGGCGCGGCAGGGGAGGCAACCGGCTGGAGCGGATGCGGTCCCTAACCTCACAGCGCTGCGTGTACTGCGCGGCGGCGTCGGCGGGGAGCTCAGTGAGCTCGATCTCCAGCTCATCGACCTGCTGCAGGCTGATGGCCGAATGTCGTTCGCGGACCTCGCGCGGAACGCCAAGGTGACGGAGAAGACCGTGCGTCGACGCTTGGCGCATCTCCGGGAAAACGCGTTTATCGAGATCGTCGCGGTGACCGACCCGGGACTGCTCGGCCACAACGCGGTGGCGTTGGCGTGCATCAAACTGGGCCCGTCGGCCAACACACGCAATCTCGCCGATACTCTCGCGGCGATCCCCGAAGTCGACTACGTCACGACGACCACTGGCCGCTTCGCTTTGCAGGCCGAACTCATGTGCGCCGACGTGGCCGAGGTGCAGCGCATCGTCGATGACAGTATTCGCCCTTTGTCGGGGGTCGCCGAGGTGGAGTTGCTGTCGTACTTGCGGCTGCACTACCAGCAGGCCCGCTTCCGTGGTGTGGTCAGTGAGAGCGCCGGGTCCGCTGTCAGGCCGCGAGTGCTCGACGACACCGATCGTGCCTTGATCTCGCGTCTTTGCGTGGACGGCCGTGCTTCCTTCGCCGAGCTCAGTGCCGGGCTGGGGATCGCCGAGACGACGGCTCGTCAGCGGCTGCAGCGCATGACTGGCGACGGTGCCGTGCGGGTCATGGCGATCGCCAACCCGTTGCGGATCGGTTACCCGGCCGCGTGCTGGGTGGCAATCCAGGTCGGCCCCGGCACTCGAGTGGTGGATGTCGCCGAGGCGCTCACCCAACTTCGTTCCGTGACCTATGTTGCGATCACCGCGGGCAGCTACGATCTCATGGTTGAGGTCGTCTGCCCTGACACTGAATCGCTGCTCGATGTCGTGGATGGCCAGATCCGCACACGGGACGGGGTCGCGCGCACTGAGGTATGGAGGTACTCCGAGCTTCATTACAAGCCGCTGCTTCCTCGCGAGTTCCGTCGCTGACCGAGTCAAGCGAGGGACATCCACACGGTCTTGGTCTGCAGGTGTTTGTCGAGGCCCTCGGGCCCGCAGTCCCGCCCCAGGCCTGAGCTCTTGTACCCGCCCCATGGACCAGCGGCGTTGAAGTCGGCGTAGGTGTTGACCCAGATTGTGCCTGCCTGGAGGGCGGTGGCCATCTTGTGTGCGTTGCGCACGTCGTTGGTCCACACGCCTGCGGTCAGGCCGAGGTCGCCCGCGTTCGCGCGGGTGAGCACCTCGTCGATCTCGTCGAAGACCTGCACCACGACGACCGGCCCGAAGATTTCCTCGGCGACGACGGCGTCGGAGTCGGCCGGTCCGACGACGGCAGTCGGCTCGATGAAGTATCCGTCGGCGAGCCCGCCCCCCGGACGTGAGCCACCGAAGGCGATCTCTCCGGAGGACTTCGCCACCGAGTCGATGTAACCCTGCACCTGGGCGAGCTGCCTGTCCGAGGACAGCGGGCCCATTGTGGAAGCGGGGTTGAGGCCGGCGCCGAGGACGAGCGCCTTCGCGTGCCCCTCCAGAGTTGAGACCACGGTGTCGAGGGCCTTGCGCTCCACCAGGATGCGCGAACCTGCGAAGCACACCTGTCCGGTGTAGAAGAAGGCGGTGGTGGCGGCGTAGGCCGCGGCCTTCTCGACCTCAGCGTCGGCGAAGATGATGTGGGGGTTCTTGCCACCGAGCTCGAGCGAGACGTGCTTGAGGTTCTGTCCGGCCTGGGCGGCGAGCCGGCGACCGACCGGGCCCGAGCCGGTGAAGGAGATCTTCTGCACGAGCGGGTGGTTGACCAGTGCGTTGCCGGTGACCGGCCCGGTGCCCGTGACCACGTTCAGCACGCCCTCGGGAATGCCCGCCTCGACTGCGAGCTCGGCGAGCCGGATGGAGGACAGTGAGGTCAGCTCCGACGGCTTGAGCACCGCGGTGCATCCTGCGGCGAGCGCGGGCGCCAGCTTGATCGCAGCTTGGCACAGGGGGAAGTTCCACGGAGTGATCGCGGCGACCACGCCGAGCGGTTCGCGGCGGGTGTACACGTGGGTGTCGGCGGTCGCGACCGGGACGGTGGCGCCCTGGATCTTCGTCGGCCAGCCTGCGTAGTACCGGAACTGCTCCACAGCCAGGGCAACGTCGACTGTCTCGACGAAGGTGGCCGGCTTGCCGGCTTCGAGTGCGTCGTACTGGGCGAGCTCGGTGGCGTGCGACTCGAGGAGGTCCGCGAGCTTGTGCAACACCTCCTCGCGCTTGTGCGGGAGCATCCCCGCCCAGCCCGAAGCGAACGCGTCGTGCGCCGAGTTCACTGCCGCGTCGACCGCCGCCGAGCCGCTCTCCGCCACCTGGGTGATCACCTCTGCGGTGGCAGGGTCGAGCGTGTCGATCCAGCCCTCGACGTCCTTGGTCTCAGAGCCTTCGATGTAGGCGGAGTGCATCCGCCCCGAGAACTCGACAACAGACGGGAGGGCGAGATCGACAGTGGAACTCGTCATGGAGCGACCTTCTTCCGCGTAACTTGGGTTCGATAGGACCGCATTACTGCGTTTGACATCATGTAACTACCTGAATCCGCGCGCAAGGGTTCGATGATGTAACGATGCGGTTAATCGACCGGAGACGGAGACCCGTGAACCCGCGCCCAGCGCGATCGGGGCGCGGACCCGTCCAGATTCGGCACATGCATCGCTGCAGACTGGATCCACTGCTGCACCGGCTTCACGCCGAGTCCTCGCACCAGAGCGGAGCGAAGGTCGAGCAACGGGCGCGGCCACTTCGTGCCCACAACGCCGTACATCGTCGAGAGCCGCTGAACGTGGTCGACGAGCTTGCGCTCGCTTCGCTCCCAAGCTGCCAGGCCCCGCCGCACGTCGGGATGGCCATCGAGCGCCTGCGCGAGCGCCAGTACGTTCATCATCGCCGTGCACGCGGCCTGCCCGAGGTTCGGCGGCATGGCATGGGCGGCGTCGCCGACCAGAGCCGCGTGCCCCGCCGACCAGGAGGAGACGACGACCTCGAAGAAGGGCGCCCACCGTCCCTCAGAGTTGTCGGTGATCCGCTCGAGCTGCGAGCGGTAATGCGGGAACGACTCGATCCAGGTCTCGCGCTCGAAGGGATCCTGTCGAACTCCGGCCTCGTCGTCCGCGCGGCAGCACAGGAAGATGTAGGTCTGTGTCGCTGAGCAGGGAACGACGCCGATACGACGCCCGCCGTTCCACTCCTCCCAGACGGCGTTGACTGGGTCGTCGTCAGTCCGCTCGATCAGGTGGCGGCCGCCGCCGTCGCCGAGATTGCGCATCTCCTTGAGCAGACCGAGGCTGTCACGCACGCGCGAGAAGACACCGTCGGCGCCGAGCACCAAGTCGGCCTCGTAAATGCTGCCGTCGGCGAGGCGCAGATGCCCATCAGGGCCGGCGCCCTCCACCATCGAGCCGGTCACCACTTCGACACCGGCGCTCGCGGCGGCGCGCGCGAGCGCGGCATGCAAGTGCTTGCGTGGCACAGTGTAGAGACGGCCATCCTGCAGCCAGTCCTTCTGTAGCAGGCGGCCGCGGTGGTCCCTCAGCTCCGGGCCGTCGACCCGTTCGGCATTGGAGACGACGTCGTCATAGGCGCCGATCTGCTCCAGGACGCTCATCGCGTTCTCCCACAGGTAGATGCCAGCGCCGATTTCTCGCAGTTCTCGGCCACGCTCATGGACTCGGACGGTCCAACCGCGCTGAGCCAACGCGGTCGCCGCAGTGAGCCCGGCGATCCCGGCCCCGGCGATCTCGGCATGCTTGGACATGGACGACGCACCTCCGGCTGTAGTGTGACTTCAGAATGGGGACTGTAGCGGTGGGATCTGAAGTCGCACAACAGTTTTGAAGTGACAATTAAGTTGGAGGGAAGTGCTAGTGGTTACGAACGACCCAACCGAGGCAGCCCTGGGGCAGCGCATCCGCGTGGTGCGCAAGCGCGCACGCGCAACCCTGAAGCAGGTTGCCGACGCCGCTGACATCTCGGAGAGCTTCCTGTCCCAAGTAGAGCGCGGCATCGCCAGCCCTTCGATGAGCTCGCTCACTCGAATCGCTCGCGCGATCGGCGCTGATCTCGCCTCGCTCTTCGTCGGCGGGGAGTCGGACTCGACGCTGGTGCGCGCCGGCCAGGGCCGCCGTTTCTCTCACCCCGCGGGCTCACATGAGGAGCAGATGCTGACTCCGGCCTCAGCGCAGCGGCTCGCCGTGGTACGCGCCTTCATCGACCCCGGAGAGGATTCCGGCGCTGAGATGTACAGCCATGCGGCCGACGAAGAGGTCGTCGTCGTTCTGTCTGGCTCCTTGACGGTCTGGGTCGAGAGCACCCGATACGTGCTGGGGCCCGGAGACGCACTGACGCTGGACCCCCGACGTCCCCATCGCTACAAGAACGAGGGAGACGCCCCGGTCGACTCGATCTGGACGATGACCCCGCCGGTCTACTGACGTGGGAGCCTTCCATCAGGCGCACGGTAAGACCCCCCCGGATGCAAGCTGAGTAAGCGTCTCGGTTCTGGCCGCGAGTCGCGGTGGTCGGCGGGTCACCGGGGACGCGATGAGGAACCCGTCTCCCCCGGCGTGCTCCATCGCTTCGGCCATCTGGTCGGCGACCGTACTCTGGGGGCCCTTGGTCATCGACGCGACCACGGGCAGCGGCGCGTCGAGGTCGAACCGCGAGAAGTCGATGCCGCTCCAGTACGACATCCGGTCACCGCTGCGGTCGGTACACCGTCAGCACCCCGGGAAGCTTGCTGATCGTCACCTCCGGGCGGACCCGCGTGAACTCGCCGTCCACGGTCAGCTGCAGGTGGCCGCCCGGGGCGCAAATGTCCACAGAGGACGCCGAACGGTCCTCGTACGGGGCGCACCAGCGCAGTGTGCCGGTGAGCATCGCCCAGACGACGCGCAGCCGGCTGAACGGGCGCTCCGCGTCGACGATCCGGAGGTCGAGCTTGCCGTCGTCGAGGCGCGGACGGCTGGTCGGAGCGAAACCTGTTGGCAGGTAACGGCCGTTGCCCGCGAACACCATCCACACGCGACGCTCCCGGCCGTCGACGACCAGCGGTTGCGGCTGGGTCCGGCGCAGCACATGCACGAGCCCGATGAGCACCGCGGGCCACTTCCCCACCCTGCGCTCCCACTTCTCCCGGTAGCGCACGAGATCGGTGTAGAGACCGGTGCTGCACGTGTTGACGAACACCGCGTCCCCGGCGCACCCCAGATCCACGGCGATCGCGGTCCCGGCCTGTAGCGCGTCGACGGCATCGTGCACGGTCTCGACGCCGAGGTCGCGGGCGAAGTGGTTCAGGGTGCCCGCCGGAACCACGAGCAGTGGCACCTCGCGCTCCGCCGCGGTCTTCGCGGCGAGGTTGATCGTGCCGTCGCCGCCCGCGACACCGAGCACCTCGGCCCGCTCCGCCGCCTCGGCCATGACGTTCGCCAGGTCGTCGTCCTCGCCGGGGCGCACGACCTCGGCGTCGGGCAGCCGGTCGGCCAGCACGTCGAGCACCTCCTCCCCCGCGCTGCCGGCGGCCGAGTTGACCACGACCACCACACCCCGCCCGCTCCGCGAGGCCACCGCCTCGCCACTGCGGGCGTCGGCCGGGGCGGGCGGCGCCGTCGGCCACCACCACAACGTCAGCGCCCCGGCGCCGAGCCCGAGCGCGGTCCCGGCGACCACATCCGACGGGTAATGCACCCCGGTCGCCACGCGCGAGGCCGCGACCCCGGCCGCGAGCAGCCCGACCGGTGCGGCGAGTGCGGGCCATTCGAGCGCCAGGCCGGTCGCGAACGCGGCGGCGGACGCCGAATGCCCGGAGGGAAAGGACGTGGTGATCGGCTTACGCGCGCGTCGCGGCACGGCGGGCATCAGGTCCACCGGCGGCCGGGGCCTGCGGATCACCTGCTTGCTGACGACGTTCGCGCCGACACTGGCCACACCGACGGCGATCATGCCGCGCAGCGCCGCACGCCGCGCCCGCCTGTTGCGTGACGCGGCGAGCAGACCCGTGATCCCCCACCACAAACCGGCGTAGTTGGCACTGTGGCCCAGCGCCGGCAGCACCCGCGTCACCAGCCGCGACTCGTGCGTGGCCGACTTCCGTAGCACCCAGTGATCCACCGCGCGCAGCCGTCGTCTCATAGCCGGGAAGCCTACGCGAACGATCACAACCAGCCGGCCACGAGCATCAGCGCCGCGAGAATGCCCGCGCTGGCAAGGAAAGCCGATTGCGGCAGCGCGGCCGCCAGTGCGGCGAGGCCGACCGCGCCGCCGACCTGCCGTGCCGCGTTGAGCAGTCCCGAGGCCAGTCCCGCGTCATCGCTCGCGGCGGAGGACGTGACGGTCGCGGTCAGCGGCGTCATGAGCAGCCCGAGGCCGCCGCACATCAGGATCGCGGGCCCGAAGATGGTGGCCAGGTAACCGCCGGCGGGAGTCAGGCCCTGCCACACGAAACCGGCCGCACCGACAACCGCGCCGCACAGGATCAGCGTGCGGTTGCTGACGCGCCGCATCAGCCACGGCGCGCAGCGGGACCCCGCGATGATCGCGAGCGTGTGCGGCAGGAACCCCGCGCCGGTTTCGAGTGCGCTGTAGTGCAGTTCGTTCTGCATGTACAGGGACAGGAAGTACCACATCGTGATGAACGCGCCGCCCATCAGCAGCATCGCGAGGGTTCCGGCGGAGATCCCGCGGGCCCGGAACAGGCGCAGCGGCATCAGCGGCGCGGCCGAGCGGGCCTCGACGAGCACGAACACCGCCAGCAGCGCGATGCCGGCGGCGAGCCACGGCCACGGATGCTCGATACCGTAGACGAGCAGTGTTCCGCCCACGGTGACCAGTACTGCGCCGGGCACGTCGAGTCGCCGCCGCTGCGCGAGGTCCCGGCTCTCGGTCAGCACCGGCGCGGCGAGCGCGATCGCGACCGCGCCGATCGGGACGTTGACCAGCAGGATCGAGCGCCACGACAGGTACTCGGTGAGCACCCCGCCGACGAGCGCGCCCGCCGCTCCCCCGGCCGCGCCGACCGCCGCCCAGACGCTGAGCGCGCGGGCCCGGTCGGCGGGCGTGGTGAAGGTGGTGGTCACGATCGTGAGCGTCGCGGGCGCCAGCACCGCCGCGCCGAGTCCCTGCGCCGCCCTCGCGGCGATGAGCAGGCCCGGCGTACTGGCGAGACCGCCGACGAGGCTCGCGATGGAGAACACCGCGAGCCCAAGCAGGAAGATCCGCTTGCGGCCGTAGAGGTCCGCGATGCGCCCGCCGAGCAGCAGGAACCCGCCGAACGCGAGCGCGTAGGCGTTGACCACCCACTGCAGGCCCGCCGCGCTGAAGCCGAGGCTCGCGCGGATGGACGGGAGCGCGACGTTCACGATCGACACGTCGAGGATGACCATGAACTGGCCGGCGCAGGTGAGGAGGAGGACCAGACTGTCCGGTTTTCTAGCCATGTCCCCATGCTTCGATCATGGCTTCGCCACCTTAGCAGTCAGCGGTGAACCTCGGGCCGGTCCAGGACGCGCAGCCATGTGCCGTCCGGTTGGCGGCGCGCGAGCTGGACGCGGCCGCCGGTGTTGTCCCGCGGATACGTCGAGGTCAGCGCGAGGTCGCCGTGGCGCAGTGTCGGCATCGGCTCCTCGACCTCGAACTGTGGCGCGCCGGCGACCAGCTGCTCGAACACAGCGCGGATCGCGTCCCGGCCCACGGTTCGCGAGCCGGGCGGGTAGGCCAGTACGGCATCGGGTTCGTACAGCTCGGCCATGGCCTTGGCGTCGCGGGCGTTGGCCAGCTCGACGAACAGGCGGGCCAGGTCTTCGGGTTCGTTCGCTTTCCTCATGGCTCCAGCCTGCGCCGCGCGCGGCCAGAAGTCCAAGAGCTGGTTGTACTGGAAGCTAGAATCAGCTGTTATGGAACTGCGGCAGCTCGAATACTTCGTGACGGTCGCCGAGGAAGGCAGCTTCACCAGGGCCGCCGAGAGGGTGCACGTGGCGCAACCCGGTGTCAGCGCGCAGATCCGTCGGCTGGAGCGGGAACTCGGCCAGGAGCTGCTGGACCGCTCCGGGCGTTCGGTGCGGCTGACGGATGTCGGCGCCGCGGTACTGCCCTACGCCCGCGCCGCGCTCGCGGCCGTCGACGGCGCGCGGCTGGCGGTGGACGAGATGACGGGCCTGCTGCGTGGCCGCGTGGCCGTGGGCATGGTGACCTCGCACAATGTCGATCTGCCCGGCTTGCTGTCCGGGTTCCACGCCGATCATCCGGACGTGGAGATCACGCTGACCGAGTCGGACACCGCGCGGCTCGTGGAGTCCTTGCGGGACGGGCGATTGGATGCGGCGATCGTGGCGTTGTCGGCGGCGCCGCCGGCGGATCTGCGACTGCACGTCGTGATCGAGGAACGGATCGCGGCCGCGGTGAGTCCGGCGGACGAGCTGGCGAAGCGGGCCACCGTGCCGCTGCCGGCGCTGCGGGACCGGGCCTTGATCAGTCTCCCCCGCGGGACCGGGATCCGCTCGCACCTCGACGAGGCGTGCGCGACGGCCGGGTTCGCGCCGCGGATCGCGTTCGAGGCGAGCGATCCGATGATGCTGGCCCAGCTCGCCGCGCGCGGCCTGGGGGTGGCGATCCTGCCCGATTCGGTGGCCCGCTCGCGCGCGGATCTACACCCACTGGAGATCACGCGGCCGGCGCTGCGCGGCGGGCTCGCGTTCGCGTGGCGCGCCGAGGGGCCGGTGAGTCCCGCCGCGCGCGCCCTGATCGAGCGCGCGCGACGGATGTTCTAGTCCCTCGGCAGTTTCCCCGGGTTGAGCAGTCCGCATGGGTCGAAGCGGTCGGCGGCCGCCCACCGGGGTGGCAGGTTCTCGTGTACGACCCAGCTGTGCGGGCTGTCCACGAACAGGCCCTCCGCACGCAGCCGGTCCATCCCGGCGTGCACGGCCGCGTCGTCACGGTGCGGGGCGAGGATACGCGCCATCAGGCAGGGGCCGTCCGGTCCGCGGATGCCCTCCAGCTGCACGCTGGAGTACGGGAACGCGTCGGCGATCAGGGCCCGCCTGCCGAGAATCCCGTTGCCCCGCACCAGAACGTGGAACAGCTCCGGCCGCCGCGCCTTCGCGCGCACCGTCGTGTGGTTGTTGATGAACGTGGCGAGATAGCGCACCGCGTCGGGGCGCACGCCGGTGACCGACCCTCCCCCGCGCGCGACGATCTCGCGGACCGCACCTGCCTGCTCGACACCGACGACCGCGCGCAGGTTGGTGCGGCCGGGTTCGAAACCGGGGTCCTCGGGGAACAGGGCCGCGAGTTCGGGTTCGGTGACGGCGAGGATCTGCGGTGCCGGGGTGAGGCGGAGGATCTCCAGTGCCATCGCCGATCCGGCGTCGAGGTCCGGGACGGAGGCGAACACGGCGGTACGCTCCCGCGCGGGCACGGTCGCCAGGCCCACCCGCACGATCAGCCCGGTGGTGCCGAACGCGTGCACGTGCGGGGTGGTGCCGGGGAACTCGACCCGCACCGGCTCCGCGTCGGCGGTGACCGGGACGATCGTCAACTGCCGCACGAAACCCTCGTGGTTGAAGCCGTGCTCGATCGAGCCCGGCCCGCCGGCGCCGCCGCCCACATACCCGGCGACGGTGCTGTTCAGGGTGGTCGGGAACATCGCCGGCTCGCGGCCGGTTCCGTCGAGGAAGGCGAACAGCTCGTGCCAGGTCGTGCCGGCCAGTGCGCTGACCGTGCCGTCCTCGCCGAGG
>Ga0164243_10012816_pt1 | contig 11838 bp, 12 predicted proteins | sample OricompcompostOP_FD_108781 | JGI IMG/M metagenome (GOLD analysis project Ga0164243, IMG submission 108781) | Organic Plus compost microbial communities from Emeryville, California, USA - Original compost - Organic plus compost (OP) | ecosystem: Engineered > Solid waste > Mixed feedstock >...
CAGCGCTCCCAGCCGGCCTGCAGCGCGGCCGAGCCGGCATCCGCATGCAGCCGGGCATACCAGTTGGACGCCTCGCGGATGGCGCGGCGCAGGGCGTCGTCTTCTGCCGGACGCAGGGGGGTGTCGCCGGCGGGGGTGTCGGGGTGGTTCATCTCAGGGGTGGATCTTTACGGCAGCAACAGGCAGCAATGCTCCATCGCGCGGGCGACGTAGTTGTGGACGGAACGCGGCGATATGCCCATGCGGCGGGCGATCTCGGGATAGGGCAGGCCTTCCAGGCGCGACAGCAGGAAGGCCTGGCGCACCTTGCCGCCCAGGCCGGCGAGCATGGCGTCGATCTCGAACAGGGCGTCCTTCATGACGGCCTGGGCTTCCAGCGAGGGCACGTCCTGGCGCGGCAGCGCGGCCAGCGCCTCGTGGTAGGCCCGCTCCAGCGCGCGCCGGCGCGCCAGGTCGACCACCAGCCCCTTGGCGATGGTGCACAGGTAGGCGCGCGGCCGGTCCGGCGGCGTGCGCGCCTGGGCCTTGAGCACCCGCAGGAAGGTGTCGTGGGCCAGGTCGGCGGCGTCGAAATGGTTGCCCAGCCGTTTTCTTAGCCAATCCTGCAGCCATCCGTGATGGTCGCAGTACAGGACGTGCATGGGGTCGGGCAAGACGGGCTCCCGCGCGGGCGGGCCGGCGGGCATGGGAGGCCAGCGCGGCGGTTGTTACGAGAATGGGAATTACTCGCAATTATTGCCGGGAACCCTCCTTCGCGCAATACGGGATATGGCCGCGCTGCAAATCCGGCTGTGCCAGTCCGGCTGCAGCGATGCGCGGATCGACGTCTTGACACCGGATATCTCGGTCGCTAAAGTACGTGGTCAGACCACTATAACAAGTGGTCTGACCACTAGGCCCACAATAAATCGAATATCGGAGACATGACGGCCGCCTGCTGGACGGCAGCGTCACCCGTACGTCGATCTGACGGAAGACAAGACATGAATGAGGCGGTAGACCGACTGCCCGGTAACGACATTGCGCTTGTGCTTTACCAGCGCATGCTGCTGGTAAGGCGCATGGAGGAAATACTGGGCGAAATCCAGAAGACCGGCGTTTTACCGGGACCGGTGCACCTGTATATCGGCCAGGAGGCCGTCGCGGCGGGGGTGTGTGCGCATCTCGACGACCAGGATTGGATCGCCAGCACTCACCGGGGCCATGGCCATTTCCTGGCCAAGGGCGGAGATCCGGCCAGGATGGCGGCGGAAATCTACGGACGCGCAGAGGGTATCTGCTCGGGCAAGGGCGGGTCCATGCACGTGGCCGATTTCTCCAAGGGAATACTCGGCGCCAACGGCATCGTCGCCGGAGGCATCGGCCTAGCGGTCGGCGCGGCGCTGGCTGCGCAACTGGACGGGCGAGGACGCGTGGCGGTGGCCTTCTTCGGCGATGGTGCGGCCAACCAGGGCGTGCTGAGCGAAGCGCTCAACATCGGTGCGCTTTGGCGCCTGCCGCTGGTGCTGGTCTGCGAGAACAACGGATTCTGCGAATTCTCGCCGACTGCGACCGTGACGTCGGGCGCCATCAGCGACCGGGCGACACCGTTCGGCGTGCCAGGCGTGGCCGTGGACGGCAACGATGCCCTCGCCGTATGGGCCGCGGCAGGCGAGGCGGTCGAACGCGCCCGGCACGGCGGCGGGCCTACCCTCATCGAGGCCCATACCTACCGCACGCGCGGCCACGTCGAATACGAAGTTACCTTTCTGGCCGAGAAATATCGCGCGGACGAGGAAGTCGACGCCTGGCTGCAGCGCGACCCTATTCCGTCGTTGGCGCAGAGGCTGCTGGAGCGCGGTGTGACGCGCGAGGCACTCGCCGCCATGGAAGAGTCCGCGCGAACCACGGCGGAGCAGGCTTACCGCTATGCCGAAGCCAGCCCCTGGCCGGACGCCGCCCGGGCCTACGCAGACATGTTCGCCTAAGAAGGAAGGTCGATGGCAAAGAGAAAAATCATCCAGGTTATCAACGATGCCCTGGCCGAGGAAATGGAACGCGACGACAAGGTCATCCTGTTCGGCGAAGACGTCGAGATGAGCCTGTTCGGGGACACCAAGGGACTGGCCAGGCGGTTCGGGCCCAACCGCGTGCGCAACACGCCGATCTCGGAAAACATCATCGCGGGCGCCGCAGTGGGAGCCGCCGCCGCGGGTTACCGCGTGGTGTGCCACATGATGTACGGCAATTTTCTGTACACAGGCATGGATGCCATCGCCAATCAGGCGGCCAAGTTGCGCTACATGACGGGTGGGCAGATTAAGCTGCCCATCGTGTTCCTGGCCGTGACCGGGGGAGGCCGGTCGGCCGGCGCGCAGCACTCGGATTCGGTGCATCCCGCCCTGATGAACCTGGGCGGGCTCAAGGTCGTTATGCCGACGACTCCGTACGATGCGAAGGGACTGCTGAAATCGGCGATCCGCGACGACAACCCGGTGGTCTACCTCCAGACTGCAGGAAGGGGGGGCGATAGCGGCGAGGTGCCGGACGGCGACTATGTCGTCGACCTGGGCCGGGCAGCGGTACGCCGCGGGGGGGCGGCCGCGACCGTGGTAGCCATGGGGGGCATGCTCAAGCCGGCGCTGCGCGCGGCCGATGAGTTGGCCGCGCGGGGTATCGACGTGGAAGTCATCGACCCCTTGACGCTGGTCCCTCTCGATGAGGAGGCCATCATTGCGTCGGTCGCCAAGACGGGGCGCCTAGTGGTGGTCGACGAGGCGAGGCTGACGTGCAGCGCTGCCAGCGAGATATCCGCGTTGGTCGCCGAGCACGCCTTCCACAGCCTGAAGTCGCCGATCCAGCGGGTCACCGTTCCGAACATTGCCCTGCCTTTCTCCCCGGCGCTGGAGAAGGTCCTGATACCCGACGCCGCGCGTATCGCCGCCGCGGTGGAACGCACGCTCCAGGAAAGGGTGGCGGCATGAAAACGACGCTGAGCATGCCCCGAGTGAGCATGAACATGGAAGAGGGAACGATCACGGCGTGGCACAAGCGCGAGGGCGAGTCCTTCGCCAAGGGCGAGCCGCTCTACGACATAGAAACGGAGAAGGTCATATCGGAGGTCGAGGCCCCTTCGGACGGAACGCTTTGCCGGATACTGGTGCCGGTCGACGCGACGGCCGAAGTGGGTACCCCGGTATGCGAGATCGAGACCGACTGAGCAGGCGGCAGAATATAAGAAGGCAGGAGACAAGAATGATGAAACTGAAGTTCGGACAGCCGGTGTCTGGCATCGTCCAGTTCGCCTATATCGTGCCCGATATACACCAGGCCATGGAATCCTATTCGAGCTTGCTGCAGGCAGGCCCATGGTTCCATGCCCCGAACTATGAATTGAGCGACGCGCTTTACTGCGGCACGCCCTCGACGATGACCATGAGCGTGGCCATCGGCTTCGCCGGGCATATGAGCATAGAACTCATACAGCAGACCAATGATGCGCCCTCGGTCTACCGGGACGTGCAACAGCGCCAGGGTTACGGCTTCCATCATTGGGGGCTGGCGACGCTGGATTTCGACCACGACGTCCAGCGCTACCTGGCCAAGGGCTATGAACTGAAATTCTCCGGTCGGTCGCCGCGAGGAATCAGGCTGGCTTATTTCGACTCGAACGGCGAGTTGCCCGGGATGATCGAGCTGATCGAATTCAGCCGACCCCAGGAAGACTTCTACAACGCTATCTTCGAGGCTGGCCAGGGCCAGGAGCCGAAGTCCACCGTCCATTTGCTATAGGCAGACTTGGTGGACGCAAGGCGGGCCGCGCAGCCGGTCTGGAATTGACGTATGGCAATCGATAGCGGGGAAAGACCATCGTGATGTCCTTTCACGGAAAAAACGTGCTCGTTACCGGCGCCGGCAAGGGCATAGGGTTGGCAGCCAGCCGGCTCATGCTCGAATTGGGCGCCACCGTAGCCGCCGCGGACCGGGACCGCGGCGCACTCGACGCATTGCTGACGGCCAGCCAGCAGCATGCCCCACGGCTGGGCTGCCACGCATTCGATATAGCGCTGGGCGATGGAGCCGAACGCCTGGCCGGTGAGGTCGCGCAGCGGCTGGGTCGGATCGATTGCCTCGTGCACGCGGCGGGCGTGTATTCACCGGAGAAACCGCTGGCGCAGTGCAGCGACGCCGAATGGCGCGGCGTCCTGGACGTCAATCTCGACGGTGCCTTCCGTCTCTGCAGGGCGGTCATTCCCCATCTGTCCGATAGAAGCGCCATCGTGCTGGTCTCGTCTATAGCCGGGCATCTGGGCAGCCGGCTGCATGCGTCGTACGCAGCATCCAAAGGAGCCATCCTGGCGCTGGCGCGCAGCCTTGCGGCCGATCTTGCCCCGCGCACCCGCGTCAATGTCGTATCGCCCGGCGTCATCGAGACGCGGATGACTCAGGATTTCCGTAATGCCGAGCGTGGCAAGGCCATGCTGGCGGCAACGCCGCTACAGCGGTTCGGCACGGCCGACGAAGTCGCCGGCCCCATCGCCTTCCTGTGCTCCGACCTGTCTTCGTTCATTACCGGGGAGACCATACAGGTCAACGGCGGGCTCTATATCTCGTAGGTCGGTCCGCCTATCCGCCAATCATTACAGTCCATCCGACACGGACCGGTTCGGAACCGGCCCGCAGGAAAAAGAGGGGAGCAGTATGCACATCCAGCAGCCGGGTTCGCGGCCGGTCGAAAATCGTCCCGAAGGACGGGCTCATCAGCAGCAGGGAGCGGATCCACACCCGGAGCTCGAGCGCATCGTTCACACGAATATGCGCAAGACGATTGCGCGCCGCTTGTCGGAATCCAAGCGGACCATCCCGCATTTCTACCTGACCATGGATTGCGATGTCGGCGCGCTGGCGCGCCTGAGGACCGGCATGAGGGAGGCCGATCCCACGGTCCGGGCGCCGACCGTCAACGACTTCGTGGTATGCGCCGCTGCCCGGGCGCTGCGCCGCGCGCCTGCGCTCAATGCCTGGTGGAGCGAGGACGCCATCATTCGGCATCGCGAAGCCAATGTATGCCTGGCCATCGGGACGGAGCGCGGCCTGTTTGCTCCGGTCCTGCGCCAGGCCGACAGCCTGGCGGTCGGCGATTTGTCCACAGCGGCGCGAACTCTGGTGGAAAGGACAAAGGCCGGTCGCCTGACGGCAGCCGACTACGAAGGGGGAACTTTCACCGTGTCCAACCTGGGCATGTACGGCATCAGGGAATTCTCGGCCATCATCAATCCTCCGCAGGTCGGGATACTCGCCGTCGGAGCCGTGGGGACGAGAGTGCAGGTCGATGCGCAGGGATGGCGGCCGGTCGAGGCACTTACGCTGACCCTGTCGGCCGACCATCGGGCCGTGGACGGCACGGCTGCCGCCCGGTTCCTCAACGAGATCCGCGCCATGCTGGAGCGGCCCGAGTCCCTGGTCGCGGCGCCGGCGTTCCGATGATGCGGCCCCGGCGCTGCACTGCGTCGGCTGGCCGTGCTTTCCTGTCTTCCTGACTATCGGGGGAGTTGGTGGATATCTTCATCCAGTTGCTGATAAACGGCATCCTGCTGGGCGGCGCCTACGCAGGATTGAGCGTGGGTCTGACCTTGATATTCGGCGTAGTGCGGATCGTCAACTTCGCCCATGGCGAGTTCCTAATGATCGGCATGTACGCCACCTATCTGCTAGTGACCCAAGCGGGGCTGAACGTCTACCAGTCCATGCTGCCTGTCGCCTTGCTGCTGTTCGCCCTCGGGTTCGGCATGCAGAAGCTGATCCTGCAGCCGATCATGAACGCCGACCCGCACATGCAGATATTCGCGACCGTGGGTGTGTCCTTCACCTTGATGAATGTGGCTCTGCTGGTCTTCGGAGCGAACGTCGTGTCCACTCCGAATTCCGTCAACGCCGAGCCGTGGTCGCTGGCTGGATTAAGCATTTTGCCCGGCCAGGTTGCCACGCTGTGTGTATCTCTGCTCGGAGCGCTGGCGCTGAGGATTTTCCTGCACCGGACATTCATGGGACGCGCACTGCTCGCCATTTCGCAGAACCGCAGCGCTGCGGCGCTGATGGGCATCAATATCCGGTTCGCCTACGCACTGGCCTTCGGCCTGGGAGCGGCATGCGTAGGCCTGGTGTCGGCCACCCTGACCACGCAGTATCCCGTCTTTCCCACAGTGGGTAGCTACTTCGTGCTGGTGTGCTTTGTCGTGGTGGTCCTGGGCGGGCTGGGCAGCATAGCCGGGAGCATCGCCGGCGCAATGATCATCGGCATCGTGGATAGCCTGGCGGGTTTCTACGTCTCTACCGGACTCAAGGAGGTCGTGTATTTCGCAATCTTCATCCTGATCCTGGCCATACGTCCTGCCGGACTGTTCGGCAAGGACAAGGGGGTATGACGCCATGACGAAGAAATCGAAGAATCCGCTACGCGTGTTGGGTCTGGTTTTTCTTACTGCCCTGCTTGCCATTCCCTATGCCGTGCAATCGGACTACCTGTTCCACCTGTTCATCCTGATCTGCGTATTTGGTTCGCTGGCCACCGCATGGAATATCGTCGGTGGCTTTGCCGGCCAACTGTCCCTGGGACATGCCGTCTTCTACGGCATAGGCAGCTACAGCGCGGCCCTGCTGCTGGCCAGGTACGGTCTGTCGCCCTGGATCGGCATGCTGGCCGGCATGCTGGCATCGGCTGTGGTAGCTGTGCTGGTCAGCTGGCCCACGCTGCGGCTCAGGGGGCCTTTCTTCGCCCTCGCATCGATCGCCATCCTGGAGGTCATCCGCCTGCTGGTGCTGCACGAGAGCGACTGGACGGGCGGGTCCAGCGGCGTTTCCCTGCCGCTGGACATCGGGCTGCAATGGATGGTGTTCCGGGAAAAGGGCTATTCGTTCGCACTCGCCTACCTGTTCCTGTGCGTGACCCTGCTGGCTGCCCATGGGATACGGCGCAGCCGGTTCGGTTTTTCGCTGTTCGCGGTTCGCGAGCGCGAGGACGCGGCGCGGGCCGTGGGGATAGACGTAGTCAGGGTCAGGATAGCCGCCGCCGTGGCCTCTGCGATGCTGGCTAGCATGATAGGTACCTACTATGCCGTCTACCTGACCTACATCGATCCCGATACGACCTTCTCGCTGGCCCTGTCCATCCAGATGGCCATGTTCGCCCTGATCGGCGGCCTGGGCACGGTGCTGGGGCCGCTGGTCGGCGCCGCCGTCGTCATGCCCGTCGCCGAGCTCACGCGCGCCTGGCTGGGCAGCTACGGGAATGGGTTGCATGGCACCATCTACGGGATCATCCTGGTGGCCGCAGTCGTACTGGCGCCGCGGGGAATAGTGGGATCCCTGCAGCAATGGATGGACAGGCGCTCGGCGACTGGCCCATCGTCTGCAGGCTCGGCCGGGTCGATCGGACCGGACGGCGGCACGTCTGGGCGCAACGGGCAGGAAGGGATGGGCGGCCAACGTGGCGGCATACCCGTACTGAGAGCAGCGGGGCTGAGGAAATCCTTCGGCGGCCTAGCCGCCACGCGCGATGTTTCCATCGAGCTCATGCGTGGGGAAATCCTGGGCGTGATCGGTCCGAACGGGGCAGGCAAGACGACGCTGTTCAACCAATTGTCCGGCTATATCGCACCGGACGAAGGCACGGTGCAGGTCCTGGCCGGTGACGGCACCTGGAGGAAGCCCCGGACCGCCTGCGAGTTCGCCCGCTGCGGCGTCGGTCGCACCTTCCAGATCGCGCAGCCGTTCTCGGGTCTGAGCGTGCTCGAGAACGTGATGCTCGGTGCCTTCATGCATACCGACGATCCCGTACGGGCCCGTGCGTCGGCGCGTGAAATCCTGGCCGTGACGGATCTTGCGCCGCACGCGGACAAGGAAGCCCGCAGCCTGACGATAGGCGGCCTGAAGCGGCTGGAGATCGCCAGAGCCCTGGCTACCCGGCCCAGCGTGCTGCTGCTGGACGAGGTCATGGCCGGCCTGAATCCCGCGGACATCGATAGGGCGGTTGCCCTGATCCGGAGAGTGCGCGATGCCGGCGTGTCGGTATTGCTGATCGAGCACCAGATGCAGGCCACCATGGCGCTGTGCGACCGCATCGTGGTGCTAGATCTAGGTGCTGTGCTGACTTGCGGCGCTCCGGCCGATGTAGTCAGGGACGAGCGCGTTGTCGAGGCCTATCTGGGAAAGGGGTTCAGCCATGCTGAAAGTGCATGATCTCAAGGTGAGCTACGGCAGGGCCGAAGTGGTCCACGACGTTTCGTTCCAGGTCGACCGGGGCGAAGTCGTTACGCTGATCGGTGCAAATGGCGCTGGCAAGACAACCACGCTCAAGGCGCTGTGCGGACTGGTTCCGCCTGGCGGCGGCACTGTCGTGTTCAACGGCGAGGAAATACAGGGCAGAAGTGCCCACGGCATCGTGGCGCGTGGCATCACCATGGTCCCGGAGGGCCGCCAGCTCTTTCCCTGGTCGAGCGTGCGGGACAACCTGGTCATCGGCGCATTTCGCGGGGCAGCCAGGCGCGACTACCGCGCGCGGCTGGAGCAGGTCGTCGAGATATTTCCCAGGCTGGGCGAACGGCTCGGCCAGACGGCCGGTTCCCTGTCGGGCGGGGAACAGCAGATGGTCGCTATAGGCCGCGGGCTGATGGCTGCCCCGCAACTCCTGATCCTGGACGAACCGTCCCTGGGGCTGTCGCCGCTGCTGGTGGAGCAGATGTTCGAGACGATCCGCAGAGTGGTGGAGAAAGGCCTGACCGTACTGATCGTCGAACAGAACATCTTCCACACCCTGGACATCGCCGATCGCGGATACGTCGTGGAGAACGGCCGGACCGTACTGACCGGCACCGGTGCGCAACTCAAGCAGGACCCGTCGGTGCGCAAGGCCTACCTGGGCCACTAGTTTCCTTGCCGTCCTGCCCGCGTCGCTGCGCGGCAGGTGGTTATTCCAATGAGAAAACACCATGGAGGAGTGATATGTACGAGGCTGAGCATGATTGCCGCACCCATTGCCGCAGTGCTGCGGCGGGTCGCAAGAGAGGACGGCTGGGCGTCCTGGCGTTGGCCGCCGGCCTGGCGCTGGCGGGCATGGGAGCGCAGGTTGGAGCGCAGACCATGAAGATCGGCGCCTTGTTCCCGTTCAGCGGGAGTTTTGCCGCGTTTGGCCAGGACTGCTATCGCGGCCTGGAACTGGCGGTGGAAGAGCGCAACGCCAGGGGCGGCGTGCGGGGGACGCGGATCGAGCTCGTCAAGGCAGACGCGACCGACACCAGCCAGGCCGTCAGCGAGGCGCGCCGCTTGGTTACCGTGGTCAAGGCCCAGGCCGTTTTCGGTACCTACGCTTCCTCGCTTTCCTATGCGGCGACCCAGGTGACCGAACTGGCCGGCGTGCCGTATTTCGAACTGACGGGTACGGCCGACGATATTACCGGCCGGGGTTACAAGTACGTTTACCGCTACTCACCGAACGCCAGCTATGTGGCCGACGGCACCATGGTGGCGCTGGAGAAGATCGTGGCGCCGGGGTTGGGCGTCGATCCGAAGGACATGAAGATCGCGTTCGTTCATGAGGATGGCATCTACGGCGCGACCGTGGTCAAGCGCCAGCAGGCCATTGCCAAGGAGAAAGGCTACCAGGTCGTGAACGTCCTGCCGTACTCGGCCAAGTCGGTCGACATGTCGGCCATCGTGCTCAAGCTCAAGGCAGCGGGCGCCGAGGTCATCATGCCCACCTCCTACGAGAGCGATACGATCTTGCTGATGCGCCAGCTCGACGCCGCCAAGTATGCCCCCAAGGCCATTATCGGGACGGGTGGGGGATGGTCGCTGGAGACCACGGCCAAGGCGCTTGGCGGCAGGCTCGACGGCACCTTCAGCGCCGATTTCCCGTCGACCGCCATGAATGAGGCGGGAGCACCCGGGCTCAAGGACTTCCTGGAGAAGTACCAGGCGCGCTATGGTTCCTTGCCCTCGTCCAGCTATGGACTGGTCGCTTACGTGGGGGCGCATCAGAGTTTCGACGCCCTGGAGAAGGCCAAGAGCATGGACAAGGACGATATCCGCGAAGCCGTGCTGGCTCTGGACGTGGCGGTGGGCGGCACGGCGGTCGGCTGGGGGGTGAAATTCGGCCAGGACGGCCAGAACACCCGGGCGTTTCCCGCCGTGTTGCAATGGCAGAACGGCAAGCGTCTGACCGTCTATCCGAAGGACGCGGCGATAGCGGAGCCCGTATTCGCCAATTAGTTCATCAGGGGGCGCCAGCCGGTTGCCCAGGCACGATGTTCAGTGCCGGTTGGCGACCTTAGTGCTTGGGCAGGCGGGCTGGCTTGGTGTTCAGGCGCTGCGCCACATTCTGCAAGTGCACGGTCGCCGCCAGTTCCGCGGCATTGGGATCGCCGTCGCGGATGGCCTGCAGAATAGCCTGGTGCTCCTGCCGGACCTGCGGGATCAGGTGCTTGTGGTTGGATGCGGTATTGGCGGCCGCCGCACGGATGAAGCGCCGCACCGTGTTTTCCAGGTGCTGGTTTAGGCGCAGGAAGTGCGGGTTCTTCGAGGCCTTGACGATGGCGCGATGAAACGCGAAATCATGGTCGGCAGTCGGTAGTTCGTTGGCGATGGCGTAATCCATGCCGATCATGCTTTTCTCGATTTCCTTCAGGTTCTCGGTCGTGCGCCGCAGGGCCGCGTAGCGGGTCGCCGCCACCTCGAAGGTGAGAAGGAACTCGAAGATGTAGTGCAATTCCTCGGTGGTCAGAGCCGAAGGCTCGTCGAGGCGGAAGGACTTGTACCGCTCGGCGGTGTTGACGTAGATGCCCCGGCCTTTCCGGGTTTCGACTAGGCCGTCGGACTTCAATTGCGACAGGGCTTCCCTGATGACCGACCGGCTGACGGAGAGGCTTTCCGCCAAGTCGCGTTCGCTGGGTATTCTCGATCCTGGGGGCAGCTTGCCACCCTGTATTTCCCCGATCAGCCAGCTTGCGATGTCATCGGAAAGCAGACGCCTGTCGCCTGGGATGGGCGTGTTCTGCACCTTCGTGTTGGCTATGCGCCGCACAGCAGCAGATCCGGTCGTATCTCGATGGGAACGATTATATAAGCCCGCACTGCGCGGGAAAGCGGATCGGCTGCTGCGCGTCCTCAGCCGACCTCCACCTCGCCTTCGCCTTCCTTCTTGACCGGCTTGACCAGGTCCTCGCGCTTGACGCCCAGCCACATGGCGATGGCCGCGGCCACGAAGACCGAGGAATAGATGCCGAACCAGATGCCTATGGTCAGCGCCATGGCGAAGTAGTGCAGCGTGGGGCCGCCGAAGAACAGCATGGACAGCACCATGATCTGCGTCGAGCCGTGGGTGATGATGGTGCGCGAGATGGTCTGGGTGATGGCGCCGTCGATGACCTCGCGCACCGGGGCGCGCCGCTGCTTGCGGAAGTTCTCGCGGATCCGGTCCATGATGACCACGGACTCGTTCACCGAATAGCCCAGCACGGCGAGCACGCCGGCCAGCACCGCCAGCGAGAATTCCCACTGGAAGAAGGCGAAGAAGCCCAGGATGATGACCACGTCGTGCAGGTTGGCGACCACGCCTGCCACGGCGAACTTCCATTCGAAGCGGATGCCCAGGTAGATCATGATGCCGATCACCACGAACAGCAGGGCGAGCAGGCCGTTCTCGACCAGTTCGCGGCCGATCTGCGGGCCGACGAATTCCACCCGGCGCAGCTCCACCGACGGGTCGACCGTCTGCAGGGCCTGGAGCACGGCCTCGCTCTGGCCGGCCGAGGTCTGGCCCTCGGCCAGGGGCAGGCGGATCATGACGTCGCGCGAGGTGCCGAA